>JAABUP010002036.1_pt1 | contig 40684 bp, 39 predicted proteins | sample 5559201 | NCBI WGS metagenome assembly JAABUP01 (sample SAMN10711887, study PRJNA513373) | rock metagenome | isolation source: Antarctica rocks | place: Antarctica | reverse complement strand
TCTGAGGCACCGACCGGAGGAATACCGCAAGGTGGAGCAGACGGAGGCTCTGAGGCGAAGGCGGAAGGTCTGGGAAGGATGAGATGGTAGGTAAAGAGCACTGACTGAGGTCAAGATGGAAGTGTACTTACCGGGCTGGAGGGTGAGCGCCATTGGGACGAGAAGGTCCATATGACCATGGTCGTTGTGAAGAAGACATCTGATATCAAGTGTCAGCATGCTGAACGTTGAAGAAGTGTTATAGGTTTAGTGAGGTTTAGTGAGCTTGACGATGAGGTGCAACGAAGCTGAGCTCAGAGGGAAGATGAATGGGAAGACGAGGTGAAAGTGCAGTATCAAGTGAGTGCAAGTCGGATGAATGTGTTCATCTGAAGTAATACCGGACTCAGACAAAAGGCGTACTTACTTTAATTCTTCACAACGTTTAATTTTAACACCAAGGATCACAACAAGTGCCGACTGTGCTTACAAGAGGATCAAGACGTTGTCAAATAAGTATCGACGATAAGTTGTCCTCGGTATTGAAGCCGTGGTATGTATGTATGTGTATAACTTCCTTTTCGTCCCAGGCGCGAGGTTTAAATACCACAAGATGACGACCAGTGAATCCAGGGCCGTCTCGCCTCGCTCGCTTGGTCAGTTCATTCACTCCGTTTTGTTCATATTCACCACCAGATATCTTACAAGTGAGCCGGCGAGCTTCTTCTCGAGAGAGGCGTGTGACACGTGCGAGAAGCCTGCTGAAGTTTCCGCCATTGCTTTCTTTGACGACGTGGGGAGAAGAGGGGGATGGAGGAAGGAGGGAAAGGGGGTTAGGGCTAGATCTGTCCATGATCTATATCCCAGCTATAGAGGCCGTGCTCTGTTCTTAGGTTCGAAACGGGGTGTAGTCGTTGCGAGGTATACATTTCATGGTCCTATAAGGTCGTATGTACTCCGAAACGCGGAGAGCGGGTTCATTGAATGCTCCTGGAAACTCCAGCTTCATATATATACCAATCTCATTCCCTCTTGTGTTGCGTCAGCGGCTACCCACGCTAGAAACACTGTCTTTGTTGACAGCGTTCAGCCAATGTTTGCGTTACTATATGCTGGCGTTGTTATGGGAAGTGTCAAAGAGCAGCGGGATTAGACATGGAAGGGCTGGGGCAGACAGAGAATAAGTAAGGGCTTTGCTTGGGTCTACTGAAGAACAGCCGCGGGAAGGGGTGAAAGCGACGGAGAGAGTGAGGGGGCGGTGCGGTAGTTGTTGGAATTTTCTCTGGGGTTATGGTGCTTTTTTTTTCTTCCATACATGCGAATAGAATATCCCAAATAACTACATCTCCAATCACACGTCCTTCATCTAGGGCCCCCAGTGACAGTAAACAATAACAATAATCCGCACTCTCCCTCCCCCACTACCCCCTTCCATCTCCCTTCCCCACCCTCAACCCACTCGCATCCTTTCAAACCCCGTTTTTCTTCCAAAAGTCCGTAATAACACCATAAGCGCCCCTAGCATTCCTATGAAAATTAATCCCGTGGCCCGACCCCGGATGAACATGGACCTCAAAATCCTTCGACCCCGTGAAGAGCTCTGTCGCGGGATGCGCGAGCACGTCGGGACAGTAGCCGCTGCAGACTAAGAAGTCGAATTCGCCGCTGAGGATCTGGTTTGTGCAAATATAGTATAGTCTTAGTAATAATCGAGGGGTAGATGTGATGTAGGAGTTGTGTAAGTGGTGGTTGGAAAGTTTGAGGGAGGGCGAAGAAGGCTTACCATGGCAGGACCGTCGAACTTGCCGGCGTTGAGGTTGAGTGCGTTGTTGGTTAGGAGTTCGGCGATGGCGAAGGGCTGTTTTGTGGATTCGATGAAGAGGGCTACGTCGGCTTCGTAGCTTGGTGCTTTGAAGAAACCGGTTATCATGTCAGTTGAATGCTGTTCTTGGGTTCGATGAACGTAGGTGTTGACGTTACCAAAGACGCCAACCCAGGCGACGTATCCGGAGTCGCGACCCCCAGAATTCTGCGGGTTCTGCACAGCGGCAATTCTCGGATTGAAGGCTTCGTAAACCTTTGAGACGTCACTGCCGTTGTAGCTGATCCCTGTCAAGACCACGCCGTCTGCGATGTCTGGTTGCAAGGCGATCAGCCCGTTGGAGATGAAAGAGCCGAGAGCGTGTCGACGAGGACGATGGAAGGGGGTTTGCCAAGAGAGGAGGTGTATTGGCCGCGGCGCGGGTAGGTGGTGAGCTCAGCGAGGATGGCAATCTGGATAGAGGCTTGGCTAAGGTAGCCAGATATCCTAGTCTGCGTATCAGCAAGGGCTACTTAAAGCTGAGGGTGGTGCTCACTTTGTGGATTTGCTGGTACCGAGACGGTCGTAGAAGAAAACAGAGTAGCCTTGGGCGATGGCAAAATCGACGAAGTTTTACTCCTTGGGTTTATATGGAGAGTTCCGATAGCTAGATTTATATGATGTTACCTTCTGTGAACGGAGGGGATGTGGAAATACATACGTGCCGTCAACACCCCCGCCATGAGAGGCTAATAAGACGGTTTTCTCGTGTCCATCTTTTGTGTGCTTTGGTGTGCAGAACGTGCCTGCTAGCTCATAGCTGGCAGTCTGATTGACCGGCCCACCAAATAAGGGAAGGGGCTGAAGCGCCGTGGGACGTCGTGCTAGATCAGTTACGAGGTCCACAAGATTGCTGCATTTGGTGCCGTTGAAGATAAAGTTGGCTGAAGTGACAGTCACTGGGATCATGTAGTCCTGGCAGATGGCATCGTTCTGGTGATATGCGTCACTCGCTGGCAGCGCAGAGCTTGTAAAGGACAGAACGAGCCCAAGCAAGATGATACTAGTCCTCATGGTTGGTAGTAATGTAAGAACAACAGATGCGAACGAGGACTAGGGAGTCTACAGTAAGCAAGGAGAGGCGTATTTGCAGAATGTAGGTACGGGAGGGAAAGCAGCATTCTTGTAAAACGTACAGGTTCTACTCCGTAAGGCTGGTTAATACTTGCAACCTGAGCATTGCGGCAGCTGAATAGGAACGGGTCGGATTTGGAAAGCTCCGAACGAGATGCCTCAGGGCTGACAGCTTCGGGGGCCATCTTTCAGAAAAGAAATATTGATGAGTAGGTAAAAATTGAATCAGAACCATTGTGTAGAGAATCTCAGAAAGATTTCAGCGATTAGAAGTGGCTCAGGACAGTTTCAAGTTGAGAGCGTTGGCGGAGGTTATTCGACATATAGTTGCGTGGATCGCTTTGTACACACAAAGGTACAGCAACCCATCCGAGCTTGGGTCTCCTCTGCCCTGAGGCATCCGAAGCTCCGAACGAGCTGGGAGGTAAGAAAATGATTTGCTTCTGCGTGTCAAGGTAGTTGAAATCTAAGTCGCAAATGCCGGTTGACATGCACATTCGATGAGGCCGGCTGCAACGTAACAGAAAGAACTAATGGGCCTTGGCAATGTTATCTTGCTTCTATGAAGTTACTTCGAGCTTTATGACGAGGCAATTTTGCACACGACCAGAACGATGATTCTTGTCTAACTACAGACAGTATCTCTGCACCTTTCTTATCTAATATCTTCTGCTGTACATGACCAAAGCATCTTCCCTATGCGATTATATTGGGGACCTCCCAAGCCGGCTCACCAAGCTCCACCCCGCCCCACCACTTCTCCAACCACTCCTCCATATGCCATGGCTTCAAATGCGGACACTTTTCATTAAGCGTGGGCTTCACTGTTACCTTACCCTCCGCGATAGCCAATCTGATCTGATTGTAGAAGCATGTTCCCGGATCTGCGTTTATCATCTCTGCCAACTCGGCCAGGCTGTTGTGCTTGATAAGGAACTTCCTCTTCGTAACCTTCTCCGCAAGCTTGACGACTTCATTAAGGCTAACCGTACTTCCTTCCATCCCACTCTCCTCATCCCACTTGTCCAAATCCAATGAGGCTGCCACGAACTTCGCAACATCCCGTGATTCCGTGAATGTAGCTTTGGCTTCTCCATCACCCGGTAAGTCCGCCGTGCCTGCCTTGACATTGACGATGAAGTTCCATGGTCTCAGGCCTGCAAGTGCTTCTTCCTCGGCGCGGGGAGTGCCGGTAACGAACACATTCATGAACAAGCCGCACGCGAACTTCGTGTACTCGAGTCCACTAGCTTTGACGGCTTGCCAGACCGCCTCCTTATGCGCATAAGCATCAATGCCGTCATTTCCGGGGCCCGCGTATTCAGAGGGCGCGAAGCGCTTGACGCCTGCTTTCTCGGCGGCCTCCAGCAGGGCGAGCTGAGAAGTGCGCAATGAATCATCCCAACTCCCGATGGCGCTTATGACGGTGTGAACGCCTCGAAGCGTTTCGACGAGGAAGTCATGACTATCGTAATCCACAGACCAGACATCGATGCCTTTAGCGGAGAGTTCAGGCTTCGGGGAGCGTGAGAGGAGCACAACTTGGTGCTTCTTGGTGGCCAGGATCGCATTCAGGATGTTTAGGCCCATCCCGGAGGTACCGCCAGCAAGAGCGACTTTGACCATGATTTTGGAACGTGGTAAATGACGGTGGCAATTGAGATTATCGCGTAGAACACTGGGTATCAGATCGGTACCAAGATGATGAGAGCTTGGAACAGTATCTTCCTGAATGGCAACTTCTTTGCTCTTTTATAGACCCTTACAGGACCACTACTTACCGTGTGATACGAAGCCATTACAATTTCAAGTGCTCGTTTTCATGCATTAGCCTGTATAATCGAGGACTCATAAGCCAATAAAAGCACGGTAGTGATGCTTGAGCTTCATCTTTGGGGGGCGTCGGGCTTTGGGTCTCCCCGGTGTGCTTAGAAACCAGCTCATCCAAAGTCAACTGGTTGCTGGTCGCCATGTCGTTGAGTTTTGGACGAGAAGGTTTTCGGAGGAACCGTGGCCGTCGACAGAAGGTGCAGGGATCATGGGCTCCTGTGAACCCATCGTAACCGGTCCAACGAAGGACTGCCCTAACTTCCTGGACTGTACTACTTCGTATGCAAAGACAAAGATAAGGTCAACAGCTTGCTCGACAGGAGCTGGTGCGTCGTTAGTGGCAGCAAAACGGGACGCTTGTAGTATGACCTAGTATAGGCCCTCGGGCTATCGCGGGTAGGCTTTGTTTACACCCGTCGCGTAAGACTGCAGCCATTACTGTCGAATTTCGCAAGAGATTGACTAACTGGAGTAGGTGTCCTGTAAAGAGATGATGACAGGATCTCAAGCCCTGTAGATTAATATGGATTTCTCGAGCTGCTTCAAATGTATACTTACCATGTCTCAAACACTTCCTCAGCCTTCCTTTGCTGATTTCAATCGAAGCTTCACAGCATTCTCTACCATCTCCAAATGGCTCCTTCATCGCAACCCTTCACTTGAGCCGGCTTATAATCCGCTTCACAAATTCTCTCAGCATACTCCGTACCATCGAAGTTCACCCTGACTTCGCATCCCGTGTTTCATTCATTCGCTGGTCTCCTGGACGCCGACCCGTGGATGACGAAGAGTATGATTGTCCACTCGGCAACGGACAGTCTAATAGCGATCACAGAGCGGTAATTGAAGCTGTGTCGCCCTTGCGTATCCTCCTGGCGGACGAAGATACAATCAGGGTATGGGACATTCGTGACACCGAGTGGAGCGCGACTATCAACAACGCCGGTGGCAGCATTGGCAAACCCGCGAATATCGAGTATGGAAGGGATGACGACGAAGTACTGATCTTCTACGACTTCGGCATCAAGGTCAAAATATGGTCCTTGAGCACCAGTCGAAGCGTTGAGATACGAGATCCGAAGCTCACTGCGAAGGGCCACGGATATAGGCCGCGGACCGGCCACTTTGCTCTTTTGACGAGACCGGCGGCTCATGATATCATCACCTTGCATGCACCCAGAAGCTACAAGCTTATTGACAGCTTCACGGTGGCGACTGTGGACGCACAAGGGCTGAAGTGGAGTCCTGATGGCCGGTGGTTGGCGGTTTGGGATTCAGCCAGCAGCGGGTATAAGGTGTTCATCTACACGCCGGACGGACATCTCTACCGCACCTATACGGGGGACAGAGAAAACGGTTTCAATGGATTAGGCGTGAAGATCATTGAGTGGAGTCCCCAAGGGAAGTACTTGGCAATCGGTGGACATGACAATCGAATCACCCTGCTTAGCACTACCACTGTTGGTCTCGCCATGATGGTTCCTTCTGGCAGATCACTGACGATGAACCAGTTCTCTCCCGCCATGTTCTTTGATCACACGTCAGTCATCAAGCTTCCTCATATATCTGTCTGGCAAGAGCAAGTCTCAGCCTCCAAAGCAAGGTCATACATCGTTACAACTCAGCCCATGTGTCCTCCTACCATCGCATCCTTACCAACGGACGTCAATCAGAAGACTGGAATCTCAGTTATAGCTTTCAACGCCGATGGCACGTTGATTACAACCCGCAATGACTCCATGCCAACGACTGTCTGGATCTGGTCGTTGAAGCTCCTATCACCGTACGCTGTCTTAGTTCAGCATTCGGCTGTCAGGAGTGTACAATGGCATCCCACCTGTCCAGATCTGCTGATGTTCCAGTGTGTCCACGAGGAGAGACTCGTCTACCTGTGGAGCTCGAGGTGGGAACAACCTCGTATTGTCGGTATGCCCTCGGAGAAGCTAGCTGGGCGGCAAGAGGCTAGGTGGATCCGCACGAGTTCAGATCAAAGACCAACGATGATGTTTGGAGACGCTCAAAACTACGTTGTAGGCTTTGTGCGAGGTGAAGGTATCCAGACCGAGTCCCCGACGAAAGAGGATATGGCGGCCGGAAATCCCGAGCCTCTTTTTGACGAAGGCAATTCGATGGATCTCTCTCCTATAAAACTCTTGCACGAAGACTCGCGGAACGAATTGGACGTAGACTCGGCGGATGATGGTCTCTCAGGGCAATTATCGGACGTTTCTGGCGAGGTAGACGATACGTTCCATTATCGACGACGTGCCATGAACTCTGATTGACCCCTACATGTCCCCTTACTAAGAATGGCGTTCGAGGGATCATTGGGCTTTTCAAGCGCTTAAGGGGCGATTCGCTGGGCATTGTCGTCATACCCTGAGTAAAGGATTTTCTATGTTGATCTATCCCTACGTCTGAAAACGAGAGTGGTGGAGACCGGTGCGACCAGCTATGGCTAATCTGTTACAACCTACCGTGCTGATGTGCTAGACTCGCCTTATAAACATCCATAATGATTAAGCAATGCATAATTCTTGAGGATTAACCCTACTCCATTGAGCAGCTTTTCTAGCTATCTTGGTGATACGTCCGTTCTATGCTTGAGTATACCTATTCGAGATTACCCCCTACTGCTCTTCATGTTGCAGTGCCGGCCCTGGATTCATATCGCCCTTTATACATATCTTAGTATCGTAAACCATTCTGCGTAACTCTGCTCTGTTATCATGACGCGCCGCCCATCCATACCCCATCGTTAGCGACACTTGCATATGACTAGGAGGCCGGAGCCGTTGAGACGTCAGCGTACACCATGGCGGGGTGATCGTCACAAACATCGAACACCGTATATCGATAGCGAGCGTGACTCGAAGGCTGAGAGCGGCCTGCGCACAGTATCGAGGGAACCTAGCTACTGAGGCCGGGAGTGCTCCAAAGGTTGATAAGTGGTAGGAGGTGGTACTATGTAGCTGCTTCGCTCGTGGAAGGATGACTCCTCGAAGTGAATAACACTGTCCGAAGGTTGATGTGTTATTCATCTGAGGGTATTTAAACTCCACCTCCTTCTGGATTTTCGATATTTCTACAACATCTGACTACTCCACCCAACTCAACCATATCTTAACTTCATCGAACCTCCATTTCGTCGGAAGGCTTAAGACAGCTTTTCGTTTCACCGCCACCTGGACAGCATCGCCGTTATCACAGGTACCGAAGACCTGACAAAATCAAGTAAGCATGACGAGCGTATTGAGAGGCAATGACCAGTTGCTAACATCACTGGTAAGTCACCATGGCCTGTCACTTTCTTCGCCTCTCCGCCGAGATTCGCAACATCATTTATGATTTTGCGTTGGTCAAGAATGGCCCCATCAATTTCTGGCCAGCGTCAGAAGATGTCGATATCACTGCTGGGCCAAGAGCCTCTCGAACCACCGGAGTAAATGGGGGACCGAGGTATTACAGCGGAGATACGATGCCGGTTGCTGCAGAGATATTGGCGATGAGGCAGAGACTGGCAGTGAATCTGCTGAGGACCTGCAAAACCATCAACGCCGAAGCGACAGCGGTGTTCTATGGTGGGAACGATTTCCGCTTCACCATGGAAGATGGCTGGGTCCCTCTTCACCACTTCCTAACCACAATCGGCAAGCAGAACCGCGGCCACATCAAGAGCGTTTCCGTTTTTGTGCCCATTCTGGCCATGTACTATCTCTTGAGATCCTCGATGGCGGCAACACCTTTGTTTGGTGACGTGGCAGCGTTGACAGCCATGGACATCCCGATCGAGCAACAGACGATGCGCGTTCCTGAAGCAGTCAAGGGTTGTTGTACGATGTGGATGGAGGAGAAGAGCTTGAGGGAACTCTTCTTGGTGATGCCAGCTGGTCTACACCTTGACGACGACGCTTTTCGGGCTGGTATTCTCGACGAGTTCAAGCCTTTGATGGAGGCAGAAGACGAGCTTGGGTTGGACATAAGCCTTGTAATCCACGAGGACGCCAAGATTGGAGAAGACATCCGTGAATCTAAGCAATCGCTGGTGGAGGTTGAAGAGAATCTAGGATGGGATACGCTGATCAAGTTTAAGGGAGACCACAGATATCGTGTGGCGGTCTTCGAACAAGCGTGATGGCGGGTCGTGGCCACCTGGAGGCAATAGAGAGTGGAATCATCACATCGATGACTTGATGTGGGACTAAAATAACTAGGGTTAAAGACAGAACGTGCCATATGTCCTTTGAGGTCAGAATGAGCCTAGAGACAGGATGATGGATCTTCTTTACCAAGCAAATTCAATGTAACGGATATGAGAATTTACAGATAGAGACACTGAGAGCTTCGCATACATCTGAAGTAGTCCCAGTAGCAACGTCTAGCCGGTGATACTGTTGATATGGGGACGTTGAAGCTTGCAGTGAAGTAGCTTGGATTACCGAAGGGGTTATGCCCGCGACCGTTTAGTCATCACCCCACTCGAAATCTACACCTCAACCCTACACTGACGACGAGCAAGCGTCTTCCACAAACTAGCACATCGATCAACATGGTATGCCGTCTACTTGATTTCAGCTGCTACTGATAGCGAAGAGTTTCTTGCTGATGGCGACTCTTTAGGCGCCCGCAGCATCCACTGGCGGCAAGAAGCAAAAGAAGAAGTGGTCAAAAGGAAAGGGTACGACAACCACATCCGCACCACTACAGAATTCTCTACTTCTACCACTCTGAGCGTACTTGGTATTGACGGATAGCTAACGCATCCTTACTCTCTCATAGTCAAGGACAAGGCCAACCACGCCGTTGTCCTGGATAAAGCCACCTCGGACAAACTCTACAAAGACGTGCAATCCTACCGCCTCATCACAGTCGCCACGCTCGTCGATCGGTTAAAGATCAATGGATCGCTTGCACGGCAAGCGCTGAATGATTTGGAGGAGAAGGGTCAGATCAAGAAGGTTGTGGGACACTCGAAGCTGAGCATTTACAGTATGTTTCTCTTATCATAATTGAGATGCGCTTGGAGACGAAGGTTATGCGCGTCGCGGAGGGAGGGCAGATTTCATGTTAGAGATTGTGCTGACGATGCGATAGCTCGTGCGGTCACTGCTGCAGAGTAAAGTCACTTCTTGTCGATCTCCTCGCTTCCTTTCGCAAATTGAGCTGGATACACGGGCGGCGTGAACATAGCCAGGATCGGTATGGATCGGCCGGTTGATGGTCTTGTGGCTTCTTCATGTATAACATCTTCAATGGAATCGGTGTCCTAGTTCATATGCTAATACCAACCTGCAATGGCGGTGATTACGAGTACGAGGAAGGCCGTTTCCCTACCAAGACGGCATCTTACTTCTCAGCCCTTGTCTAAGCGACAATGTATACCGTATACGTGGCCTTGATGAGGACCGTGTGTAGCTTGAGACATTCAATAGTTCATCTCGAATTCTTATCCCTCTTTGGTCTACTCTTCCTTGCGGCATCACACAACTCTCTTTTCGGCAACCGCTCCAACCACCCCTCCTCCCTCTTTACCTTTCCAACCTCAAAGTACTTCGCACTCGTCTTCCCAAAGAACCCTTCCCAATGCGCCACACTCTCCCTAACCTTCTTCCTCGCAAGCCCCAAATCCTGCGCTCTCCTCCTCTTTCTCTCCCCACTACTCAATCCCACCTCCTCCCGTTCCTCGTCATCGACAGGCATATACATCTCCTCCACCCCCCGCAAATCAGGCGTCAGGTCCTCCGCAAAGCATCCAGTCACGAACGCGCGCGTGGCATCTTTGCCGGCAAAGAAGTGGTACGAGCCGCCAGGGCCGTACATGTGCGGGTTGGCGGAAACGTCGTAGATGGTGCCATTGAGGGCGACGTAGATAGGTAGATTTATGTCTGAGCCGTCGTATTGTGCTAATTCGGCGTCTGTGAGATGAACAGATCCTCTCTGTACGCTCATATCAGTCACCATCTGCGAAGAGCAAGAAGCGCGTAAAACAGAAGGTGAATGTGGACGCACAAGCCACGACCGGACAACAGCCGGCCTCGTAAACGCAGGCCGATAACCCCAAAGTATGGAATCATTCGTCACAAACCAACTCAACGCGCTAGACAGCAGGATCACTCCTCCCAGAACGCGGAGGACATCCGTGACCCCGATTCTCGTTGCCTCTTCATCCGCATCCTCAACTGCTCGAGAGCCAATCTTTGTTTTCGCTGCGCGAGGACTTCGTGTGGACTGGGTCGTTTCGGGTGCAGTTTCTGGAACCGCTCCGGCTTTTCTTTGTCGGGTGTTGGGCATGTTGTGTCTAACACGTCAATGGCTACGAAGGAGATGAGGAAGTTTTCAAACGTGTCCGCGAAATCCTGCTTTTCCAATCTCGAGATGAAACTGCGCCAGAAGCCCGGACGAGGTGGCATCGCGGGTGAGCTTTGCAAGGGTGTACTTATGTAAGTTGGCGGGCATGGTGAAGAGAGTTTCGCTTGAGGCGGGTAGGGATGCTTTAAAAAACAGTCTATATAAAAGACAGATATGTACGAGCAGACTAGTGTAGAGGGATAACGCACCAAGGTGTCGAGGACTCGTGAAAATTAACCGAGTCATCGACTTCTTTTCATCACCCAGCAACTCGAAATGCATAAATACGTCCCTTCCATTTCGTTTTCGAGCTCTTGGACAGACAACCTGACTCCTCACTTTAATTTTTAAAAGCTGAAGGCGACTCGGCCCCTCACAGTCTCCTGCTGTCAATATGCCAGCTCGCCGAATCAGAGATCGACAAGTCAAGACAGAGCAGCTCACGCCTGAGCACTACTTCAAGAAGGACGCGAAACTTTCAAAAGGAAAAGTCGTTGAGAGGAAGCATGCTGAGGCTACAATCATCAGCATGAGATGCATAGAGAAGTACCGAGTCAAGTGAGATCTCTGTTCACGTGCGTTTGAGCTTCATCTGACGAGACTTTTAGATATTTTGCTTTCCTGAGAGTAGATATTGATGCCTATCTGATAGAGTGCGCCGCAGAGAATTTGAGACGCTACCTCAACTGACAATTAGATAATTACAACATCAGCAAGAAATGTTTGATCTGAGTGAATTGAATCTATCTTTGATTGGTGTATCAACAGAAGACTGGTCGGCGGCCGAATGATTTTGTCGGGGAGGAGGTAGTCGATGTAGGATGTGCTCATACCTCATCACAAGCACAACGCTAATTGCTTAACAGTACATTGACGGGCCGCTAAGAGATGAACATGACTTGAATCTATCGGTACAATTCAAAGCTTCAATGAGCGTTGACGATCTCTTGCTCGTCTTTCACAACAATCTCTCATCTCTTGCGGGCGGGTCCAAAGTATTTGGATGCGCCTGGACGTCCGGCAAAGTCAGAGCATCCCTGTGAACGTCTTCTCCAGTGCCAACGAAGGTTCCATCTTTTGTACTATATAATATTGCAATGGGTTTTTCTCCATCGAATTTCCTCTTCCCGACACCGACCATAATGTCGTTGTTGCGACCTACGGTACTTTAGTATCACTTGAGCTTCACGCATCAAAGGCCAGCGACGAGGTATGCCACGCACCTGCTGCGAGGTGTCCACCACACTGAGGGGCCCACGCCGTTAGCGTGCCTCCTACACAAGCGCCGATGATACGATCTACAGCTTCCTTAAGCTCATCCCATGTTGCGTACCAAACGCTGGTTGGGACTCTCCCTGGGAGTGTCGGGCTGTCCCAAATTGTGACCACGCAGTCCCCTACGTTCGTAAGCATGGCACATAAGAGATTCGTGGGATTTTCGACTGTTTACCAGCCCAGGCTGTAACAAGGAATGGTTTCCCGCTGGAAGCAGGCTTTGTGACAGGTTCGAGCACAAATGGTATTAACTCATTGCCGTCGGGCATTAGATGAACCGTCAAATAAGTACACCAATTCGGATTTGGTCTCCCCAGACTGTGTAAGCAACGAGGTTCTTCTCTTTTAAATAACGAGTTTTCGACAGCTGAAGCCAATACGGCTGATGAGACGAGATAAAAGAACGAGAAAGGCACAATAAGCATGCTTGCTGAGAACGTCATGATGAGCAGATACTGTCGAAGAGGATGAGCAATTCCGACAACGACCTTGGAACGCAACGACCAAGATCAAGACTCGCTCTGTTCTCTTTATACATGTAAACCTGTGACCATAGGTCATAGAAGTGATCTGCGCAAAGGCAAACAGCCGCGAAACAAGCTAGGTTTGCAGTCGAGGGGAGTATATTTCGTAATCGGACCAACAGTCAACAGAAGCTTCTGAGATCTGCTACTCTTATGAAACTGATGATGTGAAAGCCACTAAGCTCCCGTCATACTCCTCGATGACCGAGAACAGGGCTCTACGTGGCCGAGTAAGGCTATAAATTCTGTTTCCGTGTGGAGTATCCACAACAACCAGCTATGATAAGTTCAGATGAGACTCCAATTCCGTTCTGGAAGGACTCATATCCTCCTCCTATCAGGTTGGGCATTTCTATCTTGAGTATTACCATGAAAACATCCTGCTCAATGTGTCTCCGATGTCCTGCTTCTGTAGTGGCGCACATAAACGGAGCGCCTTAAAGTACTTGACGGTGTTTACCTTGTAGGGTCGTAAACTTGCGTTTCGAAGGGTATGTAAAGGGCCCGAGCGTCCCTGATCGGTAACTTCGTACATCTTGGTTTCCCGTTTACATTGACATATTTGACATAGGGTTCGACTACCAGCGGCGTCCCGTATATCAAGGCCCCTATGACCCAGAATTCAGACTGACCCTTATATCCCTAGTTCCCACTCGCTGGTTGACTTCCACTACATTACACATCTCTCTATCAGGTTTTAAGCGCGTTCTCTCAAGCAGCAATTGAAGCGCGTAGACTGAACTGGCTCCGTGTTGTTCCTTGCATCAGCTACTGGACCCATGACCCCGCTTACCTGGGTCATTTTAGATCTTCCCAAGGATGTCGATGCTGACCTGATCACAGGGAGGAGTCGTGTATCCATGAAACAGCTGGAGAACCCTTCTTCCGCTTATCTTGAGCATTGCGGGCTTGATCAGCTTCGGGTTCTATGAGGCATATGTTGTCACTGAACCACTTATCGGGCTCGCCATCTTCAACAACCGAACAGCCGTGGCGACCTCCCTTGGGAAGTGACCACAGCATAGCTCTCTGGGATCGGCTGTATTATCTTCCCTTGTCTTACGAAGCTGTCAAGGACCTGAACCCTATAATGTCTGGCGTGGCATTGGTACGCTCATGTCTCTTCCTGAAAGGTCTCTATTACGTTGACTGATGCGCTGTTCCAGTTTCCCATTACTTTTACCGTCGCCCCCGCCTCCGTCGCTGTTAGCTTCTTAATAACCAGGCCGGGCGCTACAGGTGGGCGATCTGGTCAGGCTCGTTCCTCACCACATTTGGTTGCGCCCTCCTCTGTCTATTGGATACGAACACCTCAACGACATCATGGATCTAATTCAATCTCGTAGGCGGCCACGGTACCGGCATTCTCTTCCCCAGTATGGCCTTTGCAATCCAAGCCTCTTCCAGCAGCGCCAATATGGCCTTCGCTGTTTCCATGTTTACAGTTTGCCGCGCTTTCGGCCAGGCAATCGGTATGGCCATCGGCGGCGTCATCTTCCAAAGCCAGATCGAGATGCAGATGTTGATGTATCCCAGCCTAGCCGACAAGGCGGTGGAGTATGCCAAGGGCGCGTCGAATCTGGTGCAGATCATCCAGGATATGTCGCCAGCGCTGCCCGAGAGGGCGGACTTGATCCATAGTCATGCCGCCGCGTTGACAATTGTGTGGGTGGTCCTATGCGCGCTAAGTGGGAGGGCATTGACTGTGAGCCTTTTCACCAAAGGACTGAGCTTGAATGTTCCCTTGGATACAGAACAGGACTTTGAGCGTCATGAGAAGGTTTCAAAGGTTGAGGATAAGAAGCCAGCTGTGTAAGTAGGATACGGGATATGGTGGCTTATTACTATGCGTGTCTGAGCTGAAAGTACGACAGAACTAGATAGATGTGACTATCCGCTACGTATGCAGAATATGCTTGAAATCTAGAAGTCAGAAGGATACCTACCGGGTTGGCATTTCGAAGGCGATGCCTGAGATGACCGCCGTTTGGCCCGGACATGTGACAACCACTCGTGAATTCTACTAGCCGTTCGCGGGGCTTGTCCCAGCTTTCAGCACTTTGTTTAGCTCTTCGACTGTTGAGCGCATCTCCTGAAGTCTCCCCTTATTCACATTGCGTGCATTGACCCTAGCACCACCCTCATTTCTCCAGCTCCAGCGTTCGGCAGCATCTGCTCGAAGGTCAAGGTTGAACTTAGCATAAATAGAGCTATAACTCCGAATTCTCGAAGGCCTCAACCGTGAGAATTCGCCAAACGTCATCTTCCCAGCCAGCATAGACTCAATCCACTCCGAGCCGTTATTCGTGAGCATCTCCTGCAGCGCCCTGACGGACATGGACTGATCCCGCTGGAGGAACACCAGCTCATCTTTGACATCGTCCGGAAACGAACTGCTGCATTTGCTGAGCCTGGTTTGGGCGTCCTTGATCTCATCGCTGAGGTCGTACAGAGCTGATCTTATGCGCTCCACATCGCTTTGATGTCTGTAACCGGCAGCGAAAGCCTCATTGTCTGCTACCTTCGGAGGGAACTTTTCCTGCGCAATGTCGGCTTTGAGGAAATCATCGAGGTCGCTACATCAAATCATAAATTTGATAGCTAATGCGGAGATCTGATTGCATTGCTTACACTTTCATGATTGGTATGAAGTCGTCCAGATTTATATTGTGGGTTTCCATCTCTTGGTAGAGACGATCGAACGTCACCTCTTCCTTTTCATCCGTGCAGCCTACCTTCTTGAGCACAACCTGTATGGATTCGCCCTCCTGATTGCCGATCTCCAGGAGTCTAGTAGCCTCTTCCTGTAGTCCCAGGACAGTGAGCATGCAGTCCGAGACGAAAGTATAGAGCATTGGATCTAGTGGGATCTGCAGATGCGGATTATCCGAAGAGGTCCAGTGTCTAGCGTAGGACATGAGAACTCGCTCAAGGTCTGACATGAATAGATGAAGGCTCTCGCAGTGTGCGCAAAGACTGTCCATGAGAGACTGTTCGTTTTGCTGTTGAAGGTCATTTGTTGCGCTACCAGTGACTGCCAATGTTGACAGGAGCGATGCCACCGAGGCTGCCATTGACGTAGGATTTAGGGCTACAGTGTAACCGTCCATATCGGAAGGGATCAACGAAATTTGATACAACTGAGCACGATTGAACAGGAGAGAAGCAGAACATCTTGAGTATGGAGACTGCGGGGAGAGACTCGGTGTTCAGCCTCGCCGGCAAGATCGTGCCTTATCAGGTGATGCAAGGCAGCACACTCTGTCTCTTGCAACCATTCAGGTTTGAGGAAACGAAGAGTGGGTTAATTGAGGAAGCGGGGCAGAAGACTACATGAACTTGGCATCTTGGCGGCTTAGTGCTGTTGCTTCAAGGCTCGCACTAGATCAACGGAATGATTAAAGTCATCATGTAATCTTAAAGTTCCTGACCCCTCAAGACATTGAGCCAAGTTCCCAGGTCGAAGATGGCGGAGTTTGAGGCCGGTGGTTGAGATAGGGCGATAGATTTCTGTGATGTCGTCGCGCGAAAAGGAAGCGCTTTACTGGAAGGGGGAAGGCCGTTAAACCGCACAGGTGAATCACTGGCAGGATTAATTACATTGCATTCCGATGCTTGGGCTGCTTTGGACATGAAGCGCAAGATACTTTAGATATGTGAACGTGCCTACAAGCTATGCTTGATAATGCCGGAGCACCCTCCGCCCAAGATCCAGTGCCCGTTCCCTCGGACTTCACGCCCCAATGCAAACACTGAGAGCTCGATAACCCTGCCATCCTCGTACATCAACAGGAATGTCGGTACCGCAGCTCCAAAAAGCACGATGTCGCTCCAGCAAGGCTCTGGAATGCCCTGTCTCTGCCTTCTTCCCCTTCACTCGGAGTCGGCCTCTTCCAGTCTTTGTCCTAGACAGCGCCCAGCCGTTGAAGGATCTGCTCCTCCAGCGCCCATGCTTCGATGATGAACACGCTCGTGACATCGCCCTCACCAGGTCCGGATCCCTCCACGACACTGTAAAGGTCCGGTGTATATACATCAAATCCCGTAGAGCTCCCCGACCTCTCAAGCTGACCGCGGCGTCCCCTCATACCTCACCCTCCTCATCCTCATCACCCTCTCTTTCCCCTTAACCCGCTCCCAAAACCCGCTCTGATTCCAAATCGAGTTCTTGAGACCTGGCCTCTCAGGGACGAGCGTTCTTTTCCACCACCCTCTCCCTTTCTCCCCCGCACCCGGTGTGCACTCGCCCTCCTTCTGCTTCGGTATCATCTTTTGGACCACATACCAGAGCAAGAGGTCGGCGGAGACGAGGACAACGATGAGATCCGTCCGGCTAACGCTTCTATTGTCAGACCTGATGTCAGAGAAATTTGCATCCCGAGACTTCTGCATTTCGGTAAGCTTTCGCTGGACGAACGTGGGTTCCCGGAGCCGGGCGAGGTTGATGGGGCGCATTGTGGTCGGGAGTATGGAGTGAAGGGTGGAAATCAGTAGATGGGGGTGCAATGTATCTTCATAGTGGGGTCGCTTGGAAGCGCCATGCTGTTGACGGTTCCACAAATGTAAGGGCTGCAGGCTGTGCTAGACATGTATATTTTGCTATTTGGTCACTGTTTTGATAAAACTTTTAGAGCAACCCTTGTGGAGTGGAATGTGGGAAGAAGGTATCAATGTAAGATCATAGAAGCATGTGATCCGATTTCATGAATCAGGATTCTGCCTGTCACTATGGTTTCTTACATGGCTCAGAAGTCCAACCAGTGCGGATATTCTGGCATGTGTCCATGATGCGTGCAGAGACGACGCCGTGACTCTGCTGTGGTTGCGAAGAAGCCACTCTAAGAACGAGCAAAAACCTCATTCATGCCATCCTGGAAGACGCTGACATTGTAATCGATCAGCCCCTTCTTTTCCTTCCACTTTGGATCCTTTACGATGCCAATGAGCGCCAGATATCTGGTACCGTTGTCAGTAACGCCTGCGATTTGATACATCGACTTTTAGAGACACCCACTTGTTGATTTCCATCAGATACAATAGACTCCCATCATGCAATGCAACAAAACTCTCGGCATCCTGACTTGCAACATCCATGTCTCTCTGTGTCATCTCCTTCGCGGGCCTATCCCAACCATAGATCTCGCTGACATCCACGATAGCATCGATATAATCAGAACATGCAGTATAGCTCTGCATGTTGATAGGACTAGTGTCTGAGGCAATGTAAATCTTGCTCAAGACGTCGAAGAGGTAAGCTTTCTCCATGTGACAATTGGCCGTGAGGATGTTGAGTAGTGATTCCAGCGTTGGAAGTTGCGGGATTAGCTTTTGAATGACCTTGCTAAAAGCCTCGAAGATGGAATGATTGTAGATGGAGGTCATGTAGAAGCTGACAGGTGCGTTCTCATAGCCGGCATCACTCAAATCATCCGTAACGCGCTGGATGATGTCACGATACGTGTCCTGGCGGAATTCATCGGAAAGGCAGTCAACTTTGTGGACGAAGACCTCGATGTTGATGTTGGGATACGACTGCTGGAGATTGAGAATCGTAGCATTGAGACGAGTCACCGCCTCAAAGTAATCGTCTTGAGCGTCGATCACCCAGATTAGAGCACCAATTTCACCAAAGATGGCGTCAAGGTCGAAGACGGGGTCCAAGAAGTCGAGTTGGCCTGGAAAGTCCCAAACTTGAAAGTCCATAAATGAACTAGGCGGTCCAGTCAGAAGATGATCTGCGAGGAGAGAGGAGATAAAGCTTACTGCATGGAGTCTTTCTGGATACGCGTAGTCGACTCCAGGAAGAGCGTTTCGTTGGCTGGCATCTTATGGAAGACGACGCTTGAGATCGACGACTTGCCGCTTCTATAGATGGCAGTTTTTAGCTTACGATTCTCATATCTCCGGGAGCGGAGTCGCAGGAAGCTCTCTGGAGGAAAGGACTCACCGCTTCTGGCCCATCAGGAGCAGTCTAGGCTTGTTATCTCCAAGCTTGCTATTCGGTAGCCGCCCAGTGTGGTATTGAAGCCGCGATTCAGTCGCTGGATTGGCATTGGGCTGATCATGAAGAATGCGCTGGAGAGCAATCTCAGCATGTGTACTACGACGTCTTCCAGATCGCCCCTCAGAGGACTCCTCCGAGAGGCGGCGCCGGACGGCCCTTGGAGCTGTCAAGTATGCATTCATCTAGAATATGCAAGCAATGTAGAGAACGAGCAAAGTAGAGAAAATGGGTGACAGTAATGCCAAAGGTAGAGCACTGAGACGGCAGGAGAATGTTCGCGTGATGAGAAGCTCTGTAGGACTCTATGCGCTTTAGAAACAGTTTAATCGCGCTAGCCTGGATTCTCTGCTTTGAGGTCTAGGACTAGGCAACGACGACGAGCTCTAACCAAGTCGCTTGATTCGAGCACTCTGTTCCAATATAGACAGCCCACACGAACGTCCGAAGTACGCTCGGTTGGCTTCCATGGTTGCACATCAGAAGGGCCCTGTATTGATACAGATCGGACACCCAAACCCGACGCCCTGGACTCATCGAGAGGCATGAGCTGAAATGGCATGGCAGGACTCTTGCCGATCTCGATAAGAGAGTTGAAGGTACAAATGGCACATGAAAAGTCATGGAGGACAGATGGAAGAAGCCCAGAAGGAAGAGTACTACACATCGAAATAGCACCATAGTTTAGAACCTAAGCTGTGCAGATCTGCGGCAAACCACAGATTTTGGCACAGGATCAACGAGGCCGAACCTCCCATTTATGTGGAAGAGGAAAACAAGTTTGGCTAGTAAGGAAGGGTGTGATCTCACCTCCATGGCTGCGGGTCCGGAACCAGGGGGTACGACTAGGCTGACTTTTGGTAACGCCTATTGAGATGTTACTTTGGCTGCACGAAGAACACGAGAGGCATACGAACAGTTGTGAACGCTAGGTCTGCGTTGTTTGGTTGTTGCTGTCCAATCTAGCTGATCAGGTTTCGAATGGTCGGGTTTTGTGGCGGAACTCACTGGAAAGCCTTGATACGCTTCCAAAGATAGCCCAAGAAGATAGACGGAATGCCGCTAAACGCCGAAAGCCCCACAAGACCGCAGGCGTACGAAGGGAGACACAAAGAGTCAAAAGAAGTGCTATGGATACAACACCGGGTCTCTGCAGAGCGTTTCCGCCTGCTTTCCAAGCGTCCTGCCCTGGACCTTACAATGGCCGGCCAACTTTACCAACGACGATACTCTACAAGCCTTGCACGATGTCGGGGAGAGAATTACCGTTACAAGGACCGCTGGATCTGTAATATGTCACAAGGAAGCGGTATGGACGAGAATTAAGATAATCACACGGAGTACTGTATGTATAATCTTACTAGGAGACTTTTGGCAGCTGAGAAACGTCAGTATAGGGTAAATTGCCTCAAGCTACTAATAATGCAAGCTTCCCTCTCTAACCGGGCGGGTGGAACCGAGAACGCGCTTACTCCCGGGCCTAAAGTCAATCCCGGCGAGGGGGGCCGTGGTAGCTCGCTTGCCCCTGGAGCTCAGTTCCCTTTTTGCTTGATCGGAGCCAGGTCAAGGTACAGCTTCCAATCAACAAGTGTAAACCCATCGTGTTCATTCAGCACTCTGATCTTCGTTATGTCACCTCGCAAGCGCAAAGCAGTCGACGATGGAGCTGAGCAGAAAGCACCTCGCCTTGAAAAGGGTGTCTCGACGGGCTACGTGAAGTCACTTCTACTTGGACTTCCGACTGAGCTTCAGGGCATGATAGTCGACTACGTATGTCGGCCGAACTTCTATATAATATCAGAGGACTGACCAGCGTGCCCCAACAGGTTCACAGGCCCTCCGAATTATGCAAGTTATGTCTTACCTGCAGAGCTCTGAAACATCATGCCCTCCCGCGCCTTTACGAGCATGTTGAGCTTGTGCTCCCTCGCAACAAGGTGTTTGTAGGCATTCTCGAGCAGTTGATTGATCCAGGCGCAGACGGGCTTCGCTATACAAAATCGCTGTCAATTTCTTATCGTCTACCATTCAGCCCTGAACTGAATGATAGCGACCTTACGGACTGTTCGCATGAGCTGGTCAAGGACTATGATATGAACTCGGATGAGGAATCCTCCGAAGACGAGGAGTACATGGTACACCGGCCCAGACGCAACTCAGCAATTACTTTCAATTGCCTAATACGGCTGTTACTTTCTCGGATCCCTACCAATCACCTCGAAAGCTTCAAGTAGGTGCATCGTCGACTTTCCGATCCTCTCGCTAATGAGTAGCTTCAGATGGCGCCATGACTTCATTATTGGCTCCACGACCCTAGAATCTCTTGCGCACAAGCACGGTCGATCTCTAAAGGAGTTGGTTACCGACAGGCCTTCTCAAGACTGGAATTGCTCCGTCCCCTTGCCAGCTTTCCCCAACCTTCAAATCCTTAAATTCAATAGCATGGTATACGATCAACGCAGTGTCAGCAAAGCTTGGATTGGGCGAGCCATTGCGGATAATCTCTCGAGCCTTCATCGTCTCAGGCTGGGGACTGAGAGGCATACTGCGAGGGGCTACATATCAGAGGATAACCCGTATGCCGAAGTAGATCAGAAGGACACCTTCCGGAACGTACTACACGGCATAGATAAGACCCTTGCAAACACAGTCAACCCCACCATACCACTAAGTCTCACGTCGCTCGACCTTTGTGGTCTCGATGTGAGGGTGACAATGGACGAAGAATTGCCGAGAAGGTTTAAGTTCAGCCATCTCCGAACTTTGACATTGGAGTCGTGCAATGGAAGCGATGAACTCTTGCGAGTGCTTGCCTCTACCTCTACCTTCACTAGAGACACACATCTAACCGAGTTCAATTTTCGTCACGAAAATCCAGCTCAACATGTGAAGACTGCACTCGAGCTATTCCTCTCTTCGTTCACGGGACTGAGAAGACTTTCAGTTCTTCTGGATAACGTTGCTATCATGCCAAGTCTGACAGGCGTGATCGACAAGCATGGGAAAACCCTTCAAACGCTGCTCTGGGAAGGCAAGACAGGGTTCAGGACGGAGTGGGACGTAAATACATCTGTTCTCCTGCATCAAGATCTCAAAGGGTCCAAAGACGAATTAGTGCAAATTTCTGAGGGATGTCCCAGTCTAGTCGAACTCGGGATCTCCTTGAACTGGAGTAAACATCAAGATGTAAGCGGTCATCCGTGTTGATCCAAACCTACCGCTCCTAATGCTTTTAGTACGACATACGGTCCATCAAGCAACTTCGACATCTGCGTACTTTAAACATCCGAAATTGGCCAGTGAAAAGTGTAAGTGAAAGCTTGCAAACCAAAGGAGGAAATATCGCCAGATTTGCCGCCACGCAGTTCATCGAGGGCTTGCTCCACACTGATCACGGAATCTGCAAATGCTGTCATCCGCTTTATCTGAAGCTTATTGCAATCGGTTCAGTGTCATACAGCGATGTCTGGGGTATGGCGTGTGACTACCAGTCACAACGTCTGCGTCAGTATCTTAGGGCTCGCTTCTACCATATTTCTTATCTACATGATGTCAAAGGAAAACAACAGCCCTTGCTCACGGAAGTCGGAGAAGGCACTACAGCTGGTCTTCGTTTCTACTCTGAAGACCTGAAGATCTTCGAGCCATACTGGTTGAAATGATTCCGCTAGATGTGTGCCGGAATCTCTGGGAGCCAGTTTCCGCTTGTGCCTTTCTGAGCTTATCTTTTCGTCCCCTTTCGGCCTGAGCTTTACTTGCCCACCATCGCGTATTGATACACTTTCAATCTTTATCCTGTCGGTGTCATACATCTTCCTCATCTGATCGCAGTCTAAGTAGAGAGCCGTCATCAAAACCTAGCTTCGGAAGCATTTCGAGATGTGTTCCATCTCGGTCGGCGGTGCTATCAATCTTACAGTCCAGGATGTTTCCAATACACTTCAGCCGTGGCCTTCACCATTGTGATCTGTGCACCATCTCTGTGAAGAGTATTCCAAGGCTGCTAAAGAACCTCCGGCTCGGCCCCATATGTTAATAGGCGCACCCGCAGATCGCAGCCCAGACTATGATATACAGGTTCAATGTGGTGTTAGGACCTCGGATCGTGAATTGAGGGTTCACGGGATCACCCGCTCCACTCTTCGCTTGCCCTCACTTAACTTTTAAAAACCTTCCAATCTTACCACTCCCGTCTCAACACTACACCAGGTGCATCTGCGCCACTTCGAAAAACGAGTCACCATGTCACCCCCAAAGACAACTGTTGGCGGTGTCGCCTCTGCGAGTGTACACGCACAAGAAGTGATTGAGAAAACATCCAAGAAGTCACAACTATAAGCACTTCCTACAGAAGTCCAGGAGATGGTGGTGGAGAACGTTCGTTCTCAAGCTTGTCAGCGAGCAGATGTTGCGAGCTTTTTGCTGAAGTGGTTTTCCCTAGGTGCATCGCCTCGAGGACCTGAGAAATCTCTGCCTTACCTGTAAAGAGCTTAAGCATCACGCCCTGCCGAAACTTTTCGAGGATCTTCGAATTGCAGTACCTCTTGACCGGGGATTGGTATACACGCTTGAGCGCTTGATGCAGACTAACGCATACGGTCTTCGTTTCACGAGACGACTCTCTATAATGTGCGATTATGAAAGAGTCGTCGGGTACGACGTCGACGACGACTTCCACAACTATGCAGACAACGATGGAATGTCGCCCTCTTGTGGCAGATATCATGACATGGTGGCCACGCTAAATATCTTGGTGCGCACGCTCATAAGCATGATTCCAGAAGATAGACTATCGTCTTTCAAGTAAGTCAGCCCATCGATATTCCTTAACTCTATCAATTTTAAGATGTCACTGGCCCGGCAAACTTCAAACATTGGTCACCTCTAGATACCTGATACGAGTCGCTCCATAGATGGTGCCATGAATTCCCAGTAGGGTTCACAACGATTCGGCAGCTTGCCTACAAGCAACGAAAGTCGTTGAGGGAACTCCGAATGGATCAGTTTGCTATTGGATACGGGAGCGACGCTTTGCAAGGCATGTCGAACCAGCTCGCCGTCATCAATTGTGTGTCATTTGGCGTAACTGAAGGTTGGGGCGACGCCTATCATATGGGTCATCTTGCTGGAAAGCAGAGATCGTCGCTGCGACATTTAAAGCTTGGGACCGAGCGTAGCCTTGCGAAGCGATACGCAGTCACTGGCGGATACTATTTCGATGAACAAAGAGAAGCCTTTGACCAGTTTCTCGTTGGCCTCGAGGAGTCTTTAACCCAGAACGTGGCTTTTAATCTTACTTCTCTTCGGCTTTGTGGTCTCTGCGTTGGTGACGCCTACTTTGGCCACTTCGCCACAACAACCATCACCCGAAATCTCAAGAAACTTGGTCTGGAGTCCTGCTTTGGAAGTGAAGTCTTCCCGACCGCGCTGTTTAGAAATTTCAAAAGCACTGTGACAGTTTCGCCATCAGGAACGTCTCATAGCGCACCGAAGCTAACGTCATTTACATTCCGGCATGAGCTGCCAACATCTGTTGGGATTGAATCTTTGGACAAATTTATCTCTTCCTTCTCTGGACTCGAGGAGCTATTTGTTCTGCTCGACAAGACCAACGAGATGCTTCATCCACGGTGTTTTTCCGCACAGCATGGGCCAACGCTCAAAGCGCTTGTTTGGGAAGGTCGAACAGCACCATGGACAAATATGGAGATTGACACGTCAATCGTCGTTAAAGGATCATCCTCTGCTAACGCCCATCTGGACGAAATCTGCAACACATGTCCAAACCTAGTTGAGCTTGGCATCCCCCTGGATTGGGATATCAGAGTGAGCGACAATCTCTCGCAATCAAAAGCACAGCACTATCTGACAGCCTTTGCAGTGCCTCTACCTGCCATTAGCACGGCTGTGTCACTTACGTACCCTGAACATCCGCAACTTGCCGCGCAAGAAAAAGCATGATAGCGACGTCATCAGTCTCACAACTTTCACCAAAGCAGCAGGCACTCAAATTATGGAGGACATCTTCCGCAGTCGGCGTTTTCAATTCCCTGAACCAGGAAAAATCAGCCTTTTCGCCGTCGGTCCCACTACATATGAGGCCATGCGAACAGTGTCGCATTATGGTGAGGAGGACGATAGCACTGTTAGATATCTCCAACCTACCTTTTTCCATGTTCATCATCACAAAGCCATCACCAAGCCATCCTGGCGGCCTTTGCTCACAGAGGTTGGTAGGAAGACTGTCAACGGTGTCCGTGGTTATACTCCACACATGCGCATTTTCAAATCATACTGGCTTAAGTAGCTCGTCACAACTTGGCCCCTCTTCCTTCCTTTTACTTTCCCGACGGCTGCCTTGCAAAATGATCCTGTTACGCAAGAGTCGCATCATGTTTTGTGGGAGCATTGCTTGGCCTTGTTCTCTTAGCTGGCTTGCCCTAGGCTGTGGGCTGTCCGGAGCTTCTGTCCAATAGCGCAATCTATGTCTATGCAGTCTAAGCATCTCAATCGCAATTTTATTCCGCGCTTCACTGAACAGCTCCCAATCTGCTGCGATCTCTGTGGCTCGACTAACTGACTGAAGAATCCAATTACTCAGGGCAACCTATACATATACGCAAGCTAGTCTACATTGTCCGGAAGCTGCCCTGTACGCTTTATCCTCAACAAATTCACGCTCCGACCAGACCAAAGGCCACTGCAGACTCAACCTATACTTGATATCTCTTGCCGGCTCCGACGGGGTATTCGTGACCGCGCAACTGGACCTTGACTGCCCCAATGCACCTTGACTTAACCATCGTGGCCCCCCACAGAATCAATTTTCTGACTCATATATCTCCAACACTTGTAGCTATCTAGGAGGTTGGTCCGATGTTCTACGGAAAGAGTCTCAGTCACAGTACAGAGCCAAGGTCACTGGTCCCTGCTTCGACTGCCTATTGCTGAAGTTCCCGCTGCGTCATTGTTGACCGTTTTTAAGACAATCCAATGCAAAGACTCAGCATCTTTTCACGTGCAATCAGCTTGCGCGGAGTTCACCAGTCAGTGTATAAGGCCCGTGTGTCCAGGGCGCGTAACCTGTTGTGACTCTATTGATCGACTAACTGACTGAAGAACCTAGCTACCCCGCGCAAACATCACATATACCCGCGTAGTCTACAATGCACCGCAATAGGCCCGTAGGCCCTATCCCTAACATATCCTCCACGCTCCCTCCACCATGAAAATCACATCTTCCCAACCCCCTGATCCCTCCCCGCAAAGCCCTCCTCAGTCCACGTCCCACTCCTCCCCCCCTCCTTCAACACAACCCTGACCCCCTCAATCATCATCCCCCTATCCACCGCCTTACACATATCAAACACAGTCAACGCACTCCCCATAACCGCCGTCAACGCTTCCATCTCCACCCCCGTCTTGCCCTCACACTCGACTTTCGCCTCGATCTCCACCCCTCCAAAAGCAAACCCCGTCTCTCCCTCTCCACCCGCCAACCCCCCCTCTTCAACCTCGCTACCGGCAGTAGCAGGCGCAACCAGTTCCGCACCAACCTCCACAGCCGTCAACGCGATCGGATGACAAAGCGGGACCATCTCGCCCGTCTTCTTGGCGGCCATTATACCGGCGACTCGCGCTACGCCGAGGACGTCGCCTTTTTTCAGCATGTTGGAGCGAATAAGGGTGTAGGGGGTGGGGTTGGAGAAGTGGACGGTGCCGCGGGCGATGGCGGTGCGGTGAGTGGGGAGTTTGTGGGTTATGGGGACCATGTGGACGGTGGATGTTGGGGTTAGGTGGGGGAGGTTTGTGGGGGTGGTGGTTGTGGTTGTGGATGTGGAGAGGGCTGTGAAGGTCTTTGATGAGTACCGACGCGGGAGGGTGGAGAGAGAGCGGAGGTATGATGGTGCACTGGGCCGGGAGGTGAGGAGATGGTGCGGAATGCGGGTCCAAGGCAGCGGTGTTGGTGGCATGAAGCTGGGGTGGTGATCGGTGGTGATCGGTGGTGGGCTTGATGTCATGCTACGGCGCTGCGACGCACGATGTGTCGGCTCATCTAATAAGACTATCAGCATGAGCTCAAGGCGAGCATTTTATTTGATTGTAGTGCACGAGATATGGACAGTTCATTTTAGACAACTATGAACAACGCCACCTAGCTTATACAAAAGGTGTCCATTGACGAGAAAAACCTAAACCTACCCACCAATCAAGATCATAGGTCTATTCTTCATGTTCTCCAGTTCGCCCATACCGGCGTGCTTCTCTTTCTTTCTCTTCACCGCCATGCCAATAACTTCCAGTAGTTCGCTCTCGCGGTCGCTGTAGCCCAGCACACCCGTCGTGCCCGGTAATGCTAGTCGTCGATCCATCTCGACTCTTTCCATAGCCTCCATAGCTTCCTCATCAATGGGCGCACCCCCATTATCTTTTCGCAGTAGATCTCGCAATGAAACCTCCGAGTTGCCGAACAAACACACCTTTAGGTTCCCATCACCTGTGACCCGCAGCCGATTGCAGCTTCCACAGAAATTATGTGTCATGCTGGTGATGAATCCTATCCTCCCTGTGAAGCCCGGGACTTTGTACGTCTTACTCGTATCGTTCTTGTGATCCTGCACTTTGTGCAATCCCGGATACTTTTCTCGTATCATGCCTAACATCTCTTTATAACCCAGCATCTTCCCTTTACTCCACTTGTTGCCGTCGAAAGGCATGTATTCGATGAAGCGGACTTCAATGTCTTTCTCCCTTCCCATTTCAACAAACGGAACGATCTCTCGTTCGTTTACTCCGCGCATGACCACACAATTGATCTTGAGCTTTATACGCGCTCCTAGTCTGTTCATTTCAAGAATCCGATCGATACTTTTGATGACGGCCTCGAATCCTTTTCGCCGCGTCATGATCTGGAATTGGAACGGATCTAGCGTGTCCAAACTTAAGTTGACCCCGGTAAGCCCAGCGTCAACCATGCTGTCAAGCTTCCGATGTAGTGCAATCCCATTCGTCGTCAGACACAACTCCTTCAATCCATTACGCCTCAAGTCGCCAATACTATGCATCAGCGGTAGTATGTCCCTCCGTATTGTCGGCTCGCCGCCAGTCAGCCTGATTTTAGTAACGCCTTGGGAAACGAAGAGTGAGGAGAGATAGGTTATTTCAGGTGTGGTGAGTAGATGAACAGGTGGTGAGAGAGGAACGCCTTCTTCGGGCATGCAGTATACGCAACGGAGATTGCAACGTTCGGTAATGCTGATGCGGAGGTAATCATGCTGTCGATGATAGGTGTCGGTCAGGAAGGCTGAGAACGGCTTCGTAATCTTGAGCGCTTCTCGCCCTAGGGTTCTGGATTGCAATCGAGGCGGCGTTGTAAGGTCTGTCACTGGAGGAAGATCGCGATTCGGTGGTGAGTCTCGGGTTGCTGCTGCTGTAGCTATGGTACGTCGGTGATGACCGGCTTCGCGCGGCGACAGTAAGCTTGCCGAACTGCGCAAAGTGAACCCATTGCTGGAACGCGAAAGCGTCAGCGCTGAACGTAGAAGCCCCTTCTCAGTCATCTAGAGCATTTAATGATATTCGGCGCTCGAGAGGCATGCTCTAATGCCTGCTTAAACGCAACAAAAATTCGTGATGAACTGACGGCGGGGTTTTGTGTGTCAACGTTTGGTCAGCCGGCGATCTCCGAAGTATGGCTATCGGCACATTGGCAAGCGGCGTTTCCGGTTGCTCCTAGGTAAGCACTCCATTCTCCTCATGGTCCAACTCCGGATAGAATTTGGATCGACCTTGTTGCTCGATCGTGAAGTGCTGCGCATGACTGACAGGTGATGTGTATGTAAGTCCATGCAGGATGTGGAGCAACTCCGCAGCGGAATTCAATTCAAACATAAACATTGCGCACAGTATCCTGTAATTCGACATTCGTTCTAGATGAGATAGGACGGCAGAGAAGCAGATGATGCTAGGCTATGAGCTTTCAACCTGGTACAAGAATTTTTCGGACTCCGTTACAGGAGACGACCTTGCTCCTACATGTAGAATTGCCAGCCGCCGGGATCTCTTTTTCTTCACCACCCAGTGCCCTTAACAGGAGAACGCCTCTTCATGTCCCTCTTCTAGATGAGCCCCAAGCCAGGAGACCGAAGGCCATGTCGGATTCAGCGAACTTCTGCGAAAGTGCATCATCAAAGATAACGCGATTCAGGAGTGCCTTTACGACACGCGTGGCTTCTCAATCCCCGGCCCTACCGAGAGGACTACGTGTACTCCAACTGTAAGCCTTGCCTCCTAGCACTGCTAGCAGTGCTTTCTACTTGGGCAGTAGGATGGTGAAAAGGGCACAAGCAATTCGTCTTGCACGCCTGAATTGCTGGTATGGCCGGCAATAGGTTGTGAGGATCGCAGACCGGTTCGTATAACCCTCTTGCCGGATTCAGGACACATTGGCAGTTCGCCAAAGCTGTGACCGAACAGAATTCCTGCAGACTGGTGTAATCTTCGGCGAAGAGCATATCCCCTAAGTCTGCCTGTTGTGGGGCAGGCCCTGGGCATATGGGTCTCTGAGGCGTGCGATGAGCAGACCAATCTTATTGGAAGGTCTGGATGGAGTACATACTGGACCAATATGTAGAAGGGACACAGTCACTGGAACTGAGGTCGCAGGGAATGCCAATGCAAGTTGGGTAGCGATCAACGTGGACGCATGAAGGATGGAACGTCTCATTCTGATCAGTCCGGAAGAATACTGATTGCTATAAGGAACCAGCTTTGGAAGGTAAAGATGAGCGATAGCAGTCATGTATTGTGGACATTCCCATAATTATAATGGTCAACCCTCAAGGTCCGCTCTCACCGCCATGTTGCCGAGTCTAGTGTGTTGCAAGTTACGTATCCAGGGAACGGCGAATGTCTCAAACAAAACTCGTGTGTGCCTGCTACAGGTATGCGGTTTGCTGTGTGGCTTGGCCAAAGGTAAGGTCACGATAGGGCCTGTTCGCCCGTTGTCAGAGCAGAAAAAGCTTGACTCTGCGGCTATAGATAGAGCCGCACCTAACGGTACTCCGTACAAATGCGCACAGAGTGGCTAAGCAAAGCTGCTGTTAGACCACATCTGCACGCAGCGTAACATCTGTAACGCACTTCGCCTCGTAGCATCAACCCTTCGCTACCCCCTGCCGGTCTATGTGACTGTTCTCTCCTGCCAGACTTTGTTGAAAAACGTGAAAAATCCATCACCGGCACAAGATATTCCTGCAGTCTAGCGTCATACTCTGTGGCCGCACATGTATATGGCGTCGGCACGTTTGGTTTCATAAAATCATACCGGGAGGATGGCGTGGTTTCAGCCAGCAACTACCCTTCAGATCTCTGCGAAGTCGGTCACTCCCGCCTACTCCGATGATTTATTTGAAGGAACCCTTTTTTATGCCTGTGAGAGAGTTATGCGGCGACTCGGGCAAGTGTTGTGATATTTTCACACCCTAGGCCAAACATGAAGATGACGAGAAGCGGCGCGACTTTGTTAGGGCGGTATGGAGAGGCGGCTACGGCCACGGCTATGGAGCGAGTGGGTGGGCAATGTCGAAGCCATGACCCTGCGACGTAGCTGTACCAAATGCGTTCCAAAGTCACAGGGGCATGGCTGTCACAGCCACTTATCGTCGATAACAGCGGCTTTCTAGAGATTCATTCATACACTCGTGGAGCTCTGGCGTCTGTCCACTCTGATGGTTAAAACTGGCCCTTGAAGACATCCATCCGAAGATAATAGGCCGCGCTACGCCACAAGTATCTACGAGTTAGACTGAAACCAAGGGGATTCGGTTGTGCATGCTCGAGTTCCTTGTTGTAGATTGGGTTGTGTGGTGATGCGGTTGTAGAATTATCTGAACATAGCATGCAGCTTGATGTCGTAGTATAGTAGCAGCCTCGACAGCATCATGGTCATTGCTCGAAAGAAAGAACAATGCAAAGCGAGTGGGCGAACCAAAGCATTTGAAAGAAAAACTGTTGACCTCGACAGCACAGGATGAAAGAATGTCGATACATCGGGGATTCCTCAAAGTCGCCGTTATATCAGAGGCAGTCGACCATTGTGATCAATGCAGTGCGAGGACGAAGCTCTTAGGATCTTTCAGCACGAGTTAACATCTCTTTGAACGGTACTACCGTAGTTACACTGATTACAGTCGGGGGTCGGATCATCATCACAGCCGTGTCCATTGTGCTTATATCGTCCGTATCCCGCTCGGTCACTTAGTCTTTCCCATCAGGCAGTCAGACGTCCTTCTAACGAGAAATGGTGATATGAGGGCCGTACAATGACGGGTACAATAACGGAGACTTTAACCACATCGTTTGGAGCATTTGCTTGATGGAACTTGCCGACATGAGGGTGACGTTGATCTGATCCTAATCTGGTCCTAATCTGGTTAGACAAAAAAGCACTGCCTCGCTGAGCCTTGTTCTACCGCAATGTTGCTGCCTCATAGTTATCGCACAACTTGTTCTGCCCTTCTGATTCTTACACATCTTTCGATCATCATCACCAACTTGTACGGCGAAGTTGGATCAACCGATCGTTCGGGGTCCTCAGGAGCATTGCCAGAGATTATCGAAGCAAGACTCTCGGCCCGGCTTACGTACGACGCAAGCAACCCCTTCTTGCTTTAGACAGAGTGTCAACAATTGCAACTACAACTACAGCGTCACAACTCGAGGAATCTTCCGCGATAGAAGATTTAACAGTCACCGCGCTCGAATCTGCCTTAAGGCATCGTAATAGGCCATGGCCACCTCCCGGCAAGCTTCCTCGTCCATACCTTCACCTGCACCACATACGACCTGCTACGATCCTCTCGACATCGACTCTTTCATCAATTATGATCAGGTCATCTACCCATCATCGTCGATGTCACCTACGTCTTCGCGATCGAAGTCTGTTGCCAATTCTAACTTCGCTTTTGGGAACTCGAACAATACTCTTCTCCCTCAAAGTCAGTCGAGCCATCACCAAACGTTCTCCGGGCCGAGCCATCAGTATGATCTCCACAAACAACAGACCGGACTTCCTTTCGGAGCCTTGGCCAATACCATGGCAGTCAACGAGGCCAGTAATATGTCATTCAGCGCACTGTCTACATCTGACAGCTTCTTCGGTATGAACTCTAGCGACGACTTCATCGATTTTGGTGTTGCCCCATCCAAAAATCCATCGTTCAGCGGCGCTTCGGATATGGAGATGGAGTTCGACTCGCCACCGCAAGACGGTCTGCCCGCCTTCTTTTTCCCGCAGGGCTCGCAGTCCTCAAACACTGATTACGTGGATCCCAACGCTATTGGGGGACATGAGGAGATGTCCAATGCTACCGTTCAATCACAGAGCAACGTCGGTCGGTTGTGGCCGGGCGCGCATCAACAGCAAGCTGCCATGGCCAAAGCCCAAGCCCAAGCCCAAGCCCAAGCCCAAGCCCAAGCCCAAGCCCAAGCCCAACAACAAAAGCAAGAGCAGGTATTGCAACAACAGCAGATGGCCCCTCAGCAGCCGCCGCAGCAACTTTCTCGGTCCAATCGTTCTGCAGCTCACCAATCTACCGATCCGATTGTGGAAGAGAGAATATCGCGCTTACTCAATCAGATGAGACATGGCAGCGTTGCTTCATCAGAAGATGATGTCACGCCTAGTGCTAACGGAGTGCTACCACACATCGCGAGAATGAGAAAGGAAGAGGAAGATATGGACGAGGATGAAAGACTGCTCGCTAGCGAAGAGGGCAAGAAGCTCAGTAGCAAAGAACGCCGTCAGTTGAGGAATAAGGTTTCTGCGAGAGCGTTCCGCTCGAGAAGAAAGGGTACGTGATCAACAACCGAACTTTTACGCTCATGAGGGCTAACGTCGTAATAGAATATATTGGCCAACTCGAAGACGAATTAGCTGCGAAGACCAACGAAGCAAACGATTTCCGTGCTCAGAATCAAGCTCTGATGGCTGAGAATCAACGCTTGTCGGACTTGACGCGCATGCTTCTCTCATCCTCGGCCTTCTCCACTTTTTTGAACGACCTCAGCACCAATGGCATGCCCGCTCCCACTGCTTCAGCACCAGAGCACCCAACGACAAAGCAGGCAACAGTCGTGCAGCCGAAGATACGCAAGGATCCCAACCCACATCGACTTGCCCACCAACAGGTTCAAGGCCACCAGCAAGGCAGTGCACAGGTTGGCATGACTCTGATTCCTGACAACGCGCTTGACTTCTCGACGCTTGACCTGAACAACAGTGCCTTTGCCAGTCATATGGACCATGGCTACAATCACGCTCAGGTTTTCTCTGTTGTGGAATTCCCTCAGGGACCTGCCGTCGATAGAATCGATACAGCCGCACTTTCTGGCAAATCATCGAACTTTGTTGGCTCTTACTCGTCGGACGATGATTGCAAGTGCCAAGTCCCGGCCATCGAGCGCTTGCCTGTCGTCAAAGAAAAGGTGGAAGAAGAGTCCATCCCAACATCACCCTGCGCCGACGTGGACTTTGATGAATCCGACCCGGCGTTTGCCCTCTTCATGGATGCGGCGTCGTCGGTCAAGTCAACGCCCGCGGAACCACAAGAGCTTCTCCTCGGTGGTGTTGAGTCCGAGAAAGTCTTTGCACGCTTGGAACTTGTTGTCGAGGACCAGGACGAGAACGCCGATGGTACCGTCAGTGCGGCTACTATGGAGCGATTGGAGCGGATGTGCTCTAGGCTTGAAGCTGCGTTCGAGCGGATCGGCAATGTGACCTCTCATCTATGATCGTTCCCTCGTCTTCTAATATCGACATATTACAGGAGAGGGTTTGGCTGATAGCCCCGGTTGCTTGTTCATATATCATGTGTTGGTGTTCAGCTCACCTCTCTGGCCTCATCACTGTTTCAAAAGATACGCTGCACTTTGCTTCATGGCTTCAAATGATCTCCAGTATATCAGCTACGAATTTCCTTGTATGTCTTTTTGATTCGGCGAGTTTTATAGCGGTGTTAATCCAGGCAGCCGGAGCTCCGCCATGGACGTTGCAGCTCGGTAGATTAGTGAATGGAAGAAAGTCTATAGCGATGAACTGGCTCCAGCCACGCCCGTTACTTGCATGCAGTATATGATCGTCAATTGGTGCGGCCTAAGTTGAGTCAACAATAGACTGTTCTTGAACCTTTGCGAAAGATTGTAAGAGCAGGGCGTGATGACCTACTAACTGACGTTGATACACTGTATCAATAATCAATGTGCGGCTCCGCAAAAAGTTCGCGAACCAGCTACTTTATTAATATGAATATATTCACCGTGACAGCAAACAGATACGTCTTCCGCCTTGTACAGATTGACGTTACCCGAGAGATTTTAAACTTGAATAGTCCCAGAGCTGGACGGTCTCTGCACCGCTCTTTGGCGTAATTTCACGTTGGCTTCCTCCAGGGCCGCTGTGACTCTTTTCACGATTAGGACGGGCATACGACCTCAGCATCATCACCTTCTCCCATCGACCAGCCACTTTTCACCATTCCAAGCCTTTAGAACAAGCCGCTATCAATCTAACATCCTCACACCTGCCGCTGACACGACATCAAGAGTGGACGGAGCGAGCCTGAGTTCTTTCGCTTCAACACCACCGACTTTCGAACAAGACCTACTTCAATCCAATCATATACCACCTGTGAGCTCAGCTCAAACACAGAGGAAGCACTTCGTACGACGTTCTCTCATTTCTCAAGGCGTCCCACCCAACCGTGTTTTCAGATCTCCTCCTCTCCTCCACCTTAACTCTAAGAAGTGCCATATAATCTTCGAACCATGTCTCTCGCATGACCCATCTCATCGCCTCCCTCAACTGCTACCTGTCACCCATTTGGGCAGAATGCACTCTTACGTCCAAATACTCACGACCCCAACAGCTGACACACCTGGCACAACTATTCTCGTCCATTTCGATAGCAAGCGATATCTCATCGGTAACATCGGTGAGGGGACCCAAAGAGCTACCGTCCAACGGGGTACGAAGTTGACAAAGGTAACGGATATTTTCTTGACTGGCAAGACACAATGGAAGAACACAGGAGGTTTGATCGGGATGATTCTGACACTGGCGGACTCCACAGCGTCAAGTGCGGCTGATGCTAAGCTAAAGCTGAAGGAAATAGCAGAGAAGAAGAGGCGGAGAGCAGTCAATGACGAGACCCAGGCACAGGACCAGGCTGGTGCTTATGAGGCAGACGAGGGGAACGGAGATGAGGAGGGGGATGTCAAGGGGCCTACTTTAACAATCCACGGCGGGGGAAACCTAACACATACGCTTGCTACGGCGCGAAGGTTCGTCTTCAGGCAGGGGATGCCTGTTAATGTAGAGGAATTTGAGGAGGAAGAAGCGAGGAAGAGATGGGAACCGACATGGACGGATGAAAACATTAGGGTTTGGGCAATGTCAATATCGCCTTCAAGCACTGAGGATGCCGAATCGTCACAACGGCGAAAGAGTGCGAGAAAACGAAGCTATGATGAATTTGAGGACGGATTCGGTGCAGCAGTATCGAATAACAAGCCGAACAAGGAGTCACCCGCAGAACAGAGAAATAGGGCCCAGCAGATCCGCAAGGCTGTTGTCTCAGAGATGTTTGACTCTGCTTGGAGATTAGACTCGTTGATTGAGTGTCCTCTTGCGCAAGTTCGTTTGCCGGCTGCGCTCTTCATCCGTAATCCTGAGACGAAGAATATTGAGAAATACACCGGTCCTCTGCCCGGAGGCGAAGAACCGCTTCCTGATATAACAGTCCTGATACGGAAACCTTGGCCAGGTGCATTGATCGAGAATTTACCATCGACAGAACCTTCGCACGAAGCAGTGTCGTACATTATTTGCAATCATCCTCAGCGAGGTCGTTTTCTGCCGAAAAAAGCTATGGAACTCAATATCAAGAAGGGCTACAAGTGGTCGCAGTTGGCGGCAGGGCAGACTGTCCTATCTGAAGATGGTAAGACCGTAACACCTGATGTGGTATTGGAGCCAGGCAAAGAGGGTGGCGGGGTCGCAATTGTGGAACTGCCAACAAAGAACTATCTCGACAACCTCGTCAAGAGGCCTGAGTGGCGAGCTCCAGAAGTTATGACTGGTGTTGGGGCTATCATTTGGATACTTGGACCTGGTGTTGGCCAGGATGAGAGGCTGTGGGGTTTCGTGAAGGAGTTTTCTCACTTGAAACATCTTGTTTCCTCAGCGGACGCATGCCCGAACTATTTAGCATTTGACTCTGCTGCATCATCAGCCATCCGACTGAACCAGGTAGATCCTGTTCGATTCCCAATACCAGTACATGATAACGTTACGCTACCACAGCCACGACAGCGTGATGAGGTATCAGGTGACTGTCTTAAGACCTTCATACAGACTCAACCCTTTGTGCAGGCCCAACGCGGGCAGATACTACAGCTGGAGCCAGCCGTGGAGATTAAGGGCCGTCTCACTGTTCCTCCGCTGAATACTGCATTTGTATTACAGGGAACATCCAAAGAGGTCCTACGATTGGGCCAAGACGCAAGGAATGAACTGGCACGGGAAGAGACGCGGAAGAGCTTGGAAAAGTGGCAAGCTGATATCCCAAGTAAAGATGCGGAAATCATCACATTGGGCACTGGGTCTGCGCTACCCTCCAAATACCGAAATGTGTCTAGTACATTACTGCGTGTTCCAGGATATGGTTCATATTTACTAGACTGTGGAGAGAATACACTGGGCCAATTACGGAGAATCTTCACACCCGATGAGCTTGCAGAAGTTTTAGGAGATCTGAAGCTGATCTGGATAAGTCACCTTCACGCGGATCACCATCTGGGAACCGTCTCAGTAATTAAGGCTTGGTATGAAGAAGTTCACGGAAGCAAACCGGCAAAGTCCAGCGGTACTCTTACCGAACAGCTTCTTAAGCCGGCCAAAATTCTACAAGACGAGCAACGTCTTTTCATTGCCTCTGAGAAAGCAATGAACAACTGGCTGAGCGAGTACGCTTCCGTAGAAGACTACGGCTTCAACAGACTTGTGCCACTATCCGTCGCCAGCTATCGCGAGTTCAACACCGGCCCTGTTGAAACACGCAATGTTACGAGTTTGACATGGGACGGGATACCAATAGGCTTCAACACATTTGACGAAGTCCTGTAAGTGCCCCTTCCTCCCAACCCTCACAAAAAGCACCGTCAACCGCATCTAACCCCATCCAGCAACAAAGCCCTCACTGCCGCAACCGGCCTCGCCGACCTCCAAGCCGTAGACGTAAATCACTGCCACGGCGCCAAAGCCGTCACTCTCACTTTCCCCAACGGCTTCAAATTCTCCTACTCCGGCGACTGTCGCCCATCCCGCGCCTTCGCCGAGATCGGCAAAGGCTCTACAGTCCTCTTGCATGAAGCGACGTTCGAAGACGAACTGCAGGGTGATGCGCTGGCCAAGAAGCACTCGACGACCAGCGAGGCGTTGGGGGTTGGGGTCGCGATGGGTGCGAGGAGGGTGTTGCTTACACATTTCTCGCAGAGGTATCAGAAAATCCCGAATATGGAGGGGATGGACGGGTTAGAAGTAGATTTAGAAGATGGAGTGGGTGCGGATGCGGATGTGCCGATGGTTGACGCGCCCTCTGCCACCACCAGAGAGGGCTTAGATTACACAGCGACATCGGGAGCGAAGGTGAAGGTCAAGGTCAAATCGCGCACTCCGATCCCGGACATGAAAGTCGGCGTAGCCTTTGATTACATGCGCGTCAAGGTCGGCGAGATAGCGCATCTGGAGAAATTCAGGCCCGCGTTACTGAAGCTGTTGGAGCACCCCGAGGTGGATGAGAATGCGGGTAAGGTTGCGAATGGGGTTGATGGTAAAGAAGGGGGCGTCAGAGGGAAACGAGGGAAGAAGGCGAAGGCGCAGCGGAGGTAGGTAGGATATGGAGCTTGCGATGGGGTGGAGGATATGGTGGGGCCAGAGGAGATGTAGGGTGGGGTTCGGGGAGGGAGCAGGTGTGTGAGTATTTGTAGATAGTTGTATAGACTTACCTGTACAGTGTGTATGGCGAAGACAGGTAGTTAGATGATTTTGGGGCAGGCAATTCCACTTGCTCACACACACACACCATTGGCAGTCCATTCTTAGAACGCTTCTAGCGCCGAATAGTCTTCTATCGTAGGGACGCCTTAGGGGTAGAAGAGTTCGATGTCATTTGGTTTTGAGAAGAACAAACATCTAATAATCAGACGTCATTCCTATTTACGAGCACAAAGCTATGACCCGTTATATTAAGTAGTAGGATCCTACAATATTCAACTTAACCCCGAGCACTTACGCATCTTCACTAAGAGAAGCGATAGCTAAGCAAAACGCATCATTACAACCCAGCAGGTTCAGTCTCCCTCGGAAACGCAGGCTCGTCCAAGTTTGAAGCACAAGCTTGCTTCCAATGCACCGGTGTGAATTTATCCACGATGGCCTTGAACGCCTCCTTTACAGCCACAGAGTGTCAGCGATTTGAAACATCTAATATTGGAGAGAGAGGATGTTGGGGATTTGGGCGAGTGCGGAGGGAAGCATACTAAAGTGCAGAAGCTCTCGTCGCCGTCGAGATGCTTGCCTGGTGGCGTACAGCCTGGGATGACTTTTACCCGGTCGTTGTAGCGTAGACGGACGTAGTAGCCTTCTAGCTTCCTCCTTTCAGGCTCGGTCAGCTCGTCGGTTGATCGGCGCGCGATGCCTTGGGGTGAGGGAGCAGTTTGCTTTGCGATCTCTTTTGCTTTCTCTTTTGCTTGACCGAAGATCGAAGACCACCATGTCTGCCTTCCTCCATCGGTTGTTGTCGCCTTGTCTTGTACGTTCAAGCCCGTCTTCGCAGTGGCTAGGTCGCTCTTTCGGAACAGCTCTAGAGCAATATGACTCGTGTACGCAGGCCATTTCTCGCCCTCGAAAGTCCCTAAGCTGGCTAGGATCGCGGCGAGTGTGGTATCGTGGCATCCGCTCATGGCGAACTTGATATCTTTCTCTCCTCCCCTGCCTGTGTTGAGTTTGCCATCATCGCCACCTATTTCAAGCATGCCGACGTTCCCATTCCTCTCTATACTTCCCGCCATCCTCGAGACTACGTCACCGAGGAGCGCTCCTATGCCTAGTTTGCGATACTCCGTGCTCTCTTGGTAGCCGGAAAACCACTCTTCGGTGCTGATGCGGTCGATGATCGCTCGCCCTTTATCGTTGTAGAATTCAGATGGAAGGCGCGTTTCAGGGCCGTGCGCAAGAGTGCTGTTGATGGTGTCCATGATGCCGGAGAGGCGGGGATGGGAGTCTACTGCTACGCGCGGAGAAGAGGGAGGCATCCACTTCGAGATTAGATGGTCAAGGTAGTCCATTTCTTTAGTTTCGTTCCCTATTTATGTCAATTGCTTCCCCTGATCGAGCTTGTAGATAGCGGTAGGATGAAATGAGAGGTCGTTGGAAGGCTCACATCGATCTGCTGTCCTCTGTGCAAAGGCTCTACTCAATTGACTGAACCGTCTACAATTGCTGTCATTGGGAAAGAGTGTTTCGTCCGCAGGCGTTCGGGTGATTATAGTAGGAGGCGGAAAGGACGCTGACCGCACGGAAGGAGGATACAATCCCCAAAAGCTCTGTTGTAGCGACTCCAGAGCCCTAGGCATGGGAGTGGCTCGGAGATATATCATATCGGCGGTATCAATCTGCTTCGGCATAAAGCCTAGCTGATCAACGTAAAGGTGCCGTAATCGTCGACCTAGTGCTAAGGTTGTTTCTCGTCCCTTATCTGTGAGTTCGCCCAGTTGACTTGTAAAGTAACATCAGCCCATGTGCTGTGGACTGTGGCGCATAGATTGCTGACCAGACCGTATCAGCTTCCTTATAGTTCTTGGCAGCTAAGACTGGACCATCGTCATCTCCGAAGGTCTCTAGTCGACGTCTCCACTGCATTTCATCCCATCCAGACCAATCCGAGTTCGTCATCACAACACTTGACAGTTGCCTTGCAGCGTTACAGTACGGCCAATCTGGTCAGAAATGTTGAGTACCCTCCTAAAGACCAGGCCAAAGATTGACGTACATGGTGCAAGGCCCGTCTGATGCATTCGTTAGCATATGCTTTCCGTAGCATGTGAGTCATTAGTTGAGACTCACATTTTGGAAACGTGCGGACACCGGACTTCTCTCGCCTGTTCACGAATTCCTCAGCATTTGCTTAAGCCAACTGGGCGCTGGAGATAGCATCCAGCAGTCACAGTGAGCAATACCATGCCGCAGCAACTATCACGAAAGACGCAGTTAGTGTATGGTGTTGACACGGCTTTCGACATCTGCATGCTGCTACAAAAACGGTGATGCATGCAATAGAAGACACGTACAATCTGGACCAATTGAAGCTGTAGGCCTTTAGGATACAGCGTCTCTAGTTCCTCTTTCGAGTACGGCTCTCGCGGAGTCAGGGTGGTCATCGCAGCTCAGGGTATCAAGGCTGAAACACTATGGCAGCATGCACTTAGGCACCAGCGATTGTGTCACGGTCGACTTGAGGATCTTGTCGGTTTCCGCTTATAGTATATTCCAGCTATCAAACATCTGCTATTTTACTGAGATCGATGTACGAAATACATACTTGGTTCAAGCTTCGTGGACACGGAACGTTCCGCGGGAATCGATTAATCTGGCAACACTAACATCTGCACCTAGTAATTAGTTGTATCCAGTTTTAGTGTAGATTACATAGTAAATAAACACTGACGCGTCAT
>JAABUP010002035.1_pt1 | contig 40699 bp, 46 predicted proteins | sample 5559201 | NCBI WGS metagenome assembly JAABUP01 (sample SAMN10711887, study PRJNA513373) | rock metagenome | isolation source: Antarctica rocks | place: Antarctica | reverse complement strand
TCTGTTCTCTAGAGTGTGAGTGGCATGCAGGGTTTATCACGTGCAGACCATCGCACACTGCGGACTGCAGTCATTGAGCAGGTGCTGGGGACTGATATGAAGAAGCACTTCAACATCCTGTCTAGGTTCCAGGTCAGTCCTTACATTCTGTCAGACCACCATGCAGTCTGGTCTGTGTATCAGCCTGGAACTGATGAGCAACAGCGTCAGAATTGGCAGCTTGGCCTTGCTTTACTATGTGCTGGACTCAGTATATCAAAGTGAGGTTCTTTGCATGCTTGAGAGTACAGGCTTTTTTTTTGAGGGGTGGCAACTGCCTGCAGAACCTGTATCAGAGGTCGACCACCACCACCAGTCGTAGCGGCTCACGAGAGCTCAAGGAGGTGAACTTCACCTTGCTTTTGATGCGCAGTGACGCAGCCTTTGAAGTCTACAGCAGCAGCCGTTCTTCCCGAACAACTGAAGCCGCCGTTCTCGCTTTTACTTCTGTTTCATCTTCGTGCATATTTTCTTTCTCCGCTGAGTGATTGTCACGCATGACGGTGACTCAGACTGTTGCCGCTTGTGCTGCAGAACACCTTTCAGAGGCGGGACACCACGTCCAGCCGGAGCAGCTCGATGGAGCTGCCTGAGGACATTCCCCACCGTGCGCCTCCCCGTCACAGCATTGACATGAGGCACAACACTAGCTCCCGCCACAGCATTGACATCAGTCGCGCTCACTCTGTGCGTCCTTCCGGCGCGGCTGCTGGCCAGGCAAGCCAGCTGGCAAGGGGTTCCACAAGCTCGTCTGACAATTCTGTCTGGGACAATGTCAGCGAGGAGAACAAGGGCATCATTCGCCAGGTGACAAATGCGTCTTTTGCATGCATTCCCCACGTCGCAATCAGCAACAGTCTGAAAGCGATGTATCTTGTGCCCAGCAAATTGTAGACATGCTTTGATGCACACTACCCAAACAGATGGAAAGTGATACATGTATACACTGTACAGTGCACTGCATTTCTGCAGTGTATATGCTAAAAAACTCTCATGAACCACCGCTCAACGATCAGCACACATGTGGGCTCTTGTGTACTGTACAACACACATTCTTGGACCCTGAGTGACTGTTTTGCATTGCAGGTGGCATTGAAGTGTGCCGACATTGGCCATCTGGCAGCCACTCCTGATGTGCACAAGAGGTGGGCCTACCTCCTGGAGGAGGAGTTCTTCCTACAGGTGCTCTTGCCAGCTATGAACACCATATGTTTGACGCGGTTGACTGTGCAAGACACTCAAATGCTTGCACTGACTTGCGCCGCTTGGGTGTTGTATGGATGCTGTATGTATGTACCTGGCCTGTCAAATACCTTCACTGTGTAAGTACTTGCACTGCCCGCAAGCCCATCAAGCAGCAGGTGAAAGGCAGCATGTGCATCTACCCTGTTCAGCCAATGGCAGGTGATCAGTGATCAGCGACGCAGGATGCATGCTTAGCAAAGGTTGAGGGGCACACATGCATGCAGCCTTTGCAAAGACTCTGACTGCATGCTGTATCCGCTTGTCTGTGCACAGCTAGCATCAATGCAGATGGCACGCATACTGTGTGCTCTTCCTTGATGCTGAGTGGCATTGTCAACTCTCGTTGCTTGCGTCTCTGAAGTGCTCTTGTCTTGCTGCTGTGCAGGGGGATAGAGAGAAGCAGCTGGGTATGGCAGTCAGTCCTCTCATGGACAGACAAAACAAGGGGGGCATCACACGTTCTCAGGTCAGACAGGCATCTGACACGTCATTCCTGTCTGCTCCCCTTCATCGTTCTTCCCCCTCCCTTCCCCCTCCTCTCCTGCCACGGCCCCGCTTGCACCCCCAGTCAGCTCAAAGCAAATGGATCGACTCTAAGCTGCAAAATTTAGAATGTCGGACTTCTAATGCAGCAAATCTTGATGCCTTTTTGTGCTGACTGCAATGCTCACTGGTCAACTTTAGGTGGCATCCAGACTGTCAGGGCCACCAGGGGAAAGGCTAGCAGCAGCATAGAACCATCAATACTACTGCCCCTGCAGCAGAAGCTTAAATTCCAGCAAGTTGCAGAATCCATGGTCTGACCAAAGGCCGTCTCATACACCTAGCCGGACTTTTGAGGTCTCATGCATCCCTCAAATGATTACAACGCACAGATGATTCCAGCATTCATCACACATTGTGTGCTTTGCAGTTGAGCTTCTTCAGCATTGTGGGCATCCCTCTGTTCAAGAGCATGACAGACATCTTTGAGGAGACGCGACCCATGCTGCAAGGCGTGATGGAGAACTATAAAGCCTGGGAGAAGGATGCAGCAATGGCATCCACCCCTGTTGCAAGCCCTAGGCCGTAGATCTAGGGGTGGGGAGGGTCAGTACAGAAGCTTTGCTCTGGGTTCACTGTGTAAGATGATGAGGGGTGATTGTGATTATTGCTGTTTGACCCCTGGCGTGTATTGAGGTTGGAGGGGGTGGGGGTCTGTTCAGGTTTTTACGGGATCAAGGCGTTTTGTGAGGAGGATCTTGTGGATCAGACATGTACGTGCACATGACACATGGCTTGTTGGGGAAGTATGCTAAGAAGCAGCTGTTTGTTGAGTAGTGGGTCTGCTGTATTATGCTGTGTTGATGCCGCTCACAAGACAATGTGATTAGTTAATCATTGCGTCCTGTTTCTTTAGCACCAGGCTACAAGCTCTTCAGGCTGATGTTGGTGCTTCTCCACAGCAATCTTAGGTTTAACATTTTCAGCTTGGGTATCGTTGGCATCTTAATGTGTGACAAGCTTGCTCATACATGAACGTGGTCAGTGAACAGCCGGTCCCAGCAATACCATTTGCTTTTTAGGCACTTTTTCTGCGTCTGTCTATAGAACACTTGCATTCGTCACTGTGGTCAATGCGTGGAAGTACCTACAAATGCTTGTAATTGACTACATCTGAAAGTTCGAACTCCTAGCTCACACAAATTTTTAAACAACAAGCGACATCAAAGACAGCCATGCATGTCAAGGACGGGGTTTGCTATGTAAGTAAGCAAATACACGCTCTGTCAAGCCTGCAACTTGCTGACAGTGTTACAACACACTGTAGTGAATTACATATAATTGGTGTCTGATATGGCAAACTTTTGTGCTGACCGACATCAGTCCACTGATTCTACTATGCCAACCAGCAATTGTCAAGCTATGCAAGTACCCAATCCTGACAAATCGTCAGTACAGCGCGTCATGGCTTATATTTAGGCAGACGAATAGTCAAGTGAGGTCCCATCCCGCCAAAGTCTTGCACGACAGGTCTGGCTATCCTTATGTAAGTATCGCAACCGCAAGCAAAACGCATAGCAGGCATGCTGCGCAGAGCATGCATCAGAATCGCCACCCATCATCAAAAGGATGTGTTTCACATGCAGTGCTTAATCTTGTTTACCATTTCAGGTTCATCAAATCTCTACAGCTACTGGCAAAAAAAATATGCAGACAATGGTATGAGTAATACAGGTCATCATCAGCAGCCGCCCCACCAATGGGTGGTTGCACAGGCTGCATGTCAGTTCAGAAATATGGCGGGAATTGGCTGCTTCTTGCCCTTGACACTGTTTTCGATGTCCTCAAACTGCCCATTCACAGTGCGCGCTGACACAGCACCACTCCTGTCAACTATGATTGGGAAGGTGATCAGGTGTCCAGTCATGTCGCAGTCCTCCTTCCCTGAGAACTGGAGCCAATTCTGTTCAGCCAGGTAATTCACACGCTTCACACATGCCAAGCTGTGAGGTTGATCATACACAGGGTCATACTTTCCGCCCAAATGCTCCAGCCAAAGTGCCATACGGTACCCATACACCTCCCCCTTGGGGTATGCCACTTTGGGTTCAAAATCTTCCTTCCTGTTCTGGCGCTGCCCATGTGTCTGCCCTGGGCCGCTGCCCTGCTTCTGCCCCTCCTGCTCTGGTTGCCTTTGGCCCTGGCCCCATCCTGAGTTGTGCCCTTGCCCGTGACTCTGATCCTGCCCTAGACCCTGACTCTGTCCCTGTCCTTGTTCTTGCCCTTGACCTTGATTCTGCCCTTGAGTCTGGCTCCGCTGCTGCCCCTGAGCCTGCATCCCGGAAGCATCTGGCTGGTCCCCACCACCAGTCTGACCCCAGAACTCACTTGGCGGCTGTGCTGATACCACTCCCACAGGGGGCACATGACCTGTCATAGACTCATATCTGCCGCCATTCTGCCCAGACTGGTCTGACAAGTTCCCACCAGCCACACCTTGACCATCGGCACCAGTCCCATACCATGACTCATCTCCTGCCCCTCTGCTGTTGCTGTGCCTCTGGCCAGAGTTCTGCATGTTGCTACTGCCCATGTACCCACCACCACTGCCACCACTGCCACCACCACCACCGCTGCCACTGCCAGCATCAGCCATGCTATTGGCACCAGTGTAAGTAGCAGCAGAGTCAGTGCTGTTCTGATTAGCAGCAGCACTGTCTGAGTATGCGCTGGCATGGCTAGCAGTGCCGCCGCCGTCTTGGCTGTGCTGGGCATTGGCCAGTGTGTAGGCTGGCTGCCAGGAGCCCATGCCCAGCTCTGTGTCCCTGGACCCGTCTAGGGAGCGCTGATTCAAGTTGGCTGAGCTGATGCTGACGTACTCATCGTCCTGGACTATGGTCTGCATGCATGCCAGGTCAGGGTCATGTACTTATCAAAAGTAATCCTGGATCATGGTTAGCATGCATGCCAGGTCAGTGTCTGAGGGACTGCTGAGTCTGATGTACACTCTGCATGCAGATCTGGGGCACATTGTGTAGCTGGCTGGTTGCTCATGCCTCTGCTGCATCAACCACGCAGTCACTGATCCAAATCATTTTCTGTGTGCAACACATTCGGTCCATCAAGTGGGTAAAACACTGTAACTTTGCCTAATTGCACGGTACAAATTCAAAATTCAACAACAAATTACAACCCAACATGCAACATTCAAGCTTAGATAACCCAAATTTCACCAATACATCTGAAATAACTTTGTACCTTGGCATGCACATGGATGAAGCTCTTGTCAGGTTTGGCGCCAGCCTTTTCAGCACCAGAGTTATGCTTCAAATGTGGGTCTGACCCCTTCTGCCTGTTGGCAATGGCATAAAAGTTGAGGTAGTCTGATGGGTGCGCATCTGGATCACCCTTGCGCTGCAACGCCTCTCCGATCACCCTATGAGCAATGTTCAGACGTGTTACTGGTGGAAGGTCAGCAGTGCCTGGTCTTGTCCTAGACCCTGAGCTGAAAGCTGAAAGCTGAAAGCCCGAGATGCATGACGCTGGAACATAGCCATGTAGTATCACACAGGAAGCCGCAGGGCAGTGTGGGGCAGCCTGATGGGTCACCCTTGAGCTGCAATCAGACAATGCAATCACTTCTGCATGGCAGCCATGACCCAACCCTCAGGAAGAATGTGTGTGAGAAATCAACCCCAAATGCAAGACTTTTCACATTTATCTTGTAGCTTGGAGGCGGGTTGGGTCCCTGCTAAGGCCTTGATCTGACACGATACCATCTGAGCAGCATATGTGCAAAGGAGCTTTACATATAACAGTCAACAGCATGACACAGTTGTCACAGTCATACAGTGCTGGGCTTGCGCTAAACCACTAGCACTGCCCATGCAACACAGGCAACAATCCAAACTGCATCGAAGTCACAGCAGGCATGTGAATCATAACAGAGTGTGATGGTGCCACTCACTTGTATATCGTGTTGATGGTATTCCAGGTGTAGAGCTTCATAAGACCCTTCTGGAGACAGTCACTTTTACATGATGATGATGGAATGGCAGGTGCACAGCATCGTAAGACCACTGTGAGGACACTCACTTGTACATCATGATGATGGTATGCCAGGTGTAAAGCATGATTAGACTCCTTTGGGGGCCAGGCCTCTCGGGGTGCAGGGGGATCAGCAGATAGGCTGCAAAGCGCTCATCATGCTCTATGGCATGCACGATGCGCAGGGCAATCTCAATGGGCACCAGGTTGTCTGACTGCGAGTCAGTGTACTTGCTCCAGGCAAAGCTGCTGCCTGCAATAAAATCCAGAGCTTGAGTGCTGAACCTGATGACATAAGATCGAGTATGATGCGCTGACCGCAAGCCAGCCAGGTGATAGCTAGTTTGTGAGTCAGACGTGCAGACACACGGATGAACGATTGGCAGACTGACAGACAAATGGCTGAACGGCAGACAGATCCACTCACAGATGGACAGACAGAGGAATGCGGGCAGACAGACCTACCCACAGATGGACAGACAGAGGAATGGAGCGTCAGGCAGACAGGCAGACAAACATACAGATGGAAAAAGCTTGACAGCAAACACACAGACATGTATATGGAGAAAAGGGAGACAGATACATTCACAGTCACACACACAGACAGCAGGGATGTTGAGGCACACCTGTGAAGAACTGATTTTCAATGTAGATGAAGTGCTTGGCTCTCCTGATGGTATGCACATACATGTTGTGCAAGCCTGCATCTATGAGCACCCCCTTACCCCGCCCCAGGCCCCGCCCCAGCACCACGCTTGGGTCCTGCTCATCAATCTTGAAGTTGGAAGATCCAGAATCCATGCACCTGTTGTGCAGAGGCAACATCAACATGCTGTGGTGTGCAGTCCAGCATTGCGATGCGACATGCAGAAGCCACCAGGACATATGGTGAAAATGATGATGAAGGCATTGCATCATAATTTCAGATTATGCAACTCTTGATACTGACCAAACAACATGTCTGCATCAGCTATGCTTGGTCTTGCTTATTGTGCCGCCTGTGCAAGTACTCACAAAACCCATACATACATTTTGATGATCAGCGCAACTTCAACCGCTGTGGAATGCTCACTGTAATGCAAAAGTCTCCGCCAAAATCATCAAGTCACTGCATGGCAGCAATCCGCATCCATTTTCTGCTGCCATGCACAGTGTTGAAAAGTTCTTTGCCTGAAGGATGATAACAGTAATAGTAATAGTATAAGCAATGACAATAGTAATAGTAATAACGATAATATAATCATTATTAATGTTTTTGCTGTCCGGCTCATGATGGGCTAGGTATGTTCAGGGCAAGTCTTGTCTCTCCACAGCAGCCCTGTCTAAGCATCCCTATCAGGTTTATCAATGCGGCACTTCTGACAGTCACGTATTGCAACATTATTCAAAGTAGACCTTGCCTGAAGATCTGGACTTTCCAGTCATCCTTGTCACTGCCGCCATGTTTCAGAGCCCATTTGTCAGGCCCGGCCATGCCCGGGATGCTCTGCATATCTTTCAGGTGGTCATGGTACTCCTTTGCCAGCGTCAACCACTGCTGCTCGTATGCTGTGGGCAACCACAGCAACATTGAGCCACAACTTGCGAGGCAGCAGCAACTGGAGAAGATGCTTAGCTGTTGATGCAACCCGATTGACACAGAACACGTTTGCTAGGTCCAGGCATCGCTGGTCGTGTCATGCGACCACAGGACTGCAAGTCAGACAGAACAGCACAAATCATAATGGGGGCAATGTTCTTCAGGATAGAGCTGGAGCCAGGTGCAATGTGGTTTTGGTGATGCTCTGTTGTCTGCAAAACTTACAGCAATGAGCAGGACATGGGCACAGCACAGCATGGCACGGCACGGCATAGCATGGCACAGCACAGCACGGCACAGCATAGCATGGCACAGCACAGCGTGGCACAGCACAGCAGACACAAGCAGGATTGGGCATGCAGCATCACTGGTGCAGCAAAGTGTGGTAGGGCAGGGCACCTTCCAGAACGTCCCAGGCAGCAGGGCCAGTGACAGCGCAATGGCAGTCATGCCAAGGCATGGTCCCCTCCTCATACCGCCTCCCTCCTGGCTTGTGTGCACATGTGTCGTAGCATAGGTATATGAAGTCCAGCCCACCTGCGTAATTGAGGTTTGTGACAAAGGCAGGCTGAAATGTACATTTCAAGGGTGTAGCAAGCACAGTCATGGTGTATGCTGAAGCACGGACACTTGTCATGATGAGGCTTAGTTGTCACTTATAGCATCCAGTAAGTCAAAATGCACATGGAGAAGCATATTGCTCTGATCACTTGATGGAAAAGTGGTACCAAATGTCATCAGGCAAATGGATGATGCTGTCACGGCTGTACACATCTGCAGGGTCACAAACACAGACACAGACACGGACACCAACACGAACAAGACCAGAGCATGCTGATTTGCAGGACCGAGACAAAAGGCCAGCCTCTCTGCACAGGCACGGACAGATGGCGCAATGGGCATCTGCACAGGAACGTAGCTAGATGTGATGCAATGACAGACGACGTGGGATTGGAACATGAGCTCGAACTGCGTACCCATGTATGCAGTGAGGTAGCGCTGCCCATGCCAGTCTTGGTCCACCAGCATCGTTTTCTGGTGGTGGGCAAACCCCCAACGCTCTTGCATGATCTTCTCTATACCCTGTTTCATGAAACTGATGCCTCACCACTAGTTGTGCCGCATGATAATGCCTTGAGACTGGTGCTGTTATGTGGCCTTAGGCCTGTATGCACCTTTTACATAACGCTGAACAGAACAGAGTGAGAGGCTGCGGATACAGCTATTGTCAGAGTGACAGCATGACTGCATCTGACACACGTACACTTGGTTAAGCACAAAATAAATGCTGCCACATGTAACAACACCCTGCAGAGGGTCACCGGATGACAGAGGGTCTGAGGTACACCTGAATTGGGGTCACGAGGCCTCACCTGAGGGGCCGCAGACTTGCGAGGCATGAGCTTCACAGATACCTCCGTGTTCTGGAAGTACTCTGTTGCACCGCCACCATGCAGCAGCTTGGAGACTCTGGTGTAGGCCAGGAAGTCATGTCCAGAGTCTATCTCATCCCATATCATGATGTTCACCCTCACTCCTGCAACATGGCATGATGTTCACCCTCACTACTGCAACATATCATATTCTTCACCCTCACTCTGGCACCATCAGCACTTTACAGTCTGGGGTGTGAAGCCAGTTGTAGCTTATCAGACATCCTGCTGTAGGTGACCATGGACCATGATGACCTGAAGATACACATCAGATGGTGCAATTTCATGCAGGGTTGCATATAGCCTACAACCTCCATCAGTCCATTCAGCCGAGCACTTGTGTGCAGGAAATCACAAGCAGCACAAGGACAGCACAGATATACTGTCTTACAAATGTACACAACTCCATCAGAAGCACATGCACCAAGGCTGAGCGAAGCATTGCTCGTCATGCAAGCGTCATGATTGCTCATTGATCACAGCTTCAGCAGAGCATCTGTGCAGTCAACAGCATCTGCTAGGCGTACCCTCTTCAGATTTCCTCTTGAGGAGTTCCCCTATGTTGGGCAGGCTCTCATCAAAGGGATTCTTGGTTTCGGGGTTGAAATGCCAGTTGGTGATGTAAATGATGTGCTTGGCAGTCTCCATGGCTCGCCACATGTCACACAGGGCATTGGTATGGGATGACTGGCGGACATGACCACTAGACAAGCTGATGTTTGGCAGAATGCTGTGCTCCAAATCAGCTCCACAATGTGCATCCTGTGATGCAACACCCAGACTGTTCACAGCCCATTGGACTGCAAGCTACACAGAGCAGAAAGAGAAGAGAAGACTACGCCTTTTGGCTTTCATTAGAGAAAAGCCTGAGAGCAAGGTATTTTGGGGCTTCCCTGTGGGATACACAGAGCGTGTGCTGGTAGTCATGGTGAGTTGACTGCCTCATATGCAGATGGACGCAGCATGATCATGTCGCACGTCTGCCCCCACCCTGCCCAGCATGACCCATTGACCACATGACTGATTGCCAAGGGCAGCGCTCAGGTAGTGTGCCTTGCTGCTTGATAAGCACCATGCAACACCATGAGATTGTGCTCAACATGCACCATGCATCAACACAAGATGCATAGGCGGAGCTTGAGCAGAGCCCACTGCCAGTCCGCTGATGCACACTTGTCTGTTCCATGGGCTGCAGAAAGCCATGCTGAGACATGACTCAGTGGTTGTGATAATACAAGGCAGCTCACCTGATACATGACCACTTGGTTGCCTTCATGCTCTTGGAAGAAGGCATCTTCCACCGCTGCCGAGTTGGGGTCTGCAGCATTGATGCCTCTGGCATAGACAGGGTTGTCTGGAATCTTAATCAACTGGATCTTGAGTTTGAGCTCCCCTCCTCCCTTCATTTCCTTGCCCTTGATGTTCCTCAGAGTGTGCCAGCCATGTATACAATTATTATGCACTAAGTCTTCCGCCTTGACTCTGACCTGGACAGGGTAAAGTAGCTCAGCTGCTGCAGCAGAGGCATCAGCTGTACCCCAAACGCAAGATAGGGCACAACAGCAATTACATCTTAGGCAGCATGTCTCTGAGGTTTGATGCAAGAGCAGTCTTGGATGTTTCTTGGGCAACTACATTAGCGTCAAGTACGATCTCAGCATGTGAGCAGCAAATGAGTGGCTTACCTCGGCAACATGCTCGGCTGAGAGGCGGTCATTGTCTTTGATCAGGAACAAGACCTCTTGACAGTCATGCGCCACTGCCACGGTGTGCTGTTCATTCCAGACTGGGTCCCCGGTGCGCGGAATAATACGTGTCTCAAACAGCTTAGTGAAATCTGCAAAGGCGCCATGGGTACATGTTGCTAGGACTACTGCCAGCTAAAGCAAGCAGCATGTGTATGTCATATAGCAAGAGCCACGTTGTAGGCACAGCTGCAGTGTGCCTGGCCATGCAAGTAACTATTAACTACAGTTGTATCACATGAGTTGGCATTTGCACTTGACAAATGCATGTCTGGCATTTGTAGCTTCTTGCAGCAGTAAGGCAGGTTGTGGAAGTGAGTTATTAGGGATTGTAACGCATCCAGCATGCATGACATCACAGCCTCACATGATGCACAAGACAGGAATTTGAATTTGCATCTGAAGCTGCGCAGGTACCTGCATAGACTGCCACATAGCAGTCCCTATCTGCATGTTTGGTCTTTTCTACCGCCTGCTTGGCATTTTGAGCACAGCCCTTGAAAAAGCTTTTGAATATGCTTTTTTTGGAGTAATATGCCCGTCCAACATTATTTGCCTCATAGACCAGAACTTGCAGATGACCATGCAAAAGCACCATGCTTGGTCTCAACTACTGGCTACAAGGCTGTAGAGCCCAAAGTTGCAATGTGCCCAGAATCAAACAGTGCCTGCCTGCAGTACAATGCAAACCGCCTGAGCAGAATGGAAACCAGGACCACCGGGACCACGATCCACAGCCTTGCAGCACATAGTGCAAGCGGTTGCCTCAGCGCTATATGAGCGTGGACACGAAACTGCAAATGCCAAAGTCACATGTCAAAATTGCAGACGTACAGGGCAGAACGTTCGTGCTTCTACGCGTTTTCCTCAGGCTGCCCTCTGAGGCTTGCCTAACGTTGCAGCAGCATAACACCAGGTTGCTGCGTTCTGTTTGCTGTTGGGAACTGTCTGCAGATACTGATGCAAATCACTGTCCAGCAGATGACAGCTGCGCACCGGCAGCGTTTGCTGACTAGCGTCTGATCCGCCAATATTCCGTCTCACCTCTTGCCGCTAGCGTAACACCGTAACAATTTCGAAACTTTAAACGGTCATCCAGGCCAGTCGTGTGAAGGCTAGAGATATCCCAATCCTTGGTCAAAACACATGAAAAGCGTCTTTGGAGGCCGATCAGGAGCCATCTGGCAACGGCATGTCAAGTTGTCAGCACGTATGCTCAATGCTGCGTACTATATGCAAGCTTCAGCAGCAAGACTACAAGCTTGTCTCATAAGACCAGTACTTGACGTAGCGTATATACAAGCTTGTCTTGATCAAGGCTGTAAGGTTCAAGATGTATGAATCTGCGTGTACAATTGTGTGATCATAGCTCAGTGACTGTCACAATCGAATGATTCCAGTCTGGACCCCTTGGAACCCAAATCTCACTGCATGTAAACGGGGGGACGGAGTTAGTACTACGTGGTGGTCAACGAAGATTGGGCAGGGCTATTTTCTTAAAGTTTCCTATGTTGAGACATTTCTCAAAGGTGTCCGCTACGAGACACATGGGACAATACGGGTCCCACGGGAGTCCTAAGAGTACGTTAGAGAAAAGCATTGGAGGTATAGGACAATTTTGAGAGGAGCTGTGGAGCTATAGGACGGGTGTGAGAGTGTTGGGAGGGAACGAGAAGTCCTAGGCCAGTCCCTGCTACGGAGGCTGGTCGGAAAGAGCCAGGAATGATGGGAGGATAATCTGGAAAGCTTTCTTAAGATGATGGGGTTGACCCAGGAATGAACGAGAAGTCTTAGGCCAGTCTTAACACAATCTTATGTCGTTTCGTTCGCTAGAGCAGTGGAGCAATAGGACGAAGTATGATGGCCTGGTACTAGTCGCTGCCTAGTATACGTCTAGCATGGTAGCAGCATGGTAGGACTCTGTTACCCTGCTAGCGCAGATATGTTGCACACTTTTCATTAACCTCAAGGATGTTCATAGCTAATTTAGTTTAAAATAGGGCCTGCAACACAAAAAGCAATACTTCAAATTCTCATAATTCCTGACTGTCTCTAAGAGACTTGCAATAGCAAAAGCTTCAATTACAGCAATTTTTACAAACACTCACGTAGATAGCACTATAGTAGTATAGATCTGCAGGCAGTTGCTGTATTAAGGTAACTCCAATACGCAGCGCTGCTAGCAGGCTTGCTTCTCCACCAAAACACTTGAATGTCTGGAGAGAACTCATGCTCTGTCTTGCTGGATGAACAAAAGCTGGCCACCTATGTGTACATGGCTTGATTTCATTCAAGGGTTGTGTCGCTCGCTCTCCTGTTGTCAGGCCAAGTCCTTGCTCTGCAGCGTCGGCTGGCAGGCAGACCTGACGCATCGGACTCCTCTTCTTCAGGTCTTGACTTTTGCAAGTCAAACTTTGCCACTGCGCTCTCTGTCGCTGTACAACAGCTTGAGATCAGGTGACGCATCCATCAGGTTTCCTCATTTCACACACTTCATGTCTGCATCTGCTTTGCTATTTTAGCCCGCCAGCCCCACGGATCAGAAGACATCAGTTGTTGACCTAAGCTCACTCAAGCGGGATCTGCGTGCGGCAACATGTCTGACGAGAACTTGTCATATATGGTCAGTCAACCTCTGCACTAGAGCGTATGCATCAACGCTTCATCGGGTCATCGGCGGCACAGTGTATTGCGTATGCAGCTTGATCTGTCTCGTGCAAGTGATGATCATACTTGCAGGGAAACAAGGCTGAGCCTGTATCTTCCAAAGCAGCTCCCACTCATAGTCACGGCGATCTGAAAGAAGCCATGTCAAGATCTCCGTCAAGTGATGGTGTCAGTATAGACGATCAGTCTGACGATGAATCTGCAAGCAGTGGCGACGAAGTGGATGATGAGACTGCTGAGTCTGACCTAAGACCCTACATATTCTCATCAGAAGGTAGGCACATCTTCACTTGCCTGATGTTTTTTCTTCCATCATGCCAAATAGGCCTGTGTCTGCAGGGGTCAGACGGTCATACGTGGTGCAACAGATCACTCGTGCCAGCAGCAGCCACAGGCCCTCCTTCACCTTCTTAGGCTATGCTGTGGAGTACACGGATGGGCGTGGCAGCCAGACAGAGCGTGGCAACTCAGCTGCCAACATGTCAGCCAGATCGCAGAAAGCTGGGTCGCAGACTGCTCGTGGAGGGCAATCGCAGAGGTCAAGGCTAGTGGTGGTTGCCACCGGCCTTTCCTTGAATATCACATACGAGCCGCCAAGTCCCAAGTTTCACCAGCAGTGCCCTGGCAGCTCTTCCTACAGACTGAAGCTCTTCAAAGGCAATGATTTCCTATACTCAGTGCGTGGGCTGCCACAGCAAGTCAGGGTGCATCAGAATGCCTACATTGTCAGATGGGGTCCTCTGGAGCTACAGTACAACTCCAAGCAACAGCTTGACATGTTCACATCAGCTGTGAAGCATGTAGAGTTGCACTATGCACCTTGTGGACAGACCACAGCAAGGCAGACAGCTGCAACGCTTCACCCCAGCCGCACCACACCCCCCCTGGCTCCCTTGGACACCAACATTGAGCTGCAGTCATCTCAGAGGAGTAGCTTTGGATCGCCACTGCCTGAACCTTCATCTGATGCAGAGCAGAGCACATCAGCAGACACAGCAGCACCAGCACCAGCGGTCAAGTCTGGTAACGCTGGCAAGTCTGCAGCAAGAGTGCCAGTTGGTGTAGAGGCCAGCAAGGGGGTGCCTCCTTCTGACACCAGGGAGCAATCTTTCTTGGGCAGCAGCTGGATGTGGATCGGTCTGGGGATTGCAGCTGTGGCAGTGGTTACATACTCTGCCTTCAAGACAGACATGCCAGCAACTCAGGCATCTAGGCCTGTCAAGGCGCGTGAGTTTCAGCTGCATGTGATCAGTTGAAAATGGAGTATTTCAGCAAGCTTATGCTGCCTGGTCCGGCTGTGCACCCAAATGACTGGCCAAGGCAAACTTTGTTCATGAGTAGAACCCTTTGCTGAACAAACTTTGTCGTGAAATGCCAAGTTTTCCTAATGGGTGACAAGGTACTTACAAGTGACATTGCAACTGCAGCATGAACTTGCAATGCTGGAGTTGTCCAATCAGTTCTCACAGGTCTTCTCAAATGTACTAAAAGCTGTCTTTACTGTCTGTTCATGTCAGACAAGCTATTTATGCTGTCACATCATTTACTTGGACCCTGTAAGGAGTGTGTCGACGGTGTCTGGCTCATGGAACACTAGGCTAGCGCGCTGTGCTGGTTGCATACAGCATGTTGCTTTTGTTGTTGTGGTGAAGGCCAAGACTACATGTTCACGAAAATTTTGCCGTGCTTACATGCTCATTACTTTTTACAAGTGCACACAGATGCCCCCATGAGTGTAGTACAGAAAGTTGACACTGTTTTGCTGCGAGCCCATTGTTGGCCAGCATCGGCCATGCCTAGGTCTAGGCATGGTCAATGTTACACGTGTTCTGCTTTGTCACAAGGAGGTCAGGTAATTTCAAGGCACTCTGGATTTAGTCATTTGGGGGAGCAGACGTCAGAAAGCAAAGTTTGTCAAAATAAAACTTCCAATGCAAGAAGTTGGCATGGACCCCAGGATCAAGTGGTCAGCAGCGAAGGTATAATCTAGTGTCAGCCATGTGCTCCAATGCCCAAATGCACTCGACTTCTGCCTTCCTTGTTCCATGCATACTCTAGCCTAAGAGGTCCAACAGGTGAGTCTATTCTGATGCCTGCACCATAGCCCCACCCACTCCCTGGCTTCCCCCTCACCCCTGCTGGATCCCCCAACACACTGGCTCCACTATCCAAGTCAGATCCATAGTCAAACAGCAAAGTGCCCTGCAGTCAATAGCAACCGTCAGGGCGTAAGTGAGCTTGTTGATAATACGTAAGCCGGAGAGACTACAGCCAATGGTGACTGTTCAGAAAGCTGCCCCAGATGCCAAGCAGGAACAAAATCGTTGAAAGTGCACAACACTTCAGAAAGTCCATGAGTATGTGTGTCTTATGATAAAAAGCAGGAATGCTAAAGAAGGGAAGATAAGATGTACAAGTACAGCTAAGCTTTGTGCTGAAAAGCAGATTTGTATTTAAGTACATCTTATCTTCTTTTCTTTGGACCTTCTTTTGTATCATTCAATGTATGAGGGCACGTCAGACAATCAACAACAGCTTTGCCACAGGCTGGAGAATGCCGGTAAGTACAGCAGCTGACCCTTGCATGGGCTTTACCTAAGCTGAAGTTTTCACTTGCAAATGCAGCATGACTGTACAAAAAATTGTCAGTTTAGGCAACTCACCCCTAGAGGCGCTACAAGAGGGAAGTGCAGCTCTGCAGTACCAGCCACATAACTCCTGCCTGACCCGACCCCACCCTCAGAGTACCCCCTCACAGAGGAGGTGCCTCCTATTGGAAAGGCTTCATAGGGTGGTAAGTCCCCTATGATCATACCCCCCTTGGCGCAAAGGTATGCTTGCAGTTGCTGGCTAAAAGCTAGAGGAATGCTGCGCTCTGCTCTCAACCTCAACCTGAGCAGCACCACAGAAATGTCGAGTGTCACAGCAGCACAAGTAGTTGATGTACGCCAAAGGACTTTGTGTGCACGTCTCAAGGCAGACTGAACTTTGATTGGGGGATACTGTACTTATGCACTCACGCCCCACAGACAATGCCTGTGCACACAAAAAGCGCAGTCTTTTCTTTTCTTTTGATGTTCTGATGGTCAAATCTGAATGCTCAGGCACATGAGACCATTTTGGGCAACAAGACCTGCAAGTAGGCACACTGTTGGTTGGCAGAGACAACAGTGGTATATCCCACGATGCAGATTTTACCGAAAAGGATTGCATGGCATGTCAACACTGTTGGCTCCAAAAAAAGGGCAAAATCTGTGCTGGAGCTGAATCTTGAAATGCTGAAAGCCTGTGATGAGCACGGTCGGGTCTGCAGTACTGGGCACCATGCACTTCACATGTCTACACCAGAATGATATTCCAGGTACTGTCCCTGACACGGCCCGCAGGCCACCTAGTAAGACATCTGCCAAAGGCAGAACCCTTGCATGCAAGTTATTTATGGTTGCATGTATCACACCAGATGTTTCATGTCCACATACTTTGACCAACGAACAGACTTGAAGGACATGTATTCTGCGGAGCAGCTGTTGGTACCTGTTGAAATTGAGCCATGAGTGATGCACTGGCAGCGCCTGTTCCATGGACATCAGCACTTGTGAGTCATTGCGCCCGGTGTAGACGCAACGTAACAGTGCCAGCATCATGGTGTCATACTGCCCTCTGCTGAAGGTCAGTGGAGCATCATAGCAGTCCTGCATGCCACACACTCGGTAGCTAGCTCATTTTTTCACTAATAATAATAATAATAATAATAATAATAATAATAATAATAGTAATTGAAACGCTTTCCGGCTCATGATGAGCTAGGTACATGCAGGACAAGTCTTGTCTCTCCAGAGCAGCCTGTCTTGTGCAACCTATACACTTTTTTCACTCACTCATCCATTCACCCATCCACCTATCCATTCACCCACCCACCCATTCATTCATCCGCCATTCATTCATCCACTCATCCATCAATTCATGCATTTACTCACACATTCTGTTCTTTCCTCTAGGCTCAGGTACGGACAATCCTGAGTAGCTTGTGTGTGAGATCCTGTTTTGGCACTCAGCACAACAACCAAACCATTCACCAGTCTCATGGTGTTGTCCTGACATGCATTTTATGCCAAAAAAAGGGTTTTGACATCAGCAATTCGATCCAGCTTTCTGGATGCTTCCCAACGTGGAAACCTGCAGATTTTGGTTGGTAGCAGCCATATCAAATATCATGTGAGCATCAGCACAGCTGCTGAACAGCTGTAGCAATTACAAGCCATCATTTACATCATTGAGGCAATCTGCTTTTGGGCTTTCACATACTGTCTAGCTACTATATCACAATCACCCAATCAGACATCAGACCAAATGACAGGGACACTCGCATTGAAGCTGCACAGCAACCATCTGTTGCGAAGCTGAAACCAGAACCCTCACCTTAGTCATGGGCTGATTATGATCATCCAAGCAGTTAGCTCTCTGGAAGTTGATGCCTAGTGTGCCATTCCAGCCCTGGGCAAGGGGTCGCCCATACTCCACAGCCCCCATCAGGCGAGCCACCTTCACATTGCCCTCAGGGCCGGTGGTTTGGGTGGGAGGGCCGCTGCCCTCATCCTGTGCCTTTGCATGTATCAAATTGCCTGCGAATGCCCACCGGCTGTTAGAGACAGCAGATGGCCATGTTGAAACAGTGCACTGTTCTAGAGTGTGACTGTCAAGCTACCTGCATGCATGTTCTGACTTGGAAGAGATTAGGCAGCATTTGCTGTGGGGATAGATTGGGCCCAGCCACAGCCTTTGGGACTCACTCCTCAAGATGTCAAGTATACAAAGGGATGCAGCATTCACCTGATGTTTTGGCAGACTGCAGGCTGATGGTTCTGGAGGTCCTGTGGGGGTCACCCCTCACCCAGGGGTCAGTATGACTAATCCTGAAGGTGCTGTCTGACTGCCCAGCTTCCAGCGCAGCTGTCAGCTTCTGATTCAGACCAAACAGGTTGCGCTGACTGTATGAGCAGGACCCAATGAAGCCTGGCATTGCACCTTCTGCATGGCCCTGCACATCATCTGTTGCTCAGACCTTGCTGATCAGATACAAACTGCTGTGTCGCTGTTCAACTTGTTCTGTGTCGCACGGTTCTAATACACCCATATGCGTGATCGCACATGGTGCCAAATAACCTGCGAAAGCTACACAAATCCGCTGTTAGGTCTACAATGAACAGGAGCACGCGCTGAATTTGTGACAGACTCACCATAAAACACAAAGCCTGCGACAAAGCCTGCGACAAAGCCTGCAACAATCCCTGAAACAAACACCTGTTTGCCCTGTGGCAAACAGACGCCATACCCCTGTTTGCACTTGTTCTCACAGCGCACGACCTTGAAGTCCCCTGACAACTTCACGAAACTAGGCATGACAGATCTTTAAAGCAACGATCCTTCAATTTCATGCCTGCACTATCAGCAAACACAGTACAGTGCACGCCAGAAGGTGCAGCCTGAATGACCAACCTCACCTGAGCAGATATACCACAGCCTGCTGACAGGCCTCCGTTCTTCCTCTCCTTGACCTGTAGGGTGAGGTCAACAGTGGGATTCTCCAGGCTGCTGTCCTCAGAGGGCTGGGGCAGAAACTTGACATCATCAAACAAGCCCATGCTGTACACTGCGTCAATGTCTCGCCGCGCTTGTTGCATGCTGTATACCTGCCAGCAGGCCACATTGCTTCGGATTGTTGGTGTTGCTGTTCCTGACAGACTAAACATGCAACCGTGCGATTCACAAACATGCTGTATACCTGCCAGGCCAGGCCAGATTGCTTCAGCTTGTTGGTGTTGCTCTTCCGGACAGTACCTGGTAGATTGAGAGATTGCAACCATGTGCTTCATCCACGTGCTGTATGCTTCTCAGCAGGCCCCAGAGCATCACGTTGCTGCTGTGTTTGTCACAGTGTGTTACTGATGCACCCAGATGCGAAAGGTAAAATTACGTTGTTCACTGGCTGCAAATGGCAAGCAGAATCTGGAGCTTTGCGCATGAAGGACATCATATTTCCTACTGCATGATGCGCACCTGGCATGATGTACGAGAACACTAAGTCAGACACGCACACCCTTTTGTCAAGATCAGAATGAACAGAGCACTGACTGCAAGCTGCCTGGTATTCAGGAGCTACCCTGTTTTTAACACTGCAGTCAACTCTACACTGACAGTAGAGTTGACAGTAGAGTGATACTGGTGATACTGACACTCAAATGCGTGATTCTGAGTACTTTGATACAGCGTACATTGGTGCTGATTACTGATACTCAAACGCGTGACACAAAGTACTTTCATATTAACTACTGGTACTCAAATGCGTGGTTCTGAGTATTTTGATACAGACTACTGATACTCAGTTGCATGATGCTGAATACTTTGAAACTGACTAATGATATTCAGACATATGATACTGAGTATTTTGATCCTGACTCCTGATACTCGAATGCCTGATACTGAGTGCTTCGATACTGCACACACCTGCCCAGATATTGCACACAGCTGGCGCATGATGACTTCAATGCAAGCTGCCTGGTGATTAAAAGTTATCCCAATTACAACAAGGAAACGCTATTGACTACTGATACTCAGATGTGTGATACTGAGTACTTTGATACTGAACACACCTGGCCGGACCTGGTGCACAACTGGCGCATTATGACTTCAGGCTTAGTGGCACCCTCATCCTTGATGTCCCCAGTCTTCTTGTCCTGGTACTGCAGGTTCATTCTGCCCACCAGCATCTCGGCTACCTTCACCTTGGCCACTTCGTTGTCCATCTCTACATGCGTCACCTGTGAAGTTTGCATTCAATCAACCATCCACTTGCAAAGTGGACTCTCAGGTTCCTGAGAGTCAGATACATGCAGTCCTGAGTAGCTCCCTGTGTGAGATCCTGTCCTGGCAGTCAAACAAGAGCAAGCAATAACATTTGTTGAGAAAATTGATGTGTATTGAGGTACACTGGCTGCTGACTGTCTCAAGACAGGTTTGATGACTGCTGACTGTACAAACATAGGTGTGTTGCCTGCTGAATGTGTGAAGAAAGACCTGGCAAGGGTGCCATCTGCAGCTATGAGCATGGCTGTAAGTACACCAGCTGCACTTCCCGGTGTACATGAGTGTCATGTAGACACAGTCTGCCTGATAGTATGGCGGCTTTGCTGGAGTGCAGCGTGAAGATCAAGCAAGCCAAAGGGTCAAAGAGGGTAACAGTGCAGCAAGCGCGTGTCCACCTTAGGGGTGGGGTCAGCCGCTGGCATTATAATGTGGCATCACCCATTAGCTGGCAACTCATGGAAGAGCAATCTTGGAACAAAGGTTTTGCTGCCAGTCAAATGGTAGCCAGTAATGGCTCTGTGATTAGTCACATGATGCTGGCTCTGGTAGGAGCTGCGTCTGGCAACAAGAGAATACCAGCAGACCTGTTGGCAGCTCCCCAACATGTCCCCCATGTTGTCCTTTCAATGATGTGGAACCCCCCCTCCCCAATCTCCACATAAGGGATGATATGGGATCAGCCATCAAGGGGTGATGTAACAGTGCATGCAGAACAGAGCTTGCGAAACAGCAAAAGGATCTGTACTGCAAGGATGCCCAAAATCAGCTTCCTGCTTGCTGCAGTGCGGCAAGGGCAGCCAGGTACCTGACCCAGATTTGGCAGAGCTAAGAAGCGCACCTGTCCAAAGATGCCTCTGTCTGCATACCATTTGTCCAGCTTCTGGATGGCTCCCTTGAAGTCGGTGTAGTTCAGAGTCTTGTCATACTGATTCTGGAAGGCGTCCTCAATGACTCGAGCAGGCAGAACATTGGCACCTTCTGCAGTCACGCCCTTCAACTGATTGTTGGCCTCAACCTGCGTTGAAATCAGGGGAGGTGAGACCAGGCAAGGCCCTGCATGGTGCCGGATTCCTGAATGGTGCCAGATTTCTGTGTGGTGCCTAATTCATGCATGGTGCAAGAGTCCTGTGTGAAGCCTAATTCATGCATGGTGTCTAATATCTGCATGTTTCATTTTCCTGCATGGTGCATAGTCTCTGCATGTTTGCCATCAATGAGAGAATGATTGCAATTGTGTTGCATCCCATGTGAGGGTGGAATGCATCATCCAGTTTGACCCTGCTTGCATGCCATCAGCACTGCTTGGTGGGGTTTGAAATACCATGCATAGCATCCATGGCAAGCATGGCATGATGACGTTGTAGATGCAGACATACTGGCTGATCAGCATTCTTCTGTAGAGAGTCTGCATCAGGTGGGTTGCAAGACAAGTCACCTCAATTGTCAGCTTGACACCATCTCTTGTGTCCTCAGCGTTTGGCTGGCATTTGGCAAACCATCCTAGCTCAAACACGTGCGCGACCTCGTCCTCAACTTCTTGCAGGGTGTATGAGAAGTTTGGCTTCATGGTCAAGACCTTCTCTGCAGCATCTTTGAGAGGGCCATCTACCCCTTTCACCTCAATCTGCAGTCCCAACACGAGACTGAGTAGCATGGATCTGTGCTTTGCACAGCTGACGTGTCCAGGTGATCAGTGAGAATATATAGTGCACGACACGGTGCTACAAGGCAAAAGTAAATGTCTTTGGTCTGATCCCAACTGTGCAACATGACAGATCTTACCTCACTGACAAGAATTCGCTCTTGTTCCTCCCCAACTGGCTTGCCAGCTGCAGCCTGGCCCTTATGGGGATCTGAAGAGATGCTACTGTCTGCTAGGTCGCCGATTACGCAGTTTATGCCTTTGCCGGAGAAGTGTAGCTTGTTTGCACTGCTTCGAGACTGGTGAGGCACAGGCAGCGAACCAGACAGGGAAGCGAAAGCCGCATGTCGAGACACCCTTGCATGTCTGTGCATGTGGTGTCGCTGTAAATGCTGAACAGCCTTGGCTGACTCCTGTAATGCACTTTGCTGCAAACGCTCAGCAGATTTTGCGGCGTTCTGAAGCCATTCGCAGGCACCACGCTGCCAGTCCCGGAGCACTTCCCCAGGAGTTGGAGGCCTTTCGGGCCCTGGTCGCGTGGTACGCATACGACCTTCGGCTGACAAAGGTGCTCTTCAGCTGAAGACAAGCGTGCCGCCGAGCGCGTGCAATCTGCGCAACAGCAAGGATGCTTCAAATTGCAGCTGGTTTGGTCAAACCGCTGTTGTATCCCACATTGACGCACACCTGCACCGACAGAACTGTCCGAGGCGTTATTGCAGAGGCGCATGGCATAGCATTCTCGGCCGATTTACCGGCAATGTGCTGACGACAGCGTCGTATCGACTTGAAGTGTGCAAGGTCAGCCCAGCATTGTGGAGTCGCTGTCTGGCTTGACAGGATACTGGTACTGATCCTGACCTAACTAGCTATATTGCCCAACCTCAGCACGAGCCTGGGCCCAGGCTTTGCGGGCTTTGTTGTCCAAAGGAAGCTCGCTGCAAGGTTTTGGTTGGGTTTGTAATCGACACCACGTCCTCGCGTCGTCAATTTGTTGTCTTCCGCTGGCATATGTAGTGTGCTGAGCGTGTTCTAGTGTCAGCCGTGAACAAGCAGCAGGCATGACACTACTTCAGGTGAGGGCACCTCGTGTGCCATTGCTTGCCTTCAGCCCATCTGCACATGTGTTCCAATAGCAGGATCATGTCACAGGTTGTGGGTGAGCCTGTAAGGGGAGAGGTTGCTCACACTAGCGCAATTGAATTTTCGGGGTATGTCAAACGACTGCCACAGGTCAAGCCCAACGAAAAACTGGTGAGCTTTCCCGTCTGTTGTTCACCACAATGCTGAGAAAAATCGGTGTTTGTGACTATGCTCCAAAACCAACTGTATGGTCAAACTTATCCTTTGATGTCTAACCAAAGCATCCAAACAGCACAGTCAATCACTCAAGCATGCATGCGGTCATCGGCACATCTGTTGTTGGGCTAGAGTGTTGCTGTGGCACTGGTATAGTATAGAACAGCCCTAAAATTTGTCAGAGATGATCACAGAGTTTGATAACAAAGATGGTATAGCCGACGCAACCAGAGGGACGCAAGCGTTACTTCAGGGCAGACATCTAATCAGTCAAACATCATGCACTCGTGACTTGCGTCTCATAGCTGTCACTCCACCACATGTGGTCATCAGCCATGCTGACGCACATTCAGAACCTGAGGTTTGATCATGAATGCCATATGTCACTCATTGGGCACCTCACCTATTTTGGGGCTAGATGGGGTGGTGACATGTGAAGCTCTCCTCCCTAAAAAATGCATCCTTCTTCTTGTGCTTCCTTTTTGATGACTTTAGGCATTGAGCCAGGTTTCGATCATCCCCTCAGAGCAGAGTGCAGCCGTAGTGACTCCTGATACGGTATCCCATGTAAGATACACGTTACTGCAAGCTGTGAACACAAATGCAGGTCATGAGTCAAGTGCTGGTCCCTCCTTTGGCAAGCGAGTACAACACAGTCAAGGAAGCCTGGATGCATCAGAAACTGTGGAAAGACGACAACTTCATTGAGGTCTTGAGTGAAGACTGCCCACCTGAAGTGAAAGCAAAAGTTGTTGAGACCATACACCAGTACCTTGACCTGTGCGTAACTTTCCCTCTCACTTTCCCATGATGCTGTCATGTGACTCAGAGATTTGTTCCTGGAGGTGTTGGACTGCACGTGTTTGGTTGACTTGCGCACAGAAGCATTGCATTGGCTGCAGCTGGCAATGCTTGACGTTGCTATCCAGACATTCCCAGCATTGATAGTTTCTGTGGTGTGCATGATGGCATTGATAGCGCAGTATGGGCAGTACTGTAATGTGGAGCAGATAGGATGCACATATGTGTGGATGTGCATGTGTGTGGGTGCACATGTATGTGGATGTACAGACACTGCATAGTTTGGCAGCTGCTTACTGTGGCAGCAGCAGTCAGGATGTGATCGCTGCTGAGCAAGTTTGCTTTGCATGTGACACCCTCAAGCCACAAATCGTACTTGACAACAGCACTCTGACATGCTGTCTCAGAGATGGCTGTAAATGCATGGAATTACAGATTGGCAGTGCATTTGTCAACAGCAGCGTACACCGAAGAGAAAATCAAAAAAAATGTGGAATTTCTGACAACGTGTGCGTTTTTGGCCCTCATGACAGTGCAGGGAACTTTGCCATTCATACACGCATTTACTGACCTTGGAATTTTTCTCCAGGCATATGGACCCTCACATCAAGGACTTGAAGCGTCGTCAAGATCACAATTGGAAGAGGCATCTGGTTGATAGTTTTGAGACCAGTCTGAGGGACCCACCAGTCAGCTGCAATGTGGAGAAGTACACAGTACCCGACACAGACCCCATTGAAGCCCTGAGGGGTCAGCTGGGCTTGAGGACAGTGGGCGCTTCAGATGTCTTTGTTGTTGGGGTGTACCGCAGCAGGACTATGCTGGAGTTACCTACATACACAGAGCAAGAAAGGTGAGTAGTAAAATGAGCAAATGCACTGCTGTCTGTATGTACAGCGTCCGTGGCATTGTTATGTACTGAGATTTGATCGTTGCAGATGGTTGCACATTATTAGGTTCGAAAAATCAATCCATTACATTGTGCATGCTCACATGTTCAGGCGAGTTTTGTCACTCTTCATGCTGGTGATGATAAGGAAGCTGCTGCAAAAGGTTCACTCAACTGTTTGGTCTGTTGCTCTGCTTATTTGCCTGTTGCTGGGTTTGTGCATTCTGGATCATAGCATTTCAGATCACAGCACACGCAGAGGAAGTGCTATTGTGCTGTTCCTTGATGCCACTTGCATTGAGAATCCTGTGCGTTGCCGAAATGCTCTATGAGTGTGACAGATTTCTATGAACACCCTCAAAACCTTTTGTCCTTGCACAGCATCAAAAGTCTGAGAACTCCATGCAAATGCATTCGCTGGTCTTGCTTGACTGATGCTGCAGGCAGCATTGATGCCGTTCAAGGCCGTACATGCACATCAACTTGCGCTCATCTAGTTGCTGAATCTTTGCCGGAAAAAACAGAAAACAATGTCTGTTGTGTATACAGAACAAACTGAATGATGCTCTGTGGCCTCTCTGCTGTGCTCAACACATTCATGGGGTCAACATGGAGGCTGATTGACTACTGCTGTGTAAATTCGGCTGATCTGTAATGCAGGGTCACATGCTGGCAAGCTGACAGACTGCTGCTGTGCATGTGCAGGGTCAACACGCCAACAGGGTTTCTCAAGTCGCCCTATTGGTGGTGCCTGGAGCTCGACCGGTATGCTGTTGATGGCAAGCTGTTTCAGCCCAGCTGGATGGCTCAGGGGCCTGTCTGTGAAAAGCCCCCATTCAAAAAGGCAAGTTGTGATTTGCAAATTTTAATTGTTGATCCAACCATTCATTCATCTGATTAATCAATGCATTGTTCATTCAGTTATCAGCTTGATGCATGTCTTTGCCAAGGCTCAGTGCTGTACCACATTGCAACATCCCTGTAACATTGCACCTCTAATTCTTGTACTGCCGATGAATTGATGTCAGTCTTGCACTCTGGAAGTTCACTTGTGTGGTTGCTATGTTACAGAAGAGAAAGGACACCGCAGCAAAGGGGGGTACAGGGGCAGCAACCGTGACAAAGGGGCGAACCTCCATGTGGAGTGCGGTATGCAAACCTCATTCCCCACAGACTTTATTTTGGATGTGTTTGCCATGTGGCTGTGTCATGCCTTGGTGCTTTGGTTGCCGTTTGACCAACTCACACCTTCAAACTTGCCATGTGACTCAAAAAACCGGTGGTAGCCATTACAGAGTTGTCTCAGGCATCACAGCAAGAGTGATGCCTCCATGGTCAAAACAACAAGAGGCAGTGCGTCATCAAAGTGCTAGGCGGTTCTACATAAGACTGGCTGTCAGCAAGCCAGTCACAGAACAGGGCCTTGCTCAGCCTGTGCTTTGTTTGCGTTTCATGGGCAGAAGTGTGGCAAATGACACTGGCTGCGACGTCTCTGCAAACGCTGATGGAACAATGACTACAACACAAAATGGGTGCTGTTCTGCAGCATCAATTGAGGGTATTTTGCTGTGATCAATGTGTTTACAGCTATGAAGCACAGATTTGCTGTTCATCAAGCCAGGCCTATTGATTTACTTTGTGTCCCTTTCCCAACACAGCAGTGTATTGCTCCGAATGCTCTGCAGGGCTGTATCTCAATGCACTCAGCCGCCAGCTGCGGCACACAGAAAGTGCTGTGCAAAGCCACATACATTGTCACACGTAAACATTAACACCACCAAGCTATGATTTTCTCTGCCAAGAAAGCAATGGCCCCACACACTGCTGTACACACCCATTGACAACACCAAGTCCAGTATCCTGTCAAGAAAGCAATGGCCTCATACATCACCGTGTATAAACGTGGACAGCACCAAGCTAAGATTCCCCATCAAGAAAGCAATGGCCCCATACATTACCCTATATAAACATGGACAACTCCAAGCTGACTTTTCCTGCCAAGGTAACTTTTTCTGCCAAGGTAACTTTTTCTGCCAAGAAGGCAATTCCTGAAGCAAACGTGTGCTTTGTGGTGCAGGGCTATACCATGGTGCACTCTGCCTTTGGGTATGGTAATGAGACAGTCCTGTGCAATGACCCCCATGCACTGCCCTACACCAGCTTAGATGATGCAGAGGCGGTGGAAGTCGCGGTAAAGAAGAGCAATATCAGTGTCAAGATTTGCCGCATTGGTCCTTGGGTATTTCCTGTTGAAGTCACGACCTGCTTTCTGCCAAAAGGTGTGGACTTGCCGCATTGAGCCTGTTGATGCAGGTCGCCACGGCGTGTACCTTTCTGCATGCTGCTTATGTGAAATGCATCCTTGCATCCTTTCTGCTTGAGACACTTGTCGGAAGCAAAAAAAAAGGAAAAGTTTACGCTTTTCAGCGATGGTGATGGGGGCCTCCTAAGGCGGCAGCCCTGAGCTGCTTGTTGCAAGATAGCACGACATCAAATGATTGCTGCATTTGATGTGCTGCATTTTATGCATGCTGCAGCAGCAAGCAATAAACAACATGCAATGTTGGGATTATGCTTGCGACACAAACATGTAATGAATCATAGCTCCCATTGCGCAATTTTGAGCCCATGGGCATGATTAGGCCAGGACACAGAAAGTCCATTTCCAAGCAGTAGTGATAGAATTGGATTATAGCGAGATCAACTGCCTTGCATCACTTCATGATTGTGTGATCATCACTTCATGACAATATGGTCTGTGGATCATTTGCTTCTTATCTCATGCCTCCAACAAATTCCATGTGTATGTGATCTATAGGTAGCCCATTGCTCTACTTCTATGGGAGAGAATACTGGATCGCAAACAGAGCGTCTCTTGCTTTGGCCGCTCTAGCTGATGCCAGGGAGGGTAAGTTGAGGCGGGAAAATGAGGCCTTGCAGCGGCGCTTGCATCAGATGCAGCAACAACATGAACAAGCTGCGCGATGGCTGGTATGTGCTGTGCTGTGCTGTGCTGTGCTGTGCTGTGCTGTGCCGTGCCGTGCCATGCCGGGCTGTGCCATGCTGCGCTGTGCTGTGCCGTGCGGTCAAGTCAATCAGTCAGTCACATTTCTGCTTGCTTGCAAGTGTACTGCTCTTGTGTACGGACTCTTGTCTTTGGCATTACAATACAAAGAGGTGTCTCAAGTCTTCCTCTAGCTGGTTCATGGCTGACAGAGATGTTGTCATGCAGAGCCTCCAAGCAGATCCTGGTGTGTACTTGAAGCACGAGGCTTCAGACATGCTCACTCACAGCGGCCCTGGCTCAGCACCTTGTTTCAGGGGCATTAATCACAGCACAAGGGCTGTGGCCATGACTGTGCCACATGACTCAGCCAAGAGCAATGTTGGCACCAGTCAGCCTGAAAGTCAAAATCAGAACGGCCCTGGAAACCCAGCAGCTGCAGGCCGCCTAGACAACGCCCTGAGCATCAACAGCGGTGCAGCTGTGGAGCCTGCTGGGGATGGCCCAGGGCTGTCTGGCACCGTCCTGGAGTCTGTCCACGCAGAGGTGCATGACCTGCGGCAGAGCTTGGGGACAATGCTGCAGCGCATGTGTGCTCTGGAATTCAATTTGCAGGACATCAAACAGACAGGGCCTGGTGATCAGCTTCAGCTGACCAAGGATCAGGATAACTTCCACCCGTTCTTCCCGCATACCGGTTCAAACCCACAGCATGCACAGCGGGCGATCAACACTGCCAGCATGCCCACATCTGCCAAGTTGCCAAGTCATCCTGGCAGCAGACCTGGTGTGCACCCTTCTGGTTCGAAAGATCATCAGGAAGCAGGCGGCAATCAGCACAGCATGCAAAGCATGCTGGACGATTTGGTGGCAAAACCAAATCCAAGGAAGAAGGTCAAGGCCAAACCAGAAGCTGTTGCTGCTGTCCAGCCAGATGTAGAGCCCCTAGACAGTGCCCCTAGAGAGGCAACAGACGAACACACTCAACCTGTGCCAGGTGCTGATCAGGTGCAAGAAGTGGAATGCTTAGCTGCAGCAAGCACTCCAGAACCTGCTGCTGGTCTTTCTCAGGTACGCCTCTTGATCAGCATCTCATGTACCCGATGGCGTCGACATGTGGCTTCAGGGTAATGGTAATTACTGTGATTCACAGTCATTCTTTTGGTGCCGATCACTTTAGCAGCACGCTCATGCTGCTTGTGGCAGTGACATGTCTGTGCCAAAGAACAGTGTTATCTGGCTGTCACTCAAGCCTACACACCAGCACAGATGGTTCATGAGGGAACTCTGAGATTTGATGATGTACAGTAGTTCATGGCGACTCTGCGACCACATGACACAGTCCCTTGAGTCATGTCTGCGCACGTGACAGGGGCATCAGGCAGAAGCCAGCTTGGCAAGCAAGAAGAGGAAGAGCAGCGCCCTGTTGTCAAGTTGGACAGACGGCGAGACAGGACCGGAAGCAGCTCAGCAGCAGACAGCTGATCCCGCTCATAAGAGGAAGAGTAAAGGGAAAAAGAAGTCAGAGGCAGCAGCCCCTGCTGTCGCCCCTGACCCTGCCCTGGCACCCAAGAAGAAGAAGCAGACAGTGAGAGTTGTTGGTACTTATGCCGTTCAACAACCAGCAGGAGAGTCAGCAGCTCAAGCTGAAGAGGACTGGAGCCAGGATCCAGGTGCTGTAGAGGAGGGAAGCATGCAGTGGGGCGGGAAGCAGAAGAGGAAGCGCAACAGGGTAGCGGCTTCAGCACCTCGACTGTCACTCTCCCCTGATCAGGCAGTAGAAAAGGTGACTTCTGTAAGGAATCAGGTCATGGCAGCTGTGTACGACGCCACTGGTGGTCAGCGAAGGCTGCATGGTCAGGCAGCTGAAGCTTTAGTCAGGTACACAGTCCCACCAGTGGGCCATTTTTCACAGTCCAATGCAGTAGCAATAGACCAAGACCTGCGGCGGATCACAGGACATGACAAGTTGACGTATTACAGCCCTGCTGAACGAGAGACCATTGGGAGCCTGCTGAAGGAAATGAAACCAGGAACAGTGGTCTGTTTGCACCCGCCGCAGGTCAAGCAAAGCCTCTTGACAAGCTTTTACAGCGGCCGCAGTTCACAACCAGCCTCTGTTGGCCATGACAATCCTGCTGCTGCTGCTGCTGCTGTCGCTGCCGCCACTGCCGAGGCTGGCGGCAGATCACCTGCTGCTGCGGCCACTGCTGAGGCTGGCGGTGGATCACCTGCTGTCAGTGGCAGCACCACCACTACCACTCCTCAGAGCAGCGGGCACCATGCAGAAGCTGCTGCCGAGGAGGATGCAGAACACAGCTCAGGTTCTGAGATGCTGGCAGATGATGCTGAAGGCCTCGCAAGAAGGGCAACCCCTTTGGTCGACTCTGTTTTGTGGGCATCGTCACAACAGGGCACGCCCTCTTCTTCTGACGTGTTCTCCACAGCATGGAACACAGTTCAGAACAGACCCATTCCTCCCCAGATCATGGCCAAATTTGCCTCTGCTGCTGCGGCTGTTGCCACTGCCAGAGCAGCTTCTGCTGGTGCGGGTGCCACTGCTGTCACTGCTGCCACTGCTGCCACCACTGCTGCTGATGCAAATGACCCAGACACCCTGGCTGAACGGCCCACAGCTGAACTTCCTGGTTCCAATCCTGACACCCGCAGAAGTGACAAGCTTGCGGAACACAAAGGCCTGCTTCAAAAGGGCTCAACCTTTGAAGAGTGTGACGAAGGCCTAGCTGGCAGCGGTCCAGGTGCTCGATTTTCTGAGGATGCTGATGAGACAATACTCGAGGAGGAGTCCGAGAAGGTTGGGTTTACAGAAGGTGTGCCAATGTGTGATTGTGTATGCTGTGCCTTGAAGATATGCTAAAAAAATATTGGCTTTCAACAATGCATACAATGATTGCGTAGGGTGTAAAGTTGTAAGTACCAAAGTGGCAACCTATGATTACCATATTTTTGTTGAAAGTAAGATTGTATGACAGACATGCTGACGCATCCTCATGGGGTTACAAAAAGCAAGCACTCGCTTGATGATGACAACAGAAGTGTGTCAGGATCTGCTGATGTGACAAGGCAGTCAAAGCACAAGACCCGAAAGCAAACCTTCCATAGGGCAGCTGCACACAGTCATCGAATCCCATCCCTTGTTTTCGACATGCAGGTGCAGCCAACAGTCATGATGCCACATCTTGCCTCAACACAACAAAGACTCCATCCCTTGTTGTCCACATGCAGGTGCAGCCAAGAGTCGTGATGCCACATCTTGCCTCAACACAACAAAGACTTCATCCCTTGTTGTCCACATGCAGGTGCAGCCAACAGTCATGATGCCACATTTTGCCTCAACACAACAAAGACTCGCTTTGTCGTTTTGGAAGACACCAAAGTCAACGTCCATCCAGAGGCAATGGACCCTCGTTTGGTGCGGCGGCGAATTGTTGCAGAAGAGGATGAGCATGCCTCATGCTACTTGATTGCCAGGGACATCCTCAAGGTGCGCCAACACTGCTTTCAGCGGCTGTTGGAATGACACAATGAAGCATGCAACTGTATACCATGCGCCAAACATTGCTTCAGCAACTGTTTACAACGCACCAAACACTGCTTTTAGCGGCTGCTGGAGTGAGACAATGAAGCATGCAACTGTATACCTGTCCTGAAACATGCTGCTGTCTCTAGAGATTTGATGCAGCAGACGTGGCAGCATCATGGCAAGAACAGCAGGATTGCAGCTTGCCATGGTACAATGTCATGACTGACTAGCAGCTGTCATACCTGCAAATGGCTGCCTGCAATCGATAGCTGTTTCAGCTCTTCACGCTCTGCTGAGCTGTGTGTGCAGAAAAACCAACATGCGATTACACCTAGGAGTCAGCAGTTTTCTGAAGGCTTGTAGTAGTTGAATATAAATACTACAAAATCCCTCAAACATGTACATGAAGTGTAATTTCGAGGGATTGCAGCTGAAAATGGGTAAAATGCAGCTTCTGCCCTCGCGCTATCATTTCAAGGCTTGTATCACATGGATGCAGGCATGTGGTCCAATTGTGCACAACACAAGCAGGACCATCAAAAGATGGATCAAGAGAGCCAACAAGCGCAGTGCAGCAGACCTCCCTAGGCAAGCCTACTGGTCAGGAGCATCAAATTGCACCTTTGTGTTTGGTGCTGGGGACATCAAGACCCTGATGCTCCCCCACGTCTTGAGTGATGAGCAAAGGTGTCATGTCTACTTAACAATAATGAAAATAGTAACAAGTACATGTTTTAGCGAATGTTTGGTGTGTGTCGTCTCGCCAGGCTGGTCTGTTCTGCGCATCACAAAAGGGGCGTGTGATGTTCAGACGTCTACTCTGTTTGGCTGTAGTGCTGTGTCTAGTGGTGCCATGCAGCTGCATGTACCAATGCAGGCAACGAATGCTTTTGCTATTGAGATGTAATCAATTACCACAATACCGAGCAGGAGTTTACATTCACTGGCAGCTTTGTGGAGCATGCATGTGGTTTATGGGTTTGGGACTCCTGTGCTCATGAGAAGATTGCGCTGTTGTGTGTCCACACTAGCAAGCATGTATCATGATCTTGCAACATGCCATTCTCTGGTCATGGCACATTTGCATAATTTGATTTTCTGATACACAGGTCTGTTGATGCTCATGTGAATTATAGCTGATATCTATGTACAGATAGATCTGGCCCAAATTGTATGACTTGAGTGTTTTGCCTGGCACCCTTGTTGCACTGGCTGTGATCTTTGGTGCCAGCAAAGAAGCTACCTGCAGCTTGGACCTTGCAATACAGGCAGGGAAGGTCAACACAGCGACTCCTGCCATATCTTCACTGACTTCCTGAACAGTTCTGCTGAGTGCGTGACTGTCATACTCTGTCTGCACCCGAAGTGCAGCACCACTGAACATAGCTGATGTTGCAGGGATGCCTTGCAGCGCTTTACAGCGGGCATGTGGGCAACAGATGAAGAAGGTTTGCCACAAGCAGATGAAGAAGAAGGTTCACCACAAGCAGATGAAGAAGAAGGTTTCCCACAAGCAATGGACAGTCCTGCTGCAAGCATCGAGGTTGACCTCAGGGTTGACAGCAGCAGCCCTGCTCCTGCTTCACCCAGTTGCTGCCCTGCCCTCAGGGCTTCTGGCAGCAGCCCTGCCTTAAGGGCTGATGGCAGCGGCCCTAAGCCTGCAGCTTCCCCTGGCCTCACCACTGGGGCTGCTGCAGACAGGGCAGTGCCCAGGAGCCCTGATGATGTATTGCAAGGCAGGCCATTCTCTGTGAAGCTTGCATTTTTTTGTCAACAGGCTTGCTGGTATCAGCCTGTCAACCATTGCTAGCTCAGTGCCCCAAAGGACACGACTAATCGGCAGGCCTTGTATCTTTCCATTGGTTGTTTTCCAGTCAGGGCTCAGTGCCAACAGTTGCATCATGGTCTGCATGTGAGCTGCCTTCCTTCCTTCATGCTGAGCAAGACTGGCATGGCAAGTCAATGCCATGCTCAGCAGATGTCGACGTGTATTTCTACAATGTCTTCAGGTGGCGGTGACAAAGTTGTAGGGGCAGGGTGGGGCAGGGCTCAGGGGGGGAAGGGGTCTCAACGGCAGCTGCGGGGTGTAATTTGTGGGGTGCAGGGGGAATCGGTCAATACAAGTTTGTTGCAAGGGCCCTGTAGCCACTGCTCTGCACAAGGTGAACTCTGGGTTGTTTGTCACCAAAGCATGGGTGTGCATTGTGCATGGCCTGTCAAACAGGCGATGCATCTGCTCACTGCAGCTAGGGCACTTGATCTCTGCTGATATTGTAGTTGACTGCTGACTTTTTTGCTACTGAAAGTTGCAGCGCTGCATGTGACTGGACAGAGCGGCCCCTGTTATGCTGGGCCAAGCTTTTCTGCACTCAATCTGCTTGATGTTATGCAAGCTTGCACGTGCCCTTGCTTGTCAGGCAAATCAGCTGTAGGCTCATTGCGCAGCCTGTAGATCCTCCATGACTTTTTAATAAATAATAACAATTAAAACGCTTTCCGGCTCATGATGAGCTAGGTACGTGCAGGACAAGTCTTGTCTCTCCAGAGCAGCCTGTCTTGTGCATCCCTGTAAGGCCTACTCACTTTTTGACTGATTGATACCATGGCTTCAAAGACATGCTGCAGAAACATGCAAGACAGAATAGCTGCAAGGGGTATGCCTGCGTTAATAACATGTCGTGCTGTCAATACAGAGTCGCCAAAATGGCGCAAGGGGCCGATCAGCAAGCCGGTGCTGTGTAATGCCTGTGCCACACGCTTTACGCAGGGAACATTATCCAAGGTCAGCACCATCACTTGCTCTGCTTTCAATGCTTTCACTTGGCTGTTGCACAGCATTCATTCTGTGAAAGGCCTTCTGCAAGTGGCAGGAAGTCAGCCTGGTGTGAATGTAAAGTGCAGTCAGACATGGCATACATATGTCCTGCTGAGAGCACTAAATTGTCCACTTTTGACGCTTGTAAGTTCTCAACAGCATTGGGTCAACACACTGCGGTGCTTCACTTTTGATTTGATTTGATCTGATTAAATTTGATTTGATTTGACTTTAGATGCTAGCTCAGACTGCAAAGTATCGCCTTCTATACAAGAGGGCTCATGACTGATTCAGGCCTGTGCTGATGTTAGGATCATGATACTGAAGCCAAGGAGATCAACCCAAGCAGGTTTGCTGGGGCTGCCCTGGCTGCCACACAAAACATGGATGACATCATAGATGACTACACACAGCAGCTTGTACAGCAGCCGTCCTGCGCTGCCCCTGAAGCTGCTGATGAAGCTGTTGATGCAGCTGCCTGCCTCAAAGCTGCTCGAGGCGCCTCTCTGGGCAGTCAGCACATGAGCAGCAGTGGCCACCGCTCTGCACATGGCCATTGTGACCCTTCACCACTGGGAGATAACCGCCACAGTCCAGTTGTTGCCAGGACACTGCCAGCCCAAAGATTTGGTCACATGTCACAAGGAGCACATGCTGATGAGCCTGTGACGCCAGCACCACATGCTGCGCCGGGCACTGTGTCTGTTTCTATGTGCGATGCTCTCATGGGAGGAATCAGCGGGAATGGTGAGGCAACCACCATTGGCAAGCGGAAGAAGGCTAGAAAGTCCACCAGGACCGTGTTCCAGCCTGCTGCCTCAGTCCAGCACAGCACTGCTGCTGACGCTGCTGGAGTTGTCAGTCCTGTTGATGTGAAGCCAATCAATCTTGATAGTAGTAGTGGGAGTGCCGGGGCTAGGACTGCTCCTCCACAAGATGAAGTCATTGATCTAACTTGACTATGATGCATTGACGCTCCTCTTGAGATCTGTCACTTCAAGGCTGGTCTCAGACAGCCCTATAACTAGCCTGCATTGCTCGTGGTTCAGATGTGCTGCAGCTTTGTGCATGTGCATCTGCAGCAACTGCATGGTAGAGTTGCTTGTGGGATTGTATGACATTGGAGATTAGCAGGGTAAGATATTGTTGACAAGCTGTGTAATCTCAGATTGACATCCACCCATGTATTAAGGAGGTACATCATATGTATCTTCTCTGGCATGCAGCCGTGATTGAATGAAGCACTAAGGGACCTAACCGGCACGGAGAAATAAATTGCAAAAAAGTTGCACCTTGCCCAAAAAAGCATAAGTATTGCCTACACACCCAACAATGCCTTGTTTTGCATCCAGAACAGGTAGCATTTCACGTTCTCGAAAGGTCTCAATTGGTGATGTTGCTAATGCAAGAACCAGAGTACTTTCCATGGAGCACTTAATGCACTATCTACAACTGCAATGTACATGGGTATCTTTGTAGCCAAATGTTTGCAACACACAATCGAGACTTTGGGCAGTTTGCTAAGCTGTCAGGTTTGCACTCGGGAGATTAGCTTGATAGCAAAGCACAGTGTGGAATGCACTCCATCTTGGCAACACTGTTGTTCAATGCCAATGTGTATGTAAGGTGTCCAGGCGCTAATTCTCTACTCTGTTACACACATCCAGCTATTCTGCATGCTATTGGCCATTGCTTGGTCCAAAAAAGCCTGGTGGTGCATTTTCTTCATGGTTGTACCCTGGGCTCATAGCCACTTCATGACCATAGTTGTAGATGCCAGTCTGAGTGTTTGCTTGGCGCTTCATTGGGCTGATCAACTGCTGAGGGAAGGTGTGACGCATGCACTTGTGCTGAGGTTGGTCAACCATCGAGCTATCAGTTGCTGCTCCCTCATATCCTGCTGAGCCACCAGGTGGAAAGCCAGAGGCTTGAGACTGCTGCGAGTCTAAAGCATCCACATGCTGCACAACACAACAGGTCAGAGCTTGCTACACGAAAGTGCAACTATGAAAAAGAGATGCTCCTGTGCACAGCAGGAGACATTGATGGTGTGTCCAGAGTGGAGGACACTCAAATAGCAGCCACATGCAAATGCTAGCGTAAGGCAAAGAAGGGCTGCTCACCTGAATTTCCTGTTGCAGGTGTGCAAGCAAGACATTCATGGGTATGTACTGTGCATTGCCGTACTCCTTGAGTAGCCAGCCAACCTGACGTTCCTACAACACACTGAAGACATCAGCTCGATGATCAGAATGTTTTGCTAACTTCTCTGTTGCTAGCTGCTGCACTAAGACAAGCAGCGTTCCAAGAGTGGGAACACCTGACGTTGCAATGACATTGCAGCAGCATACGAAAGCATGCTGTTCAAGGTGTTCAGAGGAACCGTCTTACCAGGGCCTGCTGTGCTCCAGCTACTTGAGCCTTCTTGTTTTGCTGTATCGCTTGAGTGAACAGGTGAGAAATAGAATTTGCAGCTGTGACAAAGCTTGAGTGCAGATTGCGCTCTACGTCCAGGTCAAGCTCCGCTTTCCTCTTCTTGGTCATTCCTGACAGGCTAAGACAGCGTCAAGCTGTTTGCAAGTGATGCTACTTGCACTGCTGCCTGCGCGCTCTTTCGATGCGAATACACCGCTGGCGACAGTTCAAGGTCGAACCACGCGAGATGAGAACAGCAGGTATACGGATTATCGAGTCCTGGAACCAGTCTCGGTCAGAACATTGCTTCGCTTGTCCCCGACCAAGCTGCGTACTGGCTGACTGAAGAAGAAGTGCCTTCGACTCCGTGGTGACAACACAGTCAGCTACCCTTTCTGCCATATTTGACATTGGATAATTGTGCATGCATGCATGTGCTGCCTGCTGCTTACTTACGGTATTGCTTTTTGCACTAGGGCACCCTTAAATTCCAAACGCCACATATTCGCTACAAGCCCGGCTTCTGAGGTATTGTGCTGATAATTATCATAGTGGGCTTGGTAGACAGTCTACACATTCGACCGCACTGCAGATGGTTTTCGCATTTGCATGCAATGTAACTAGCCATCGATCTGGGAAAACGTAACGTCTATCACATTGATGTCAATTTAAAGTCCTGCCAATTTGTATTTCAACGACAACGCACAACTGCCTTGAGGCTGCATGTCACGCCGGTCCAAAACAAATTTCTGCTCGCTCTGCTCAGATTTTGCTCTGCAGATTGGCTGTGCGCAGATTATGCTTCGCATGCTGGGGTGCACGCTTCGCGTGAACGGGGTACGCTCTCGGGGGGGGCTGGGGGCGCAAGGCAAGTCCCTGGCTAGGGTGGGGGTCAGGTGGGGGTCGTTCAAACTCGTTTCGCAACCGTTTGAGCGGGAACAAGTTGCTGCGTCAAGGCTTGCTTCTTGCGGAAATCGTGGCTGCAGCTGTCGAGTATTGTATTTGTTTCCTTTGCCAACGCTGTTCTGGACTGCAAATTGGTGTCAGCTTGAGACCAGGCACGATCACCACAGCAATGGCAGCAGCAGTCCAGCAGTACTTCCCAAGAATCGGTGTTAGTGATGCACTTTTGGTCCCATGTTACGTGGCTGTAACCCGTTCCATGACTGTACAACGTGCGTTGAAGCGGGGAGCTGATTGGCTTCTGCCGCAGTCAGTGTTGCAGGCGGTAGCCAGACACGAGGTACGGTCACAGTGACACGGAGGGTGCTTATGCTAGACGTGTCAGCTTTTACGTCGATGCTGTTGTAGATGCCTTACATTTATGACGTTGTTGCTGACTGTCACCCGCAGGCAGGAGTCAACTTAAGTGTCACGGATGCTGCCTTAGTGTCTGGGTTCGTAGCCCTGCAAATGACTGGCTCGTTCCATGAAGCACTCTTGCAAGTGGCCAAGGACATGGTCACCCCGAAGATAGTAAAGGATGCAGCCAAGGAGGTGCGAACGGTGCTGTTTTGGCAACAACTGCATACAGTGTATAAAACAAAGTGTCTCTGTTACAACAAATCGCGTGTTTACAGGCTGTGAAGGCTGCTACCTTTGAGAATTACTCCTCCTCTCAGCAAGACAGTCTGACAGCTGCTCTGGCAGTGATGCATGATTCATTGGGACAGTTGAGAGAAGGTGCAGCTGCCACTGCTGGTTGCTTCGAAGAGTTGCAGGTATGCTCAGACCTTGTTCAGCCCCCTGCATAGTCTTTAAGCAAGGAGCTATTCCTGTCAACTTTTAATTGTTGTGGCAATGTCGAACTGTCAATTGCTGTTTGCCTTTTGCACAATGCAGATGAGAGAACTAAACCTGGACCGCACAGCTTCAGACATTGATGGTGCTTACCTCCTTCTGTTACAGGCGCAGATGGATGCACGCCAAGCCCAAGCCGAGCAGAAGGTGTCCATGCGTGCACAACAGCTTGCAGCAGGAAAAGTGCAGTTGGCGCAGCAGCAGGCCAGGCTCGTCCGCCAGGAAGCAGAGCTCAGTGCGCGTCAGACAGCACTTCAAGAACGCGTGAAAGTATGCAGCAAGACACACTCTAGGCCCACTGGCACAACTGTTGGAGGCTTCAGCTTTGTGGTGAGCGTTTGTTGCTTCTAACTTGCTTTGGTGACTTGCTTTTGCTCTTGCCTGTTTGCTTATTGTGTTCATGCAAGCAAATATAGTCTCTTTCCAGCAGCCATATAACATCTCGACTGTTATACTAAAAGATGTTGTTGCTGTGTTGACCTGTCTTATACACGTATGCCAGGTGCATCAGCATTGCTCAAGAACTGTACATCACTTCAAGAACGTCCTTTGCCCAGCCTGTGTCTGAGTGGCCGTGTAACTTGGTGCTGCTGCTGTAGGCTGGAGCAGGGTTTCCCGCCCCACTTGACAATCCTGTGAACCCTCTGTATAGTCTAGAGTTGGCCCTGCCATCGACGTCGCACATCCAGGCTGTAGAAGATCTACTACCCGGAGATCTCAGCATTGTGACACTGCCACTGGGCACACCCAAGGCCCGGTCTTGTGCCTTACAGCCCTGCAAGGTGCAGGTGGTCATCAATGAAATCTATGATGTGCAGCCAAAGGCAGAGTCACAGATGTGGCCAGTCGTGCGCTCTGCTACTAGGCATGCAGAGCTTGGAGCTGTCCCTGTCTCTCCCCCAATCCATCCATCTTCACTGCAATCTCCAGTGGAGTTTCACACTGCCAGATCTCACCTTGTCGCCCACGAGGTTGTGCCTGCAGCTTCCTCCTCCTCACCTTCTTCAATCTCCTCGTGGAGCTCTTCTTCCTGCGACAGCTTGATAGCAGGAGATAACCACAAGGTAGTCAGCGATAGGTCTGCTAGTGACCAGTCTGAGAGCAGCTGCTCAGCCAGGGAGCCCAGCTCAATAGACATGCGGCATGAAGTACCAAGTGTCTCACTTGTGAGGCCATAAGTCATCTTCCCCGCAAAAACCCAGCAGCTCAAGACAGTGGCTGCACTCACTGGACCTGCAGTCAAGGGAGCTTCAACTGCTCAGGAATCCAGCAAGGTAAAAATTCACGGCAATTCCTTCTGCATTCCATCGTTGCGTTGCAAGGACTATTTGGCACGCTTCCTGTCTGCCCCATTGAGGCTGACCTTGCCTGTGTTCATGGTCTTTACTGTTTGTGCTTGCTTTTGGCTGCCCATGCTGCTACACGGTCTGATTACAACGTTTCAGATTATGCTGCATATTGGTCTAGTGTGCCTGTCTCAGCCAATGCTGCTATGCCTTGCAGTGCATCACCACCATGACAAGGCGGCAAGTGACCCCCAGCCCAAACCCCCTTTGCTTGTCCTCAGCTGGCGGCAGCAGCACCAGCACTGATGATTGCAACAGAGGCATAGCCAAGAGAGGTAGCGTCAAGGGAGCTCCTGCTTGCAATACGGCAGGCAGAAGCAGCACCAAAGAGAACAGGAAGCCTAGTGCTGGTGAGCTGCTTGTACCGAGTGCATATTTCAGTTCCTCAACTTTGCATGTCACTCACGCTCCTGTGAATGCTGCAAAAATCTCAGGTCAAGCCTAATGCCATTTTTTGGAAATGCCAACCCAATTCGCCACATATAACGTGTGCGCATTGAGGAAGCTGTCATGACTGAGCTTCAATGGCTGCTACACGTGCATGCATTGATGCGCGTTGAGCATAATGAAAGGGCGTCATTGCTGCATGGCAGTCTTTCTTGTCAGGACATTCAAGGGACAAGACCTGTGTGGCCGTTGTTCATCACCATTTATCTGCGATTCTGCATGCTTGCAGGCACCTGCTCCCCAAAGCAATGATCACTCCACCAGCGCCAGCCCAGCTGATCATAGTCAGCCCCCACCTCCCTCACTCCCAACTTCTGTCTCAGCACCTGTTTTGCCATAGCCAGCCTCAGCATTGCCAACTCCCTGCTCCAAAACCATCACTACCATCCCCAATCCTCAGCTCCATCATGTCCAACCTTAGCTTGTCTTTAGTCAAGCCCCATCTCCACCATCCCAACAGCCAAACTCCAGCCCCAGCCCTTTCTTCACCAATAGTCAACCTCAGCTGTGGCATAGTCAACCCCACCTCCACGATCCCACATCCAACCCCAGCCCCATCTTCATCAATAGTCAACCTCAGCTGTGGCATAGTCAA
>JAABUP010002034.1_pt1 | contig 40720 bp, 28 predicted proteins | sample 5559201 | NCBI WGS metagenome assembly JAABUP01 (sample SAMN10711887, study PRJNA513373) | rock metagenome | isolation source: Antarctica rocks | place: Antarctica | reverse complement strand
CTGTGACGGAAATGAATAACACCGCTCAAGTTATCGAACTCCGATGTATCTATCTTTACGGTCAGAAAACGCATGTGATTGCCGTAGCGAAACAAAAGATACCGCCCAATACATGTCATTCATCATTCATGAAGAAGATGAAGGAAGCCAGCACTTTCATTCATGTACAACCACCCCACGACCCTCGCTCTCCTCCGCCCAACCGATCCGTCCTTCCCTCCTTCCATTTCAAACGAACCGATTCATCTCTCCCTGCAACGGCTCCGCCGTAGCCCTCAATTTCTTATCCAACGACATCACCAGACTCTCATACGTACACGCCTCGTGCTTAGCCGACACCATCCCCACCCGTTTGCGGAAACGCACGAGCAGTCCATCGACCTTGCGGAGTTCAATCAGCATGAGATCCATCCTCAGTCTGCCTTCGTCTTCGCTGTCAAGTCGGTAGGCGCCGAGTGTGATTCGAGCCGGGGAGGAGCATTTGGAGAAGGGACTGCAGCTGCGGCAATCTCCGTCGGTGTCATTGCTGTGGTCGTGATCGTTGGTGGTGGTGGAGAGTTGGGAGCGGGAGCCTTGTCGCTCTGAAGAGTGTCGGCCTGCAGATTCTAACATGGCATCGTCATTGTTGTTGGCGGCGTCGTTGGTGGTGGTGGTGTTGTGGGCGTTGGAGATGGCCTGGTATAGCGTGAAGAGCTTCCCAATGAGAGCGGCGAGCAGCATGATGACGGTGCTATCGCTGGCACAGGCGCAGAGTAAGACGCCGTCACACCAGCCCACGGCTTGCTTGCTCGTTTCGAGGACGACGTCGAGCGTGGTAGCGGAGGTATCGGTCTGGCGCTGCAGCGTATGCAGGGCGTGCACGAGCGAAGAGAAGCAACGTGACGATGACCAGGCCGCCGAATCAGCGGAGGGCTTCTTCTGGCCAATGCCCACGTAAGAGAGCTGCGGGCATGATAGCGGGCTGGCTTCGGTCATAGCGCTGCCTGTTCGCTTGATGTTGGTATCATCCGTCGGTCGTGAGGGCAGACCGCTGAGGTCCGCTCTGTCGTGAAGGAAGGAGCTGAGCGCGATGGAGCTGGCGGGCGAGGTGAGCAACGGGGACATGCTACTAGGCCCGCTACCTAGCGACGAGGTATCCATATCAATGAGGGTTCCGCTCTGGTCATCTGCCATGCATGTCGTCTGATTGGCGGAGGAAACCTGCCACATGCTATTGCAACCATATGCAAAGTCTGCCATGACATTATAGCCGTCTTGGCCCGACGCGAAGGAAAGGTCGCCGAGTTCGTCGCCTTTGAGGGACATGCCAGGCTCCGAGGTACCAGGGTCCCAGTTGAGGCCGGTGATGTCCAGTTCGTTTCGCAGCTGGTTGGTCGACGCTTTCGTTCCACTGTCTCTCGCGGTCTGGCGGATCTTGCCCGCACGAAGCGAGGGGCTGTAGACGCAGCAGATACCCAGACTCATGCAGCGTGCACATGCCGGCCTCTCTTTGGCACATCTGACCTTTGCGGAGTGACAGCCATCACACGAGGTTCTAAGTTTCCGTGGAGCACCCGATTTGGCTGGGGGTTTGTTGGGGGAATGTTCGCCTGAGGTTTTGCTGAACATGATGCCGAAGGGGGTAGCAACAACTTTGAAATATGCACGAGTCTATTTATAGACAGGAGTGGAGGATTGAACAGTTGATTGATTACCTATGGGTTGAGCAAGTTGCTTAATACTTGGTGTGCCAAAACTCAGGTCTGCACTGTCTGCTAAGCCACTCAAGCCCTGCCCAGGGCCCAGAGGCGTTTTCTTCCGTCGTGATTTCGCGCTATATAATACATTCCACCTTCGGCTCCTCGCGCCAAGGCGCCAGCGTCGTATGAGGCGGAAAAAAAAGCTCGGGGTCTAGCGCAGGAGGGTAGGCGAACCGGCTCACGGTTGGCGATCCAAACAGGCGAACCAGACGTAGGGGGGAGTAGTCTCGGTCGCTGGGAAAGGGGTTGGATGGCCAGGAACCGCCAAGTACTCTCGGTAACCGACATGGGTACATGAGGATACGTGTACATGGCACGGGCGGATGGTAAGGGGTCCAGTGTGACTGCTCTGCTCCCAGTTGTCGACTCTATGCCCGTTGCAGGGAGATAAGCGAGAAATGGTATTAGTCGGTCGCCCTAAAGGTGTCTAGCGTCATAGCTGCAACTCTACTGCAACTCTACTGTACTTTAGCTTAATCAAAGGGTTAAGGTCTGGTCTCGGGTCCTGCCGTCCGCGGGCCGGGAGCTAGAAGGGGAGTGGGTCGCGCAGACAAGCCGCACATGCGCGACTTCGCGTGCGCGAGAGGCCGAAAGCTGGAGTCCGGTTGGGGGAAAACATTCGCACCAGCGGAGAGCTGCGAGGGGTGGGGAAAGCAACCATGAGGTTGGGCGATAAGAGATGCATAGGAAACCCGGTGATTCGGGGTTTGACAAGCGAGGTGACACTGGAATTGAAGCCAGTGAGCTCTGCTCGGTCCCCGCAATCCAGTTGATAATATTAATATTAATGATGTGATGTTGGCATGAAGTCGGACGAAGATCAGGATCAGGAGATTTGCGCCAAGCTAAGTTGGGCGAAGCGGAAGCGAAACGCGCCCGCCACTAAATAGTGTGGCTGGAAGTCATACCTTACTTCCATACATTCTCATCGCTAGAGCTCGCAAGTCCCTGTCTTGTTATCGAAGCACCTTCCCACCCCACCCCCGATACCATCATTGCAATGGCCTGGGTACGTCCCGAAGCATCTCAAACGCAAAGAACCAGTAGAGCCCACCGAATCCCTACGACCTCTTCTACTCTTCCTCAGCGGGCGGCAACCACAATCCAAGCCCAAACCTCTCTCGCCCTGACATCCTGCAACCCCCACTGCAGCTGCCGGACTGGGACGACGAGTCTCCTCAAAGTCACCACCCTGAAATGGCCGAGCATCGACAACAGAGATCACATCATCACACAGAGAGCATCGTCAGCACCAAGTGGAACATCACGACTACGATCATGAACTGAGTGGATTACCATGAGGAACCTCAGCAAATGACGACTCCCTATACGAGGGCGAAATCACGAGCAGCGCCGCCACCGCCGCCGCCCATGATGAGGCCGAAGCCTAGAGCCGCATCCTGCGAGCGACCTAGGCCTGTTCCACGGCACAGCAGCAGCCGCTGAAAGAGCAGTTTTCCACGTCGTGGGTGAGCGCGACAACGCCACTTCAACTGTAAAACTTTACTCATACTCTCTGCACGAAGACTTTCGATTATACACGTTACGACGGGGCTTATGGGATGTTGGGTGTTACTATTGAACACGTGGAGTTCCAGGGCCATGATATACTGTGAGAATGACTGGAAGTGATATTGTGCGCAACGAAGATAGAGTGCTAGATACCACATTCGAAGTGGAATGAGGGAGCGATGTTGATAATGATGATGCTTTCTGTTGTCGCCGCTTTTAACCTGCCTCCTGCCATGCTCTCGACCAATAGCGGCTGTGGACGAATTGTCAATACGACATGATAAAAGGACACGATGGTAGGGATAGTGCTAAGGACTGCGGCAGCTGTACTCTGCCTAGATTATGCATTGTTCTCGATCTGAAACAGTAGGAACACTTGAAGCATGACATATATGTAGCTCAAAGTTTGCGATGAAAGTGCTGTGCTTCTCGGTCAAATTCAGGATGCCTCCACCGCCTCTGTGTACACAATTTTCTCACAGTAATGAGTATCAAGATGCGATCCTCTCAACATCGTGAATACATTTCATGCTTTTTCTAATACATTCCTCCATGTAGAAGACTTCATCGCCTACAACGCTTGCTACAATAATGATACTGTACTTTTCGATGCCATCCTGTCATCCAAGCTTTGATCATTGTGTCAGTTGGTAAGGCATCGTCATTGCGTCACGTGAATCGTCACATCTATTTGATATCATGCTATGATGATCTACTTAGGACCGTTCTCCTCATCGGCTTCCACCCACTCGTCTCTTCGTTTGCTCTCCTCTTCCTCCTCCTCCCGGCTCTTGTAGCCCAAGAACATCTTGAGCATTGAAAGATCGTACGTCACTTTCATTGCACCAGCAATCAAAAACGCGATCCAGAACTTGCCAATCCCAGCGAGCCACCCTGTCGCTACGGGTCCACCGCTTTGACTCAGCGTCTTCACTACATTCACCACGCCCATGACGGCAGTCCGCTCGCTTGGCAGAACGGCGGCTGCAATGAAGGCCTGCCGAGGTGCTTGGTCCATGTTCTGCGAGCATGAGCGGAGAACCAAGAACACCATTGACAACCACGCGTGGCTCGGCAGTGGTATCAAGGAAAGAAAAATCGCAGAAGGGAGATGCGTGAAGACCATTGTCCTGATCAATCCGATCCTCTTTGCGAGTGAAGAGGCCGCGAGATTGGAAATTGAGGATATGATGTTTGTGATGAAGAAAAGAGTACCAAGTTGGCCCTCTGGGAGCTTGAACTTGCGATTGAAAAAGTAAGTTACCCATGATAATGGGACGATGCCTGAAGCCAGGGAGTCCACAGCGAAGAGGAGGCAAAGCTTAATGAGTGTGGTGCGAGATTGTGCAGATATTGCTGGCCAGATTGACCCTTTCCTCAGTTCTGGAAGGGGCGCTTTTGGCTTCTGCGTCGGTGTGTCCTCTCCAATATCTTCATCGTCTGATAGGAGGCCTTCAGCTTCGACGGAACCCATCTGCACAACCTCTTGGTATTGTTGCTTCGCGGGTTCAGATTCGCATTTGTCACTCAACATGGTCGACAGAACAAGCTTGACGATACCAAGGGCAGCATATAGGCCGAAGATGAATCGATAGGCACCGACCTCGCTCCAATTTCCAGGGGAGAGTAGCTTCTGTACGACCCATCCACATACGATTGTCCCGCATGCTGTCCCCAGATTTCCAACCAGAGTGTACCAAGCAAATATATCACTTCGGATGGCTGTAGGAGTCAATTGTGCAAGAGTGGACTCTTCGATTGCACGGAAAGGGCCAATTTCGTTCCCACTGCGTCATCGTAAGCCTCTGCTTATGCCTGTATCTGAATACGTGCCACAAACCTTGGACTGATGACCCCGAATATGCTCGCTGCGACCAAAACCCAGTAATTCCCACTGATGGTAAAGACCACCCCACTAGCACTCATCAACCCTGCGCCCAGTATCAGTATCCGCCGCCTGCCCAAGCCATCCGCGACCAGTGTGAGAAGGAAACTGATGACCACGTCGCCCAGCAGCGTCAGTGTCATAAATAGCCCAATCCCTGCATCAGACGTCCCCAGGCTTGCGAGGTACAGCGCCAGGATAAGTGTTGAGGCTCCATAGGCGAACAAGCGTGTGAATCGCTGGAGGCATAGTAATTTTGTGTCGAAGGAGGAGCGGAGGATGGAGAAAACGCCGAGCTCTTCTGCTACTTTGGTGAAGAGAGAGCGCGCTTTTTGGGAGGACATGACAGTGCAGTAGCTAGACCAACATCACAATTCCAGTGGTCCACCATCATCATCCAGGCAACTGAAATGGAGGTGCACATATCCATTTGATGACTGAGCGGCCGCGAATCGGCTTCGGTCCTCGGCTTCGGCCGAGAGGCTGCTCCGGCTCAAATCGCCCCACTATCTTTTTGACTACCTACATTGTTGACATTACGAAAGATTGCTCAGACATAGACCTCAGACCGAGACGAGGGGCAATTGGAATGTCATTACCCGTTGACTCATGATTCTAATACCAAATGATCGCTACTCACGACACAAAACTTGAAGGAGAATTCCTAAATTGCGTCACGATTCGCTCATTATCAAAGACCTGGCATCTGATGGGATAAGTTTTCCTGCCCTGTGAAAACGAATGGAAGGAAACCCCGAAAATAAGTGACTTAAAAATTCTGCAGTGCTGCTTACGGTACTAGTCGAAGGGTCCGCCCTCTATGGACTCAGCCTCTGCACGTTGATCCCGAAAGCAATGATCCTGCTTATAGAAAGTATGCGGACATTCCATGGATACTAATCATGGTCCGAGGCGGCTTAAACCAATCAATTCGAGACAAGAGCGAATGCATAGTATTTTCAATCTAAAATCCTCTCGAAGTCCCTCCATCTCAGTACATTCAACGATTTTGCACTAGACTAAAACGCCGAGGTGCTATTACCTAGAGAAAGTCATGCACTCAACCTGTCGGTGCTCCTAAGCCATAGAACCTCCAAGATCATCTCGCCGCGTCTTTCCCACATATGTAGTGCGATATCTCCCTCCTCATCGTAATAATTCTTGAGATCTTCCCTTGGCACACCATGCTTGACACGAGCCTTGACCGGTCTGTCCTGTGCTGATTATGACGCGTTTGTCGACGATAACCACCAGAGTAAAGGCCTCTTAGATAATTCACCCGAGAGTGGCGGTCAGTACTATCGCTATCCCAATTGTCGGCGGGACTTTGGAGAGGAAGGTTGATCTCCGCGGAGGAATTGCCGTTTGATTGCGTCAAAGGCGGGTTCTTTTCATCGTTGCTCATTGATGTATTCCGATCTCTATTGTGATCACGAATCTCCTCTGGTTGATGGGCGAGGCTGTGTGAGCATCTGCGGTCTTGACTCGGAGAAGGAGACGAGGGGAGGGATATCTGCATTGGGTCGTTTGAGCCTCTTCTCTTGACGTGTGGCAGGGAATATGAATCTCGGTGGAATACTTCTCCCCCTCTTTCTGGGGTTCGGACCATTGCGGAGGCTGTGATCCCTTGAATTGGATTGGCCTTCCCCAGCACGCATCTCCAGAAGTAGATGGGTGACGATACCGCTTCTCTTCGAAACTCCCTCTGTAGAGCCCTCACACAGCAACAGCCACAAGCTGATTGAGCACGACAAATTCAAGACGGAATTTCAAGACGTAGCTGACTGTCTGGATAGGATGTGATAGCCCATTGATGTTCAGCGAAACAAAGATCATTTCGAGGAAGTCCAAAGCAACGGCCATGACGTCAACGTAAATGAGATCGAGCATTACTCTTCGTTGGCGAACACTGGATTTTGATTTCAGTAGCTTGAGGAGCGAATTGATGTAGATTCCAGATATGATTGCTTTCGCAATGGTGTAGCCGAGTTGGTTGAAACGCTCTGCAATTGCATCTCTTGATCACCATTCCGATGAGATCCGAGGAGTGTCAGCATAGCCGGGCCAGACGGGATCTGAAAGATGACAAAGGTAACAATAGTCATTAAGTACACTGTTCGTTGAACTTCTCATCACGTCAGACACAATGGAGCCGCCAATAGAATATCAGTAGCTGTGCTGTGGAATAGACAGTCCATCCTCCAAGAATGAAAAGCGTTTCTAGCGGCCGGAGACGCTTTGTGCCACGGGCGAGATATTTCAGTGAGATTCCGATAGCGTTGAAAGCGGTCCCCCAGATACCAAGTTCAATGCTCCAGAAGTAGAGACCTCGACGTCTTCTAAATGGGTGGAAGATCTCGAGTTGTACTTCAAGAATAAGGTAGAAGGTTACAGCAAGGATGGCGCTTGCTGCCGAGTCTTCTCCTGCTTCCCGTTTGGGAGGGTTGGCCTAAGTGACTGAATAGACGGAGTATTTCGAACCTATTCCGAAGATCATATGCGATCGAATAGACACAGAAGACGGATATACACAAAGACGAAGAACAATCTTTAATGGAAAGCTTTGAATTGGAGTAGAGGCGCACTACCCCACATCACTACAACGTCGGGGTTCGCAAGACTCGCGCTCGTGGCTATCTCCACTGGAGCTTTGCTTGAGCTCTGCTTCTTCCAAACATCCAGGTTCTGGTTTGAAAGGTAGTTGAGCGTTTGACGGCATCGCGGGGACAAGGTGCCGGGGGCACAAGGGCTCATACCGCACTCAATGTCATGCATTACATAGTGGCTGAAACTTTGCGAATGCTTTGAGTGCTTCGCTGATAAGAAGCTATGCAAGCCATGGTGCAGCTCTAATGCCGACTAGGAGATTAGCAGTCAACGTGTTCTTCCCGAGCCGTTTCAAACATAGTCCTGAAGCGCACGAATAAGTCTTTCTTGACAGCAGGCGCTAGCTTCAATGTTGAACACAGCATTGTGAGTTGAGCCTGAGAGAGGAACTGGCTTCGCTAGGTATCTAGGTACTCTAGCGAGACTTGAGAAGTCTCTAGGTTCTTACGCAATCATCATTGTTGTTGAAGTCTGTGGTGATGGTCTTCTTCTCGTGCCAGTTGCAGGGGTTAGACTGCGCTAGGAGCTAAAAGACACAGACTACGATAATGGAAGGTTGTATTGATCCGGAAATACGTTATGCTTAGATGCAATATTTAGAGAGCGAATCTCACGGACATGTAGCCAGGAGTCATTCCCAGGGTAATGGTCCTGAGCTCTTGATCGATGAGCAAAGGTTTCGTTAGTCCATTGCTATTTGTTTCGTATTATCAGTGACGGTGGTTTTCCTACCGACAGTGACCTCAGCGCACTGCTATGCAATCATCAGCTCGAAGACTTACCGTGTAATCATTCAAGACACCGCCTAGTCCGCCTCAATCCATGTATTCGATTAGATGGGCAATTGTTCGCATTCATGGTCATGGCCTTGTCACTCATCCGTGATGGGTGAACGCTGCCATCTTTCAAGCGCCATTTTGATTATCATGTTCACGCATCTCATTGAATTGCACTGAATAGGGGCTTGCAACTCGTCAAAGATCTAGGGTCCCCACTCTCCCTCCTATGTCAGTGGTCCCCCCCATCGGACCTTGAGCGACCCTCCTACCAATAGTGGCAACCATGTCTTGAGCATCGCTACGGGCACCGACCCATTCTTTTAGCTTCTGATGAAGCAGGACTAGCACGTCGTACTTTGCAACAGCGACCCGGTAAGTAGCACTTTCGACGTCACCTCGGCCTCCACCCACAAGATTACTAAAAGTCTGAGCAGGTTTCATGAGATAGGGGACAACTATGCCAATTGCCGGCTCTGACATGACTGTTTCGATGCCAGATCGCGGTAGCTGTACACCCTCAACATGGCACTTCTCTGTCAGCTCTCTCTCGGTTGGTAAGGTGAAAAACGACGATTCTGAAGGAGTGTCTGGAAGCGACTTCCACTGGGCGGAGATAACTGCCCCCATCAGGGATAGAGCCGCTAGTGCCACATCTTTGATGGCAACTGTCTCAGCAGCGCTAACAACCTGAGTCCAGAAACTCGGATAGCGTTCCATGTACAAGAAATACAGAGCTCTCGCTGACCCAGTTTCTGTTTCCGCCATGCGGAAGGTTTGGGCCAAAGATCCCTGATTGCCGTGGAATATACGAGCTAAAGTATTGAATGTGTCGGGACTTGTTGATTTAGGGGGAACCAAGAACAGTGGAGGATCACGGTTCCTTGGAATCAAGGCAACCCGTGGTAGGGATGCCAAGACATGGAGGTCGTGCTTTGGAGTTTTTCCTTGAGCCCATTGTCCTGAGGATAAACTTTGCAATACATTTGTCAATCGGGCCAGAATAGAATCCATGATTTCTTGACGTGAGAGGATGTCTTCGGAGTAAACTGAACAGTAAACGGAAAGGTAGTTGGCGGATGCGCCATATAAATAGGCCAAGTCGAAAGAGTCATAGGCATCAGGGCTCACATAATAGCTCATTGTACGCTTATGTATACTGCATTCTTGTAAAAATTGAAGGGGGTAGACTGGGGCCTCTGGGGGTTCCAAGGTCTCCAGCCTGGATTTTGATATCACTGCGTGCTCTCCGCTTAAGTATTTGGCGTAGAAATCCATCAAAGTTATGTGCATCAGCACGTCATCACGATAATCAACCATGTGGATTGCTGCAAAATGGAGTAGTCCACCGCCATCTTTGACGCCGAATCCCTCTTCTATCTCACGTATTTGAGAGCATCTTACCGGCTCACTATCAATGCACAGGAGCATATCGAGCAATCTCGCCTGTGCCACGGTTTTGTCCCTCTTGGAAGGTTGTCCGTCTTGCTCTGTAGTAGCAAGACTACACAACGAGAATATGGATTCGTAAATGTCCCTGTCCCGGAAGATCCTTCGCCACAACAAGCATCTATCTGTGATTAGAGACCCGTCTTCGACAGAAGAGCTATACATGTCCGCCAATAGCAGGGCCAAGAGCACTCCATGGGCCCGTGTTGCTACTGCAGTGTCTGGGCTGCACAGCCATAGCCTGATGAGACCGCCAACAACCTCCGGCTCCGCAGCAACGATCCCGATGTCGCTAGTATGGTACTTTGCCTTTTCTAGAAGAGCCAAGACTGTCAGATTGATTGGGGGTAGGGTCGAATTCAGGCCAACAAGGAAGTCAACGGCTGGTTGTATCGCGAGGACTCGTGAGAAATCATATTGATGCGATGGGGAGATGAGCACCTGGATAAGGTTTGTCACTGGCGTAGGATCCTGCTGAAGTATAGGCAGTAGGGCGGAAAGCTGGTTGAGTAGGGCATCTCGTTCATGTTCTTCTACGGATTCTGGATATTTGTAAGTGTTTAGAGTCACCTGACATTTTAGCACCTAGTCGCACCTGTAATCTGCCGATTGATACTCTCAAGTAGCTTTTCATTCAGACTTTTACTTGTATCACTCTGGATCTCCTGCAAGTGCGTTTGTACCTCTCGGACCAACGCAGACACAGTCATTGTCTCTCGCGATCACAACACTCTGTGAGACTGCTTTCACGTGAAACACCGAAATTACTGCCGCGTAACCACATGAGAACATCGCAAACTCCACCGTTCTTCTTACTTCTGATGATTGCTTAACAACCTCAGTCACAAGAACTGACTTATTCAAGATGGTGAGGCGCGCGGTTAAGTCAGGTCGTCACCAACCCGGCGAATTGGTGCTTCCGCTCCGATGGAATTTGTGAGCCCCCACCTTTGAGCTTATGCATCCCACTAATTGAGATTCCACAGCACTCAACCTTGGCAAAAATCCGGAATGGCACCTAAAGCTGCTCCACGAGGCGGGCCAAGGGTCAAGAAAGACCCCAAAGCTCCAGATCTGTATCGTGTTGGAGGGGTCGACCTTCCATACGATCCTGAGTTGGTCCTTGACCCCCATCCAACACCTCTATTCCCTGTATGACTTATCAACACCTCGAGAAAGCTGCCTGCTGACAGTGCTGCCAGGCCTACAAACCTTCCACCCCGAAGCCGCTCACAGAGAGAGAGAAGACACAAGTTGCCCACTATAGATCCTTTCGAGCGAAAATACACAACGGACCGCTTTACACTATTCTCGGGGAAAATGTACGAGTCACCAAGCCCGGAGAAAAGCCCAACAAGCCAGCTGCGACTTTCAATGCTTTTGAGGGGATGCCGAAGTATAGTGACAAATACGCAAAGAAGAAGAGGATGATTCCTAAATTGGATACGAGACCATATGGTATGTCTTTAAAATCTTCTAACATATATCGGTCAATGTGTTGAAAGAAACCTTGTCGTGCACGTGTCTATGCATATGAGACTCCAATTAGATTCAATTGAGGTCAGGGTCACAGTTCCTAACAACCCACAGTCCTCAAATTCTTCCCTAAAGAACTATGGTCGACCCTCGACCCCACCGCGACCGAAAGCAACGGTGTCATCGCAAGCGATACCAAAAAGAAGAGCCTAACAATTCCCGGCTATGAAAAGGCGAATGATGCTGACTTGGACGTATCTGGTGATGAAGGCGAGGAGAAAGCTGCCAAGGATCCGGAGGACGAGGATCCGTTGATGGGCGAGGAGGTGGACGATAACTACGATGATGAAGAGGAGGATGGGGGCGACTACAATGCCGAGCAGTACTTCGATGATGGGGGTGACGATGCAGGGGAGGATTATGATGCGGGCGGTGAAGATGGGGATGGAGGGTGGGTCGACTGAGGCTATACCCATTGAGGAGGTCATGAGAATGAGGCTGCTTGCGATTTCACGATGAACAGAATGCCAAAGGCGCTGGTACAGAACCGATGATACCCCCCAGATGTATGCAATTGCTTGAAAAGAGAGGAACAAGTCCGACTATACATTATGTCAAAACACCAAGGCCCCTCCGATGCCTTTGTGGCAATGGCTTTGCTTTTGTGCGGTCTCGCTTTGCTATTCTATAACCCATCACGCTTGTGTTACCGCATTCTGCAACCGTGTCTCTTGCAAATTCATCCCCGGACCTTGCCTGGGCGCATCGGTCGAAGCATTCTTTCTTGATCCTTCAGACCTTTGCCCAATGCCATCCACCCCCCCGTCGCCCTCACAGCATTTCCCTTTTGGCTGTCCCTTTCTATGCCTTTTTCCCCTCCCTGACCCTCTTCTCCCTCTCCGTGTCCTCATCAGCCCAACCAACTCCAAATCCTCTTTATCCAATCTCTCAATTCCCTTGACCGCCTTCCCTCCTCTCGCAGTTCGATCGCAATTTCCACCGTTTCCACTTTTTCTCTTCTTCAACATTGCTCTCCTCTTCACTGCTGAAAGCCCAGGCTCGAGGTCATCGATGAATTCATCGCTACCGCTAGAATCGTCAAAAAGGTGATTCACACGCAGTGGAGGGGCAGCTTGATAGGTAGTGGGTGAGGTTTCTGAGGCGGAGGAGGGAGAGTTGTCTTCAGAGAGGAGGAAGGGGGCGTAAAGGGTGGACACCTTTTCGAGGGAGGCAAGGGCTGCTTTGCGAAGTGGACGTTTGGTTGATTCGGAAGGGGACAATGTAGGATTTGGAATTGACTGTAACACTGCCTCCGCCGATGGTTTTGTACCGTGGGGCTCACGTGTGATAGGTGCATTTTGAACAGACATCGTGGACTTTTGGCTGGTGCTATGTAGTGTGAACGACTTGAGGGTTTTTATGGACATGAAAGATTATTGGGATATACATAATAATGACGGATACCATGGCATGCCATTCATCCTGAGAAATACTAGGTCTGCTGAAGACATTGGACAATGAAACCTAACTCAAACAGGCCATGCAGACTCAGCTGCACTTATCCGGCCTTTCTCAAAGGGACTGACTCCAAGAGAGAATAACGAGCTCACCAGTGCTACAAAGATCGTCCAGATATTATCTGTAAAGGTCCGCCAAACAAAGAGAATCGGTCGCAACATGGCGATCGCATTGAGACACCGTCAGGAAACAAGCTATTTATTGTGGGTTTGCTCGTATTGAGCACAATGCCGCTCTATGTATTGGCCTTCTCCTCTCACCTTCGTACATAGAGAGCAGCTTTCCGCAAGTGCACGGGGACTGCCGGGCAACGTCCCTCGGGACTGATTGAGAGATCCTAGTGGAAATTTATGTGACTGATTTTGATTCTTCTCCGTCTGAGCGCCATTTCCTATCTCTGCGTTCTCATCAAGTATTAGAATCTTCCCGACGGATTCACGGGCAGCCCGAAATTTCCGTTCAAAGGGATGTGGTGTGTTTTGTCGTATTAGAATCAGCAAACCTTTCGATCTTGCGCCAAAACGCGGGTGGCGGCCGGCTGGCGCCGAAGACTTCTAGAACCATGGCTGGGCCAATCATGTCAATTCAATGATCCCATGAGATTGGTTCCCCGGGCAAATGGGAAATGCTACGCTTCCAGAAGCCTGAAGAGTCTCTATAAGAATGGAAGTTTACGTTCTTCGAAAATCTATCGGAAACTCATGCTTTGATCACCCTATTAAAGTTCAGTATTCAGAGTAGTGAGAAGCTGTCTTCCCGGCAAACAAAATCCGGGTAGAATTTTGCGTAAGCCTAGAAGGGCAGTCTCGAAGAGTAAGTGGTCAAGTCTGCTTCGTCATGATTTTCTGCTGTCGCCATCCTCCGACGGTATTTTCAATCTTCTCCCATCCGTTAGTCCGTTAGGAAACGCATGCAACCAATCTTATAAGCCTCGGCAGACCTGTCCAATTGCAGCCAACCCCAGGTGTGCCTACCATTCTGCCGTCATGTGCTACCATCGTTGATTCTGATAAGTGACGTACTCCGACAGAGTTCCTCCTCGGTCATGCCCGCTGAGAGTATGGATCTTCCCTAGATGACAATGACTAGCCCGAACATCTTCGGTCTCGAGTAACCGTCCAGGAGGAGGCGTTGTCGTGAGTCAGCGAGAGGCGATGGCTGCAAGGCAACCATGACTTTCTGCTTCACGCCACTAATCGTCTTCGTAAACGTTTCCATCCCAGTCCGGATGTGCTACCCCTGCTAGTTGTCGGGCTCCATTAGAAATGGTAGAAGAGTGGCGAATGATTTCAGGCAACAGTATGATGAGAATGACGACGACGTCTGACCCCCTCGACAGTTGCTTCCCTAATCACGTCGTCTGACTTGTCGATATACCTTGGAGTAACCTTTATGATTTGAACAAGACCTTGGCTTTGCCAAATTCGTCAATTTTCAAGGCAGATAGAGTATGCTTGCACCGCGCGCTGATATCAGTAGTAACTCGATGCGTTCGTCAGAATTCGCTCTCAGGATAGTACTTTCCCAGGCTAGTCATTGTGGATCAATTAGGGAACGACCACTGACGAATAGTCTTACGCAAGTGAGTATAGAGTACCATGCAGGGATGTCCCGCGCATGAGCCTTCGTCATGAACGAGAAACTTGATTCGTGGGTTAAAGAACTCACGCCTCACCTTCGGAGCAATTCTCTCCACATGGAAAGACCATCCGCATTCCAATTTCTATTGATCCTGCACGCCGACTATTCAAGAAAGGAGGATGCGTGTACGCCGGGGCATGTAGGCACCAGTGCTGACCTCCTTGGCTGATGTTAGGATGTTCCTATCGTCAGACGAAGGATCTTGAAGGGTACCCCAGGGCCCACACCGGGAGAACCGCATCCTTCCCCCTTAAGGTTTGATATGACATTCAGCATCGAGATCGCCGATTTTTGCATTGACACACAATATCGTACATCTTCTAGCGTTCAACAGCCTGAGGCTGCATTGGGCTGGTCCCAATGTTCTCATATGATGGCGTTCTCGTAGTACAGGCTGCACGTACTTCTCTAAAGGTTGCGGTTCAGAGTCCATCGAGTATCTGGTTGTGCTGACATGAACTTGGCCGGGCCATTGTTGTGCTACAAAAACAAGCAAAACCTATCAATCTCCTCAGTGGTACTTTCTCATACAGCTATGACTCATCGCTGAGATGTTATGGAAAGTCGTAGCGAAGTCATATCATCATGACGTATTCTCATTCCTTGACCTGAAAAGTATCCCTACATACCTTTGTAGAAAAGCGCTACTGTAGATATCAAGAGGGAGTGAGTATCTCTGCCGCGCGATTCTCGACGTCATAACGATCAGGCAATCGTTCATGGGCACGTCGAAGTCGGGCAATTCCAACTCGATTTTTTGGTTCCCGAATGACTAGCTGATGGTCCGAAGCACGATTTCCGGATCGTCATGGACTCTGGTGACAATTTGTTAACACTTAACGTGATGGCTGGATATTACAATTTGCCTTTAAATATTCTCCTATGTAGATTAGTCTTCGCTGACAGTAAAGCCACCAATCCGACTCAATGTACTCACGCCTCATCTGTATGTAAGATTCCATTATTGCTCCAGGAGTGATGACGGAGTTTTCAAAATTGACTGCAAAGCCGTGTATGGCTGTCCGACGAATATCATACATTTTCCTAAGACCTCAAACATTTCGACACGCTTTGACGTTCTTGAGCAGTCAATCTTTCAAACCCGACAAGCGAAAAAAGACTAAACGGCCTTGGCGATCTCCGAAAAATCATGTATCATTAAACCTGATATATTTCTCTTGAAGGATCTACGTTCAGCGATTGGCGAATCTCTAGGCTAGGTGCATGCCGTTGTAACAGCTAACTTGCGGTCGTAAGTGCTAAAGCATGATCATGTGTGCACGCCTTTTGAGCCGAGGCGGCGACCGCCTGAAGGGGATGACTTTACAGTGTCCATGAAATTTGTAGAGGCGCCACTGAAACAGGCCCATATCGCTGCCGTCTTAAAAGTCCACCAGTCAAGTTTTAGAGCGCCTGACAAGCTAGTGATTGCCACAGCTAGCAAGGTCCTGAGCACAACGAATGGACTGTCGGAAGAGAGCTCTCAATGACGTGCATTTTGACGAGAATCGATCCGAAGAGCAGGAAAACTGCCTTGAAACATGCGCTACAGTAACATGTTCAGTAATGTGGTCTTGTCGCGGGTTCAAGCTCCACTGTCCGATCTCCTGAGGTTCAGATAGCAGCGGGGAGTAGGGTTCATTGGCTCAGAAATCTTAGGGGGGAACACCGCGGACCAGCTCCGACAATCACTGGTTCCCTGCCATACAACGATCCCAGCAAGAGGGGACTGGGACCCACTATGACTGGCCATGGCCCGTTTTCCTAGTTCTGAAGAAAGCCGATCATACGCCAGAGGCCACCAATTGTTGCGTTCCTAGGGACTGTGCTAATTCCAATAGGCCATGTTGCAGGCAACGTGGCCCAAAACTTTATGAATTCAGCCTGAGAGAAGGTGAGCTGGATGACGATCAGCCACGAGCTATTTCATTTGCGGCCTGCTTATTTTGCGTTTCTCAATCCAATTGATGAAGTCTTGACATGATTCATCTGGATTTGTACTGCACCTTTCAGCAATAGTGTATGAGTGTGCAGGATAATCTGCCGAGACACGAAGATGGAGCGACGGTTGTAGAAGTGCGATCTACTTTCTTTCCACGCCAGACGCATCAAACAAATACGTGGCTTTAGATTTGGACTTTCTCTATGTTCTCAGTCCTGCAAGGACTCCAGACAAGGATGATTCGAGACTGCCCAAGCTAATTTGATCCATTCTCTTGGACCTCTGTGCAAATTTTCACCCAATTAGAGAGGCCTGAATGACAGGACGCTCGACATCTTGTGACGATGTCGACATTTCAGATACCCGTGGGATTCTGGAGATGCATGCTGGTATTACAATTCGATCCTATGGATGCCCCTCTACAACGCAATAGATTTATAGCGGCTTTTGACATTCCACGGAGCTATCATAAGTATTGTGGGATCGTAGGCTGAGGACCTCTTGATCTAGCCATTGACCAAGAATCATCAGACGGATCATGCCATGCGTAAGGTACAGGGACCTCGCTAGATTCAGCCTTGCGCAGCTCTTGTCCGTAAGGTAGACTTTGAAGGTTGCTGGAGCACCTAGCCTCAACTTGGCATGGAGAGATCAAGGGACGAATCTGTCGTTTCGCGCTGCAGCCGGAAGCAGGTATATACTGCCCGCCCATATCAAAGGAGGGGGGGTAAGATTGTAATTTTCATGGGACAGAAGTTCATTCACAAGGGCGGCATGGTTGACAAAGACCGTCGGTAACGGTAACAGGCTCGTTCCTTTAGGGACAGGTGCTGTATCATCTCTCACTGCAAAGTCCCTAGCGCCCACAGCAGCGAGCTTAAGGCTTCATTAACCCTCACCAAGAGGAAAGCCTGTTTTCACTTACAAGGCTGGTGCATCGGAGGACCTGCTCTTGCATGCAAGATTCCAGTAGGGAATATCCGAATTTGCGATTTGAGAGCAATCAGGATCTCCAAGTTCTATCTGACTGGAAAGATTTCAGGCTGGGGGCTTGTTGGCGCCAAGAGCAATGTGCAAAAGTAGGTTTGCCCAACGCTGTGAAGAGCAGGACTCCAACGTATAGCTGCCCAGAGAGACGTGTCTTCTAGAATAGTGCGGAAACTGATGATTTGGTGTCATCTCGAGGACCTTGGGACAGCAAGGCTGATCTTGACTGGGCAAAAACGCGCAGATTCCTATGCGCTTTTGCCTACAGTTATATTCCTTGCAGTTGTCATCATCCTTGATTGTGCTTGTTCCGAAAGCCGTCCTCAAACGAGGCAGAACCGAGTGCAGCACGCGACCTGCTAGAAATAGGATCGGTTATAGGTATTTGACTAAAACAGCGCGATTGATCATTAAGCGGGAAATGCCTGATAAGATATGTGAGATACTATTACACTCAACTCCTCCGAATTTTGCGTCGTAGTCCGGAGAGACCTGTGCTGGGAGAAAATGGGAAGAAGACTGGAAAAGGCCTGGAAGATGAAATGTTGGAGAATTTTGTTGTTCGGCAGTTGCCTGTGTACTTTGTCTTTAGCTACTGAGATTACCTTAATAAATTGTTGCTTAGGACACCCCCGCAGCAAGCAATTGGGGTGGCTCGGGAAAACGAATGCGAGCCACTCAGGCGGGTCTAGGCAAATGCAATCCATCATCAACGTCGCATAGATATTGCCTCGCTGCAAGCCACTTTCCTCTCTCTCAGTTTGTGCCCTGTCGTCCTTTAAAATGTGAGTCCTTTCATCCTAAGTTCAGGATAGATCTAGCGGTCTCAGCCTTAAATTGCCTGCGAACTGTTCCGCCTGGTTGAGCCGCACTTTCCTCAAAAGCCATGTTAATGTCCTCAGAATTGGCGGTCCCTCATAGCTCTCTATTGCACATCTGGAGGCATCTGGACGCTGACACAGAAATTACGTCAGTTTCGAGCATGACAAATCTCGGTCAAACGCGCAACATAAGCCTTGAGTACAGACTTTTCTTTCAGCCGAATGCTAGTCTCATCTATGCTTGCTAATGGAGATCAGTATATGTTTGAGCCCGCTTCCCCACCGGACTTGTGGAAGACCATACTGCGATGAACAAGAGCCATCCTCTTACGGGCTTCCTAGAACTCCAGCGCAAGACAGCCAGAGGCTATACATGTCCGATATGCGAGAAAATTTATCATCAGGAGCCAAAGATCTGGGCTCATGGAAATCGCAATCACCCAGAATATCTTGGAGACACAGTCTCCACGGAGAAGGCTGAAAGTGTCCGCAAGCGGTTCAAACAGGAGGCATTGGATAAAACGTAGGTTTACAGACTGTGTGTTTAAGCAGGATGGCAAAGATACCACCAGGGTCTTTCTCTTCGCTCTAAGCTTGCAGCCTCGCCAATCAGCTTCATTCGCTGACCCGGGAATATTCAGGCAACAGAAGGCTACCGCCACTGGCAAGGCTACTTCAGCTGCGGCTGATCGAACCGCGCATCCCTTGTCTGACCCGAATAAATCTAGTGGAACGAATTTCGGTGGCGAGGATTTGAGGCCCACCTCTTCCACGCCAGTCTCGGCTCGAGGGAATTCGCAAGGACCTGAAAAGAGAATAGATGACATTAGGAATCTTTCTTTGGAGCAGGTGAAATCGAAGGAGCGAAAGGAGAGACCGGTTTCCGTAAATAATCCTCGGAAGCGTGGAGCAGAAGGTGGATCGGGGTCGCCTGACCCACCAGCTGGAGGCTACAAGGTTGAATCCATGAGTACAAGGCTACGCCATGGCAATACTTTATCAGGAAGTAGGGATGCGGAGCCAGGTCGCCGAGGTACTCTCCCAGATGAACCAGACTACAAACGTGGCTTCACAGGTTATAAGCAGCTATTATGGGATCCAGAAACTGACTCACCCAACACTACCAAGGTGGTCCGGAGGGAGAAGCAGCGTGGCCACAATAAACCAAATGACTGGCGCCATCCCTCTGGCGACTTTCATTCTCCTGAGAAGGGTTCAGTATTGTCTGAGAAGGACAACGCGTATCCACATGCCCACGTCGGTCATGAGAAACCTCAATTGCAGCAAGCTCCCGGTAGTCACGATGGACCAGGAAGTTCATTTCCATTCGAAAAGGATCGTGACGATCTTAGTAGCGGGTCTCCTCTCGCAGATGACGTCCCTGAAGACGAACATCCCGAAGCTTCGGAAGGCGACCCGGAAATGCTTCTCCAGCCGGAGACTAGGCCAATTTCACACGAGCAGCTAGTAGTTGAAGTAAAAGGCATTTATGCGGGGCTTGTCATGGTAGAGGCGAAATGTATTGATATTGACGAAAGGCAGTCCGCCGCTGCCCAGGAAAGAGATCCGTCTAAAAGGCCCGAACTCAAGAATGATCAATGGCAGTCACTTATTGCACTCCATAAGCAGGTACATCATACACCCAAGCCGCATGGCCAACTTCGATGCTGATCAAGCGAATCGCTGATCACTGTGTCAACAGTTGCTCCACGAGCATCACGATTTCTTCCTAGCTTCCCAGCATCCTTCTGCCAGCGTGGCGCTAAGCAAGCTGGCAGCCAAATACTCGATGCCTGCAAGGATGTGGCGTCATGGGATCCATGCGTTTCTTGAGGTTTTACGACATAGGCTACCGGAATCATTAGAACACATGCTCGCGTTTATATACATTGCCTACTCAATGATGGCGTTGTTATACGAGACAGTACCAGCCTTCGAGGACACCTGGATCGAGTGTTTGGGTATTTACTATGCCAGACCCCTAAAGGTTTGGACACGCTAATGCAAATTTTGCAGGAGATCTTGGTCGCTATCGTATGGCGATCGAGGATGATGAGCCAAGGGACCGTGAGGTCTGGAGCAACGTTGCTAAATTTTGGTACAACAAAGCCTCTGATAAGACCCCGGTTGTAGGACGATTGTACCACCATTTGGCGATCCTTGCACGTCCATATACCCTGGAGCAACTCTCATTGTATACAAGGTCTTTAACTTGCGTGATCCCGTTTGAGAGTGCCAAGGGCAGCATCATGACTCTATTCACCCCTGTTCTCCAAAGCAAAGATACGGTTCAACGTCGACCATCCTCGCTTGAGACCTTGGTTATCAGGGCGCATGCTATCCTCTTCACCAGCAAGCCATTGGGATCTCCTGACCAATTTGACGCCACTGTTGATGAGATTGAAAGAGATGGCTTGTTCGAGAGATACATTATCAAGTCTGCCACCAGATTTAAGGAGACTGGTGCATTCATTGCTATATCGAACATTGCTGCGATATTTGAGTATGGATTTGCCAGAGACGGAAAGTCAAAGTCCAGATTACGTAAAGCCTTCGAGTACGCGCAAACCATCAAAGAAGAGGCTGCTAAGTCCGTGCTGGGGAAACCAAATGATCCTATGGATCTACCTCCGCCTTCTGGCCCTCCTGATGCTGACGCTGACAACTCTACAAAACTTGAATCCGACGACTCCTCAGTCCTCACCCCTCAATCATCAAGACTTGCATTTATAAGTCTGGACATCTGTCTCAAGCGCCCCCGTGATAGCAACGTGTATCCACTCGTGCATGTGTACTTTGGGTTTATTTGGAGTCTCATAATTGTCCAACAGGCCTGTAAATACTTCGAGCAGGACACTGTTCTCAAAACCATCGAGAAAGACATCCCTTGGATAGGTGTGTGCCTATTTCTCAACACTCTGGCTGCGGATCCTCAAGCGATGACATCGAAAACACGGCGTCAGGACTTTCCCCGACCTTTCAACGAGACTGGCCGACCACTTCCAGAAGATTTCGTTATGAGAGGCCAATTATTCACTCAGTGGTATTTTCCAGCGAATTGGTTCTCAGCCGCAATGATTGATGATGATGAGAGGTCGCATGACCTACCCTCAATGGCACAACCCCGCAAAGAAAGAATCCTTTGGCTTGGACATTGCATTGCATCTGTTTGTCTGCCCGTCATTCTGCTCAGATCTTCTCTAATTTGTTCTAGACTAATCGGTATATACGTTTTGAGAATGACAAGGAACGTTTCTCTCCTACGGAATTTACAAACAAGAATCTCGCTATCCATACCACTGTTGAACCAGCGACAGGAGATCAAGACACCGTCATGTCCGAGACTGGCAGTACGGCGGAGGACACCCCTCGAACGATGTGTCTTGCTCCATCTGAGTCCCTTGGTGCATCAAGAGACTCAACTCGTGCCTCCACACCTACGGAACATGATATGGATCTACCCGCACGGCCCACAACACCCAAAGCTGGTGATCAATCGGCTGCGACTGATGATGTGCCAATGATGGATGTATCTCCGATTAAGGAAGGGCGAAACTCTTCTCCTTGAATTACCGGTACTCCAGGGAAGGCATCACTGCGACCGCTCGAGGGAAAGGAGCTGCCTCCACTAGGAGAGACGGCTGAAAGTGATTTGCTGCAGGCTTTCATAAATCCCAATAGGCGAGCGCTACATTATTTCACATACGACAGATTGTAAGAAGTCTGAGAAGATTCACATAACTATATCAATCCTTGATGGGCCGAAAGGATCAGATTCGACAAAGCCCCAAGGCTGAACCAGTAAGTGCAGCCCTGAGTGATTGCTTGATGCGGCCTTGCTGACAAATAGATATAATACAGGACGGTGAAAAGTCTGATCTAAGGTATTGCTCACCTTCTTAAACTGGTATTCGCCCTAAATTAGCCTTGGGAGATCTTGGAGCATATCTGCCTTGTTTACCATACTATCTCGACGATGTAGCCCGATGCGAAATCTTGCAAATCCTTGCACTTTTACGGGATCTAGCATACCCGATGGCTTTTTTCATGTGGTCATGCATTGTGTGATGAAACTTAGGACAAGCTCGGAAATCGCCAAGGTTGAGTCAATCAAAACGCATGCGCTCTCTGCGCTCTTGGTCTGTATTGATTCAATGACTTACGTAGTCATGGAAACGTTGTGGGAGGATTTCGACGTCATACCTCTGTGATGAGGCTGCTTCGAGCAGGCCTAATATTACAAATCTATTACCTCCTGCACTTGATTATGCCGGTAAGTTTTCCAGACCGAACCGTCCTTTTCCCGGTCGTGGCTTAATGCATCGTGTTATGCACCGACGACTTCATGGAGCACCGTTTAATGGCGGCCCGGCCGTCTTTGAAGGCTTGGGATCTCTGAAGGTCCTTGACGAGGTGGATTTGGCATGATGTAGCATAAGACTGATCGCTATTTAGATTACCCAATAACATGGCAATCCACAAGTCACCGACTTCTCCTACCTTGCGTAAGGTTCCTGCTGCCTACATGCGTCTGTTGGCAGTCTCCAATTGCTGGACGCATACGGATGAGGGGGTTACCTCAAGACAGGCAACGTCTACAGCCTGTGATCCAACAAGTCAGAGGGTATCGTTGGGCCAACAGAGTTTGGCTCTGGAACATCTGACGCATCGAGAGGCTGCGCCTGGGGACGCATTGTGCGTATTTAGCGCAAGCTTAGACTCATCTGGGAGGAGCTGAAGAATCTCTCCCGATCGTCCATAGATTGAAAGTTGGTAGATCAGTAGCCTTGTTGCCTTGTCACCTCATTGTATGAGAAGGGTAGACAAGGCTGAAAGGATGTGCCTGTCCCAATATGTACAGCCTTAATAATAACGAAGATCTGGAATACGTACGGATATGGCTCTGCAGCAATGCCAAATGTACGATACCCAAGATGGACGTCGATTTCTTTGCGAGTCTGGTGTAATGTTAGTATTGAGGCTACAGGATGGGAAAACGGGGATTAGATCTTCTGGGTAGGACATGCTCGTAGATTGGGCTAACCCTAAATGGTACGCGACATGTGTCCATCATTTAGATACTCAGGCTTTGTATGGGTCTGGACACCCAAGTCCAGCCAGGGAATCGCCAATGAAGTCCGAGGTGGGAAATACTGTTGCTTTGCGGTGACCTTTGTGGCCTGGTGCAATGGATTACCTGCGCCATGCCCTTGAGACTAGTCAACGAGCCCCTTTGCCATTAATTCTAGCTTTGGCAATTTCCTCATTGATCGGAGCTGCTTTACTTGTGGGTGAATCCAATCGAGAAGTCTATCATCCGTCCACTGACTGGCAGTAGTGCTATCTTGGCCTCTTCCTCGCCGCCCCGATACCACGCTCTCCAGTTCAATCCGAGAAGACATATCGAGCAATAGGATATGACGGTGATATCAGCAATGCGCAGAGACTGCCTTGCTGGCAAGACAGCTTCGATGCAAAACATAGGGCAGTCCACGGAGACAGCGACGACTCGTACTCAGCCTATGAGATTGAAGAGGCGGAGGTTTTTGTGTCACTTGTGGTACCGGCCTTCAATGAAGAAGAAAGACTCGGAGTCATGCTGAAAGAGGCTACGGACTACCTGCAACACGCGTATGGCGATTCGATACCACACATCAAAGCCAATGGTAATAGTGCAAAGCGAAAAGACTCCACCCTAGGACCCTCAAACGGACATGTGTCCTCGAGGAAGCCCGTGCGCCGGGGATGGGAAGTGCTCGTAGTCTCGGACGGGTCGACAGATAAAACGATTGATACAGCTCTAGATTTTGCGCGGGGCCTAGGAGGCAGCTCAGCTTCCGGTATACGCGTAATACAGTTACATAAGAATCGAGGGAAAGGAGGAGCCGTGACGCATGGCATGCGGCACGTCAGAGGACATTATGCTCTATTTGCAGATGCAGATGGTGCAAGCAAGTTCGAAGATCTTGGTAAGCTGATTCGAGCATCTCAAAAGATCGAAGACACTGCGGGAAGAAGCGTGGCTGTGGGCTCGAGGGCTCATCTCGTGGGAAGTGAGGCGGTTGTCAAGGTACGTTCATATCAAGCCTACGGATTCGTGCGCTAAAGCTTCATGTAGCGTTCTTTCCTCCGCAATCTCCTCATGCACTCCTTTCACCTCCTACTCCGTCTCCTTACACCTCCCGCTACTGCGGCGATCCGAGATACTCAGTGCGGCTTCAAACTGTTCTCGAGGCCATCTTTACCTTATATAATTCCCTACATGCATTCTGAAGGTTGGATATTTGATGTCGAGATGCTCATGCTTGCGGAATCCGCTGGTATACCGGTCATCGAAGTCCCGATTGGATGGCAAGAAGTCAAGGGGAGTAAATTGAACGTGCTCTGGGACAGCCTGGGCATGGCATGGGGACTGGGTGTTCTCCGGGCGGCTTGGGGACTAGGAGTTTACAGGCGGGTTTGAATGGAGACTCGGTCGGAATTCAAAAACGAGGTATGCTCAACAGGCAACAATATATGTTGAAAGGGGCAGACTTCGGAAGCATACCGCACTGCAGACTCGAGGCGGGTCACTTCTAAAGATCAACGAGCCACGGATATCTCGTGGTCAAAATAGCAAAGAATGGAGAACTCCTAATCACTGCTAGCGGCCCTCTCACGTTGCCTACTTGGGGCGAAGTACTTCGCCATTCATAGAGACTCAACGGTAATTGGAATCAATCTTCCGACATATCAACACCCTCGGCTTACTGGAGCCCCTGACACGGACTTCAGAAACCAGGGCCCCAGAAATTGGGGGTGACCAATAATCGCGGCTGGCTTGGTACTGGGATGTATGGCAATGCACACGGAATAGGTACTCGATCCCCGTGCCCAGGCGGTGATCTTGACGCTTTAAGGGTCCGTCAACGACCCTCGTCTCGCCCGTTGCAGCACGTTGACCATCACACTGGATGTGGCTTATCAGGACCCTGAGAACTCCGCTCTCAGCTACGTGACGCTCGCATTTCTGTCAATCTTTACCGTAGTCTACAGCCCCCTAGAGGACCGACTCGCGAGCTCGGTTCTTCTTTGGAGTTGTTTCTGCATCCTGTTTCCTACATTTCTAGCTTTTGAGAGGATGCTTCATGATTCACCTGGTAGGTACAGATCCGACAGAAATCCATAGGACTTCAAGACAATGACGGTAGTTCAACATCGCTCAATTCATCGCTCAATTTTCCTGCTGATCCGTTGTCCTCCGCTTCGGCGAGTCATCGCTGTCCGGAGTGTCTTGTTGTAGGCTCTTCCCTGCATTAGCTCTCTCTGGACCTATTTGGTTTCGCACATGAAGCGGATTATACTTCAATTGTGGTTACGGAAAGCTTCTAGTCCTCGAATCTGCTGCATCCATGAGAAGCCCCCACTCTTTGTCTTTGATCCTAATTATATCTCACACGTCCAGCTCATAAATCCCTTCTTTTTTGAGAATACTTTTGTCCTGCACGCTCTCTAAAAAGACATCTCATGACAATTGCAAAACATTTCGGAGAATTTGACCTCTTCAAAGCCATGTCGTATGCTACCCACAATTGCAACTCAAGGGAGGCCTGATCTAATAGGATATCACGGCTCATATAGTACTCAAACCAAGAAATCCGGTCGATCTGGTGGAAAGAAGAACAATTTCGTGAATCAGCACAGTAATACCCATGCCATTGAACGTTACCTCAAAGATGACAACTCATGGGAACGATTTACGGTCGAGGGCGAAAAGGCCTCTGGCCAAGCCACTGCCGGTCTGGCTAGTACTCGAATGAGATCGTTGGGCCAGATCGACAGAGACAACAACCATCCTCCAGCTCAGGACTCCCGTCCCCCTGCCCTTAAACGCTACCTCAAAGACGACAATTCGTGGGAGCGATTCACCGTAAAGGGCAAAGAAACTGCTGGTCATGCCGATGCCAGTGCTCACCAGACATTGGCAGAGATGTCCAAAGGCATGGGTGATCATCAGAGTATGTGATCTTCGAGGCTCTTTCGCAGGAAACGGCGTACTGATCGCGAGTCACCATGTGTAGAGAAACACCGACTCCAATAAAAGTCATCAGGAAAAGACGGCCTGGTGTGCCTACGTAGGGTGGAAATTACATCTAAATCGCCGGAAGGACTGTATTTACTCGCGACACTGGATCTCGAAAGATGAGCTTGGGCGATTACTTTTAGAATGTCATGATGTTTTGGAAAGCTTTCGATCCGTGGAAAACCACTGTCTTTGCATGCGACGCTGGAATGGAATGGTGATAGGGACATCGCTACAGGTGTCTCTTCGACGGGTATTCAACTCAATGCAGACCTTTGAGTCTGATCGAGTTCCGGCCCGCGCTAGTGACAGGGATGCTACCATTCTGGCTTGCGGGGGTCGTAATGTCAGGATCGAAGCCGTTGTTTTGCTATCGCATCAACAAAGGACCAGCCGCTGAGCTTGAGACATCTCTCGAAATTCACCCCAATTTCCCCGGAAACTTAAAGACACGGACCGATATGAGGCCCAATGGCTTCGACCAAGCGCCCGTTTAGACGATTTCTGTCTTCATGTGGCGCGGAAGGAGGGATTCTCATGCGGGCTTCCACGCATATCAGTTGCTCGCATAGTACCCCACAATCACGCTATATCCAATTTGTCCTGGACATACGCATTAGGCTAAAGGTATTGGGGTTCGACAAGCTGAACTACGCCAAGAGCCCAGAATCGATGGGCAGTACAGCTTTCAAGTGCATACACAGTCGAAGAAGGACACATCCCATCCAATCGCATTAACCCGACAAGTCTGGCTACGCGGATTATCCACGCGCAGCTATATGAGCCGATCGAAGACGAATCGTGCAATACGGGGTTCCTATGAATATCAAGGTGCATGGAAGACTTCAATGGCTATCTATAGCTGTGGAGTTTCCCTTGGGAACAGATCTGCATTATCATCAGCCTTGCCGTCATGTACGAACCCCTTTCCCCGCTCTTGACTCTAGCAACCTATGATCCATTGTGCTCAGACCCTCAGCTCTACCCGTTATTGCATCGGCTACCCGGGCTTGTCAAACTCGAGACGCGGACGCTATGAGTGCAGATGGGCGCAGATCGAGGCTGTTCAGTTGGCTCGTCATGGCCTCGGCTTTAGATACATCTGCCGTGCCTCAGGGGTAATACGAGTTCCTTGGGAAAGATTAGCAGTGTTTCTCACGGAGCCATCCTCCATTTGAGGTTGAACGGAATGCTGAAGCGACCTATGAAGGGCAGTTTCAATTCTTACCTGGCAGCATACCATCCAATCCTTTTTTTTTGGCGGTCACTCAGTGACATCTCTCCATTGCACAGGCTGCAACTCATGCTTGGGTCTCGTATTCTGCGTCTCGTGCCTTGTCGTGGCTATGATCTGCTACTCACTTATGTTGATGTCTCATTCGAAGTGTTCCATCCGCACATAGCCTTGACAATAGTTCTATCTCCAGGGGCTTCAATGCTCCGTATTCTCTTTGCAAGACCTCTATGATCCAATTCTCCTTTTTGGGCAGGTTTATTGCTTAATGCCAATATGAATCACCAGGAGGCGTCAAATCCTCTGCTGTCATACGCTACTTCGGGAAAGGAAAGACCCAGGCAGACATCGCGTTACAAAAGAGACTCTAGTAGTTCTTCATGTGATGATTTAAAACGTGTTGGTTGATGTCCAAGGGGATTGCCATTGTTGGGAACGTGGAAGCTAGCGTCACATTCAAAATGTCGAATGGCAGATAGCATCGTTCTTCCTGGTGTTAGGTACGAGCGTGTTTTGTCTTCCCGCCCCTCTCAAAATCCTCACCGGAATGAGGTTCGTTTCAAAACGAGAGATTGAAGGAAAAACACTTGTAATTCAACCCCGATGGCCTGTATCAAGTGCAGTGGAAGCGGTGGACCCTGCCAGAGTATCACTCGCGATGTCAGTTGAGTACGCTAGCCAGGTACGGTATAAACCCCCAAAAAGTTTAGCAAATCCCATAGCTATTCCCAGGGGCTGCAGATCCCGATTCAAATTGCTTCTGATCCCGATTCCTCGAGAGCGTAAGGCACATTTCTGCCGGAAGGCGCTATCCGTTTGATATTCCAAACTGTCACTATAGCCTGGTCCTCAGTCAACAATCTACCGCAGGGCTGGAAAATTAGCTTCTTGAGTCCTAATGGTAGTCCGCCATTCATGTCCGAGGCAAACATCTCTCTTTTTCGTAATGTGCAGTTGCATGTCAAAAGGCGCTGGTCCTGGCCTCTAGCGCTTTCAGCCTTGAATTGCCTGATTTTGTGTTTACGAACTGTCCCGCAATTGAGGCTCACCAACAACGTCAATTGTCGCAGCTTGTTTGCTTGACGAGAGTTCGGAGAGCCACCACATAGGATACGAACGCTGGTGATCTTGCTGAGGTCTGCAGCTGAGCTGCTGAACAGATCTTTGAGAGCATGCATATCCAGACTGGAATTTACCGACTCTGCGTCGGTGATGGTCTTCTCATTGATAGTAGTTCAGCGAAGGCATTCTCCCAGTATCGCAGAGGTTTTACCCATGTCGGGAATTAGACCAATGTCGCCGGTGCGGCCAATGAGCGCATTTCCGATATGCTGTTCACCTGTCTTATTTTTCGTCTGCCCAATGGCCATAGGATCTCAGCTCCTAGTGCAATAGGAAGCATGGCATTGAATCACTGTCCCATTCACTCCCTTCGTGATTTCAGTGGCTACAAAAGCGTGATCCCGACTCCCCAACATCATCGTATGAACCTTCCCCTCCTCCAGCAGCGTTTTTCACCTTTTCTTCGTGAACTAGATTTGCCTTGAATTGAACCGAGGACAGATAAAAAGGCTCATAGCCACTCCGTGTTTTCTTCGATCACCGCCATCAAAACTACCTACTCTACAGCCTTCTTTCTTTCTTGGCTGCTTTGCTTATACCCCGACAAGAGTCTAAGTTTCCATTGCGCATCCTGCCCACCGTATCCGTCAAGTGGTCTTCCGAGACCATGTCGTAAGCAATTCTCCCATTGTATTGCGAATGAAATCTTCTAGCAAGGTACTCGTGGTATCTTAATACTCGCTTGAACACTCCATGCAACAGCACAAGAAATAATTGCAAATTTGGTAGTCAGGCTACTGCTATTGAACGTTGTCTCAAAGAGGACGACCCCTGGACGCCAATTTCAGGGAAGGGTAGAAAAGGCAGGGGTACAGCGGAGATCTCTAGCAATGGCACTTTGAAAGCCTCCGTGACCCTGGCAGAAGTTTCCAAGGACATGGAGGATCATCAAAGTATGTGGTCGTCCATGCTAACTTTGCAAACATATCATCTGCAGACTTCGATCTTGCCTAGAGAAGTACAAGTTGTGACGGTCATCCTGGCAAGCAGACACATTAGTTGCGCACACGCAATTTGAAGATCTCCTCTCTGGATGGAAGGTGTTTAATCCTGACGACGGATTGTGACAAAGGTTGGGTTTATATGCATGCAAGATATCTTGTCATCATGGTCTCCTAGAATCACCATCATTGTCTTGTCAGAGAAGAATATAAAGGACCGTTGTATATCGATTTACAGGACTAGTCCGGAAGCTGTAAACGTCTCATGCACGAAAGTGATAACATCCCCGGACGAAACCACTAGTCTGGAGGAACTTGGCTTCATCTCGATCATCGACATGAACAGCCCAGAGTCTGGATTTAATCACTCAACCCGATCTCGATCAAGGGCCAATAAAGAAGCCTCCATAGCCGCCACCAGATCTGTCAGGTCTGACGATCGAGATCTAGAAATACTTACTCAACTCAAAATTAAAGGTGGGCCAATCGAAGACTGCTTATGCCACCAGATCGATTGGATCTATGAATTGAGATCTTTAACCCCACGAATATCACGATGTGGTCTTGACGTGGGGCTCTCTTTCCTCCAGTATGACTTTCGGCCCAGTCGGAATGAGATCCCGGACACAATCAACATGGTAGTGGCATACGAATCGTCTATCAGGCCCGCCTCGACATCCAGTACTCAAGTACGGGCAATGACTCCGAGCCGTTCTTCCCATTGAAGAGCTGTGTATTTCCCAACCCAATCAACGTCTTTCAAATAGATACTGTATACGTTAGTAGAGATCGAACAAGTGTCCCATAGATACAACATTCTCGTATACAAAATCACCAGCATTCAAACCCTACGTATGACAGCACGATGCCGACACACTGGGAATCTTAGAACATCACTGTATTGAACCCCTTGAACTCTTGACATTGGCCTTTGATATGGCCGGCATCATCGGAGCTGGCCCACCAAATCTGGGGATAGACTTCAATCAAATGACAGAAAGTCGTTATTCATGAACAGTGCTATCTTCCATCCAAATCTTAAAGAGAATGCGGACACTTTTGCACTTTAATGCGGCACTCGACAATTATGATTTCAAATTCCCAATTAGGACTAGCGCTATTGACTTCTCACGAACAGGCACCCAGAGCACAAAAGACTATTCCGTTGGACACAAAAACGGCAGGCAATGACGCGACGACTGAAGATGTCGATATAAGGTCTTTCAATGAGATATATTTTCCAACTTTTGACACGGAAGTTCACTAGCTCTAGAATGCTCTCGATAGTTGCAGAAATCAACGCGTAATCTTGGCATAGGATCATGAAACCCAAACAAGCCCAAATCTAATTTGAAGTTCCCCACCGAGCCCACCTCAAGGGAAACGCATTTACTCTTCAAGTCAAGAAACGCATATCCTTCCAAGATTGAACAAATTTCCTCACAATGTCATCATTCACTGGTCCCACAGCTGACAAAGTTCGAGAGTGCTCTCTCGCCTTGCTAGTATCCAGAAGCAGCCCCCCACATGACATCCGCACGAAATTGTCATCCAAAAAATCAATGAGCTTTGCCGCAGGATTGTCCTCGCTCACCAAGCTGGGGGAGTCCCGCACCCGTTGCACCCATTCTTTGAACGGTATTGCGTTGACGCGTGGGATGTCGAGCGCGTCAGCTAGGACCGGGATCATCTTACGCCAGGGCTGTCGTATCGGATTGTCGATGTGGTAAATAGGGTGTGGTGTGTTCTCGACTAGTGCAAGGTCGGCAAGTGTGGCCGCGACATAATTGACAGGTGTCCATGAGAGTAGACCATCGAAATTCGGCAGCGCCCTCAGCGTCTGAGATGACTTCCATAAAAAGGAGAGATGCTCCATCGGATTCCAGTAGCCACTCACGGACGATCCAGCAATCTGCCCGATACGGACGGCCATAGTTCGGAACTGGTCTGGATACTTGTGGAGAGTCTCATCAAGCATGAGCTCACATACGTACTTGGCGTCGCCGTAGCCATTTGGAAGGACAGAATTGATTGTCATTCTGTCTTCAGGTACATGTGGAGTCTTGCTCCAGAGTGGGTAGTGCCCGACGGTGGCGATGGAGGAGACGAATTCGAAGGTCACTCTGGTCCCTTCCGGCCGCCTACATGAGATATCGCTTGCCAGATCAATCATATTACGCATGATTTGGAATTGCGACTCGAAGCCTTTCAGAGGCAATTTGGCGCTCATCAGCCATGCGTTGTGTATGATGTGCGTGACGCTTCTGAGTAAGTCTTCGTAATCATTCTCCGGTAAACCAAGCATCGGTTTGCTCGTATTTGCCTCAAAAACTTTTAGCTTTGCGAACCCTTCCTGAGAAATGAAGATTCCCTTGGATATGAGAGCTTGTCGTTGGCGAAATTTAGGCTCCTGTTTACTCCGACGATTGATACAGATGATGCTCGTGACGCTTGGAAGTCCGGCAAGGTGCGCTACCAAGTGAGACCCAACGCTGCCGGTGGCTCCAGTAATCAGGACGCAGTGGCTGGACGGACTTGGGGAGCTGGACTCGGCAGATCGGAGAGGGGCGGCGAATCCATGCGTCTTTCTCCGGACGTACTCATCAACGACTGCTTGACGCGCCGCGCAGTCAGTTGTTTGGCTCTTCATAGGCTTAGAGGTGGAAGAGATTGGTAGGCGGTCATACCTCAAACCCGAGGCCAGCGCAATGAAGAACCGCTCGACCTTGTTTTCCGGGCGGACTCCGTCTGTCCAATCGACATGCCCGTAGCCAACGGACTGCAGGTCTCTCTCCCATCGAGACTCGTTTGTGACCGCATGTGTCCGACCATCATCGAATAACCACCAACCCTCGAATAAGCCAAAAACCATGTCAACCCAATACATGGTCCCGGTCATCTCCAACATCATAAGGAAGCCGTCCGGGCGCAAGAACTTGCGAATATTCATGGTCGAAGTGGTCAGACTGTGCGTGGCGTGGACTGCGTTGCTTGCTATCACAACATGTTGGGTGCTGAGCAGGTCATCCGCCGGAGGTTTCTCGATGTCGTGCGTTCGGAACTTCATGAACGTGTATGGCTTGAACTTCTTCCGCGCTGCTGCCACGAATGAGGGAGCAAGGTCTGTGAAAGTATACTCGATTGGAACATTCAGACTGGCCAGAAGCGGTACCAGCCATTTTGTGGTTCCGCCAGTACCTGCGCCCATTTCAAGAATCTTGAGCGGACCCTCGTGCATTGGAAGCTTGGAAACAAGCCGTGTGAAGAAATCCTCCATCATCTTATAGTATAGCCTGTTGAGAGGCCAGTCGCCGTATAATCCAGAAACAAGTTCCCTGCCTTCCTCAGACCCGAATATGAGCTTGATTCCGTCAGTCTTTCCGGTCAATACTTGAGCCAGATTAGCCCCCGCGTAGTGGGTCAGCTTATTAGCACAGCTGTGCTCGGGACAACTCCTTTGAAGGTCCTGCAAGATCTCTTTGCTCGACTTGGACGGAGGCGAGATTGCCGTTCGCGTAAAACGATTACCGTCCACATTGATCAGTCGAGCTTCTTTCTCCAGCATCAGATAGAGATAATTCACGAGCCTTTCGTGTTCTGAATGATAGGTGATACGTTCCAATGGTTGACCAGGCTCAGCAGTCGCCAGGGAACATCCCAATTGCTCGAAAGCCTCCACTGTCAGTGCTATACACATCTCGGTCTGTTTTGGCATGACTGTCTCTACATAATCTTTACATGGGGAGTTGGCAATGCACTCATCGGTGAGCAATTTCGTCTCTCGGAAGGCTTCTAGCACCTTTGATGAGGGGACGTTGAGATTACCGCTAGCGAATGAGGTAGTGCCACCATTGATTTGAGGAACCACGCCTTGCTGCGTTGGGAGATTCCTTACTGTATCCGCAGCTCCGGCAGTATCGGATCCGCTCTTGGGAGTGCCATTGACCTTGATATCCAGTTGCTCGACTGTCAATTCCTCCATCACCAGATCTTCGGGAGCTTCAAAATCGAATTTAGCAGCAAGTTCTACTCTGAGCTCTGTAGATAGCAATGAGTCTACACCCAAGTCTCGGAGAACGGTTTTGGATGTCATGTCTTCTTTCTCAATTCCGAGGAACTCCGCCAGATACTCGACAAGATCCACCTCAGCCACGGACGTGACGTTGGTGTCCGAGTCGGACGGGGTGAAAATGCTTGCGTTGTTTGATGATGGCTCATCGTCGTCGGAGTCTTCCGCATCGTCAGATTCGTTGGTAGAATCGTGACTAGGCCCTAACGCCAATTGAACGCATCGCATAAGGCCTGGCAAATCTGTGATTTCGACCAATTGCTCCGTGGGTAGGGTACATTTGAGCGTGCCCTCGATCTCACGTGCTAATTCCATACCCATGAGTGAATCAATACCAATGTTCGCTAGCTCACTGTCGTCTTTGATCTCATCTAGCTCCAGGCCGGAGAGTTCAGCCAGGATGACCTTCACTTTACTATCAACGTCCGTTCGCGGGGGCTGAGTACTCTCTTTCTTTGGCTTGGCCGCCTTTGCCGACTTGGAGGGCTGTGATGGTGGCGCTACGGTCTCTGGAACCTTGACTTTCGTAGACTTCGAAGGAGCTGCCATGGATTGAGAAGTCTTCATATCTCCCGCCGTCAGACGGGTCAGCAATTTGCTCATAGAGACTTTGGGAATTTTCACATAGTTGATGCCTAGTATGACCTCCATTAGTGCGCCCGTGGTGGCACTGAAGACGAAAATGTCTGTAAGGAAGGCTTTTTCCGAGGGGCGATGGTGATATGCGAATACATCCCAAGCATCTGGCCGTGAATCCTCTTGGCGAAGTTTGGGTGACCGGATCCATTGCTCAATTCCGTTGGCAATATACATGTCTGTAGGAGCTCGGTCTGTCATACAGTTGACCCAGATACCGCCTACTTGACAGAAGCAATCGGAAAGATGCGCATCGAGCCAGGTCTCGTGGCTGTACTTCTTGACCACACGCCCAGCCGACTCGTTTCCTTGACCGACTAGCTTCTGGAGCCCTTGGTAGTCTTCGCCATAGTCCACAATTTCCGCAAATGTCTTATACACGTTGCGTCCCTGAATGATGTCGTCGGCATTGGGGCTTTTCAGAAGATCCAGGCAACGCTGACGTCCAACTAAGCGCTCATATCTGGCAAATTCGAGTTGCATCTGCAGATCATCAATCGAGCGGAAGACGATCTTCCCTGCAGTATGAGTCGTTGCGGCGCCTTTTTGTGAACCTGTGCTGAAGATTCTGAAGTTCCACGCATGGGTCTCAGACTCTAGCACTGCCGCTTCCAACCAGACGAGTCGTGAAGGGTCAATGCAGATCGGAGACTGGTTGTCCACACCATGAATCTGCGGCTCAAGCTTTGAAGCGGCCAGTTCAGGTCGCAGGCCTCGAAGGGCTTCAATGGCCAAATCCACCTGGACTGTCGCTGGGCATATTGGCGCGGTTTGCGCAATGACGTGGCCTGTAACGAGTTTCTCATACTTTGAGATCATGGTATTGATACGAAATCGAGCACAGTGATTTTGGCTGTCTTGATACCCCACAAAAGTCAAGAGGCCTTCAGGGAGCTTCTCCACCGGCGGTTCCGGTTTTTTGACCGCCTCTGTCACACCCTTAGCGGGCCTTTTGAGTTCCAGCCAATGTCGTGCCTTGTCGAATTGATACGGTGGTATCAATACTGGAGTATACTCCGAAGACTGTGAAGAATGATGCTCCCAGAAAGATACTCGGAGTCCCGCCTTCCACAAGCCCAGAGTTGTGTCGGTGAGGTTGTCCAACGCGTTATCGCTAGTGATGTTGACGGACTGGAAATGGGAGTTACTAGGAGACCCTAGAGCCCGACTGACCATAGTAGTCACGGTGGAATTAGAGCCCGCTTCCAGCCAAATGCAGGATGGATATCGCTTAGCAAGCCTCTGCACTGCTTGATTGAAATACACCGGATACCGCATATGCTCCGCCACAAATCTAGGAGTCAGTTTGCCCTGAGAAGCAAACTCTGTAGCTCTCTCTAGAGGAATCTTTGGCTCCCCAAATCTTAGACCCTGCGCTCTCTGCTCTAAGCTTTCCATAAGAGGCTCAACGAGAGTGGAATGGAATGCGTTCGTGACATTAAGCTTTTTCGTCCTCATTGAGGAGAAAGAGAAATGCTCCAAAAAGGTTTCTGCGACGGCATCGATGGCACGATTCGACCCAGCAAGAGTAAAGCTCCTGGGACCATTGAAGCAGCCAATGATTGCTGGTGGTTCATCCCTGCAAGCTTTGTTCGACTCGACTAGTAGTCTTTCAACGTCATCGAGATCTGCTTCGACGGCCATCATAGCTCCATTCTCAGAACCCCATGATTCTTTGATGACACTGGCACGGCCTACGATCATCTTGAGTGTATCGATGAGAGTCAAAACGCCAGATATGCAGAGTCCAGTCAGTTCTCCGAAGCTATGGCCGATGACCGCCACAGGCCTAGCTCCACAATCCATCCAGGTCTTTGCGCAAGAGTATTGCATTGCGAATAGCATTGTCTGAAGTTGAACTGGATCTTCGATTGGGCTGCGTTGGAATATTCCTGGCAGAACACTACCAACTCCAATGGAACGGCAGACCGAATTGCACTCGTCTAAATACCTCCGGAAGATCTTGACATTCTCATAGATCTGCCGATCCAGGCCTACAAAGGTTGAGTTTTGACCGCCAAAGCAGAGTACGAGAGGTCTTGAGGTGGTAGGATCAGTTGACAAGCTCGTTGACTCGCCTTGGCTATACGCAGTCAACTTCAATTCTAACTCGTCAATCGAACGACAACTGAACATCAGGCCGCGCTCGAGCGATCGGTTGGATTGGCGAGACAGGTTAAATGCCAGATTAGATGTTGAGAGGTCTCCAACAGGGGTGGTCTTATTTCTAAGGAACTGGCGGAAAATTGACGAATAAGCACGAAGACTCCGATCGTCGAGGCCGCAGAACCAGAAAGGATACCTGTTGCTTCTCTGTGGCCTCCCCTCTGGCGCGGCTTTTACGTCGCTACGCGGCGCCTGGGTAACAATCATGGATGCGTTCGAGCCCGAGGCGCCGTAATTATTGATGAGAGCAGCGCGGAAGTCCACATCCCATGGCTCCAGCCTGGTTGGAACAATCATCTTGTCTGCTGGGGAGTTGTGAATGGCGGGATTTATCTTATCGAAGCTTGCTTGAGGCGGTATGGCACCCTTCTGGATCATTAGAAGGACCTTTATTAAGGAGGCAAGGCCAGAGACAGCTTCCGTATGACCGACGAGACCCTTGACCGAGCTTAGCATCAGGGACCTCGATCGAACTGACCCTCCTAGAACTTGACGAATACTGTCATACTCGGCTGGATCACCCACTGGTGTGCCTGTGCCATGAGCTTCCACAACGGTGATTTGTTGTGGTTTAAGCCGGGCTTGGCGTGTGACAACGCGAAAAAGATCGGAGAGAGATGGTGCGTTGGGGACGAAGATTGGCGTGCAATTTTCATTCTGTTGAACAGCAGTACTTGCTATGGTTCCAAGAATCTGATCGCCATCCGCAATTGCCGCAGACATCTTCTTCAAGAAAACTGCGGCGACGCCTTCTCCTCTACAATAGCCATCGGCTTTCGCGTCAAACGGCTTACACTGCCCTGTAGGACTCAGGAACGATGCTCCCGCAAGATTTTGGTACCATGTAGGGTTGGTCATGATATGAGTCCCTCCAGCAAGGGCGGCGTTACATTCCCCGCTAAGTATAGCCCTGCACGCTTGATGCACAGCAACGGTCGAGGAGGAACATGCCGTGTCGATTGTAAGTCCTGGACCAGTCCAGCCGAAATAATGGCTGACTTTGCCCGCAATAAAGCCCTTGAGATTGCCTGTTGCGGAGAAAGCAGTAGGTGCATGGCAGCCAACGTTATTCTCGTAATCAACGGCACAAACGCCGACATAGCATCCGACGCGCTTGTCTGGGTTAGGCGAGTGCAGGTAACCTGACTGTTCGACCGCCTGATAGGCTATTTGCAGTAGATGTCGTTGTTGTGGATCCGTTGAAGCAATCTCTCGAGGGCTCTTTTTGAAGAATTTATGATCAAACATGTCATGGTCTTCAACAAAATTGCCGTACCATTTCCTTTTGGGATCAGCGTCGCGCCATGCGGTCTCGAAGCCGAACCGCTCTTTGGGAACTTCTTTATGCTGTGATTTTCCAGCGCAAAGCAGGTCCCAGTACTCTTCGAGGTTATCCGCGCCAGCGAACTTACAAGACATGCCTACGACAGCAATATCATTGTCCGAAAACAGTCTTTCATTTTTCACCGACACCTCTGATCTATCAGTCACCTGGTCCAGGTCGGCCATGTGAACGACTTGCGGGCTTAGTTCCCGCATCATTGAAGGCGGCACACATCTTTCAGGGCCAAATGAGACTACAAGTGACTCTTTGTCACTCAAGATCAAATCACGTACTGTGGCAAATGTACGGTACCACTGGGGAGGTTCTATCAGTGTAGAACGAAGTGCTTCGTGATGGAGGTGACCTTGGGTGATGAAGTTGCCTCCAGAGTTTGACCGAGTTGGCAGCACCAACGCTGACGCATCAGGCAATTGGAATTCCGTGTGTGAATCGCAAAAGTCGAGGAGGATCGTCGTGGTATCGCGGTGCAGTTCGCAATGGAAGCGCCCATGGAGACCGACCTCTATTGCGATAATGCCAGCTGCTCTCAATTGTTGCTGCAAAGTCATTGCAGTCCGGCAGGAAGTCGTCACAGTTGCTCGATTTTCATCATAAAAGACCGAGACATATGCCTGCGAGCCAATCAGACAAGTGCGCAAAGGCCAGCATCCGCAAAGATGCTACTTACCTCAGGAAAGCTTTTCATTATATGTGCCATCTCTTCGGCTGCCTCAACCGAGTTCCACACGGTCGCGAAAGATACTGACTCTCCCGTGTCTGCAAGTGTATCCTGAGTATCAACGGCCATTCCGATGAGCATGCCTATGCGCAGGGCTATTGCTCCATACTTTTGGAATTGCTCCTTGTTCGCACTATTGGACACAACTAGTGCACTCAAAAAACCTGTGCAAAAGCCAAGCGTCTCTGTATTGTGCTTCGCAGAAGCATAGAGATCGTCACCATCCTCGCTAGGATTAGCAAGTCGAAGATATTTGGTATACTGTATCAATTGCGCGATGATCACAAGAGGATTCAGAAGAATGTTTGGCACGCTGAACGGTTCTTCCGAAAGCCTGCCATCTTTGAACCAACCATCGAGGTCTTGTAGCAATTTTGTCCCTGGCTCCGTTTGAATTGTAGGACATTCTCTAGAGAAAGTCTTCAGCCATTGGGGAAGTTCTGTGATAGTGTCCAGAATCCATTGGTGCTCTATGGATTCGATCACGGCAGAGCGAATCTGATGAAAGGAATCCTCGCCAAATGACAGAGCCTGCGGACCAAATAATAGGAGTGTGTTGCCTGATGCAGGACGAGCAATGCGATCAACCATCGTGAAGGGGAGCAGAGGATGATGTTTAGAGCTTTGGCATGAATAAGGATAATGTTGATATTTTCTCGTCACATTGACGAGGCAATATAGCTAGGCCGCAAGGAATAGCCTACAATCCGTTCAAAGGAGAGACATTGGAATTGTTTGGTCAATAGAACGACAGTCTCGCAATGAAAATAACGTAGAAACCGCAGACTGGCATGGATGGAGTCAATATCAGGAGTCAGTGAACCGAGGAATGAAGAATAAGGGATAGTTCGCATTGAGTAAGCAAGACGGCTGCAATCTCACCGTCTTCAATGCCTACCTTGATGGTACAGCTTGGTCCAACCATAACAAGGACATATGAGAAGTAGGCCCTAAAAGTTTGTCCGAGTGATTATATCAAACCAAGGCGGCCCAATTTGACTGAGGCTGCTCCAGTCGAAGCACGAGCGGCACGTACCCCGGGGAGGACTCGAGACTGGAATTTTGCAGCGGGTCTTCATGTTCGAATCCTCTTCCTCTAGAATTTACCATCGATTGTTGCAAACATCCGAACCAGGCCAATGCCGCGGTCCCATCGAACTCGATACCGGGGACATGACTTTCGTAGGATTACCCGTTCCATGCCTTATGTCGGCACCCAAAATGTTGACGAACCGAAAACATGGGTAAAGTGCTGACCGTGCGATCCTACGTAGTATTCGTTCTTTGAAATGTAAAACACTAGGGCCCTATTGCTAGATACCTTTGGGTTATTGAACGATCGGCGTCGGAGTTTCTCGCGGAACTTTCTCAGAACTACCGGCGATCTGTTGGTCTGGGACGGGCTAATAAAATTCCGGGGAAGCGCTCGGCCCCGATTGGTGAAAGCAGCCCTCCAGCTATACATGCAAACTTGCATGCCTAGAGTCTCAAGCTCCGCGACGCCGCAAGCTCCTAATGCCGGACTTATGCAAGTGAGAGAGCCGAGGTCGGTTTGAGAAGCCAGTATATGTGCTATGGAAGAAACCCTCTCGTATTTGTCAAAGAAGGGAGCTGGATGACATTATTGTCAACTGCAACAATCCTCTCAGTAAACCTCGCCGTCATAAATGTCTGGCGATGGTACGCTCTCTGGACCGAGCAAGAGAAGACTGCCACGTCAAGGAGGGACGGGACACAAATAGGGCCCAGACGTGATCCTATGGCCGAAAGCAGCTAGCATGCTGCGTGTCACCAAGCCACCCCGTGCCTCCAGAATAATCCAGTGGCGTCGCACACACCATCATCCTCATCGTTGGCACCCGATCAGAGCGAACCAAGGGGGAGCGGGGCGGCGTCCAGCAACGATAAGACTAAGGTATCGAAGGAATTTGCGACGCGGATGGCAATAATGGCGACCTCTGGATGCAAGTCACTCACAGCGGAACGGAACGATTGGCGGGAGGCGTTGCCAACAGATAACGGCTTCTGACGTCATTTGATGGTCGAGCTACTTTACGGAAGGAGCAGACGAGGT
>JAABUP010002033.1_pt1 | contig 40737 bp, 44 predicted proteins | sample 5559201 | NCBI WGS metagenome assembly JAABUP01 (sample SAMN10711887, study PRJNA513373) | rock metagenome | isolation source: Antarctica rocks | place: Antarctica | reverse complement strand
TCATGAGTATTACATGAAGCCTCTACAACTACTTGAGAAGTTGAAGCCTGTATGGTCTGCAAAAAGTTCAGTACAGAAAGCTGATCAGATTGTACAGAAGATGAAAGAAGTCACAGAGTGAGCACAGATGACTATGACTGTCACTCAACAGGTACAGAAAGAAATGACAAATCAAAAGAGACAGCAGTCATACAACTTCAAGAAAGAAGACAAGGTCTGACTAAACCTTAAGAACATACATACAGATTGTCTGTGCAAGAAGTTTGATGCAAAGAATGTCAAGTACACCATTGTTAAGAAGATCAGCTCACATTCTTTCTGTTTAAACACATCATCAGGTATTCATAACATGTTTCACTCAGTCATGCTTCAATCAGCAGCCATGAACACTCTTTCTTCTCAGCGTATGACAGACTCACAACCCTCATCACAAATTGTAAGCAATGAAGAAGAGTTTGAGATAAAGAAGATTCTGAAGAAGAGATTCATATGATGTAAAGAAGAATTCAAGAAGAAGTACTTGATAAAATAAGTTGATTATACCTGACTCACATGAAAACTGGCATTTGCCCTGAAAGACACAGTGGTGTTAAACCAGTGAGAGTTAATGCAACCTGAGGTAGCTAAATCTTAACCATACAAAAGAAGATTGAGGTGCTTCATGAGTTCAGAGGATTGTATGAAGTTCAAAATTTAGTGTTAAATTTATTTGATTTATTACTATGCTAATTACTAATGATGCCTTCTTGATTTCACTGAAGCTACTTGTTTTAAGCACCGCAAAGAGATGAGGCACACTGCTCAGGTGTTGCACACAGCTCATACAACTAGGCTCTATAAGTGTTGCACACAGTCTGTACAACTAGACAAGCACAGTGTAAAGAAGAAAGAAGAGTTGTATGTACTTAAGGGGCAACATAGATAACAACCACCCTTGTCAGCAGCAGTGTTGATGCAATTCTTCTTGACTGAGCAGCAGGCTCATCCTCATTGACATCATTGTCATTGTTCTCATTGTCTGAGATGACAATGAGAATGTCATTGTTGCATACAAAACAGCAACATGCGTGGTCACACCACTTGCAGTTACTGCAACACTCACTGAAATGTTCTGACATACAACAACATTCTGAAAAAAGCGCCATATCATGTGCCTGACAGTTGAGACAACCGGCAGAAACCAACACACCTTGACTCTGAATCAGGATCACATTTATGTACAACAGCTGATGAGTCCTCACCTGATTCAATGTGATGTGTAGCTGTACAAACAGAACATTCACACTGAGCAGCACAAGAATGACTCTTGTCTGAGAAAAGTGAGCATACTGAGCAAGCTGCTGCTGATCAACAAAGAGAACTGAATCAACATCAACAGCTGCAAGAACAAAAGCAACAACATACACATTGTAAAGAATGAGGGCTCTGTGAGCTGTCAGCTTCAAGACACATATCTGTACAACACTTACATTGTTGTTGTTGTTGTTGATGTTGTTGCTGCTGAGCTTGTTATACAAGAGTTAGTGCTGACATATTCAATCAAGAAAGATTTCACATACAAAAGTTGTGAGTGAAGAAGTTAAAGAAGAAAGAAAAAAAGAAGTCATACATGAGGTGAGAAGGTTTATAACTTACTTCACTGATGAGTAAGCTCAAGTGAATTGTTGAATGAAATCACGCAAGCAATGAAAAAATTTTCATCTACAAACCTTACCTGTACAAAGCAGGCAAAACATGTGTCAACAGACATTAACAACTGTGTGACAACCTTTTCAAAGCTTAAAGCACAACCTTGAAGAAAAAGAAAGGGGTAATGTCATAAGTTGAACCCATACTAAGGTCTTATGGTCTAGTTGCTTACTAAGACCCTAAGACTAAAGCACATTATCTTTTTGCTTCTGTATGAAGCTCTTCTTTTTCTCTTTATAGTATTCTTCTTGTATTTAAAAATTATCAATTGAGTGTCAGTCTCATTGCAAACCTGTGACAACATGTACAGCAATAAGTACTGTTAAAGGCTCTGCATGAGCATCTACAACATTGATGACATTGACAACATCAATGAGGCCTGCTTTATGTGAACATAAACAGATGTTAAAAACAAGACTGATGTAAAGAGTGAAGCAGACAGTGAAGCAGACTGTGAAGCAAACTTTGAGGCTGAAAAAGAAAGTCAATTAAACATATAAAGAACTTGAAGAGAAGAGCTTTCAATGATGGCTTCTTCATTGCTAATAACTTTATTTCAGACAGAGAAATGATTAGAATTCAGAGCATGATGCTTTTCTTTTAGCATTAAGCATTTTCTCTTCTTATTCTTGCACTCTGCATTATCACAATGTCACTGATGAATTAAATGTCTCACATGATTGTTTAAATTCAATTTCAGCTTCTCTTATTTCTTTATGACTGTCTGATGCTTGTCTGTAGCTGTTCACTGTATAATATTAGTATAAAGATTCTATTAAAAGTCATTGACTTATCTTCTTCTTTCAAGAGAAGACTTCTTTTTCTTTTAATGACTTCAACTCATTATCATCTGTGAAGAAGTCTTGAACAGGTCTTGAGACTGTCTTTCATACAAATTTGATGTCAACAGTTATCTGAATACTCTTCTTCTTGTTCTCATGTTAGATTAAAAGTATAGTCTTTAAATTGATTCATTTCTCAACATTCTTCAGGTTCAAGATCATAGTATTCTGTTTTTTAATCTCACTGAATGACAGCTCTGTTCTGACCTGCTGTTGTTGCATCTGATAATTCTTTAATTGAGTCTTTTTCTTCAGTCTGACCTGCTTGTTTGTCAGAAATGCTAAATAGTTGAAACTGATGAGATCTATCATCTTGGCCTTAAAATACTGGCTTATCTTATCAAGAAAAACAGTTCAATGAATCAGGAACATAGCTGAAGCCCTAGCTGGAATCTTTCTTGTCAAATTGACAGTGTTGATGTCTTCAAATTCAGTGACATTGATGTTCTTGACATCCTTGAGTAATAGAGATGAGAAAGAACATCTGAGGCCTTTCAGGGTAAACCTTGATGAAGCTTTCATCTTGGTATCCTTCTTTTTACTCTTTGGCATTGAGACTGTTGTTATAGGGCTCAGTGAGTGTCAATTGGCCTTATGGGTGCGTGGTTTCGTGGGTGGATACGGGGGTGGCAGGATTTACTAAAGAAAGTGGTGTGTTTTTCGCCTACGGTGTGGATGGACCAGAGTTTTTTCCGGCACTGTAGTATACTATTACCCGATTTGGGAGGGTGTGCGACTACCTTAGGAGGGTGTACGGCTACCGGCGCCCTGAAGGAAATGCCTCTCCTACTTGGCAATGCAAACTTAGGCGAGGTGTCGCATCAATGTTCGTGATTTGGCTACAGACTTATATCTAGAGTATTTTGATGGATGAGGTTTCTTTAAACTATCGCATTCGCTTTCTGGCAATGTTCAGGGAATCAAGATCCTTCTTGGAGATATACTTGAGAAGAGTCCGGATACTCTGTGGATTCGTTAGGTAGCCCGGAAAAGGTCCATGGCTGGATACATGTACGCAACCGCCAAAGCTCGCCGGATACTAAGACAGCAACTTCAGCAAGTCCACATTTTGGCCAATCATCTGAAGCGCCATAATGATAATGTGTTGTGCCTCTTCCAAGTCTTTCTCCTGCCAGCAGTTGTCTTGTTGAACCGGTGTCCCTTACCCAATCCGCGAGACTTCTTGCCAGTAGCAGTGAGACCACGGGATTCGCGATGCTACGAGTGAGTTAGCAGAGCTCTGGAAACGACTTCCCAGCGGATCGAGCGGTTTCATACCTTGTGGACGGGCTTCACAATCCAGTTGATACGAGGATCGCGACGAATGGCTTTGTGCTGCGGGTCCACAAGGATGACCTCAAAGTACTTGTAGGTAGAATCTTGGTTGATCCAGTATGAGTTAAGGACTCTCAGGTTGGCGCAACGGCGGCCGACACGCTCTTCAGCCGTGGATTTGAGCGAGCGCTGGTACTTAAGCTGATTGACACCCTGATTCGTTGGCTTGCCTGGACACACACGATCAGTAAGGATTGGTACACCACCGCAGAATTCTGTCCCAATCCTGCATTCCGGCCTTACCGTAAGTTGCTCCCTTAGGTACTGGTCGCTTGCGTCCACCTCTCCTCACGCGGACACGGTAGATCACATAGCCTTGTTTTGCTTTGTACCCGAGGCGCCGAGCCTTGTCTGGGCGAGATGGCCGAGATGCGCGATGGATGACGTTGAGTTGTCGGAGCTATATTGATGCACTCTCAGCTGCGTTCAACGAGTGTACAGCAAAACACGAATAGTGCCACCGATCGCCGTTTCGACGATGCAACTCGTTGACCAGATGTCCATTCCGTAGCAGGATCAAGATGTGAAAGTTCTCACCTCCCAGCAGCGTACGCGTAGAAGGAAGCGGAGGACGTCAGACTGCTTTTTCTTCTGGAGCTCTTCGACGTATTTGAGAGCACCCATCTAAGATATAGAGAAACATTATACATTAGCTTGCACTCCTCTGCTTGTGAGCGTGTGATATTGGTCCTATTAACATACCTTCGCGGGCTTTGCGTGGTCGTTTGTTGAGGTTTGTTACTCGGCCGTCGATGTGGAGGTTGGGATTACCGGAGGTGATATTTTCGTTATGTGCGGACACTAGTTAAGCGAGCTATGCGACTCGAACCCTAAATTACATAACGTAGGTGTTATGGACCGGAAGCGTATATATTTCCTGCAACAAGAGCAATGCGTCTTTTCTCCATATTCTTTACGTTATTTATTACCAATGAGCTGAACAACGGACCTAAGCTCAAAGTCTGTAGAATGCGTAACCATAACTAAATATGCAGTTAAAAGCCCAATAGTAATAAGGTCGAACTGTCATGTATGTAGCCGACTAGCGAATGCCCCAGCCCTACTCCTGCGTTGGAATCTTCCTGATAAGATGTCGTACATCTTTCTCAACTCTGTGTGCTGTGACAGCCCATGTCCCGCCCTTACTCGGCTCTCCCCCCTCACCGTCTGCCTTCCGACCCATAGACAAGACGAGATCAGCCTCTTCACTATTGTCAAACATGGCCAGCTTCTCAACCTCCCTGTTCTCCGCGATATGATCCGGATAATCCAATAGCTTGCCGATTTGGGTCTTCGCAGCCTTCCCTCCCATCTCCAGTTGATTCTTGACATCTTGATGATCCTGTTTCCAAACCTGTCCAATGGCTACAGAGGTACCGGCGTCTTTAATATGTCGAGTAGAAGTATCATGCCTTTCGAGCAAGAGTCTGCAAAGCGCCAGAATAGCCGTGCTTCTTATGTTTGTTATTCGGGAAGCTGTAGCGGGATCCGCGGGCAAGAGGGCAGAGATCGTCGATGTTCCTGACGTAGACTTGACTAGACTCGCGGATATGATACCCTGAAGAATTGACTGGGATGCAGTAAAATGTGTTGACCTGTAACGTGTAAGGAATGCCTCTTCCAGAGTGGGAAAATCAGAGCCTTACAGCTCTTCACTAGTCTTCTTATGCGAAGTCACCAACTTCTCTCTCTGCATCCTCACCCGATCTCGAAATTCTGCGAGATAGTCTCCTTTCTTCGATGTTTGCTGCTTCTGAAACGCTTTGGTCATTGCCAAAAACTGTCTTGGAATACGTAAGCAAGCCTCACTGAGCAGGCGTTTCGGGATATCCTACTGGCTTTCTAGCCTTGCTGGATCATCTTCGTTGTCTGAGACCATGCCCAAAGCTGCTGATGTGTCTCTGGGCGTTCGATTCGGCTTCGATGGCTGGCCTCTCTTTTCCCCAGCAAGCTCATCGGCTTCCTGCTCTGCTGCAGTAAGTCCCAGTCAGCGTAACATATTCTACGATGCAGAGCTAGACGCTTCAAGGACCTGGTCGCTTTCGTTTGGACGTTTTCGCCATTTCTTCCGCTCAAGTGCGACTATACAATCCTAGGGCTCAGCAGTTCGCTTCGCACCAAATTCGATGCTTGGAACCTTAAAGTCATGTGATTTTGCCGTAAACTCAGAAGAACACATAACGTCCAGGGGCGAGGTGGGAGCGCTGTTCGTTAAACGGCCTGCTCTTAGGAAGCTGTCTGTTTTCTGCACTGGCTGCTCAACTCGAACCTCACCAGCAGCTGCTTTTGCTGGAGTACATCTTCGTCACAACTTCAGGTCATACACGATACTGGAATTGCACCTAGAATGGCGGCTTATCGACTGCATTATGAATCATAGTTGTAAAGCAGAGACCTCCCAGTGGCAGAAGTCCAGATCACTCACTAGGCAACCATCAGTGGTGTAGATCAGAGGCTATATTGAAAGCTTTAGAGCAGAAGTAAATTGCAGTAACCGCAGGAAGCAGAACCATATCCAATGTCCCCTCTCTTGCCAGAGATGACCTCGCCTATCGGGATCTAGATCGCTCGCAGTCTAAGCAAGCTGAGGACAAGCAACCATAGACGTACTTCTTCAAGTCGTGCAATCGTCAATGGCATGAGAGTATGACGAGCTTGTTGCACACGAAGTTGTGTCGAAGCAAAACAAGGTGCGCAAAAAATCGTGGAAGTGAGCGTGAGCCTGTGCGCCATACAAAGCCGAAGATCTATATATTGGTGAGAGAGAAGCCAAAGCCCAAGCCTAGGAGACAATTATCCTACCCCTGTCCTTATACCCTCTTCAGACTGCTAAATGTAGAGAAAAGCTGAGTTGGTAACGTCACTGAAGACCAGTAAAGACCGTGACAGGTGGCATTAGCCAATGTATAGTAAGAAATTCATGCGCCTAGAACTGGATAGTAGCAAGCATATAATCATGATCATGATCGGTGTAGCAAAGATCTTTTCCCAACGCCTCTGGTAGCGTCCTGCCATGGTCTTCGTGTGATGCATTCGCAAATGCAATGACGGTCCGCCCGAAGTATCAACTTGGCGCCCTCTTCCTCTCTGTGCCGTTCCGTTTAGTCCAGCGGAAACTTCGAAAGCCAAACCAACAGTCGTTCAGTAGAGGTCCACGAGCAGATATACAACAAAGTTCCATCACAAGCCGAGTGATAATCCCTGGAAATTATTCATCCAGTCGGTACCCACGGGATGGACTCTTCGCATCCCGTTTTCACCCTGGCCAATATTAACACCGTATTCAGATAAGCGAGAATCGACAACACCATAATTGGCTGGATTGATAGTGGACAAAGGATCGATCTGGGGCTGCTCGCCCTGCAGATATTCGCCCATGCTAAGAATAGGCTGGCGCACTCCTTGGCTGAACTGCTGATAAGGTTGGTTATAGAGATTGGCCAGATTTGCACTTCTAGGTGTTGAAATCCCGGCATTCGTATCGACAGGCTGAGCGAAGCTACCGTGCGAAATTCGAGAGGTGCTAAGTCCGCCATAACCTAGGTACTCCTGTTGCTGTTGGCGGCGGTCGGACGGACTGGCACGGCCAAGTCTGAGAGCACCGGGTCCTACCCCACTCGGCGGCTGAAGCCCAGCGGTTGGTGTGGCGAAGGAAGCTGGATTGATGGCAGACATCCAAATGCGGGTCTTGTAGATTTTGAAGAGGTCGGTCACGAGAGAGTTGAAATTAATGTAGGCATCCGCGAAGTAGTAGAAGGTTAGCTTCTTCCAATCCCTGTATTGGAATATTAGTAGAAGCGTCGCTTACTTAAGACTCTGCAACTTACATCTGAAACTCGGCATCCAGAATCTCCATGTTCAGACGGTGCTCAACGACCTTCTGCTGGCAGACCCGCTTCGCCTTGGCCTCATTGCCTTCCTTGTCTCTTAAGGTCTGTATCTCATGGTTCTGCGCTAGGCGTTTGATCATCTTCGGCTTCAGCTCACCAGTAGGTGGCTCCTGATTGCCTTGCTGTCCAGGAGGGCCCATACCGCCGATCGCGCTACCTTGAGCGCCATCAGATGCGGCTAACATGTCATTCGAGTTTAGCGCGTTAGTCAGTCCATTCTGACCTTGCCGAGAGAATATCATCAGCCACTTGTAATGCTCCTCGGCATAATGTTCTCTCAAATCCTTCGCTCTTGACCATGTCACATTCTCATGCGCAACCGTACCCAAATCCGTGCCTCGATCCGCCTCCACAATGACCAAGTCGCCCGGCTTTACCTGAAGACCTGTCCCTTCTTGGATGTAAAAGACGTCGGATCGAGAGCACTTGAAAGTGACGACGTAAAGTAGCTGGTTATGATGGGGCTGAGCCATGCCGACATGTTGCCGGCCGTACGGGCTTTGCATAACGTATGCTTGATGGAGGGTGGCAGGCAATGCTGCTGGGGGAAGGACTTCGCCACTCCGTTGAGAGGGGTCCACGACGGAGAAGTAGGAAGCTGCGTAGTTGCGGGCGCGTAAATGCTCGAGCTCCAGAGCTTCTTCCTCAAGGCTATGACGCATACGAAAATGGGCATACTCACCACTATCGCCATGGGAATGGCGGGCCATACCTTCGCCATATCTCCCGGCATTTTCTTTGCCTCCAAACTCGGGCCTCCCGTCCGTTCCGGGTACTCCACCCTGTGAATCGCCAACAGAGCTAATTGAACCGTGACGAGTTGTAATATCCGCGAAGGAATGACGCCGACTCTGTGGAAGCTCACCAAAACCACCAAATCCTAGCGAGCTCTGCCAATGACCCTTCTTGACACTCTCGAGCTTGCGATTTTCTGGCATTCCAGAAAGAGGGATCTGCCTTTCCAGGTTAGCAGAATACTCGCTGAACCTCCTCCCATATGGCACGCTGTTTCCGAAAGGTTGGAAGTCTATCAACTCGTCCAATTCATCAATGGCGTGATCTGTCTCTTCCGATAAGCTTCCTGGAAATCGGTGGCTGTTTCCACGAAATCCACTGGGGTGTGGAAAGCTGGGAGCAGCAACATTAGTGGTCGTTGCACGGTCCCTGATCCGACTATTCTCGATTTGGGTTGCCGCTGCTTGTCGGAGCAGAGCGTTCTCCACAGCGAGTTGTTCGATCGTCCGAGCCTGAGTCGACGATAAATGCACACCTTCCTCTGACCCATTGGTACTCTCATCATCGTCCTCAACCTCGCGGAGACGACCCAGCACTGCTCCGTCGTGCGCAGTCTCCGCTAGCATGCTCGGACGAGACGGTCTATGGTGAAGACCAGAATAAGGCCCTCCATTTCTAGTACGTCCAGAAAGGTAAGAACTTGGAACATTTGCGGCTGCGTTTGAGGACTCTGGGTCTAGCTGACCCACAGAGTAAGACTGAGAACGATAGGTTTTAGGAGTCGGGTGCAACGGGATGGCGAACGGGATCGCCGACTCTCCCATGTGTTCTCGACTGACAGGCGGACTTAACAGTGGATCATCACCATAGAACGAGCTCTGTCCAGGAGACAAAGCACTGGTGGGCGAGGGTAGAACCTCTGTAAGGCGCGACGGTGGCTCTTTACGCACATCAATATTCCAGATGCCATTCCCCCAAGTGAAAGAGGTACTGTTAGAGTGTCCACGAGCGAGGCTTGATCCGGTGGTAGGTCCCGCGTTGGTGGTCCACGAAGTCTGATCAGCGGAAGGTGTAACTGGGTGGGAGCTCGCAGGGGAGTATGAACCGCTTCCTGCGAAAGGCCCTTTACGCTGTGGCATGGATTGCACTTCATTCAACCAAGAGGAGCGTCGTCTAGGCTTCGATGCCTGGGGTGCCGGCCCTGAATGACGCTGATGATGGTGATCTTGCTCGTCGTCTGATGAAGCTAGAGCCTCTGAGTCGGGTGTTGAGCGCCGTACGCTGTTTCTCGCTTTCTCCAATAGGATTGAAGCATTGCCTCCGGAAAAAGCAGCGGAGGACGATCGTGTCGATTGTCCAGCTTGTGGCGGTGGATTTACTGTTGAGGCCATGCTGTTGCCGTGTCTTCTTTGGACCGACAGCGATGTAGATTTCGCTGGCTGGAATACGAAGCCTGAGCGGCGAATGAGGCCTGCAGCACCTTCAGGATGATCTAATCTTCGAGACGCGAATTTCGGTCCTATACCTCAGTATCAGCGGAAAGTTTGCAGGGCAAGACTAGGTGCAATCAGTTTTTGGACCAGCTTGAAGTCACGAGCAAATGACGTAACGTCCCTTCCACCCTCGTAAGAACGCGAACGTATGCGTAAGTGAGGCATTGCCAGTAGGACAGAACGGAATGGAGCTTACAGTCAACCCAGTGATACTGAAGGGCAGTGTTGGTGAAACACGCGTTGTGGATTGGTAACTTGATTTTTCGATGATCGACGACGTTGAGTGAGCGGATGGTATAATTATCTTAGAAATCAGCTGCGAAAGACTCAAGGCTTGACACCTGCCGCTTAAGACTACCTTAGTGGATTGTGCCAGTGAATGCGCTGTGACGATCTCGAGTAGGCGCTAACTTTTGTGGTTTACTTGGATTCAAAGTCAGCATGTGGAACAACTGAACGTTCTCCTCCTGTCTAGCAGGATCCATAGCTGGGATGCAGGAGCCTGAGTGTTGTGATCGAACAAGTGAGAGTAACAAATTCGGTGTAGTGTATTGACGTACTTTGGGAGTGCAGCCTCGGGGTTGACGCATTGGTGAGTGAATGCACAATCAGGTCGCTTAATTGTCTCAGCATATGGCTGACCATCATGAATGCAAACGGGGTGAGAGAAATGCAAGAGAAGCCCCGGGGTACAATCAGAACTTTAGGTTACCTGGATCAACGGTCTTCCGGGATCATGTTAAATGTTGCCTCGGAAGAGCGTGAGCCTCTCAAGGTATAACAGAAAACGACAATTTTGCGTCTAAGATGTAACCCTTGAAATGTACAGAAGTGCAGATACGAAAGGTTTTGCAACGTACCGGAGCCCGATTGGTCACTCCGCGAGGGAATTGATCTCTTCAGATGTGTCTGTTCTACAAAGAAACGCTGGAGGAGTCTCTTTAGCACAACAAGTGAGTGGGTACTTCGGGCACCAACTTTAGATTGCCCACGATGCGCGAGATGTCGTAAGAAAAGAGTAAGATTAGGGCGAAAGCTGTCTCAGGAGGGCGGTCTAGTGAGAAAACCGTTACAAAATCTATCATAACTTGCTTTAGCATATGTTCCAAGACTCTCTGTGACAGCCATCCCTCTCCGCTCAAATAACGGGCACGAAATCATAAGTAAACGGCTTCCATGGGAGGTGCGGCCACTCAACATGGTTGGACCAATGAAGGCTCGAGCTAGTACCATCTGCTTCGCGGGCAGTGCTTGTATGCACTCTTCAGAATCAAACCGAGATGACATCTCCAAGCCACACGTTTTCATCAGCGTCTTGAAGATTCTCACATCCTCACACCGTTCTTCCAAAGCCGCTGTAGCGTTGACATTGGCTCAAATTCTTCCTCAATGGGGACATGGTGATATTTGCACCTAAGTCATCAATATCATAGGTGCAGTCAGAGCGATAACGCCAGCTGATTGGATTTTCTCCACTGTGAGGTAGCAAGCAACGGCCGGGTTGCTTGGCCTTCAAGGGCTCTCCGAGTGTTACAGCACACCGGTTGTCACATGTGGTCCGGTATCCGGACAAGGTGTTTTCCGAGCAGATCTCCAAGGTTGTACAGCAGTCGAAACCGCAGAGCGCTGCGAAAATGTGCTAGAACCTGCCGGGCCGGGGGCTGATTTGACGTAACCAAACATAGCTGGTACGAAGAAAGCTGCTTACCTAGAGAGAACGGCCAAAATGGATTCACAGAAAAGCAGGTATATCCGAACTGATCGCGGCTAGGTAGGGGGAATTGGCGATGGCAATATCGAAAGACGGTACGTAACATAAATCTACTCTTTGATTAACTGCCAGGCTATTGGGCATGCTCCGGGTCCCTGTAGCGCACCGATGTCCCGACCCCAAAGTGCTCGGAAAGAAAAGTACAGCGGAAGGGTATCTTTTGGAAACTGGCGGGAGTCAGTATGACCACGGACAGCCGGGTTAGAACAGTACATACTCGCAAATGCCTTTAAATGAGCCTCCGATCTTACAGTCAAATCGCAAGCTCCGCAGTCCCGTGAAAGTCTATGTCCGCCTCCTTAGAGATCACTAAAGGCCCTCGCTTGAGAAGTGGAGTCGTCTCGACCCTGTGATGTGTGGGGAAGCCTTTATGCGAAAGTATGACGCCAGTCCCACAGGTTCGGAGACAAGTCAACCGGCGCGCCTTGCCATCGCCGACAATAATCGACAACAGCAGCAGCCTATCAATGGTACTATTCGTTCCGGAGCTCGTCTTCACGAATAACGCAAAGGTGTGAGGAACAGCGCCGAATCCGCGGCGGTGGGAGAAAGGCAGTGCGGCGAACGAAGGCTTCGTTAAGCGCGGGAAAAGACGAGAGCTCCCGCAGTGGATCGAAAGTCACCAACGCGAGCGGCGAGGGACGGGCAATGCTGACGTGGTTGTAATGGGGAAGATTATTGAACAATGTATATCATGAGTGTAGATGAATAGCAACTGTGGCTGGGAAGGAATCGGAGATGGAGACGGAGATGAAGATGAAGATGAAGAGCTGTCCGTGAAGCCTTTCAGGTTGGGTTGGAATGGCATGGGCTGCACTAAGTTAGTGGGGGACAAGGGCAGGGGTATAAGGAAGGTTCGTAAAGTGTGGAGAGGGAGGACCATCCCCCTGCACGTTGATAATCCTTACGGACTAAGGTACTTCGTACGTACGAGGACATGTACGTCGCCAAAGTAAGTACGTGTACGAACTACCTGACCGGTACTGCGCAGCATACTCAAGTAGAAGTAGTTGGTACAAAGCGTCGCCAGGGAGTGCTTTGGGAATTGGGACGGATCCATAGGCGGGGGAAGGCCACCGATGAATTTCAGTGGTAGCGAATCGCTGACTCCGCAGATTTCGGGGTGTCTTGGTACATGTAACAATCATGATAGACTGGCAGCCATACACGTAACGTGTGAGTACCACGTATCTGTTTGTGCTTTAATCCTCAAATTGGCAGCGCTCCTGTCGGATTTCTCCTAGGGCTGTTGTATCGCAAAGTCCAGCCATTACAGACCGGGTCTCGAGTACGTGGACATACAACGTTTCAACCATAAGTTTCGTTAGTACAATATTTTGCGCAACTTCAACATAGCACCATCAAAAAGAGCTCTTAAAATTCTGCAAAAATTAGAATGACTTAGAAATAAAGGAATGATCATATGAGAAAGTTTTCTCCAGATTAATATGTATTGTTGTTGGGGTTGTACCAACGAAACTTATGGTTGAAACTGTGTACAAGTAGGTACGTTGTCCATACGCTCTCGGATCTCGTGGCGACCCTAGCAAGACTTCGGTCGGTCGTCCAGTTGAAAATCCGGCAAGGTTTGCCTACGAATGAAATGTCGAGTACTCATATTCTTCCCAAGAACGTGACATTGTTAAATCTTAGAGAGGACTACCGTACTTCGGACATGAACTGAAGAGGCTGGGCTCCTCTCCATCAGCGCACGGCGCTCGTACCTTACTGCTTACTGTATGAGTAATCGGTACTCTACATGTACTCCGAGTACTCGACCTGCTTGACATCTCTACCCCACAAGTGGCGTTCTCGCTACTTTTAGTCTACCCGTTTGCAAAATTCTGAAGAGGGTCGACCTGTTTTACTGTAAGGAGAAAGGTGATGGATAATAAGGTAGGCAACCTCTGGAGTCTGCAGTCGTGCCCAGACCAGAAGGTCAGCCTGTCTGATCGCTGACCAACTTGCTTTGATGGCGCGGATTGACCGTATCTGGACGTCAGGTTCAGAGGCCGACATCCGAACATGAGCCTCGGAATGAAAAGTATTACTATCCTACTGCCTGAAAGTCCGTTCAAGTCCCACGATACATGACAATAATAATGATGATGAGATGTCGGTCGCAATAACGCCTGGCAGGCTCGAGGATGTAGCAGAACCAAGACCATCGCCGATCGCCGCCCGTTGGATCACCCCACCATTGATAAACAATGGGCCGATGGGTACATGTATCTCGTGATTCTTGATGAGTTCGTCCAATGACGCGCGACTTGGCGCGGGGCTCGAAGTTGGATCTTCACAATCACATGCCCTACCCTGTTTTTGTTGCAGGTCAATGCGGGGGTCTGTTGTACAGAATGTTTTTGAGTACGACATGAGGACATTCCTTTGATTTACGCCCTTTGGGCTGGACTTGATTGGGTGAACTCTTCCTGGATGGTGTGATCTGATGTCTGGGTAAGTGCGCGGCGGCCCTAATTTGATTAGGACGGTAAACAGTTGCGATGGCCTTGTCAAGTCCAAGCCTTGGTTCGACATACACCCGCATGCGACATTGGAGAAGTTCGCCATCTGTACGAACTACCGGAGGTGGAAATTCAAGCCTCGGCCCTGTCAACGTTGCTCTTGCCGTTCGTTAACGGAACAGCGTCTGATCCTCTCTGAAGCTTGAGCTTCTCCTCAAACTTGGCAAACTCCTTCATGGCAATCTCCTCTTCCTGATCCAACACTTGCGTGACCCCTTGAACCTCCTCAATCTGTGAGAAGCCGTAGGTCAGCATACATACTCATGCCGGTACCACCTTGGATGTGACCCTTCCTCACATAATGCATCAGCATACTCTCTATGCCATTTTTTAGAGTTACCGTACTCGAGTCGCATGTCCGGCAAGCTCCCCGCAATTTCAGAAGGACGTTCCCACTCTCGAAACCCCTGAACTCGATGTCTCCACCATCCTCTTGAATGGCAGGTCTAATCCTCGTTTCCAGCAACTCTTTAATCATACCAACCACCTCGCTATCGTTCTCGTCATACCCAAGAGTGTCCTGCTCGACCCCCTCCTGCCCACTTTCCGACGACTTGTTCTCGACAGTATTGACAATCTGTTCGCCGGACGTGACTGCTTCTGTGATGAGACTGAATACCTCAGGCTTGACGTGAGCCCATTTGGCATCGGAAGCTTTTGTGACGGTGATGAAATCAGATCCGTAGAATACTGCAGTGATGCCATCGATGTTGAGCAGCTTAGCAGCAAGAGGCGAAGGATGAGGCGGCGCAAGCGTGGACCGCGGGCTCAGATATTCCAGAAAAGGCGATGATAGCCCAGGGGGCAGTACTGGGTGGTTTGGCAAGAACTTGAGTGCCTACCGATCCTTAGAGACGGAAAAGGTGTTTCTCACATGCTGAGATTACTTACATCGGCATTCGGTGTGTTTTCTGTCTGGATGAAGATGGTCCGACTTCTAACTGCCGCAGGCTGAAGAAAGGCTGTTAATTGAGGTGATGGCTGCAGCTGCGGCCGCAAGCGTGCACTTGACGATGTAAAGGCTGGTACTCTCGAATGATGTATTGTCCTTCTAAGAGGAGTAGCAAGCCGGGACGGGCAGGACGCCCTTATGGATGGCCGCGGCTTTGTGAACGCTCGCGCCAACGACTGTGGAATAGAATTTGATGCCATAGTCAGTTGCAGTTGTAGCGTAGAATCTAGGTCGTATCGACGACAGTTACTTAGTATACAATTATTGTCGACGGAGGATGACAAAGTAGTCATTCCTGGACATCGCCATGCGGATGACTTAACTTACAGAATCTCGGCGGAGATTGCCGCAAGCCATCCGAAACTCCACTAGCGGCAACATCTCCCCTTATGATAGCAAGCTAATTTCAATGATTTTTAGAGTATATCTAATGTGTAACTCAGCAATGGAATCCACCTGCGGTGTTTGCGCACAAGAGCTCCCCAAATACAAGTGTCCTTCCTGCGAATCAAAGTAGTACGAGGTTCCTCTGCACCGCTCCTTCGCTGCGGCATTCTGTGTTGACTTTGCTGCGTAGTTGCTCACTGGATTGCTACAAGACTCACAAATCTACTCATGCGGACACGTCAAAATCAAGCAACAACACGTATCTTTCTGTGATGCCTTCACTGAAGTCGGTCGATCCGAGCGGTGGTATTTCTACACCAAACGGTGTAAGTCGCGCTCGTCACTCAGTTGGGGATCAAGTCCATACTCTGCCGTCCTCACCAAAGTTTCAACAACTCCTTAACAGACACCCGCGACTTCGTTCCCAGCTCCACCATATTTACGTGGCAACACTCGAGCCAGCGCACGAATCTCAGTATCGCTCAGACCATCATCATCATATTGGCAGGGGACGCGGTCGAGGGCGTGGAAGAGGCACAGGGCGGGGTGCTGGTCAGAGTCCATGGACACAGGAGAGTGGATTTAATAATGGGCTTCACCGGTTGACGAATACTAGAGACTATAAAGGCACCGAAAGTGGAGGTATCGAGGAATTCTCGAAGCTTGCACTTGAGCTTAGTCCCGTTGTGGCATTGGGGTCGGAAGAGAAAACCCCGTTGCCACCCACCGAGCTCAACGTATTTGCAGCTGCGCCAGGCAATAGTTGAAGCCTTTCCCGCCGTCAGGTTTGCGGGGCAAAGAGCACAGTCATCCCAAGTGAAGGTCGATATTTCTTCCTTTATGGAAATTCAAAGCCTGGCGAAGCCAACTTCAGCAACTGGACCTATCGGCAGGGTGGCGATCCAGTAACTATCGATAGGGCGGCGATAGCATAACCAGTCAAGTCACAATGATTCCAAATCGAGGAAACACGAAGATGAGCCTAAGAGCGTCCGGCGATATATGATATTCTTACTGTAACAGAACAGTCCAAGTCCAAGAGGCTCCCCAGTCGTATACCTCATGTGACTCGTCAATAAGAACCAACGCGTGATCATTACCAATGGAACTTTTCCGCTGCGGCGCAAGAGCATCACTGGTCAAACTCCGAACCCAGCATCAACAAAATTAAGCCGCTACCAGCTGTGCCTGCAAGGTCTTGCGAATCCTCCCTCATTTGAATGCATCTCGAGAACCGATACGCTGACCAGCACTCCGAACTCCGACAGGAGTGCCAACAGATATAAGAGAATCTCATAGCACCAGCGCCACATAACGTCATCGCTGAAACCAACCGAACTTTTTCTTCGTATTCTCACCCCCCCCGGGTGCTTCCAGCTGTATGCTCCGTTCGTATAGTTCCTGGCACTCACGCGTCAGTTCGTGGCAGCCTGAAAGAGGCTGAAACAGTGCATCTGGGTTGATCTCGTGGAAAATGATAGGCGGGCAAAGCAATTGAGCATCATCCCGGGAATGGCAAGCAATGTAGAAGATATCTTAGGGAGAAAGAGAAATGGGAAAGCTGATGCTTACATCGTCATCCGTAGTGATTCTGCTCTCCAGTACCAGCCTCTGGATCTCCTCATTCTGGGCGATATTGGGATATGGCGTGCCTTGACTCTTTTGAATTCCCACAATCACTTCGCCCATGACCTCGAACTTCTTCCAGTTGATGCGGGGAATTTTATCACCGATGAAAGTCCGGTTGCCCTGCTCTGCGGACACCAAATCTCGTCGATGGAGGGGTAGGAAAGGGATTCGTTCCGAGGAAGTGTTTTCCCATGCCAGTCGATAGGCAAAGTGACTTTTCTGTGTCCCCATCAGAATCTCAAGCCTCATGAAATCTTTTTGTGCCTGATGTGTTACGAGCTCGCGAGTCTGCGTTAGGCGGAGGACAGCACTGCCGTTAATTCCGGCGATGACTGCTCCTAACGAACTATAGTTGTTGAGGTAACGCAATTTCTGTAAAACTTGCATCAGCTGTCAAGTCATCTATCCTAGTGGTACACACTGACCCAGGCAAGTCCCATAAATTTCTCCAGCGCCTTAGCTCGATGTTTCGGTTTCTCACGAAGCAGTATCACATTGGTCACCCAGTATGCCACATGATTGAACTGGCCAATCATCCGATTAACGTGTTCCAGACTTTTAGATTTCCCTTTTCGATCCGCTGGGGAGCTGACATGCCTTACAAGATCTCGTGGGCGAATGGACGAGAACATGATCCAGTCGATTCTTGTCAGCTCTCGCGCAATATCCTCATCGGAGGTTTCCATAAATTGGTGCCATTGGGTTTTGGTTAGGGAGTTTTTCGGGACGGGAATCAGGAGTTGAGCTTGTCGTTGTGCGCTTTCGAGTGTGTTCAGCAACGTCTGAACCGATCCATTCGAATTGCTTGCAGACCTGCCCACAATTGACGAGTCCGAAGACGTTGCAGAACGCCGCGCTGCCGGACCGCATATCTCCCCATCAACAATGCAATCATAGTGTTTCCCGATGTCATCGGCGGAAGAATCGGCGTCTAAGGTGGATGTTGAGCTCTGGACAGACGATGTGCTCAGGAAACTATCCTTTGTGTTTGTCCTTTCACTGCTTGCATCGGAACATGCCCAGTCGGTATCGTCATCGTCTGAAACCACTTCGAGGTAGGCGCCCATCTCTTTGGCAGCTACTGCAAAGACCCTATTACTTGCCAATTTTGCAATGAATCCTGTCATGCAACGTCGTGTCAACGGATGCGCGAAGTCTCCAGGATAGCCAGCGACCCACTGTGCCATAATACTTAGATTTCTCAATTGCGAACTGATTCGTAGCATCTGTGGGTTGTCCACCTTGTCAAGACTCTCGAACCGATCGATAATGGCCATCAGCAGATCTGCTGGTGCAGCAAATTTGCGGTAGAGACATAGAAACATTGCCGAGTACTTGGCATCGGACTTTGACATCGGCTGAGACAGAAGTCGATCTACCAATTCGTCAAAAGCACAGCCAGCATCTTTGCAAGGGCGGATCATCGCTTCGTCGCTTTCCCCTTCTGAGACTGCGTTGCCATCAAAAGTATGATACACATCCTCCTGGCCATCGTCCATGTTGAGAAAGGATTCGTGGATGGTCGTGTGCGTAGTACTAGATTCTGATGATTTCGTTCTAAAGGGCAGACTGGAGACCACAGGAAGGCCGGACGCAGACACCGGCGCCACCAAAATTCTGGGATAAATCACGGACTCATCCAGAGTACCATCCAGTGCAGGTCGTGGAAATTGTGTTTTTGAAGCCACAGGACTCGAGGTTTGCGCAGCCAATTTGGCCTGGGTTGTTGATGTCTTCGAACGATAAGAGCAGTCCTCGTATCCAGGTTCGGGTCCTGGCCCTGACATCAGGCCTTTGTACGTCGAACCTAACAGTTCCGAGCCTGCTCGACTATGTTTGGACGTACCAGTCGCCGCCGGCGCCGGTGCACATGCCTGCGTTGAGGTTGATGCGCGCTTACGAAGTGGAGTGGTAATCATCCCCGAAGCGCCTAAAGAATCATTGATGGGTCAACTTATGGCCCAAGATTGAAAGAGCATTTTTCATGTCCGCCGGCTATGTTGAAGATGACAATGGCATGATCGATGAACAAGTATGGAATGTTTCCACAAGTTTGTGGAGCTTTCCGATGCAGAAATAGGTTACTAACGCACAAGCTCTATGTAAATACCAAACAATGCAAAAAAGGAGATACGAGGGATAAGAGCCCATGCTATGAGAATCATAACGAACCTGATCTTCTTGACATGATCGTCCTGAGAATGACTGAAATGCAACGCTTCTGACTCTCTGGGAGATTTGCCGATGTCTGAAAGGAATCGATTCCTCCAGTACCTGGGCCAAAAGATACGCCGACCTGTTCGATGATGCGGGGATCGAGCTGCCGAGAGTCTGGCGGGTTATCGCATTTACATGAGACAAGAACACAGGGTATTGCAGACTTGGAAAAAGCATCTGGTCATAAGTAGTTAGCAGGATACCGTGACAAGCAAACGCAACTGTAGATCGATCTTGCATGTTAACAGATAAGCTGATATTAGGGTTGAGACGCACCAAGACAAAGATTGAGGGGCCTTCTATTAGAAAAGCCCGAAATGTTAGACTTACTAATAAGTTCCGGCACATGTGCAATGCTCTCTTCATTCATAACATCGTACAGAGTTAATGCGCCATCAATACGTCGTATCGACTGATCGCCCACTGTTTTCGGCCATCGGACGTGCTGATCGGCGGTGATGTCGATGGCATCAAGCTGAACTTCAAGCAATCGGACCAGGTACACCACTCCGTTCAATGACATTTTTTTCGCTGATACAGGCGAATTCGCTGATTGCTTTAAGTCCAGTGCGCATTGGACGAATGTAGATTTGCCAACGCCTGCGGCGCCCAACACCGCGAGACTCACTTCTGGCATTGGTTCGCTATCCTCAACCTACACCGTCGCCGACAATTAGCCTCGGTTCCTTGGAGGTATCGTCAGGAAACAGATGATAGAAGGGAGATTGTTGATTGTCGCAAATTTCGCAAAGACAGATAAAGTGCTCACGTTTCTTCCGATACGGCATGGCTGCAGAGCCTTAGACTGCTCTTTAACACGGACAGACTGAGAGGTTTGGTCGGTACTCGTACAAACGGACGGGTTGGATTTGTTAGGCGACTTCGAGTCAGGATCCGCAATCCTCAAGATTCTCCCAGTGTCGCGGACTTCTGCATTTCGTTTTTGACGTTGTGGAATGACGGGCGCAGACCGAGTCTGATCGTTCGATGTCGAGCGTCCGCCAGATGCTGTCGTTTTCGATGGACCAGCTGACGATCTCGACGCGTGAGTGTCCTGGCAAGTTTCGCCGTATGATCTCGTCTGCTTCGACTTGTGTTGATCCATAACCATATCACACCGCACACCAGCAACGGTTTCTTGGAGCGCCCTTGCTCAAGGGCCCAGATTGGAGTGCGCTGTGCCTTGACTTGCAGCTGCCGTCCCCCGCGTCAAGGTAACTCGAGCCTTTCCCACACATATCAGAAGTTCAGGCCAGCAGGTAGCTTAGTGCCGTCCAGACTGAAAGATGGGTTTCCCGCTCCAATATATGCATAGTCTGGCTAATCGGTCGGAGGACGCGCTCGTGTAATATTATCGGGAGCTGAATACCACCTACCTGTACTTGTATGAGAAAGGAAATTTCGATGATCCTCGTCTTCTAAGCGAGGAGCCAGCGGTTCCTATTCCAAAGTAAACATTTAAGCTACCTTATGATGGCCGTCTAAATAATCAAAGTCGAATCAAGCAAGAATAGATAAGTACACGTAATTGACGTGGTTGAGCCCGCTGATGATAGGAATCATCAGAGAATGATGAGGCAGCCAGAGCAATAAAATAAGGCTTTCGTTAGGGCCCAGTCGACGAATGCGCTATACAATATTTAAACGATGATTAAACGATATAGGTACTGTAAGTGAAATCAACTATACATGCTCGTGACTCAGCCATTGACGGCGAATAGTGACAGCGTAAAGCTTTAATGCACGTAAAATTGCAGGAACTTTTCGTTGACCATTGACCAACCAGTCTGCTTCAGCATGAAGAGCGCAATTAGGACGAATGAGCACCCGTAGTCTAAGGTAGAGTCTTACATCACTGGCCCGGGGGGCCTTAGGGTACGGTAATCTACCTTACTGATTGTAAGTATTGTAATTGTATTTGGTCACTGCCGGAGCTTGCGGTCTGTGTGAATCAAAGCTTTGGCCCGTTTGACTTTCAATCCCCAGGCACCAATGCTTGTCACTACTTTTATTACGTACTGTTGGACGTAATAGGGTCAGATTGGACGTCCTTGTATTGCTTAGGTTGCTAGAATAATATCTAGCTAAGTTTTATGTGTGCCGGGGTCACATGACCTCAGAACGGAACCTGAAATGATCTGATGCAGAACTGCACAATTTCCAACACTTCCCCTCAGGTCTAGAAGATCTGAATTTAATAGCAAATTCACTCTATACACCCTGATATTATTCTCTCAATCAACTACTCAATAAGTTGACCTGATTGAATGAGAAAATGATGAAATTTAACAGTGAATAGAGATTTAGTGAGACTGTCAGCAACTTGATCAGTCATAGAAATATATTTGAGGTCAATGAGACATCATTTAACAGCCTCATGAACAAAGTGATACTGAATATCAATGTGCTTTATACAGACATAAAACTCAGGGTTTTTAAACAGCTCAATTGCTCTCTTATTGTCAGCCTTAATAACAACAGAATTTGTAAGCTCTCAGATCTAATTAAGATAAGAAGAATACTGAAATAGGTATATAACAATGTGAAACACAACACTGCACAGACTATTTAATAATATGATGACAGTAATGATTTCTATTGATTATAAAACTAATCTTTAAGAAATCAAGTGAGCAAAGCATCAGCACCTCATATATATGTGTGCTTGCTTAGTGACACTTAGTTACTTCTGTTAAGACCGCTTTGTAAACATGCTCTAGCCCTGGCTTTAACAGAATTTATGACACAGAAATCAGTTTCACAAAGAAAACAGCATAATCAAATAGCTTTCTTAATAGCCTGAATTTTCATCATATATTTAGCTTCTGTAAAAGACAGAGTGACAGTTTGTTAATGTTTAAACAATCAATTAATAGAGTCTTTAAATAAAAGAAAAAGATAAACATCAATAGACTTTCTAGAGTTCTGATCATCACCTCAGTCAGTGTCAGTATAACTCAGTAAATCACTATTAATGAATTTATAAGTAATGCCTTGAGTAGTCATCTTAACTAAATAGTAAAAGATCTGTTTAACAGTGTTGTAATAAGTAGTGTTAAAATTCTAAGCAAACTGACTAACAGAGAAAACAGTAAAGACAATATCAGAATGTGTTTATAACATAATGTACATTAGTGAGTCAATTGCTTACTGATAATAATGAATAGTGACAATGTCAGTCTGTTTATTAAACTTCTTCATAAGAACAATGTCAGAATTCATAAAGATATTCATCAGATTTATCTCATTTTAACAAAAAGTATGTGGAATCTTGTGAATGTAAACTGTTTAAGTAAGACAAATAGTGCATTCAGTATAATTTCATTTGATTTACATACTTAGATAATAAGTGATGAGCCTTAAGTTTGTCATGTTAAAGACTGAATTCAGTTTGTTTTTAATGTGCTGAATGACTAACTTACTGCTATCAATAAGAAGTAGATCATCAACATAAACAGTGATAATAATACTGTTCTTTAAAAAGATACTGTGATTCAGTTTTAAATGTTGAAACCTCAGTAAAATAAGACAGTTGAATAGAATCTTATATCATAGATGAGATGACTGTTTTAGATCATAAAGAACCTTATTTAGTAATGTAATCTTGTCTGATAGTCTGTAGTTATGTAGCAATTTAATATAGATAATCTAATTGATGAAACTGTAAAGAAAGACCATAATAATGTTCATTTAATCTGTCTTAAGATTAAAATGTATCACTAAAGCAAACAGAGCTTTATACATTTGAGATTTAATTACTGAGATAAATGTCTGATTGTAATTAACATTAAACTGCTGCTTATATTTCTTAACAACTCAGTGAGCTTTATAGTGAATAATCTGACTGTCAGGACTGCATTTAACCTTGTATACTTACTGACTCTGTAGACCATGCAGATTCTGTGAATTAATCATTACATTTCATGTGTTATTATGCTTAAGTGAGTATATTTTCTTCTTTATAGCTTTCTTTCACTTATTGCACAAAGATAAGTCTGTAGTCTGCTTGTATGTAGTAGATTTAATGATGTCATTCATAAAGACAGCAGCATATGCATATAAAACATGTGCTTTTAAGTTGTCATTAAAAGAAGTAGAAATAATAAATGATAATTGAAAGTTAAAAAGCAGAGAATAATTAATATTGCTAAATGAAGTCAATAAAGAAGGATTTACAGAGAGATATTAAATAGACAGTGTGAATTTCACTGTATTAAGTGTAATAAATACATCATTAATATGAAAACTCTGAAAATGCTGTAGCAATGAATGCTGCTGAGTCAGTGAAATAATAACTGACATAATGAGTAAAAAAGCAGATAAAGAAGACAACAAAAATGTTTGAGATGTAGAAGTAGAAACTTCTTCTGAAACAGAAAAAATAACAGAAATAGCAGAAATAACTGAGAACTTCTTCTTGCTGTCAATTTGTAAATTAATCATGTTCTTATACACTTTTATATTCTCATTAACAAAGCAATTATGAATCTGTAAAACTCTTTTAAATTTAAGATCTCAGACACAGTAAATGAAGTCACTGACAGTGTTTAAATAATGACACTTTAAACTTTTGTCTTCAAACTTAGCTTTCTGTTAACAATGTTTCTTAAAAATGTGTGTTCATGTAGTTGTGTCAAAGATGCAGAGTCTGTTAAGATTCAGTTTTTTGTCAGTTCATGCTTTATACAGTGTCTTATTCTTAAGGTGTTAAGTAAATGAATGATTCTTAAGAAAAACAGCTGTTTTAATGACTTTAAGTCATAAGAAAGAGTTTATATCACTATTCTTAAACATAGCTTTAGCTGATTTATAAATAGTGCAGTTAATCTGCTTAAAAACATCATTCTTTTTAGAGAAGTATGTTACTGTGAGTTTTTAAATAATGCTCTCAAAACTAAATCAGTTCTTAAGATTAAAATATTTGTGTTTATAATTGATACAGAAACAACTGATAGAAAGATTTGAAAGATGAGTTTTCATGATGATAATAAAGCTTTTAACATGCTTAGCTGTCTGTTTCTTTTTCTTTATAAGATACATTTAGATGAATCTGATATAGTCATCAGTAAGAATAACAAAGTACTTTAAACTGTTATATACAATAGATATAATGAGGCTGACAATATCTGAATGAATAAGACTGAGAATTTAAGTGACTGACTTAATTAAAGTGTTATACAGATGATGTGTCTGCTTGACTTTTATGCATGCTTTATAGATGTTCTCACAGTGAAGACAGAATAGATCAGTAAGATTCATGCTGTCAGTCATTCTAGCTAAATGTTCAATATTAGCATAATTAAGATGTTTTAAATGACAGTGTCATGTTTTAAATGAAATTTTAAAACCTCTGCTTACTGCAAATGTATAAAACTGAGATGAATTGTTAAAATGTAGCTGAAATAGTCTGTTGACTTTCAGAGCATGTTCAATGATGTTGTCATTGTAATGTAAAGTGCAGTTAGTCATGTTAAAGATAACATTGTCAAACTGCATGCAGCAATTAGAAATGAGGTTAGCTGATGAAGAAAAAGTATACATAACATTGTAAAGAACAATCTTCTGTATGTCACTGTCAGAATGTACTAAACACAGTAAAACTGTACTCTTTTTAATGATTTAAGCAGATTCATTAATCATTTTCAATAACTGCACAACAGACTGATAGCTAGAAAAGAACTCTCACATAAAACACAGATGATCTGAAGTCTCAGTATCAATTATTCAGACACTCAGAGAATGCTGACTGATAACTGACATAAAGTTAAGTGTAAATGCACTAGACTTTATATTTAAGAACAATTTAAAGATCAAATTAAAAGTTAAGTTTAAGTTTCACATGAAATTATCACTGAAATTATCACTGAATTCATCAGACTTTTCATTCTTCTTCCTTTTAGCTGTTTTAAATTTCTTCTTCTTATGCAAGTATTTGTTTCAGCACACAGATTCTTCATAACTCATTCTTTTACAATGAGAACATTGTTTAAAGAATGTAAAGATGTTATTACTGTAAAAGATCATGATGACAAAGAACTTATTACTGTAAATTTAAGACTCATTGATGAGTTCAGTCATTAAGACATTAAAGAACAAAATGTAAACTTAAATAATCTGTTATTTAGCTGTAGTAAATGTGTTAAACAAGAATTCTAGATTGTTCAAAAAGACTGTGAGTATAATTTAATTCAGAAAGATAAAATTCATTTCTTTTAAATGTAATGATGATGTCTTAATCTGTTCAACATAATTCTTCATTAACTTGCAGTTGTTATAGTGATGAGAAAGAAGAATAGTAAACATCAGATAACAGACATTAAATCTCTGAACTTTATATAACTTCTTCAACTTTAATCATATAAAATAAGCATTAAGATTCTTAATGAATTTCTTAAAGCTATTTATGCAGCTGAGTGCAATAGTAACACATGTCTTACTGTTGTTTCTACTTTAGAATAAATAAAAGAAAGTGATTAATGACTTAAAGAGAATCTTAAGTGAAGATTTAAGATCAAAAAAAGAAGATGATTCAGTAAAAGTGCTGTTAATTATCTCTTAAATGTCTTTGTTCATAAGAACATACTTGATATTGACAGCTCAGAAAGCATAATTGCTCATATTAATGAGTTTAGCTATGAAATGAATGTTGCTGTTTAAGAAAGTCATATTGTCAACTAAATGTGATGCAATTACAATTAACAGACAGAAAGAAGACTATAAATTGAGAACAGTAAGGTAAAGACTGTCAAAATGAAGACAATTAAAATGTTTTAAGTGTATAGTGCTGAGCTCATAATCTGTTAAACATAATAGGATCAGAATGGACAGCCTTGTATTGCTTAGATTGCTAGAATAATATCTAACTAAGTTTTATGTGTGCCGGGGTCATGTGACCTCGGAACGGAACCTGAAATGATCCGACGCAGGACTGCACAATTTCCAACACGTACTTATCAATATTACAGTACCGACGCCATTGATAATTGTGCAACAGCAGGAATGACAGGGCAAGGCCTTACTAGGTAGAGTACAAGTACCTACCACTGATAGTGGAAGGGCCTTACAATCCTCACTATTAATAATGTCACGACGCCATCAACTCGTTTGCACGACATTCTCCTCTACATACATGTACCCACTCAGCTTTATGCTTCACCCGGACCCTCCTTTCCAGACTCCCTCGCTCTAGCGTGGATCGTGGCACTCGCAACTTGCAAGAACGCAATCTCGAATCGTGGTAAGTGAGCTACTGACGTTTGCAATCAAAAAGATTGGACTGACCCCGACGTCTACAGACTATGCTTCTAGTGCAAGCAAGATCAATTCCGATGCGCAGTCCCGTTAAGAGAACCCGCCACGTAAAGCATGGACATACCTTCGATCCAGCAGAGCTTTGTGCCGCTTGGAGGTCTATCGGCAAGAAGAGCACGACGCTTGCAGGCGACGTGATGCACGTGCCGAGCAACGCACGCCAAAGCAAGTGTACCATCATACACCTGTGTTCGCTGCGGTCGATTTCCGCGAGAACCGCGACGCCGGAGTTGTGGAGCAAGAGGGAGATTCATAAACTCTCCAGACCCGTACTGCAACCTGGCAAGAAACCTGTCGGATCTCTGTCCCCGGCTCAATTTGTACAACAGCAAGAGAGAGCACGCCTCAAGATGGAAGCAGCGGCGGAACGCAACCAATTCCAGCTTACTAAAGTTCTCGAAGACGCTCTGATCTCGGATAAAGCGAGGAATATCAACAAGTCGCAGCAACGCGGCTTTGGTTTTGCACTTCTGACGTCCAAACCTCGCTCAAAAACGATCCGTGACCCACCCACCAGTCCAGAAGACATCGTCAATTCGGATCTTTCCAATGTTGGTCGAGAAATACCTCCCAAGCACAACTACGCTATACATCAACCCAATGACCGTCATGACTGAGCGCAAAGGGACGAGGGCGCGGAGGCTGGGAGGCATGTGTTGGAGGGGGGAAAGGCTTCCCTACCTGGACGCGGTGACAAGGCGCACGTTTCATCAAACGCTAAGGTCCGGCGAGTTGGATGTATGCATGAGCATGAGATCGCTGTGAATGGCGCCGCTGCCAAGCAACTGCCACACAGGGCATCTCACATCATGTTGCGATCTCTTTTCAAAAGGCAGTGACATTGATCTGCTTAAATGGTTGTATGAATCTGTTCACCCAGCATCGTAAGTTGACAAAAGATGCCGAACAAAGTCTGGCTGTGGGTGTAAGAGCTGCCGAATTTGGGGTTCACGACCTTTTCCTGGAAACATATCTGTTGTACGACACGAATCCTCGGTTTCTCGAAGAAAGCATCACGCGTTTGATAGCAGACCGTTCTCTAGCTAAGCAAGAGAGACTGTGTCCTTGCTGTACTCTACTACATACCCGAATTCGTTTCAAGATCTTCCAAGTATTAATAATTCAACAAATACGAGAAATACCATTGGATACCTCGCTTTTGCAGAACGTGTGTGTGTGTACTTCAAGTTTATTTCGTCCTTTGGCTTATGAAAGACAGAAAAACTAGATACATTGATTTGTCCTACAGTGGGAAGGACTACTTCAACGGCAATTCCGCCCACTTGACTCAACTGTACAAGCGAAGCTAGAGAAAAACCAGATGTAAAGTGTATGGCTATATTTTACACAGTCAATAAAGGCAGCTCCGGCAATTGCTTTCCCTGTATACCTTGACGCGTCATTTTCACTAGGCTTCTGGTGTCGCTGCCGCATTTAAGTTACCCGTATAGATCTGTTGAGGGCGCCAAATGCGAGGCGGTCCACCTAGATGCCGTGTTAGCACGCAAGCAAATACCTGTGAAGCAGGAAGTCGCAGAGGCGGAGCTTACTCATGGCCTCCCGCCAATGCGCCAACGAACCGGGTGTCCGTGAGAGGCAGGACAGCGGTAGGATATGCTCGGTGGGAAATCCCCTGGAAGGTTCCGTTCGTTAGCCAAGTGCTGATCACGTGTGCATGCGGTCACGGCTTCCTGCTTCTCGCTTACAATGCCTTGTACACGAAGCTTGCCAAGAGATCCGCATTCGCTTTCAGTTTCCGTGAGGTGAAGTACTCATCAGTGGATGCTACGCGGTCGATCTCCAACGCCACCTCCAGGATCGGGTCGTGCTCAGCGTCGGCCACGAGCTCGGTCAGCATCTCGTGGATGCAATGGTATCGCGGGTCGGTGACCTTATAGATGCGGTGGCCATATCCGTACAGTCTCTCCTTGCCCAACTTCACCGAGTCGATCATCTCCTGCACCGCGTGCACGCTGCCCACCCGCTGGAATTGTTTGTAGGCCACTTCAAGGGCGCCGCCGTGGAGGATGCCCCACGAAGCGGCCGTGGCGGAGATGAGGTTGATGAACGGGTCATTGAGGGAGGAGGCTGTGTGGAGGAAGGCGGCGGTTGAGTGGGTCATCTCGTGGTCCGCCATAAGGACCCATAGCCGTTCAAGGTAGCTAACACACTTTGGGTTCGGTCTCCGCGTGTCGCCGTCAACATGTCCCATCATAAGAAGTACGTTCTCGATGTAAGAGAGATCCGGTTCCGGAGGAGTAAATTCTCGACGCTGTTTGTGACAATACACAATGGCAGCGATTGTGGCAGCAGCAGATATCCCACGTACTATCTGATGGTCAACGGCGGCCATGTTCGCAAGGTAAAGGTTCTTGCCCTTATACGCGGGGATGTACTCTGGGTGGGAGGCATCGAGAGCAGCGAATCCAGCAATCGTCATGAGCACAGGTGGAGACTCGCGCCTATAGCGACATCAGTCGTCACTTTGAAAGCAAGTGGCACGCGGATTCGCCTACGGGAAGGCTCTGATGGCCGCAAAGACTGCCGGAGAAGGCAAGGGATACGTTGCAATGCTCATGGAGAAAATGATCCTCTCTTGTTCCGAAGGCAGACGGCCCCAGATGAGCAAGTAAATGACCTCTTCATATTTCTTCTTCCCAACAAGGTCGACAACGGAATGGCCGCGATACTGGATCTCTCCTTTTTGCCCGTCTCTACACCACCCATCGCAACGCCTTACGTTAGGCCTTACTATCCACTCAAGCCAGCAAAGGGACTCACACAAAAGTTATGTTGGATTCCTTAACAGCTGTATTCTGAAAACCGGGATCGACAATTCGCAGGCCGCCCTCAACGTTGTCAGCAGGACTCGCAACGCCTTTCCCATCAGCAGTCCTGATGTTCTTGAAATGAACGGCCTGAACTGAGTTATGCCTGATAGGGATGTCATATTCCCGCCCTGTGCGCTTGTCCGTGATATGCAGGGCATTGTTGTTGTTGCTGCTGTCGTTGTTGTCATTGAGTTTTGCAGGGGCAGCAGCATGGAAGCCGTTGGTTTCTTTAGTGTGCACCATTTGGCTGCTGCAGGCTTGGCGCTGGCTGAATGGTGAGATGGGGGATATGCCGGAAGGGGAACAAATCAAGTCTACTATCTAGGTAGAATGAGGTCGAAGTTCCAAGATGATGTTCGAGCTGAGCATCAAAGGCTAACCGGGGTAGATATTATGATCTGGCGACATGAGGGTCATGCATGATATACAGCATCGCAGCACCAGCACTCCGCCGGCGTAACAGTGCTCGTAGTGCGCACCTAGAATCTCGTCGCACAACCGCAATCTCTCCACTTCAGAGACTCAATGTTCTGAAATGGTCCTTCGTCCGGTGCGAGCGCGGAGCCGAAGCGAAATTTACATTAATGTAAGGTGGCAGACCCGGAGGATCGGCCTCCGTTCCGACCTGAAGTCGCTCGTCACTCTCCAATCAATCGACGTTGCGATGCCTCCTAATATTCCTACTCGTAACAGCTTCACCTCCACTGACAGCCGTACTACCTCGACTCCGTACTCGGACTCTACAAGTGCATACATTCCCGTCCACAGAGTCGCAGCCGCGCACCCAAAGCTTACCCGCCTTGTAATCGAGCCACTCGCCCACTTCGCTCATGGCAGAGCATAAGTCGTCGGAGCAGGTCCGAAGGCACGAGGCGCCCTGGCTGAGTGATGTGCTGCCCGTATCCTGCACTCCGTTGCTGACTGTCTCCATCTGTCCAGTCAATGAGATGCTCGGTACCACACAGCTCAGGGCCAGCTGAAAGGAGCCACTAAGGAAAATTATCAGGAATTCTTCGGAGTTGTACGCGCAATTACAAGTTATCGTGAACAGCCACTAGCGGCTGTTGCAAATTGAGGTGGCCAGATCCCGTACTTATTGGACCTGCCTCCGCATTTTATGTGTCCTGAGGATGATGGTGAGTCGAGTTGAGTTTATCTGGTTGCGAACAGCAGCAATCTTGTTCTAGCATTTTGACACTTTATCCGCTCTAGGGATGGGGTTCACTCACACGCTTCTCCTTCGCCTGCTGGTTGCAGTCCTCTCTTCTGCAGCGGTCAAGGCGCAGATTGTCTCCCCCTTGGCGGAGGCATCGTGCTCTCCATGGAACTCGCCTCACGTTGTCTGCATCAACCACTATTCCTCTGTGATGCCCTTTCACTTCTTTCGGAAAGTGTCACAAGCGTACCCCCAGGATACATACGGATCGACCAGCGTTCCGGCCGATCCCTCATTCGCGGCTGTCGCCGGCGCAGATATCCTCGTGTTCGACCAGGAGCGCGCGCTTGAAGTACTGGGACCAGATCCCAGCGTTGAATTCATGTTCCGCGTGGCTCCCGTGAATCATGAGGGGCCAGTATTTGTTCCCGACCTGAATGAGCTTTACGTTACGCAGATGCAGGTTGGGTACCTGCCGCAACTGGTGATCGACCTGAATCAATCGCCACCTTCGCTGTCCTACCAGGAAGCGGACCCCCCTCTATACTTGCCCAGCGGCGGCACCTTTCATGAAGGGTTAATTTACTACTCCTGTTTAGGGGGAAATATAACGGCCGGCCAAGAATTTCGACCTGGCATATATACGTTGAATGCAACGTCGGGCAAATCGCAGTCATTACTCAACAATTATTTTGGCTACTACTTCAACGGTTGCGACGATATAGTGGTGGACTCAAGGGGAGATGTGTGGTTCACAGATAATTGTAAGCCTTTTTCAGATACCCGCAACAACCGGCGGTTAGTCTGTTGTCATCGTTAACAAATCTCTTTTACAGTCTACTCTTGGGGCCTGGCGGCCGATGACACAGCACCGCAGATCGGGGCAGCAACCTACCGTTTCCGTCCTTCCACCGGGGCTGTGAACGTTGTAGAAGACTCCCTGCATTACCCCAACGGCATCGCCCTTGCTCCAGGGCAGAAGACGCTATACCTATCCGATACCGGTGCCGGCTCGGGCCCCATAGACCCCCAGCTACCCAGTGGCCAGCTCTCCTATGTTACCACGGGCAAGCGTACCGTGTACGCGTACGACTTGTGCTCGGACGGCATGTCCATCGTGAACAAACGGCCCATCTACCTCTCGCAGGACTTCGTTCCAGACGGCGTGAAGGTTGCGCGCAATGGATACATCGTCGCGGCCACGGGCAGCGGCGTCGATGTCCTTGATCCGGTGGGCACGCTGCTAATTAGGATTCAGACGAATTATACCGCAGTGAACTTTGCGTGGACGGGAGAGGACTTTGAGACGTTGTGGATTGTAGGGGTCGGGGGCATTAGTAGGGTCAATTGGAACCTGAAGGGACAGGTCCTTACATGATGGGTTGCGCGGTGAAGGGCCAGGTGGCAAATTGCGAAGGGGTTCTGACATTGGTCGCACGTGTTTCTGCGCTACTAGTTAATGACGGATGTCACCCGCTGGTGAAACCGAGCGTCACTCGGACGATCCGCGGTGCCTGCCACCTACAGTACCGTTCTGCCCCTTCATCATTACCTTATGACGTCGAAAAAAGAGAGTGGAAATAAATGACAATGGAAGTGCCGATAGAGCTATCGTCGAATCAATTACTACGCCGTTGTTGAGCCGACTTGGGCACCCTCTTGTGCAATTCAAACCCCACATTGAAGTGTAATACTGATTATCCCGATATACGCCTGAGCCTGAGTCTGAGACTCCGGTGCAGAGCGCTACAAGGGATGCTTATACAGAGTCATCCGCGGGACACGAAAAACCCGCGTCGTAATATGCCGTGGTCAACACAGACTTTTCTGGACATGAAAATACGATATGCACCACATCACTATTCCCCTCTTCCTATTTCCCCCTCTCTTGCGGGACGGGAGGGACCACCACCTGCCATCCAAATCAACAAACAATACCAGCACGGCACCTACACTCTTCTTCTGAGAGATTTCCAGAAGCTACAGCGGGCCAGGGATGTCGCCATCTCTTGCTATCTCCGGTACGGTTCCCTCAATTTCGTCTTCGCGTGCTTTGAACGGAAAGGGCGGATGCGGGAGGAGGGGAACGGTGTAGAGCAGCGAGCGGACATGAAATTGCTGCCAAAACTACATGATCGACCCCACGGAAGAAAGCCAGTCCCATCACATTCCCATCCATCCCGTTCCAAAAACAACAATTTTGAAACCCTCGTCTTCAATCCATCATGACGCTCTAGATTCACTTTTATCCTTTCAAGACTTGTGTCATAACCGTGGTCTCCTCCGGTTTCTCCCGTACACACCATCCCGAAAGAGAACGCAAGAGGGAGGTCTACCTGAAACGATAACGTTGGGCGGACGGGCCGAGGGATGTTGGACGTTGAATACGGATGGAAAGTGGTACACTTTACAGGCAGAGTGACTCAAGTACTTCCTTGTCGATGAGCCGTTTTCCGTTTTCCCAACGGTCCAGAAACGTACGTAAACGATATAACTCTTGATTAGAGTTACTTGGATCACTAATATATGCCCCTTTGCCATGCGCTAAGCCAGTCGCACAAGGGAAAGCAGAAAGAGAACGGCTCGAGCAAGTTTCCGATCTCACTCCTTGGCTTCTTCAACGTCAACCCAGAGCAACCAACCATGCCGTGCCCGTCTATCCGCCTAGGCCTTGATGGTATTATACTTACTCCTGCGCCGAATCTGAGGTCCCCATTTATACACTATCCAAGGTAAAGGCATCAAAGCCAAAGCGATGAAGCAAAATAGACTAGTTGCCCAGTCTATGCCAAGGTGACGGTACACTGCATTTTTAAAGCATCGTCAGCTTTGAGTCGCTTGTCCACCGCAGGCGGGAAAGATGATTGATGTTGACAAGCGTCAGGGATGGACCAGCTAGCTTACTTTGGACTGTAAAGAGAGGGAAAGCGGCTCCAAGTACGTAGCGAAGCAGTCCATTGGCGGCTAGTGCTGATGCTCCGTTCAGAGCATCATATACGTCTAATAAATAGAGCGCTACCGAACACTTCGTGCAGTAGTCAGCGGCTATGTTCGGTGAAGTAGATGCTGAACTCAGAAAACGACAAAGAGAATGAATCACAATTAAGAGGGCGATTTGGATTTCGGGTAGAAGAGAGCCATGGCGGCGCACACTCTTCCGTAATCGGAAGCAATGCACAACAGAGGGCACAGAGCGCACCGGTCACTTACGAATACCATGATGTTTCCCCAGCCAAATGGAACAGCCGCAAGTACCGGACTGATCCAATGAATATCAGCTCGTGCTGTCCACCCAAACCAGAACAAGCCGACCGGTAGTCCAACAGAACCCAACATGGCAGAGTAAAGCCGATGCTCTGGAGCAACGGCACCATTTCCTCCTTCTCGGAGGGATGCTCGATAGAACTTTTGGTATGTGAATCGATCCACGAGGATGAAAGTGGCAACTGCCAAGCAACATCCAAGGGCGAGGCCGAGGAACGTCAAGCCAACCTGTCCCAGATTAAAGCGGTAAACGCCTTCAAAAACGATGGGAAACGCGTCGAAGAAGGCAAAGATCACAGCAAAATTGAAAGCAATGTAGAGACTGAAGAAGCTCACAATGGGTTCGGTGATGAGCATACTGAGAGGTCGAAAGAGTGTCACTGTCAGCAAGAGTTTGAGTGCGGCAGCACCAGAGGGCCCCGTTTTGGGGACCGAGACCCCAAGACGTTTGGCCCGACGCTCAAGTATGGTCTTCTTGTAGGTTTCGCTCATGAAGGCGGAGAAGAGGTAGCTCGCGACCGTGAAAAAAAGTTGCGTCCATTGCGTCCAGCGCCAGCCTTTATTCTCTGCTACGAAACCACCAATCACGGGACTGATAGATAACGCGTTAGTTATGATCATCCAACGCTACTTCTCTGTGCCATGTATGACTGCACTTAATGGGTACAACATGCATGATGGAAGAGTCCAGTAAGGAGTTGCAATATTAAGACGTACCCGAGTGCAGGACCCAGGGCAGGTGCCAGGACGAAGAGACCGATTGAGGTCGCTCTTGCTGAAGGATGGAACAGATCTGCATTCGTTCCAGCCCCAATGCTCAAAGGGGGACCTCCAAAGAATCCAGCGAAAAACCGGCAGACAAGAAGAGTGGCGAAGTTTTGCGCGTAGCCTGCTCCTAACGTGAATAGTCCGAATATTGGCAGAGAGACCCAGTAGACCACTCTTCGACCAAGGGTCTCACTCATCGGAGCAGCAAGCATTGGTCCAAAGGCAATACCTAGAATGAAGATCGATAGTCCAAGAAGAGCAGCGGTGGTAGAGACGTCGAATCGCGCCACTACATCGGGGACACCTGGTGCGTATAAAGACGAACCAAGTGTACTTTGGGGCATTGTTAGCTCTCTGATTCTTTCACAAAGAGCAGAAGATTGCCACATACACCGTAAAGCAATAGATGGAAGGAATCATGGAATGGTAGGTTTTCTTTGCGATTCCCCAGTTCTGTGGATCATCCAGATCATCTGGACCGGACCAGTCACCTGCTTGGGTTGACTGTTCGAGAGTTACACGGTCAGGGTTCGCCGCGAGTCCGAAGGCTGGAGATGCCTTCTCTGGATCTGTCGTGCCCCTTGATTCCATTGTTGTTTTTGTTTCGTTCGCATCTCGCGATTCGATTGAGCCAACAGTCTCTATTGACGGTTGATAGGCTACCATATTGAGGAAGGCGATTGAAAACGATCAAGTCAAGTACTGTGCTTCTGGGAAGTTTGATGAAGGGTTTAGGATAAGAAGGTGAGGTCTGACTGAGACTGGGCAGGCGGAGGAGAGACGGATTGCAGGTGATTTAGACAAGACGCGCCTGCTCTCAACAAATTGTACATGTACGAGTCTGGCATGCAAGTCATTCCCTTCCGCGGCTATTTAGGCGCGAGGAGGTCTGAAAATCTCGCCGAGCTCGTTTTAGACGACGGAGTCTGTGACATTGTAAAAGCTTCTCACGGTAATCGGGCCGAACAATCTCGCCGAGTCTGTAGAGGTAGATCATGTTGTACGAAGGGCAGTAATGTTCCTACCTGGACGGAAGCTGCATCGTGCCGCCCGCCTCCCTAAGAAGACGCAAGATCATGTAGGATACCGGCCCGAGACGCTCGCGCAGATCTCTGCTTCGCTTAAGGTAGCTGTCGGTTCTTGGAGCCGCAACGCCGTCATGCATATTTACATGTTCATCATACTCGTACATGTCTTACCACTCCGGGTCTGCGTCACACTTTTTAAAAGCTCATGGGGACGCCAAAATTTCAATCACGAGGCGCAGCACTCGATGAGGATTTCCCGGCGGTCTTATGGACACAGGTAGCGCAGCGCTGTGATCGGTGATATTGGCAGAATTCTGCTTTGACACTCCGTTGTTTTGGAGGCTCTGTTCCCTCATCACCTCGGCGGTCTCAACGCGCGTCGGTCCGGCAGCACGAGCGAAAATGCGGTCCGTATTTGGTTAGGAGGTTGACGTAACGTTGGGCGGAGCCAATGCTTGCTCGTCCCGGCATGTGGATCTTTCAATTGTTGGTCAGGCGAATGATGCAAGGAACGGCCGTTGAGGCCTCAATGTTCCTGGATCGCCACTGACTTTGAAGAGAGGGAATTTGTAAACGGATTGAGGCCAAAGGTGCAAAGTTCGCTTTCGGCACAATGTGAGCTGCCTTGCTTCGATTGAGGTTGACCCATAGTAAAGCCTCCGGTGTCTTCAAGAGCTCTCACGCACCCAGCGGCACTGTATGCGGAACATTACTGGCGGTCGCCTTGATCCATTTTGGGATGAAAGAATACACATCCCATCAGACTGGACCTGAGCAACCGGCAATCTCCCCTTCCCTTGCAAAGAGCTCAACAGCCCTAGGTACAACGATGCCTAACGATCGATGGGCCTGTGGAAGTCCCACCTAAGGCCACTGGCGTTGCGGTCCAGTGGGATTCAGGTCCCCCAAACGAGCCAAAGTCCACAAAGTCCTACATTACGTTCCTCGTGCTTTGCCTTGTCTCCCTGATTGCTGCAATGGACGCGGTCATTGTCGCGAGTTGCCTCCCGGCCATAACGGCGGATCTGAAAAGCACGACCGCCGACGCATTCTGGTGCGGGACTGGTTTTCTGCTGACACAGATGGTAGGTTGCAAGTCAACACGAGCTTCCCGCCAGAAAGAACGGCACGTTTTCTGGCTCGGGACGGCTAACGAGGTGCTCAGGTCTCGATCCCGCTCTACAGGACCCTCAGTGACATCTTCGGCCGTAAGTGGAATTTTATACTTGCCATATCACTGTTCCTTCTTGCTAGTGTTCTATGTGCCACGGCACAGAACATGCATTGGCTGGTTGCGGCCCGCGTGGTAAGTCGATGATGCTCCTTTCTCCAACGAGGATGACTACGTGCTGCGGCCAAAAATGAGATGACGGAACTGGCTAATCTGGTCGCCTTGTCTATGAAGGTTCAAGGTCTGGGAGCCGGCGGAATGTTGTCTTTAGTGCAGGTCATCGTGACAGACATTGTAAGCATGAGAGAGAGAGGGGGAAATACACTGCAATGACTGCATTTTCCTGGGCCTTGGCTACGATCATTGGCGTAGGTCGTCCTTTCAGACCTCCACAAGCTCTTCGGTGGCACGAGCTCACTCTGCAACAATAAAGACTGATGTTGCACGTGTCGCAGATCCTGGTTGGAGGAGCCATCGGTGAGAAAACGTCGTGGCGATGGTACGTTGAACACGGTATCAGCCATAAAAGACATTTGGCTGCTTTTCAACAATCATAACATAGCGAAAAACAGCACTGACTGAATCAACCGTCTAGGATCTTCTGGATCAACATTCCCACCTGCGCTGCCTGCATCATTGATGCCCTTTACACGCTCAGACCGCGTATGGACCGGTCTTCGCTTCGCAAGAAACTCGTCCGTGTGGATTATCTCGGTATTGTCTTATTCATCGGTTCATCCACATCATTCCTTATCGGACTAAGCTTGGGAGGCACCCAGCATCCATGGAGCTCCGCACCAATAGTTGTGCCATTGATTGTAGGTGCCACGGGCTTCATCGCCTTCTTGGTTGTGCAATGGAAAATGAAGATGCCAATGATGCCCTTGATCATCTTCGTCCACCGGACAGCAATCGCTGGCTTTGTTGGTACCTTCGTCCATGGACTAGCCATATGGGCATACTTGTACTATATGATCGTCTTTGTAAGGGAACATTCCGCATCTCCATTCATCCGAGTGACGGACTAATAGTCTTCCAGTTCCTCGACGCTCGTCAGCACAGCCTCCTTCACTCATCCGTCGAAACGCTTCCTGGCGGTGCCTTCACGGCCCCATCGTCTATGATGTCTGCTCTCATTGTCGTGCGCACGCTACACTTCCAAAAACTCGCATGGGTTGGATGGACGGCTTTGGTCGTGGGGTTCGGCCTGGATTCGCTTCTTACGCCTGATGGCAATAACGGAGTTCTATACGGACTGCAAATAATCGCCTCGATCGGTGGAGGGATGCTGTTCCCACTCTCCAATTCGCCGTACAGGCCACACAGCTGGACGAGAACCTAGGGATCGCAACGTCCACACTGGTCTTCCTGAGGAGTCTGGGCCAGGCTTTTGGGGTCGCAATTGGCGGGACAGTGTTCCAGAATCAGTTCAATCGACATGTACGCGATACCGTAGCTGCGGGAGTCATCCCAGTCGAGATGGCGATCGATGGCAAGGACGCTGAAGGGGCTTATGCTGCAATCCTGCAGCGCCCAGACGCTGTACGAACAGCGTACAAGTATGTATATTCGGATTCAGTACACACAATATGGTACGTGTTCGTGCCGATTACTGGCGTGGGGTTAATGTTCAGCTTAATGGCAAGAAATGAGAGCATGGACAGGGGACTGAATAGTAAGCAGGCGTTTGAGCATCGGAAGAAGGAACCGAAAGATGAAGAGGTGATGGCGGTAAAGTCATGAAGTAAACCGGACAAATGAAGACTTGCCAGCGTAGACTACGATGGAGCAGCTATAGCTCAAACTTTGATGTTTACAAATTCTGAGAGATGTGAAACGGTTGGAGAGCGATAATGGTAGAATCTTTTGCGAACTTCTAGTTTGTTCTCCATGGTTGAAGACGCTTCGAGCTCAGCGGTTGGCGACGCTGGTGAACACATAACAGCTTGTGAAAATAAGTCCAGCGAGGTTGTCACAATTACCCATGGAAATAGAAGGAAAGCTCCTGTGCGGAAGAATCAACTCTTGCAGTTATTGCTGATCTCAGCTGCAAGAGTAGAGTAGAGTAGAGTAGAGTACTCGCTAACGAATTTCCCTGTTACCCGAGCCACCCGCCTATTCGGGTCACCTCGCTGTCGCTTATTTTGCAATAGGGAGGTTTTGCCGCTGGACACTTCCAAATTTCCACTTTCTGGACACTTCTGAAAGTAGTTAGCGTAGAAACTAGACCCAATCAAGCTATATAAAAGTCCGGAGACTTCCGTATACCCTTCTAGCAGTGACTGTGTTTATTTTGCTAGTAATACCCATATAAATCAAATACTACAACTGCTAGAAGTTGTTTCTGACTAAATTGCTTAATAAACATCAAAATAAACATCAAAATCAACAACCACCATGAATAATGAGAATGAAGTGCTTCTTGTTCTTTTGTTATATGTTTATATACTTCAATATAGTCAATTAAACTTTTCTCAGCATCATTATGTTTCTTTGATTGAGTACTCATTCTTTGAGTTCAGTTTGAATACTTGAGGTGAGAAACAACAACATTGTATGATGCAGTAAGTGCTTTCTTCTTTAGTATACATGTACTAACAGTAGTATTAGATTTACAAAGCATGAAATCCACAGTCTTCTTTCATTTCTGAACCTTGAGTCTATTTAATGACAATCTGAATATGCATTCTTTCTTAAGCTTGTTCTATGTCTTGTTCTTGTTTGTTTGTTGTTTTCACAATGACTATTTGAACTTACACTTTTCTTTGAATGCTCTGTCACCTACCTATTCATGATTTATATGAATATAATTGAACATCTGTGTTGACAATACAGCAAGATGCTTCATTGACATTCTATTTTACAATATTGACATCTACAACAGTATGACTGAGCAATTGAAAGAGCTGAAGGGTGAAGAGAGCACAAAACAATATGAGGGTTTGTGAATAAGACATTTTAAAAGACATGCTGCTCACAGAAAGAGCAGCAGATAATGTATTCAGGGTATAAGAGACATCATGACTTTAAATACCAGGCAGTGATATGTTTAGATGACCTGATTGACTCAATTGCAGGCCTCTACAAAGAAAAGATCAATGATTATGCCATTGTTTGAGACTCTGACCTGAAATGAAACCTTCAGCAAGTCTGCAGTGACTGTCAACCTCTATACCTGTTTGAAGATCAGGTCTACAAGCATCTGAACAGCATCTTCAGCCCCTATTCAGAAGGACAAACTCTTACTGACAATAAGGCAGCCTTTAATCACTGTCTTTCAAGTGTACAGATCATGATTGAACAGGCTTTTGAGCAGATTCAGAATCTATGAACTTACAACACTTTCAGTACTCAATTGTGTTCTGAACTGCAGTCAGTGGCTGCTTACTATCTAGTAAGTGTTTTACTAACCAACTGCTACACATGCATGCATGACAATAGTGTAGCTGAAAGTCAGTTTCTTGTTCAGCCTTCTTTTATAAAGAAGTATTTAATATTAAACTAATGTATTTCCCTGTTACCTGAGCCATTTGCCTATTTGAGCCACCTCAAATTTCATACAAATCATGAAATTTCAAGACTTCATAACTTCACAATATTTAAGCAGAAACTTAACAATACATATTTTTAGTAATATTATATAATTATAAAGATCATTAATATCTATAAAACATAGAAAAAGTGCTTTAACTTAAGATTTTATATATATATATATGTAATTTATAGTAATTTATAAAAAAACT
>JAABUP010002032.1_pt1 | contig 40767 bp, 33 predicted proteins | sample 5559201 | NCBI WGS metagenome assembly JAABUP01 (sample SAMN10711887, study PRJNA513373) | rock metagenome | isolation source: Antarctica rocks | place: Antarctica | reverse complement strand
TCTCAGCTCTTGACCTCCGCCTGCTTTTGAAGCGAGCGCAAACAGAGAACAGCAATCAGGATGAGCAACAGAATGCTTGACAAAGTGTTCAGTCGCCTACAGTCTCAAGAGATCATCAAATTTCAAGGAAACACTGCAGAGAGCATCAGATAAAGATGCCCGGAAAACAATGCCGGTCAACCCAAATATAACTGAGGACCACAGTGTAATTCAGGGCCCACCTCCCTCACTTAAAGGCACAGAGATGAAGCTCCTCAATACTCTTGTAAGATCTGAGCCTTGACAGGTCAAATCTGATGCGGACAAGAAGATCAAAAGTATTGTTCTGTGCTTCACAATACTTCAAAAGGTCAGATGCGATCCAATGAAATTCTTGAAAGGGATGAAAGGTGTAACACAAGTGGTGAGACTTGGTTTCAAAGAATTTCAACCAACTCAAATTCTCTATCTGAATCTAGAAAGATTAGATAAGTATGTCTTCCCTCTCTTTTCAATGAGGTAGATGTGCACTGACATGTTATAGATTTAGGCAATTGACACCGAAGAACCTTTGTGCTCTGTGGGACACACTGAACAAGATGCATACAAACAAAGAGGCTGATGATGACATTCTTAAAGCAAACTTGGACGATTCGCTGAATCTCATAGATGAAAAGAGACCAATGTAGTGTTCTCTTCCCTTTAATAAATCAGTCAAAAAAAGAATCATACTTTAATTACAATTTCCTTGATGCTGCACAATCTTTCACTGAGACAAGTACAACTGAAAATTATTAAGTCTAGCCTACAATCCGGGCAGGTAAACACTGACTGACTAGTACTGTATACTGTCACGTAAGTCAACAATGACAATGTAACTGTAAATAGACTGGGTCACATTGTCAGCAGAGATGACTGTTGTTCAATGTTACTTAACATGTACCCTGAAGTACAAGTATAATGTGAAGGATTTCTCTTGTAGATACACAAAGGGCAGCACAATGTCTTGCCACAACAGCCGCCTCAAGACCACTTCTATCAGTAACATCCGACATTTAGCCAACATGAAGCACAGGGTCTCGAGGCACAATGTGGTTGAACACAACATCCTTAAGATCGTGATTGATATCCTCAATGAAAAGCAAATAACTCCTAAGTTTAGTGGGCAGCTTCTTCTAGGCACTGTGAAACTTTACAAATGGAAGATGGACTACTTACTGCGAGACTGCAGCGAAGTGATTTTCAAAATTCAGTTGGTAAGCTCTGGAATTTTTGTTCCCCGGTTCCCGCTCACTTTTCGATCTCAGACTTTCCGGCAAGATAGTCTTTGCATTCAGGTCTATCAATATCTGACAATTGAAGATCTCAAGACTATTGATCTGAGTGCACCAGTCAGTCTGGAGGCCGCATTTGGACAGACAACTCCCCTCCCCCGACAATTGTTTACCCCTCTCAGGGGTACTCAGTCTGACGTCAGTTTTGGTATTGACAGTTGGAGCCCTGATCTGCGGTGCGACCGAAACAAGCCATGTGAGAAACTGCAGTTGCTTCCTGAAGATATTGATATAGACATAGGTGATTCAACAGGTTTTCAGACAATCGAGTTGCGAACAAAGCCTCCAGACTCAAAGAATGAATACCCATGGTTTGGTCAAGAGAATCAAAGTTCGGGCAGCGAGAAAGACGTTCAGGCTCATGATCCTGCGCTTTTGTTCAAGTGGACTTGTCTAGACGTGATCGATGAAGCCTCTGCCCCTGCAAAATGAAGACATTCATCACAAAGAAATGTTCTGACAGACGATATCACCGTTCTTGCCCCACTCTCTGACAGTGAGTGAGGAAATTCTCCTCCCACGAAATCTCAAGCTCAGATACCATTTCAAGTTTGACAATCCCAGTGGATGGGCGCCTGAGGTCCGTCACATGCTGTCACTTGATTTGACAAGGGAAAGTGGAAAACTAGAACACAATGATGCTGAGCTTGAAGCCGATAAAACCAGAAACTCCGCAAAGACTGAGAGCCAGCATCAAACTCAGATGACTCTTGATGAGACGGCGGACCTTGGGTTTCCCAACAGCAGCTGGATAGGCAACACTGACGATGATAGTAGTCCGGTGACTTCAGTGTTTGATGCCACTGTTGTACCGAGAAATAACGTGAAAGAAGGGCTGTTGCAAGCGTTGAATTTTCTTAAGAGTCAACTTGAGTTACTGAAGGAAAACACTGCTGTTCGCTTCGAAGACTTAGTTCCCTACTACAGCATCGGTAAGGCCGTTGCATCAGTCAATTTCTTGGCCGCCCTAACCTTGACAACAATGGGTTCCTTAATAATAGATCAAGAGCAAGACTCAAAGCATATTGAGCTTGTGGCAGGCGCATCATTCCGGCTACCAAGCTATACATAATGAATCTGCAATATATCATGGTCCTTCCTGTAGCTTCAGCAACAACGCAGGCAAAATATCTGTCTCAAGTCGGTTAAGAACGCCAACTTGGTCAAACCTGCCTAAATACACTCACTCATGTGTCTGAAAGCTCTGAACAGATGAAGTTAGATTGATTGATGTATACTTTGTGAAGGTGAGATAATAATCTCCCATATTCATGCAACTGCGCAAAGGACTCGGATAAAAAGACTCTAACAAAAACTGAATACTAAACCATGCACTCTTCGCACAAAACGTTCTTTGATACCGTGACTGCGACAATACTGGTGTTCAGGTTAGATAGATTCATTATACACGTTAGGGCCAGTAATGTATTCTGATCGCCTTTGGTCAGAGTGTATGTCAATACATGTTATTCATTTCCTACGGAATGTAAGGACAAAGAGTAAACATTGCTGTGACTCACGGTTACTATATGTTCATTCCTTGAAAGCAAATTGTGAGTATAGCCGGGACTCCATAGAGGCCTAAGCAAAAATGTCGATTTCAGAGGCAGAATGTCTCGATATTCCAAATGGAAATGAAGATATCTGTTGAGTTCCTTGCGCATTGTTGAGAGGTGAGTTTGATCATAGGTTAAACCTACAACAGCAGGCTCTAAAGCAGCAAAGGTCAAGGGTGGGAACTTTTGAAGAGAAAAATATTTGCAGAACCGTCACAAGAACTTTCTGAAAATCATCATGTTATTTGTCTAATTGCGTTCTATTTTGTGGTGATAAGTGGTTGTCACACTTACCACCCCCATATAGATGTGCGAGAAGGAACGCATTTGTTTGCACTCACATATCTATTACTCCACCTAGTGCGCCAACACTCAGCGACGCAGCTTCGGTTTGACAGGTCTTTGAGAATACTTTTATGATGACATGCCAGGCTAATCAAACTGTGAAAACAATTTGGCCATTTCAGGAAGAGCATTAAGAAAGGGTGTCAGAGCTGTATCTGGGCCTTTGAACATAAGCTCATGGTCAGATTTGATTCTGAATTTGACAATGGCACAGTCACTCATGCAACCACTCGAGCGACTTATTCCATAGTCTTGCGCTTTGTTGTCTGCTGAAGGTGGAGGGGAACGGTGAGGTGGAAAAGGTACTCAGAATTCAAAGCGACGAGGAGTCCTGTCAGAATCTAGTCCAAATTGAATATGCTCAGGATCGTAGGTCCTGCTTTCAACGCTTGATAGTGGTCGACCATATTCTTCCTTGATTGCAGGGCTGGGTAAGTGGGCTGGTGATACACTGCACCTTTGTTCCTCATCACATCTTCTTTTGAAGGGGTCATGCTTTTCATGAGGTGAGATTGAATGCTTAAGTGCCTGTGCTGAGAATTCATTCCGGGTCAAAGTCGACGATGTCATTTCCTTGCCTTTGTTGTACCTTTCGCAATGGATAGTGTGGTTACTGGTCACAGTATTTATGCTCTCTTCACAACCTAAGTTGTGGCTGACAGAGTGGAGATCATTATCTCTGTATTTGTCTGTAATGACATACTAGGTAGATAAGCTACCTCACATCATGCAGTTGAGGGAGCTTTCAAAAAGGTGAATTGAATGCTTGATTGATTTGTTGTTGATAAGCCAAGTCAGGCACAGGGTAATCGGTTGTTTTTGATTACAGTACACTGACAGATATCTATGAAAGAGATTCACTTCTTAATTATAGTAAGACTTCATAGTACGCTTTGTTAAATAGAGCAGACTATGATAATCACATGAGATGCTCATTGTTGCAGAGAACTTGACGGTCTGCTTTGCATGAATGTCTCAGACCAACAGTTCATCACAAGTCACTCTTGTTGACAGTCAAGATGAAGAAATAATTTTTGGCTGTTATCTAGTTGACTCATCAGAGACTTCTGAAGGCTCTGATCTAGAGTGTGCTGATGTACGTGACAAAACATCTCAAGCAGCATATGCTACAGAATCCAGACAGGCATACAAAGCATATCAGTTTCAAATCAAGAGTGTCAGGCAAAATGGAGAATACCTAATGCTTGATGTCACAGAAGATACACTAGGATATATTTTTGCAGCTGGTGATGAACATTGTTGGCAAATGCGTAGATTGTTTGATTTTGATAAAGTTCAAGACCATCTTCAGAAATTTGTGAGCTTTACAGCAGCCCATTCAACCATGATTGCTAGACATGAACTAGTCAAGGTTACTATAAGAACTTTTAGCACACAAAAGAAATTCCTTATTGAACATAATCAAACCTACTTGAGCTGTATCATGAACACTAAAGTTTTATCATTTAACCTTCTTCTTCAACAGATACATATTTCTGATCATCTGATTAAGTATCTTATTTGTCAGGTAAGAGACTCATAATTTTGCAGATTGTAACTAACATTGAATATAGGCCTTTGACATCTTAAAAGTTTTGAAAGAAGAAAAGGTCAGTATGTTCAAAGGGGAGCTTATTAACCATCTACATATTTGGGCATTTGGACCCCAAAAGTTTGCAGTTTGTCTTGGTAAGTTCACTTTTAAAATAACAATATTCATTGAGCTGATTAGATACTAGGTTCATGCACCAATGGGTGTGATATTTCATCATATGAAGAAGAAGATAAGACAGACACCATCTTTGATGACTTTCTGAAAACCCTGATCAATTTGAAACCAGACATGACTGATCTCATTAAGAGTCAACGAACATTGAAATTGAAAGAACTCAAAATCTCAAGTAACTCAAAAGAGATGTCTAAAGTACATGAACAGTTAGAGAAACTATTTGCTACTTCAGTCATTGTTACTGTAGAGCAAAAGACTTCACAGATTCATTCAAACAAAAGACCTTCATGACTGTCAACATCGGAGGTCAGTTTTATACCACTATTCGGGATCCCTATTGTTGAACCTAGCTATACAATAGATGAAGGTTAGAAGTAGAATTTAGAGAAGTCTTGTCATTGTACTATTATCATCTTACTGTGAAAATCATTTAATTAATAGTTGATAGATAGTGTAAACTTTCTGCGCACTTACAATGGTCATCACAGGCCCTACAAAGAGAAAGATCAAAATACAACATGACTTTCAGTGAAGCATGATTTAATACCTAACCTGTCAATCATCTCTCTTTTGTCTAAAGCAGAGAGAGTTGACCAGTATCTGAATCAGTTGCATCAAAGCTGAAAGGAGAAGAAGAGAGCTTGCTTGTTGCTGGGTCTTGATAGAGTTCATCTGCGGGGTCTCAATGGCATATGTTACCTCCTCCAGAGCATGTCAAGGTATTGAGTCAGATACAGAGTAAAGCTACTGCATTTATAGAGAGTCAGCAGCACCATAATAGGTGTGAAGGTACTGTTTGGATATTCTCAGATGTATATAAGCCTAGCTTGTCTGATCATAACTCTAGGTAGCATCTGTGCAGAAGGGTAGTTTTACTGTCTTCCGCTCACATTGCATACCGGTTCAAACTAGCAAGTGCAAGGTATTACTGTCATACCTTAGGTAAGTCGTAGCATGTACTTCCTGACTGTGACTATTCTTAGCAACTACATGTGCAAAAGGTCGCTTCATATTCTCACGTCCTCAAGCCAACAGCTGGCACTCTCCTCGAGGCACCGTCGTGGCCTATACCTATACCATGTCGCTTGTGCCCCTACCTTCTCACTACCTCTGTCTGTAACTCCCCGCTATGTGGGAAAGCCTCAAAATCCAACGCACTAACAGTCTGTTCGGCCGGATCCGCACTTGTAATCGGAACCTTGACGGCCACGGAAGTCGTGTGCAAAGTTGGCGAACTCAGAGGTGCAATTGCGGGGCATAAGCAAGAACAAACAACAAGGCCATTGGTGACAATTCCAGTGCTCATTGGGGGGAGGTCAGTATCAGGGTTGCTTAAAAGCTGATAGACTTTGACGGATCTGATGGACCAGTAGGCTTCTGTGAAGGCAGCCGGGTTACTTCTAACAAATTTGGTGCAGAAGGAAGCCCTAGAGGCACATGAGCCGGAGGATCAGACACTGTCGGCTCAGTCACCACAGAAATTTGTATCTATAACCTGGTTGCCGTCAGTGTTTCTGTTCAAGTGTAGTGATCATGCCGCAGAACTGACAATCTGCTGGTTCTGAAAGTGAGTGTCAACATCGCAGTTGCCCTGAAACTGCACGAGAGGGGGAACCCAAGTGCTGACGTCAAGATTGTTGCGGTCAATGTCGGCAGAAACTTGGCTCCTGAGGAAGAAATAGATGCTGATGTAGGATGAAGTCCACTCAGTAGCGTAAACGCCGCCTTTGATTGTGTTGAAGCCAATGCCATAGGTGTTGCTTGTGAAGGCTGTGATTTGACATCCAGCATTGTTTGCCTGACCAAGTGCGTTCCCATAACAGTCTGTTGTATTAAGTCTTCCTGTGAATGTATCGGTGTTGATGATGAAGCAACCAGGGCTTGTGTGTAAGGTCATATTGTTCTGAGACTGCTGATTGATACCTTCAATGATATCAATTTCACCACCACTAGGCCAGTTAGGTCCAAGCATCCAGCTAGGATTCTCATCAGCAATCACCATATTTGTGGAGCTTGCAAACCTCACAATGCAGACCAAATGCCGCAGATTCCACCAGGCATATGTGTAATGTTGACAATAAACAGACCATGATTATAGAACTCCTTGCTGATGAGGTGAACACTAGATCTGCCACTCTGTGAAGCTATGTTGATATGATCAACACCTATATATATTGTGTTGTCAGTACTTCGAATCAAGCTAGTGCTCTGCGCCGTCCTTTGATCAACGTAGTTGACGTATTCATGGTTTGGATCATGGTCCTGCAGATTGCTTAATAAATTTAACAATAAAGGAAATCCTTCAAAGAGATGCGCACAGTGAAGAACTTAAACATATCGAAGAATGTTGAGGGAGTATAACTGTCCTTGAGAACGTAGACAGCCATACTGAGGCTAGCATAATATGTGTGGATCAGAAGTACTGTGAACAACATTCTGGCAACAGCCCTCGTGAGAGCGAGCTCAGCTTGACGCAAAACATGAAGGAGAAAGCATATAAATCCTGTATCAAAAGCTCAGGAACAGGAACTAGACACCTCATTGAAATTCTCATCAAAGAACCCTAGCAAAAGTTTCTCACCCACCTTCCGGATGAAACTATAGCGGCTGTTGTCATCCTACCCGGTCGTGTCTCATCTATGTAAAACGGCTGTGGGCATACTCGTACTTCTTGGTTATGATTTGATTCATTATCTTGATATTTCAAATACCAGTATCATAAAGATGAACATTCAACGAACATCTAATCAAAAGCATAAAACATGCACCCTTCCCCTGGGTCAGGGGGATTTTCAACACCCTTTTTCCATATAAATTACATCACAGAGTTTGACTTACATCAGACAACCAACCGGCCCGAACATTGGCCCAGCATAATAAAAACTTTTCAAGAGCGCCAGATAGTTTTTCGTCCTTGGTTGAGCTCATGCGCCCCATGGCTGATACTTGGTGCCTGTGATTGAATCTCCTTGTTGTGGCGCCTCAAACACCTTTCCCTTTCACCGCTGAGACACGTGCGAAGCTCCATATGCAGTGTGTTCTGCTGGAATGGTTATGGTGCTACTGCCCTCGGTTTCACCGATGGTTTCTGCATAAGCGTACGCGACTGAAAGACGTGTAGGTCAAACAGTAAAGCAAGAGGGCAAGAACGTATTCGCTTTCGAAATTCTGCAGCTTACTGTATATCTCCTTTATCGCCCGTGTTCTGAGTAGTAACATTATCGTTATATCGGTATACCATTATCCATGCACACGACTCCGAGACTCTATAACCTGTAACTTTAGAACAAACGGTCGAGCATCTTTGCTTCGCCCTCTGACCAATCATGGCTGACGTCATTCAGGTTATTGTGTGCGATCATGCCAGAAATTAGTGTACCAGTTGAAGCGTGTCAAACAGTTATGGGCGTATCCACCTCCCTGAAGGCCGGCAATGAAGTCATGAGGTCGATTGTTTCTGTTCTTGGACTTAGGCCAACCAAAGCCACGCGCTGGTCGGAAGACAGGTCACCGTCCCCGGCGAGGGCAGATTTTTTGGGCAGGGTATATTTGAACATGGCGGAGTGGATGTATAAGGTGAGCTGCGTGGCGAAAGTCTCTGGAACCAACATATATGACCAAGCCCTGTTGTCTCGAAATATGTAACAGCTGAAAAGAGCGAGGTGAGTAGCTCGTGCTGGCAAGCTTACGTTTAAAGAACGCTCGATCGAGAGTGCGGGAAGGCAAATCAATCCGAGGGAACGGAAGCGGCTGTTGAAGCAGTACTCAAATTTCAAGCGCGATAATCTTCCCTCTGCGTGTTCGGGGTATCGCGTGCATCCGTTAATGAGGAGTGCGTGGCGGAGGTGCTCATACAATACAACAATAGTAGCACAAATAAAAGATACACGCTCTCCAAAATGTGAAGCCATACCGAAGAACTTGCTGTCAATTCGGGCCACTACTAGACGGCCGCAGTAGTCACTGGAAGCGGAGAAACCCTTACTCGTATTTGCGCTCGTAAATCGGAACCGAATGAATTCAGCCTTATCCGACCAAGATACCACCTTACATAGAGTAATAGATAGCCTAAGGCTATGGGAACTCACTCGCAGTCGAAAAATGGGCATGTTTAGGTTAGCACGGTCGATTCTCTGTGTTCAAAATGGCTGGGATAATGATTACGACCCAGAATCGGCAGTACAGTTCTGACGCGGAGGTTGATATATGGGCCCCGCTGATCAGTCACATGAATCCGCTATACTCAGCATCTTCCAACTCAGCTTCACCATCTCTAGTTGAATTGTCTTGTATATTTGGCTCCATCTCAACAATGACGTGCTTCAACTCATTCCGGTTCTTCTTGAAGGCAGCCGTTGTGACTGCGTCATACTCCTCCTTCATCACTGAAGTCATCTTCTGCATCCTTTGTATCCTTTGTGAGTGAAGATATTACTGTTTCATCGGCTGTCTTGAGAGTAAACTTGAGTTCCTGAATGTTATTATTCTGAATGAATTCAGACGCTCTCTCCCAGACAGACTCTAGCGTTTCTCCGTGAATCTTACCACTCTTTCACCTCTCACGAATCAAAAGTGAAACTCTGGCTTTAATGATTCAGAAACGTACGTCTATCAAAGGCTTTGGTGTCCCTGAAGGGCCATTGATATTTGAGTGAGGCGGAAGCGAAGCCGTTTTTGGTGAATGGACACTGGATGTATCTGTCTCCACAGATAGGTTCCTTTGTCTGGGTATTGAAGTCTCTCTGACGGATAGTGGGGGATCATGTACTACTGGGTATGCTCGTGTGTCAATATCCAGTAGCCAAGTCCTCTCACACTGCTCTGAGTGAGTCTGAAGTGCGCTTGAAATGCGTGGTAAAGGTGTTATAGATCGAGCAGGACTGAATGTAATGTCGTGGTGAGAAACATGCGCATTCTCTGAAGGAACTGAACCTCCAGCTGCAGTTGGTGTCTGTCCGGCTCGAAAGCGTTTGGAAATCACATCCTTCCGTGTTGGCAATAGAGGGTCATTGAGAGTAGAAGTGATGGTTGTTAGCACTGGATCCACCACCACATCATCTCTTTTACGCTTCTTCGACCTGATCGGACCAAATTGTGCATCATGATGAGCGTAAGCATTCTGTCGCCAAAACAGTTGACATAATAAATCGGTAATCCTGTAGCGGCAGTTAGTCTGTAATCTTTGACGGAAACAGAAGATCTCACCTGTCTTTGTCTGCTGGATATTCTAGAGCTAAACGTTTCCCATCAAACTGTGATCTTGCTGGTCAGAGCTGAGCACCAAATCCCTTCTTATCAAAATACTTGAACCATCAACTGTAGATCTTCTTGAACACTTGAATTTTTCCATTTTGGCAGATCTTTCCCAGAAACTCCATTGGGTGTTTTGTACTGCTTTCGCCAGAAGTGAGTGGTGTCTGTAAGCTCTGTTTCTATTGGTTGGTCTTTGGCCCGAATCGAAGCTGTTGACATAAGATTGTCACAGTTGGGACTCAATTCGCGGAAAGCTTGAGCTTCTTTGCTGGTCGGGATATTTTCTGAGAATGATTGAGGTAGGTAAGGCAGCAGAGCTATCGCGCGTATGAGTACCTCAGTAAGCAATGATGCGTAAAGACTAATCGATGGGCAGACGTCGATGACAGTTAGAGGCTTCTTATAATCAGGGTGGGGAGCAGGCACCAAGGCAACAAGCTGACGTACCAACTAAAACAGGAGGGTGTGTGCTTAGTTTGGTGGCTGACGGTTGGTGCGTAGAGCAATATTTGTATTGGTATGTCTGGTGATCTCTCCGTTTTACACTTACTAGCTTCAACCTTGAAGTCTGTGCTTTGCCCATGCTCAGCTGTCTCAATCTCCGGTCAGGGATTTGCATACCAGGTAACCTAGGCAGCAAGAAACGGCCAGATCCAACAGGGATAATGCACTTGAAGAAGGCTGGGGTTGGCACAGTGAAGCTTTGTCATCCTTTCTCCGTTCGTGCATTGTTGGTCACTTTTGGACACCACTGCCACCGTAAATCAGGTCATTCAAATTCTGCTAGGATTCAAGACCTGGGATATGTCCCTGCCTGAGGCCACGTTATTGGCTACTGCCTGGAAAACCGCCTTCGGCCGAAGGTTGCTTATTCAAAGCTGATAAGAATGTAGATCTCCTCACTCAACTTAACGTTGGTTTTACAAGTGCAAGAGCCTCCCCCTCTGCCTGTATCACTTGATGAGGCTCTCAGTTCTCGGCTCTGCTTATCTAGCAACTTTTGTCAGTATTGGCATACAAAACTGCGCGAGCTATAGAATTGTCTGTTTCTGCAGAGTAAATCTGGCTGTCTTCAAACCACCAAAGCCAGTCATTTATTCTATCATCAGCTTACCAAAAGGGAGAGCTCAAAGTTCTACCAACCTAGCCCTAAAGAGCAAATCGATCGTCTTTGTCCACGGTCATCCCCATGGCGTTCTGTCGAATGCAGGATATTGAATATACCATATCTCGCCATGTAGTCATACTCTGCCTCAAACCTACTGAGGTTCGTCACAACGTCAGACTGTTGACGCTTCTCTATAGCTCAGTGCATTAATCAACCATAAGGTACGTAAGTAGGAAAGCATAGGTAAGTAGGTAGTCAGATTTCAGAAGCAAAGCTATACAACTGTGGCCCTTATACCACAATTAAGGTGAGCTCAGTAGCTACACTTTTGCGGCACCTGAACACAGTAGACTGTTACTCTGCCACATTTGAATCCAATACGCTATGCGCCTGAGAAACACCAAAGTTGACTTCCTGTGTAGAATGTTAAAACCACCTGTACTTTGACCTGAGGAATGTTGCTGGTAAGTTATAATATTGACCTCATCTCAAGTTTCTACATCCCTGAGCTGTGCTCATGCCGCTACTCATGCTGCAAGTTGTGTTTTGCTGATCAGCTACTGCTCATTAGTTAGTGTGTGTGGGCAACAGAAGGTTAACATTGTTGTCTGTCTCGGCTGGTGGAAGGTGTATTTCATCAGTTGGGTATACTCATACCTTCTGGGTAACCATTGCTGGGAAGTCAGATATCACAGACTTTGAACAATGGCAATCTAGTACTACGCTTCAGAGTGTGTAGATTGAAGCTTGTTGACCTAGCTAGTCACACTCGAATTGACTTCAGCTTCAGCGCCACATGCAAAACCACACCGCTCTTTGCTGCGACAATTCTGAAAAACAAACCCCAAATCATGCAGGAAGTCTGTGAGGCCATTTGCAGCAGTCATCATCAAATATACAGTCCTTTCAAAGGCAACATTCAGCTGAATCGGACGCCAATCCCAAACTCTGTCACAAAACCCCCACGCTTTCTTTCTGGCAGAATCTGAGGTTATGATGATAGCAGGTAGGCTTTGATTGCGCCTAAAAAAGTTAGAGACTGGATTTGTCCCTGGGACACAGTTTCTGGCGGCGGAATGAGTGGGCAAGGTGCTGTATAACTCAGTGAAACGGCGGGTCAGTACAAGATCAATTGAATGGGGTTAACAAATAGAGTGAAATGCGTGTCAGTATGTATTTTCTCACTAGACCATGCGGAACTTGAAAAAGACGTTGAAGTTTACAGGTGTGGTGAAGCTTGAAGAAGGACCGTTCAGATCTGAGAATCTTAGGAAGGAAGGACACCTGGCCCGTGAATAAGGTATGTAATCAAATCTTTTGAGGAGCGGCACACTACGTCATGAAAGCGCCACTTTATAGCTCTTATCGAATGCTACAATGCTTGTCTCTGGACTTTGTATGTACTAGAGGCTTTGTTTCACCGCCGTTGTAGCTCGTTAAGACGACGCGTTTAGGCTGAGCTACATGGACCACACACGTCACAATTCCTTCCCTACTGTCAACTGTTGCGCTGATCCAGCTGATGCAGGATTAGTTTCAACACCGTATGTCACTACTGTCTGCTACGTTGTCTCGGAGCTTTTCAGAAAGACAAGAAAGAGACTGAGTGTGATGATGGGCCATGAAGCCATGGAGGTGCCCCAGTAACTGACTCACCAGTCTGCTGCAGCTCTGACCTTGGCATATGATGCCTCTTTTCTCAGCTCACTGGATTATCTGAGGCAGTGCACCGTCGTGTTTGCAATTTCTTACACTACACAGAGGATTAAGGCTAGATCAAGAAGCTGTGACTGTTTGTAATATCTGAATAGAGCCGTTGATCTACCTTGGGGTAAGATCCTGAGACATCAGTGTCTCAACCAGCTTATGACATTCGCTCAACACCTTATTGGATTCGGACTCAAGCGCTTTCTCTATTTTCAGAAAGTCTTGCTCACCAAGCTGTCGCCACCTTGATTTCCTCTTATTAGCATGACATATTGGACAGAGGTACCTCACCACTTACCTGCGCTGTGGTATGAAGCCCATATGCAATGTATACCTTAAGCCCACTTCATCAAGAATTCGCTTTACTTGACTACCACTCCTAAAGCTCTTAGCATTAATCTTGTCAAGTTCTGCTCGTCGATTTTCTTCTCAAACTAACCAGAGTTGAGCTACCACCAGTCTCATTCGCTCTAGAGGTGGGTCTTTTAGCCTGTGGTTGATGAGAGTAGCTCTGATGCAATTCCTGTAACTTCCTTCTCCTGAGGTTCAAAAACTCCATGGATTCAGTAACCATGCCCTGATCAACTCTTCCTTCAAATATTCCGCTGCCTTTATCTGTCAGGAAGTACACCGCCGTTTAATAGAATGTTGTTTTTCAGGAACTAGGGAAATGCTGGAGTTGATTTTCCTTTTTCCGAATGGACTGAGCTGTGGATAACTGAGTCCCTTGACATGTTTAATAATATCATCTTCTTTCGCTTGCTCCCTTAATGTTCAATTTTGCTGTTTGCAGCTCTCTTCTCGCTTCATTAGGCTTTGTGCTCGTTTCATTAGGCTCTGTTCTTGTTTCATTAAGCTCTGTTTGCACTCATTACATCTCTTTTCTTGCTCTGTCAATGTCTGTTCTTGCTCTCCCAATGTCTGTTCTTGCTCTGCACATCTTCTTTCACGCTCTCTTAATGTCTCATCTTGTTCTTCTCTTTCAATAGAGTCTTGAAGTTCCTCATCAAGTCTCCTTAAACTGTTCTCTGCATTCAAAGAAGTAATGCTGTCAACTTCATTGTCCTGCACATTGTTGTGACTGTGTTGAGACTGAGCATCTGTCTCTGATAGCAAAACTTGATTTTGATCTTGATTTAGTGTACAACAATGTCTTGTTGAATGATTCTCATGTTCTTGATATAATTGATCGACTAAATCAGTTAGATCAACTTTTAAGGATTCATTCTTCTGCACTACAGCTTGGTGTTCGGATTTTAGTTTTTTCAATTGATTAACTGAATTTATTAGATTGGTTTTCAATGATCTATTCACTTTCACTACAACTTGATGTTCAAGTTTTAGTTTTTCTAATTGAGACTCTGTTTTCTTCAAGGCCTTTTGCAGATCTTCATATGCATTATTAAAAGATTCAGCATAATTTTCTGTTATTATGAGCTGTTCGTGCAGTTTAGTAACTTTTTTTGCTAGTTGATCAGATTTTGTCTGTTCCTCATGCAATTGACTTGCTAGATAGTTACAGTGATCTGAAGTTGTTTTGATCTGCTCAATATAACTGTTACAGCAATCTAAAGTCATTTAATATGTGCGCTGAAATAATAGTGTCTGGTTAAAAGACTAGATTTCTATATGGATATGAGAAGATGCTTCAAATAGATTACATGATTACAGCTCAATCTATCAATCCTACAACGGCATGTTAGGAGTTTCAAAGCTTACTAATCAGAGCAAGTAAGCAGTACTAATAGAGTCATAGTTAATGTCTTACTTAAACCAATATTCAAAATCACAGCCAGCATCTTTTTGTTATAGATATCAAGTTTGTGAACATAGTTATTCAGGCAGTGAATTTGAGATCATGTCGGACATGCACTTATAGTGATGTGCACTGAGTCTTGACCTAATTACCATGAATTACTCTGGTACCGTAATGAAAAATATTTTCACGAAGGTTGGTGGTGCATAAACCAGGGCCCTCAACACCATGCCCAGAGTTCTAGAATACTGACACTTCCTCAGGCCATTTGGCGCCAGCGAGGTTGAACTGTTACTGCTTTGTAGCTGTCCCTTCTTCTCTCCCGTAGCCATCCGTATGTAGGCCGATTAAATCTACGGAATCGTCGGAATTTGACGGACAGGAGCGTTTCGTAAGGCCGTCGGCTATCATTTGATCCGTGGGTAAGTAGGCGAGCTTGATGCCGCCGGTAGCTTGAAATTGTGGGTTCCGCACGAGAGCTATGGCCCCCCGATTATCCATCTTGATATGGACCGCGTCGCTGTCGCTGTCGTTAGCTGCATTCCAGTCAGAGAACTCCGCATCCAAATTCCTTCCTTTGTGGTCTCCATCAAGGTAATGTACCCCCCCTCCGTTGACGACAGAGCGACGATGGTTTGACGCTTGGATCGCCACAAAATTGGCCTGTTGGCTAGCTGAAAGACGTGTCCAGAAGTGGATTGTTGAGTCTCTTTACATCCACCCCATTATTGATTCCGAACTTCCTTCAAGACCCAGCGTTTTCGGCTTATTACCGTATCAAATGCTGACGTCGGTGGTTCCACAAATGTATCGAAAGACGTGTTTCAGGGCGTTCTAGTGCGTCATATCCAATTGCGACTGAATCGACTAATTGAATAGGCTATGTCGGGGCGAGTTTGAGTCATTGCGTACATCAAGGATGCGACAGTGGACTGATATTGCTCAATGAAAGCGGCGTCGGCGCGGTCCCTGAAAGCCTTTAGGTCAAAGCCTCGCTCCATGGGTATGGCAGCTGGCCTCAGATCACTAAATCCAAAGTGATCTAACACCCCCTCAAGGTAAGTCTTTTGCGAGACGGTGAGGGTTCGTTGTTGTCGATCTCGAGTCATCTTCATGCCGAGATAATGCTGGACGGTCCGCAATCGATTTTCGTTAAGCTTTCGTTTCAAACCGTCAATGGCCTTCATGCTGGGGCCGAGAAGCAGGATGTCGTCGACGTAGACAAACACTAGTAAATCGCCGCATTTGAAGGCATCCAAAACCTAAGTCAGGTAGGAACGTGTGTATGGTCTTATACCATACTCTAGGTGACTGCTTTAGTCCATAGAGGGCCTTATTAAGGTGGCACACAAGAGTTCCTTTGGTGTAGCCCGTGGGCTGTATGATGAAGACCGTTCCGTCCAGTTTTTCGTTCAAAAACGCTGTTTTAACGTCCATTTGTTCGCGGTGATAGTCGTAATAAGCGGCTATCGCGATGGCGACTTTGTAGGTCCGCGATTTGACGACAGAGGCGTAGGTTTCGCTGTAGTCAATGCCGTAGCGTTGCTCAAATCCTTTTATCACCCATCCAGCCTTATGCTTCGTTATCGAACCGTTGTTGGCGCTCTTTTGGTGTCTCTCATTGGGTATATGCGCGTACGCTTTGCACCCGAAAACACGTAGGTGGCTGAGGTCCGTGGGCTCAGCATCGCTGTCGGAGTTCATTGGTTCGTACCACATCTGGGCCGGAATCTTTCCGTTGGGTATAGCTTCGGTTTAGGAGGTAGCACGCCGTCTTGACAGCATCTGGCCACAGCATCTTCGGCATTGATGTCGATTATCATGACTCTTGCTCGTGAGGCGACTATGCCGTTGCTCCGTTCAGCGACTCCGTTTTGCTCTGTTGTTGTTTCGAGTATTCCACTCTACCCAATCAGGCCTAACCTCGTTCCTGATTCTGAGACAGATTCAGTCTTGATAGGCTGAGGAGACTCGCCATTGACCACATCCCATAGCCCAGCACTTAGAAGTGTGAACTGCATGGTTGTCTTCCATGACGGGTGGTCGCGTCGCCTCGTAACCGGCGAACGACCGTAATTGTAGGACGTCGGGTGTTGACATCTTGTTTTCGAATCGTTGAGTTCCTGCTCTCGTGCAGTGGGTATTGACTTGTAAAGGGGCCGTCATCGAATGGATGTTGGTCAAAAGTCGATGGTTTTTGCCGGCGACGACGAGGTCAATTGAGTTGCTCAATGCACATACACAGCCGGCCTCATAACCTGTCGAACATACGCTTATAGCGGTGTGCACTGAGTCTTAATACTCGTGATGTACTGACTTGATTACAGTACCTACATTCAAAAGAGAATTACTCGGGTAATGGAAAAACTTTTCAGGAGGTTAGGTACTATGCCCTCATTGTAAGTTGTGCCACCAACAGAGGCCCTTTGTGTAAACAAGGGATGATATTTCATTTCAGAGAATAGTCTGATGCCATATGTAAGTGCCAATCCTCTGAACTGATCTACCGGGATCAAAGTGGTTTGCCTAGCTTTCATCCCACATGTTTCACCATTCTTTCCTCAGTGCTTGCGAATGCAGCATAACTCTCTCAATCTAGAACAAATCTACCCCACGGGACTGGGTTCTCATGGTTAGGATTCCCGAGGTTGTGGATCCTGTACTGTAACTGTCCTGTCCCAAATTCTTGCGCCTCGACCAGGGGGTTATTGCCATCTTCGTTCTTGCCACCCTCTGTGTACTGACAAACAAAACACCATGACGGCTTTTCAGTTGCGGTGTCTGTGGACGAAATAGGCTGGGGGGCGCAGATGTTTTCCATTGTCGGCAACGTGTTGGGAGTGTTGTGAGAGTCGGTATTGTCGTCCCTCTCGTTTTGCAACTCGTTGCCTTGCTCCACGCTGGCTTGTCGGTTTGTCGGTAGCAATCCTTCACTGCGGCCACCGTTCTGGTCCGCTACCTGACTTGCTGCTCCCTTTCCATCATTTATCTTCGTGCGATCTTGTGACATATATGCAGTATCGTCCAGCCCACGGCGGTTGATCATTTTGAGATAAGACGGGCTAGTCATCATCTGGCTTCTCGGTCTGTTAGGATAGCCGTATCACTCGACAATCGAATACTTACTAGATACAAGCACAGGGAGTAACCAGGTGGAGTATCTGGATGAAAGCTGATGATATCATATGTGGTTATGCTGCATGAAGGTCTATTGACCTTCTTTCTGAAGTGACTGCTCAGATCAGAAGTATGGTTGAGCGAAAGAGTCGGCTGCATATTTTAGGGATGCACCTTCGAACTTCTGTATGCTGTGATTCACTTAGTTCTGAACGTGCCTACCCCTTTCCGCACAACCATGGGCCCGTCCTGCTTCAACCAGTCAAACTTGACCACCACAGCTGCCACCTTGTCTTCTTGACCTTCCTGACCCCACACTGAGAGCGCTGATGCAAAAAATGACTTGATGGTCGAGCAGGAGCGCAAGTAGATCGGCATGGTGTCATAATCGTTTGTTGATAGTGATATGTGCAGGGCCATGTGTGATTGCTTGTAGTGATCAATTGAGGGATTCAGGGTGTGATATATCTCAATTATGGAGAGGGAGAGGGCGTAGCGTCGCATGTTGCAGTGTGATCGTTCACTGCAATCTCTGTGAGGACATTGAGAGGAGTCTCTCTTGCGCTTGATGATGGTTCTGGTTGGTGGTAAGTCCCTTGATGAAGGTGATGAAGATGTTTCAATTGAAGAAGGTGTGAGATTGAGATGGCTGGGTCTTGCAGCATTGTTGGTGTCTGATCTGACTTGTGTGTGAGACTTGTGTTGCTGTAATGCTCAAGGAGTTGTCTCTCCCTTCTTTCCTTGAGTATTCTGTCTGTCTCAACTGTTGTAGCCAGACACATGATCTTGACATTTTCTTTGTTCTTGATGTCCTGAGAGTGGTGTTTCCTCGTCAAATGGGCTTTATAAGCCTCATTTGATTGCTCTGAAGGTTGTCATCAGCATGAGTTTCTTTCTCATCCCGCGATTTCTTTGATGAAAAGGCAGTTACCTTCTTGTCAAACCATTTGTTAGGTCCTCACCAGATTCTGTCTGCTGACTGTGCTTTGACAATGAAACTAGTTTCACCTTGGCTCAGCGTCCAAAACACATGCTTGGCGTTGCAGTCATGACAGACTACTTCTGCCTTCTCAGCCCTGAAGTACCCTGCTTGCGGCACTCATGTTCCTGTCATGCAGATTTTTGAGGGGAGGTTGAAGGGGTACTTTATCAGGATATACAAAGGGGTTCAGAAATGTCAAGCTTTAAGGGTATTCGGTGCATTGCATTGCATTTATCCTCATTATCAACGACCGCCAATTGAAGCACGTTGGACTAGGATGAACAAGGTGCGTGGACCACCCTAGATATACTGTTGGTGACTGTCGTCGTTCACCAGCACTATGACTTTGTGATTTCCTTGATAGTTGCACTTGTCATTACAATAGGACACAAACAGTGGGTACTTGTCTTGATAAAGAGTATGAGTCTCTTCTAACATGTACACATTCACATAATTGTCATCTGAAGGGCTGGTGTTGTTCTGATTGCTGATGTGTTGAGAGAATGTACTCTTCAGATTCATCATACTGAGAGTTGTCTTAAAAGGCTGCAGCGCTGGTGTGATCCAGAAAGTTCTGAAGTTCATTTGTTGCTGATGAGACCTGAGGTAATGTTCAGAGATGTTTCTCTTTTCTTGCAGAAGAGGTGAGAATTACAAGTTCACTTCAGGTTGAGGCTGTCAGATTCAACAAATGATACCTGTGACTGAATATGCAGGCAGGAGTATCACAGAAAATATGTTTTTCAAAAGTGTAGTTCGCAAGTAATGAGTAGTACTGCGCGTAGAGTGAAGGGTTTTAGAGGTTGAAGATGTTTGTGATCACACACCATGAACAAATGTTGAAAGAGGGCTGAACCCACATCTACAATCATGAAATCAGTAGTAAGTCACCTGATAAGAATGACTACATCAGACTTTCATTCATGAAGTACAACTGGTTCATTCACCATCAAGTTCGTCAGCAATAAATCTCCAAGCTCACAATACAATGAGTTTGAACTAGTTTACTTCAGACCTTGCGTAGACTGAAGATTATAGCATGAAAATAAGAGTCACCGTCACAGCAAGTACACCAAATCCACTCACACCCTTCTTGACCCCAGCGCCTACAAACATTGGAGTGGCAGGAAATGTTGACACAGTTCACTTAATGATGAGACAAGATATATCGACTCGAGGATCTCCTTGCAGATTCTACACCAAGACTCATAGCATGAGGACCCGGCCGCTACGGGTCAAGTATTTCAATCATCAATTATGCCGAGGTCATGAACTGCGGAACACCAATGCATCTTGATCCCATGTTGAATAGATGGAAATGGTTTATGATTAGCCATTTGACACTCCCCTAACTAGCTGACTGAAGTACTTTCAGGAAGGCTTCGAAGGAAGCCCACACCTTGGTACCCTTGAAACAAGGATCCTTCATGTAGTCGGCCAGTTGTGTCATATATTGACAAGCTTCATCCTCAGTTAGTATCTTCTGTGAGCAGGGGCTGCAATCACAAACAACCAACTGGGACTCAAGGGTCTCAGGACCAGCTGCACTGAGGAAAGTGAACTCAGGAGCATCTGAGAGAGAACAATAGCTCAGGCCATCAGTGTTTGTTTGAGGTAGAGTAGGACTCTTCTCTGATCTGAACTGACTTGGACACGGTGAATGCGGCGGCGCTGATGGTGATGGTGTTTGTACTTTGTGACCGTTCTGTGGAACGCCATTTTGGCGCTCTTGCAACAATTGTATGTACTTGTTGTTCTTCTCTTTTAACTTTGACTTGGTCACCAACGAGCTTGGTGCATGGTTACTCTTCTGTTGTTTGTTGAGATCGCTACTTGAAGTCAGCATTCTCTTCTGTGTATGCTCTGTTCCCACAGCTGTGTTTAACGTTTTCTTTGGTTGAGGGCTGGGCTCAGGTCGCCGCTTCTGCTCATTTGTCATTCTGTTTGAAAATGATCAGTACAGTGATGTGTCACAGTGCTACCATGACAGACTGACCTATTTTGTAAACTACCCGTCCTAACCCTCTGTGACTGATCCAAGTTAGTAGGCTATACGATGATAGATCTAACAACAGATGACCAGTGACAATCAGACTGTCCGAAGGAGGATGGGGAGGTGGGTGCTTTTCAGTTCCTGCATTGCGACAATGTCTTGTGCTCAAATGAGGGGCTGTTGACGCCCTTATGCCAACATTACTCACAATTACAGAGAAGCGCTCTGCAGTAAGTGGGTAAGGGTGGTGGAGGAGGGCTACGTTGAAGTCATGGGCCATAACTAAAATAGTCACAACAGACGGTCAGGTAGGTAAGGGAATGCATCTGCATCAAGTACCTGACTGTTCCTAGCAGTGAAGCGCTATGACACGTAGAGTAGGTAAAAGAGGAGACCTGTGAAAGACCAAAGATTGAGCCGTGCACTAGCCGGGAGAAGGCACTAATGGAACCTTGAGGTACTGTAGTTTTTGAGTAAATTACCTTACCTACCTACTGTAGGTAGGTACCTAGGTAACTTACGGCCCCTACTACTTACAGGTACCTACCTTACCTAAGGTAAGGTACAAATACTACCTAGGTACAGGTAGTAGTCTTCCCTCGCTTAACATTGCCTTCTTTCCCATGACCTTACTGAAGGTTGACTACGACCGGGCACTCAGCTAGACGAGATTTGTAATTATTACACTTTCCATAACGGTTGTCGAATATCCTGATACGAAGACGAAGGATAGAAGTCCCCGCAGGAAGTACGGCTAACTGCGGGGATGTGTGTCCACCAATTCCGTATAACCACTACCTTAACTATATGGTACGATAAGCGCCGCCATATCTCCCCCTGCCGGGCCAGAGTGGTGAAGGGCCACCGCGCCTGTGCCGTAACCGCCCAATCTGAAAACTCACTGGGCAAGTGGGAAACGGAACTACTGAAAGTTGAGAACCCTTTGGCGTAAAGTGCCTGGCACATAAGTTAGTTGCGTAGGTAGACAAAAAGATACATAATAAAGTTCTGAGAAACAAGCTGAGATTGATTTAGTTCTTCTGGACGCCGAGGGTTCTGTATCTATCTATTTAGAAACGGGAGATAAACGGGAAGAGCTTGTTGCAACCCTGAGATGGCTTACAAGTGCACATGCCTGTCTGACATCTCAGAGACTGTGATCCAATGCGTTTAGCCGCCTAGAAATTCAGAGTTGTAGGAGACAGTATTACTACGGTGTCGCCAGCAGAATGAAAGGTGTCAGTCATCAGAGTTATATGAGGAGGTGGTCTTGTCCCATTTCAATCTTGAATCCCGCCACCTCTACTCCCCTTATCAATGATGCAAATCTGTTGATCACTCATGAATGAAGAGCATTGTGGGCAGTGTACATTCGCGTTGTTGCATAGATACACTCTACAGTATCTTCACTTCTGCAGCTTACTCTATGTATTGTTGGGACTTCTGAGCGAAGCATCGCATGAGGGTGCTGTCATATGTGCTTGTTGCTCTACAATATCTTGCGATGGTGAAGTAAGAGTTCAGGTGAAAAAAGTTGATGACCACAGCAAGTTCCAAATGGACAAGGGTATGTGCGTAGCATTGGGTTCACTCTGGTTGCAGACTCGTTACATATTCGGTGACCTTGAAAAGCAAGTCAGAATCGCAGCGGACGCACTCAATTATGCCACTTTCAGTGAAGACCTAAAGAGCGCAATTCTCATACTGTTGGAACATATCATCCCTGGGTAGCAGTAAGAAATCTATTGCCATGACATGAAGCAAGATCCAAATGGTTAGGTTGAACTTAATTACAACCTTAAGGCGGATTACAAGTATATCATGTATGAACGCCATCTTACTCTAGAAACTGCACCAGATATATGGAGCGTAAGACCGATGCTGAGGATATTACAAAAGGGTAAAACACAACTTAAGAACAAACCATCACCCACCTTTCAGAGGCAATGGACGCACTTCATTGTCTGCATTCTTAACGAACCATCTGTGCTGTACCTCATACCGAGACATTGAGCCCCTTCTATCAAGTCGATTCTCTCAATCCAAACTGCATCATTCATTCAATCAAGTACAACTCTCGTACCAGTATTGTCTCCGTGAATGAATGGGTCTTGCAACAGTTGTGGCTTACTTGTAGCATATTGGAGGGTGAATCAGTCTAGCTAATAAGACCGCAGACACAGGTATAACAGGAGAAAGTGTTGTTGATGGCCTGCTCAAGTGTCTTACAGCCGGACTACGAAGCTTATTCTCAGAGTGTGTGTGATTACACTGAGTTTGTGGACTTTGTGCTCAAAGAGCATTCTCCGAAGTTGAGGGGTATAATACCCTCATCACTCCCATATAAGTCAGAGAAGGGAATGGCCACGTGGTGTATGGCGATTCAGTTGATAAAACTGGCAAAGAGAGGCCGGATTTAGAGAAAGACAAAGCCGACATGAAGAAGAGACGTCGAGGTATGGGAGAAGCCGAGTTTGATGAGCTTTGAAGAGCAGCGTATGACAAGGTGGTTAAAGGTATTGATGGGTAAGCTCTCGAATGTCCCATCTCAGCCATATTTGTTCTTTTCGCTGTGATTAATAATTGACACCAAGGGACAAATATATATCTAACCGAGTCCAACTAAGCAGACTGCATGCCGCCACCACAGACACCACGACCACAGCACCCTCAACCTGTTCAGCCTCGGCCGCAGAGGACCTTGCCAAAAAGAGATAGAGGGAAGAGCTGTACGTATGCGGAAACTCTCTGCGCAACATTCAAGTACACAGAGTCTCCTTGCGAGAGTTCTCCTGCGTGCCCTCGAGCAGCAACCCCTTCAGCCAGCATGAAAGCATATATAAACAGCCTTTGTCGATACCAGAGCTCTGCTCATCTCAACACATTGTTCATTCTTATCCGTTGAGATATCTGAGTCAAGGCTTTCTTATACCCCTTGGCTACGTTTGTTCTTAACTTCTCCTACCTATTCTCTGCCTCCGCTCTTCACCCATTTCTGCTCACCCATCGGGACAGAGAATTGTTATGCGAATGGATGTAGCACGCCTTGAGTCAGTTGTAGCGCATATAGTGCTGTTTCAACAGCCCATGCGTTCCGGGTGCCTTCATACCGCACTACTAATGAAGTAGTATATGAGACGACAACTACCAGACGAAAAAGTTTATATGTGCCACAGTCTCACCCGGGGGCATCTAGGGTTCCTCAAACCTCTCACACTTTAGTAGACTTAAGATCATTCGCCATCAAGAGGACCTTGCAGCGAATAAACGTACAGACTAACAAACTCAAAGTCAAACCTCAAGCGGCGCAAATCGAGTAGAAGCAATAGATATTGATTTGAGACGTTGGGACACGAAGTACTCTTGTGGTCTTGTGAGGGTTTACAGTGACGGTCTGTGACTATAGGTTTGTTTGATGTACATCGCAGCCGATGCAGATTAAACCTAAAACCGAAACGTTTCATCACAGAGACATCGATAGCTGCGTCGGTGCATCGCCTTGCCACCAAGCTGTTCGTCATCCTTCACCACTCATTGATACATCATTCGAACTGGAATATATCCGAACTGGCATCCATACGCGACATCAACTCGCGTATCTCAACTGAATCAACCTTCAGATCTCGTCCAATTAGCCGTCATGCGGAACCACTGCCACCCTCTACTGCATGCTCGGCCAAACCTTTGAGAATAGCGTCCAACATTGCATGCTCGACGAACAAGGCAACGGACGCTTCATAGGACTGGTTGGTAGGTTTCAAGTCTCAGATAGGCTGGATATAACGACGTTGTAGCCCTTTCCACCATTGCTTGCACTTGACTGGGTCACGACCCTTGCCCTCCCCCTTGGTGAAAGCCACTCAGTTGATCGAAAAATTGGGTGGTATACTCGCCATGGATTGGAACCACATAATGATCAGGGTAGGCATGATGAAGCTTTGAGGTCAAGAATGTATTGAAAGACGAAGAAGAATAGTGACAAGAGTAGACCAGAACGTGATCAAGAGGCAATTGATAAGCTAAATCCTCACAGCGGTGACAAGAGCTATTCCATCAAGTTGGGTGGTGGTCCCCATCTTATGCAGGAGCTTGACAATGCCCCTGGTCGCAATGGCTCAGAATGATGTATCAATCCGCACTAACATCACAGGAGAATTGAGCTGCAGTCGGCAGTCTTGTTCCTCAACTCGTTGGAATCACCATCAGACACATTCAAATTGTTATATAGGAGCACGATTGACCCACACACTTCATAAAGCATTGTGTCTACCGGAAAGATCTGTCTTCTTGAAGCTATATTTGAGACCATATACCATAGTAGTCTGCATATTCTCAGAATGATCCACTTACTGCATGCGTGGCAGTGGCAGTCATAACCATTTGACCGTGAAGTTTGATTTTGAAACCTCATGTGCGCGTTTGGCTACCCTAGGCCAATTGCCCAAGACATTATGGACCCGGCGATCTGAGGTCTGATTACTACTGCTAAAATACTAAAAACCAAGACCCAGAAATTAAGGCACTTGGGCTCACCTGTAAGACAGATTCCTCCGTAATGCGGAAGTCGTCGGTCACGTCGCCGTTTGAGTAGGATGCAATGTCTTCAACGATTTATCGGTGCATGTGGCCGCTACCTCTCGAGGTTTGATACCTAATTGATAGCGCAATGAGCGGCAAATCGACAGCATTAGCGCAAGAGACGGCTGCAAGCAGCCTTTGATTCAGATCATAAGCAAAGCATTGGGGAAGGGAAGCAGCATGCTAATGACTCAAAGGCTTGCAACAAACACTATATCTCAACGTCCTTGTTGCTGAGCTGGCCCAACCCTCATTGTTTGCGTGTGGCGGGTAACTGCAAACAGCGTTGGATGAGTCGAGATCCGCAGGTGACCGCCCCAATTTACCGTACCGGATCATGCACCTGACCTGTCTCATCAGCGTGCCTCCTCAAAATTTACCGCTTCTATTATTATTGCCTACTATTGCTATGAGCTCCCAGGCGGCTTAGAGAAGCAAGATCTCCAAGCTGATATCTCAGTAATAATACTTAAAGCTTGTGTTGATGAGAACCACAGAATTCATACATGGCTCGCTCGACCTGGCGTATCGCTTCACTGCGACGCAAACCTTTCTTACTCAGCCATCCGGGAGTTACTTCGTCACAGAGCGGGTGTGTAAGCTAGCCTACCTTGTCGAACCTGGAGCATCTTCCAGGTTTTTGATGTCGTGACTGCAAAGCAACAACTTGTTACCCCTACCCCCATAGAAAGTTCAAAGGTGTTGAACATGGAAAGCGCACCTTCTTCAAAGCTGTTGTTGCCAACCCTGATACTTCAGTACAGGGGACAGCAGAAGGAAACAAGCAAGGCAGCTATACAGGCTCCTGTAAAAGGATGGCCTGCATTCAAATAGTTTGATCCTCCGCGAGCGGTGTTGAAAACCCAGACTTCTGGCTTAATTTCATCTTTAGTTGACGGATCCTGATGCTACCCCGTTGATCAAAGGTGTTTCGGTGTCATTGGTGCCGTCTTACGATCAGAAATTAGATCAGAAATCAAATCAGAAATCAGTTTTGATTCATGAATGACTTGGAATCAATCAATACTAAGCCAATACCAAACCTTCTGAAGCACATATATAGTGTAGAAGAGATCGTGTTTCCTCTCTTTGTCTCTTATTCTGGGGATCACAATATCGCCCTATGACTAGACCTGTTATGTGTTGTTTAAGGCACTCTTACTTTTCTAACTACTGCTCATCTCTTTTCAAATGTGAGAGTCCTGACTGTGAAGCACATAGTCTTGTTTGGTCCTGTTAATCTTCTTCTACTGTAGTTGACAGGACCTACAGATGTACTTGCTATGACCTGAAATTCAGGGAGTTGAACCTTCATGTAAGTGCAAGCTGTCTTCTGACTCTTCTTCTTCGTGGTCATGCTTTTGCTATATTTTCAGATTGTTTATTAATATGTTTCAGGGTCTTCAGTGGTTCAGTATCACATGCTGTGAACACTTCTGGAACACTCGAGAAAAACATCAGAATGATCTTCATGCAACGATCAGGTCTACTGAATCTTCAGCTATGAACTGCTGTGGCTCAAATCTCTGTCCTTGCTGTGGTCTTGTTCAGAAAGAGAAAGAATTTACGTATCGCAATCAAAAGAACAGCTGCATGCCAGCATTTGCAGGTGTTTCAAAGTCGAGGAAGTGATGCTAAAATGCGGTACTGTATGGTCTGATCTTACTATTTTTCGTGTAAGAATGAAACACTCCTCAAGGGGATGTCTCAGCACTGCTCAAAGGAGGATACATTGTTTTCAGAGACTGAACTACACATTGTTATAGAACAGTATGGAGCGATGGAGCAGCAGGCTTCTGAGATGAATGTAGGATTGAATGATCATTTCTCATTTTTTCACAGCTGAGGAGAAAGAGATAACAGTTCCTCTTCTATTGATCTCAACACGCTTTCACTGCTGAGGTCTGTTCTCTTGCATAAGATTCTCACTAGATTTAATCGGCGGCGCCGCCCTCGACACATGCTCCCTTTACTCTAACAATCATTTGAGTATTGTTCAAGTTCAGTGTTGAGAACATGTCCTTGACATCATGGGCGCGACAGACTATTTCTGCCCTCTTAAACATCGCTTGTGTTGGGATGACCACATGTTGTTCGCTATCACAACGGTGCGTTTCTCTGGGCGATTGTCTTTGTCATTATGAACAGACATAACTGCTGGGCACTTGTTCTTGTATATGCTTTGGGCCTCCGTTAGCACATATATATGCACGTCATTGCCGCCTTGAGTGTTTTTGTCAATGTCATTGCGGGCTCCTTCAGTAGCTGTTGGATGGTTCTTTCTTATGCCTGGTTTTTCTTCACCATCAGCCTTTTCAATGTATTTTGACAGAGAGCAGACAACAGCCTCAACATTAGAGTTGTTCAAGGCTGTGAATTGGGTCTTTGTGAAAGGACCCTGACCTCACCCATTGATGATAAATGAGACATGATATTCACAAGTTGTTTCTTTGCCCTCATAAGGAACTTGAGATTAAGGTAACGACCTATGGTCAAAACTGTCAAACTCGACACACTGCACCCGGTACCTTGTTCTTCGTCCTTCCTCATCCCAGCTCCCTTTGATAGATCCTCTTGAATGCGACCAATACAATTCATCAGCACTGAATGAAGAGTTTTCAAGGCATCTCTTGACATGTTGATCTAGCTGGACCCTGCATCTTAAAAGACGAAAGGAAGCTGTGTTTCAGACGTGTTGCGGACTGACGATGGCATTGTAGAATGGTTTGAGTCATTGAAGATTCTGTCAGACAGATTCTTATAGCGTTAAGCTCTCTCAAGACCAATGCTATCTACAATTCACTCTCATGCTTATTTTCGTTACAGTTCAGCCCAGCATCCGCGCGAAACCAGATGCCTATGTGTCGAACAGTGAATGTTTATAACTTCTACTTTGTTATATATGACATTGACGATTTGTTCATCTCATTCATTTCAACTACCGCTGTAAATTGTTGAAATTTTGAAGAGTTCTCTGTCACGAGTTCTATGATTGACGGATCAGTATGGATCTGAAAGTACTCTGTGAGTCAATTCATATACAATCAGTGCACAATGTACTGAATCATCTTTGCAGCTTGTTCAGGTAGTTTGACAGTGCCAGCTTCAGACTCCTTCAATTTATTCTCAATAGTCACAGAGAAGAAGTCTGACATAGAGCACAGAAGCTCTTTATGTGAATCAGATCATTTTCCCTTCGGACTGACAAGTACTTGAACCACGGTAGGGTAGAGAAATCTGGAAAGGATAACATCAGACAAATGTTAAGTCTTCATATCACTCTCTGCAACTCTGGTCTATCAGCACTAGATGCCTTCGCCATGAGTTCTCTGATGAATGAACTAGTCTTGGTTCAGGATCTATATGATATCAGACTCTTTACAGAACATTTATCTTTACAATATCAGTCTTAAATATGTTTAATCTCATTTTTAATGTACAGTTCTAACACTCTTAAATAAAATTACAGTATCTCTACAAAGATCTCTGTTAGGCACATGTTCACATTGGCTTACCCACCTATGATAGCTTACCCGGCCAAGCTAAATGAAGAAACCCAACCCTGGTAAAGAAGAAGCAATCCAATGTGATACTGCCAGATTGACAGTGTTGCGTGGACCCCTACTTGTGTCTCTCTTGACCTTTGTCTTTTCTGAGAGGGTAAAGAAGGTTTACAGAATTGAAAATGAAGAAATTGAGTGACGTGATGTCTAGCCGAAAGCACATATGTCAAACGCAAGAACCCTCTCTCATCAGAGAATATTATATCTTGTAACTTAGTTCTCTGAATTGATGGCAATTGCTCTCCACCAACTGATATAGAGTAATGCAAGATGGTTTCAAGCAAGCTTTCAGCACGACAAACAGACAACAGAAGCCCTCTTGACAATCTGGTAATGATATTCTGCTGAGCACCTAGAATATTGAAAGATGACTGTGCAAGTTTCTTCAAGAGTGTGGTTTGCATGGTCATGAGGGGAAACAAAGCCGTAGTCAGCACATACGGTAAACGGTCTGGGTCAAGAGCGCCACGCTTGATGATGAGCTCACACAACTGACTTGCCTGTTCGATGTGTCTTCTCATGGTGAGTATTTTGCCCAGTGATGTCCAATTTAAGCAGTGCAGAATTTCCCGCACTGCAGCTGGCGTGCTTACAAGCAGCCTCATACTGATATAAGATGTATGGGAAGTAAGAAGCACATGACAAGTGTGGTTGGTCAGATGAAGGTTCATGATGTCATGTGCCTCAAGATAGCCAACAATCTCAAGAAGCAGTTCGCACGGAAGTGAGGTCAGAGACATGGAACCCAGTGAGTATCTGCTTCAATGTTACCTCAAAGAAACAGCGAAATGATTCTTGTAGACTTAAATAGGAGTACACAATGAATTGGTCAACTTATCAGCCAAATTTGCGTATGAGCTACTCCGCTCAAATAGGTTAGCATACAGTCTTGACACCATACTGTTCTATTGCACAACAACTCCTCATAACTGTTGTCAACATCTCATCTCATGTGCTTCACACATGAGTGCAGAAGAGCTGCCGTGCTCAAAAGGTCCATTTTGATGATTTGACATGAGTTCAATGGCTTGGCGGGGTCCCATTCAGTTGAGATTTTGGGCAGAGTCTTGTACTGTGTACTGTAGTCAGTTGAGAAACCCTTTGCCAACATAGGATGAGTCAGTGGAACTGAACAGCAGGGTTCCGTTTTGTCGCTGTCAGATCCACAGAGCGTGCTGTCATCAAGCTCACTAGTGTCACTTCTTCTATCTCTGAGTAGATGTTGACTCTTCGGATGTTCTTGATCTGATGATGCTGAAGATTCAAGTAAATTTAGGTGTTCTGAGGGTGTGTCTTGCCAACTAACATAGCTATTGTGGTGTTGACTGACATCGATCTTAGCGTGCTTGCCATTTGCTGTAGAATCCTTACATACACTTATCAATGACTGTGACGGATCAGGCAGGGGCAACTTGTCAAAGAATCCTTCCCAAAAGTCACGCACAAGGAGCAATAACGGAAGCTCTTCTGAGACTGTGGTACAAGTGTCATTCTTTTGCTGAAAAATTGTGTCTTGTTGAAAGAATTCATTGACAGTGTATGGATTACGGCTTGACCAGACACCATAAGGATAGGCTGAGACTTTATGATACTGAGCAATGACAGACTGTGACACGTGTCTGTGCGGAGGACTTGAAATTGAGTTTTCTATATTTAAAATCTGGTCAAGTTCTTTGATCAATGACACTGTATCAGAGTGGTCAAGAGCGCGGGCTGCAGCCAGGAAGCAGCAAAGATATTGAGATTGACTGACTGGTTGATCATTCCAGTATATCTCACTGTTCTCTAGATTGCCACCAACAAGTGCCCTCTGCAATGTCTGAGTGATTTGCTTCAGCGTATGCGCCTCAGCGATAACTGTACTCAGGCTTGGAATACGATGATCTACAGTTTGTAGCTTTTCTTGAATCAGCAGTCTTGACTTGTTACTCTTGACCAGTGGGAAAATGGGATTATCCTTGCACTTGAAGCGGGCTTCAATGTACCTTCTGTCTACCTCACATTGCGTGGGCCACTGTTCGGCAATTCTAGATGCAGTCTTGATATCTTTGAAGATACATTCTTTGTGAGTGACTAACTCCGCAAGTTCGTCCCAGAAGTCGATCAGTCAGCTGAAACAGTGAGTTAGCTCTCAGAGAACATATTTCAGAAGATCCCGGAAGCAATTCATTGAGCTCCAACTGCCTTGTTGGACTAAGCCCTCAAATCTCGCTAGTTGTATTATTCTAGGGCCTATCGCATGATGAAGGAGGCGCAGCAGATCTTGCTTGGTGCTTTTCAGCCCATAAAACTGCGCAATATACTGTGTGAATGTCTCCTTATGCTTGCTATGATCTTCTGTGTATCTTTGTATGATAATTGGAAAGTCAGTGTGAAAATCTTGTAGTTTTTTAAATAGTTTGATCTGACCTTGATTATCTATTTCTTCATTATGTTCAATTTCAGCTATGTAAAGAGAATGCTGAAGCCCTGCTATTTCCTTCCAATCTAAATTGACGATTGTTTCAATTGGGGCTTTTCTCTTGACTTTCATGGTCATAAGACTGAGGAATGAATCGGCTGGGGATAGTCTGTCCCTTTATAAAATCCTGCCTGAAATATAATTGGATGACGATTATTAAATAAAAGAATACCCAGCTTGAATCTTCTGCAAAGGTTTTCGGTATTGAAACTGTGAACAGATGTCTTGTGAATGGATTCAGGTTGCTTCAGACCCAAGATTTGATGTTCTCAGTCAATCTCCCCTAGAAGCTACCAGTAACAGTACATCAATAGCTATATTTTCTGATCAAGTGATGAGCTCAAATGTTGACCCTAATCCCTCCATGATCACCTTGACTGAACAACTGCCTGCTTGACTTGATCCTGATGGTGTGAAGGGCTTGCAGCCAAGTCATGCCGACAATGCAACAATTAGAGCCGCATTCAATATGAATTTCGTTATCTGGATCAACTCAGTAGACCTGTTCCCAACCGTCAAACCAGATGATGAGGTTATAGTAGGCAATCAGAACTGTCCGGATGTATTGAGACGCTTCTTATACACCATGAGTGATGTTATTTGCTTCATGGGTGATGATATGCAGGCGGTGGTGCACCAATTACTAGATTGGGTGAGGGCGTGTTCTCATCTCGGAAACGTTAAGGACAGGCTGATTGTGTGTGTCATTCTGCTTGAGCATAATGTAAATATAGACGGCGACAAGATTGATCGAAACTGCAGTGTCAAGAAAGACTTCATGACCGCATGTCTTAAGGAGGATAAAGCTGAGGATTGAGAAGAGGAGACTTTGAAGCACGTTATATTTCAGGAACTCAAGGCGTTCACAACAAGTGGCGCTATGAAATTGTTGCTGAGAGAGGTGAATGAGCTCTTAATGATTGCTAGATGTGTTCGGAGGGCGAGACAGCATTTGTGATCGCAGTCAATCTTCAAAGATCTTAGCCGCTATGCAATTGAAACTCTGGCTACTGATGAATTTGCCTTCTTGGATTCAGTGAGCTTACTGATATCGGAGGCTTATTCAGATTCTGTACAAGAGAAGCTCTGGCCAGAGCTTCTGAAGAGTGCCAGCTTCGCTCAAGCTCTGAAAGGCTTCATTATACCTGTCATGAGCGCGTGCTTTGCAAGGAGCGCACTGAGACAGAAGCATAGTATGTACCTTAGCACTCGTTTTCCTGCCTCCTCTCTATATTGTTCACTAACACAGACCAATGTAGGGTTCAGATCTGACGATATATTTGAGTCTGTGCACCTTGCGAGCTGTCATGTAGCTTTTGAAGACGCTCAGAAGTTTGAATTGAAAACTCATCACTGCCTACATAGGCTGAAGCATCAGATGCAAGAAAGCATGAACCAGTACAAAAATGCATCTGATGAGCCTAATAAAGCCCACCTTCGTGAACTACAACGACACAGTTCTTACTGAAAGGACGTATTTTCAAGGATAGCATGTTTTGCGTGTTTGAAGAACCCCTGCCAAATATTTCTTCTCTGTAGACACACCTTGTGTGAGTTGTGTTATCAAAACAAGAACAGTTCACTAGGGTCACAGAGTCAGCTGAGCTATTGTGACCCAATCTCCTGCACAGCCTGTCCGTTTTGCCGAGTAACATGAGATAGCTTTGAAGTCCTTCTGCCTTCACCGACAGCGAGGGCTAGAGTTCTCTCACTCAACAGCGGTGGAATCAGAGGTATTTGTGAGTTAGTAGTTTTGCAGAACCTCCAGAAAACAATTGATTTGCTGATTTCTTTTCATTTCTTCTTCGACCAGATGCTTGACACCAGCATAGGTGACTTCACCTAATCCTTCTCAAGCCTTCCTCAGAACACTTGTTGGATGCTGATCAGTCATTATAGGGGGTGTAATTGCCGTTGGCCTTGATCTGAAAAAGTGATCATTGAAGCTCTGTATGAAGAAATTCATAAGGCTCTCTCAAGAAGTCTTTGCCTGAGCTGGCAGTTGAATGGACTGAATGAGAGATTGAATCAGGACCTGGTGTGATCTTCTCAGCCTCTGCTTTCAAGATAATATTTATGGTCAAAACAAAATTGAAAGTATCTTGAAAGAGGAATTTGAGGAAGATACATTGATGTTTGATGAAGCTGAGAAGAACTATTCCTGTGGTCTGCTGCAACTGATGAAAGTTGCTGTAACGACAACTGAGACTATAACATTGACTGGCTGTATCTTCACCAACTACAACAAGACAAGCCACATCATTGAAGAATCATATTGATGATCTCAGTGAGATCATGCATATTCAAAACTGACAGTTGAGAAGCGTACATTTCATGGCTCTAACCTCAATCGTTGTGCTGGCTGACAAGTTTGAGTGTCACTTACAGTCTTCAGTGTACAACTGCCGCGCCAGCATAAGAACATCCTCGATATGTGATACACTGCAAAGCTAATCTGACGACAGTTTCTTCTCTGCAAAGAGTCTTGAAGCCACACTGTCAACCTTGTTTCAAGACGGCGGTCTGGTCTACAGCAATCCTGTATCAGTCGCTGTCGGTGAGGCTAGAAAACTATGGCCTAAGAAATCTGACCCTTTGATAGTTAGCGTCGGATGCAGTACGCAAAATCCAACAGAGCTCAACCCAAGGGCTTCGTTCGCCCGTCGCGTATTCCACTCATGAACCAAGTACTTGACAGGACAAAGAGAGCACCGAAAAGCATTAGACTTGGGTATGAAGAATCTATGGCGCTTGGACCTCCCTTTGAAATCTGATGTTGTTAGACTTGATGACATTGGTTCAATGGCCATGTTGCACAAGCATGCCACCTTATCTTTATTCTTAGATCAGAACTTTCAAAAGGTCATTAAAGACACCGCCTGGTCTCTTATTGCATCTCTCTTCTACTTTGAATTTGAGGAAGAGCCTCAACAAGGATGCAGCTGCAAGGGTGTAATTTCTTGTCGGTACCCTCAAATGCCTGAGTTGAAAGATGAACTGATGAAGCGATTTGTCAGTGTCACCGTCTTTCACGTTGAAGAAGCGACAATCAGATTCCAAATACCATGTAGGGTGACAATCAAGCTGGCTGAGGTGACTCAGGCAGTAGACATGCGCCTACAATGTCACAGTTGTGTTGCCTCAATTAGTGGTCTTTCTGATACTGCCAGGAACCTGTATCAGCATCAACAAAAAGTCAATCGAGGTCAAAGTCCCATAGTCAGGTTAGAACAGAAACGAATTTCAGCGACCAGTCAACTGGATTTCGACTCAAAACAAAAATCATCAGACAATCAAGTAGATGTGCAAGGGCCTAAGAGACTTAAACTGATACATCACTGAGGTAAGGATCTCCATGAACTCACTATAAAGTGCATTGTTTTCAAGCTGTGTAAGAATATGAGCTAACCCTGTTTTCTCACACCACTCATCGTCACTGCCCCACAGGGCTCAACCTCAAAAGGACTCATCTCTTGAACTACATGTTCACTTCAAGCTGAAAGTTACATCAAAAACTAAATCACCATGATCTATGACTAAACACGCATGAATAAAACCCTTGACTGCATGTTTTTGTCCTTGAATGTAAGAATATTCTACCTCATTATGACGGAACCCGTAGTACAGTGAACTCTTGTCAACTAAATCGGAGATATTCTCTAGAATATAGGGTATAAAACACTTTAATATTAGGTTTAGCTAGACCCGGAGTAGAAACTATATGCAATTGCCATGTGTGCAAACATATTAGCTTTCATACCTGAACTTCATTAACTTGATGGCATATGGCTATGCAGGCTCTTGAAGCGTTACTGCTAGTTATCAAGTCAATCTCTACACAACATTGAACTCTTCTACAAACTCAATCATCAATACTGATGATACAGTCAGTTATTACATATTCAAAGGTGGCACACCTTTGAAGCTTGTTATTGAGATGCCACTTTATGGTTGTAGATCACCAACAGTTAGCATTCTTCTGTTATGCTGGAATTAGTACCTATCCTGTCAGCATTCACTCAAGCACTACTACAAGACTGCGTCTTTAGCTATAGCTAGGGCGCCTAGATACACGCCCTAAGATTACAGATAGCAATAATCAGGTTGTAAGCACGTTCTTTCTCATGTCAAGAGTCATTCATTTCCTCTCACTCTTGTGTTCAATTAAGAAAATATTGAGTGATCATGTTCGGGGAGGATCCACCAGCAATCTTCTTTTATAGATTTACTGCCGACACAAGAAAGTCAATCATCCCTTGCTTCTAATATCAGCACGCCTGTGAACGGAACTCTGAAGGTATTGCTCATACTCTTGAGTTTTTCACTGAGTGGGTCTTTGTCTCATATTGCTATGAGGGCTTGCACTGATGTCACCTAGGCTATAGATTGGACCACTCTGATTCTTATCTTCATAATTCTGCCTCAACCTGCGTATGGTGCATCTGCATCCGCGTTAGACAACTTTACTGACCCTTTTCAAGTGAGTTGCGCAAAGGAGGTAACCATAACAGTTGCAGGCCTGACGGCAGTCTCAGGCACAGCGCCGCTCGAGGTATCAACAACAAAGACTACAGCTCTCAAGGCAACTTTCTGCACTGGCAGAGTTGTTCTGTCCGATCCACAGCATTTGTCAATCTGCCTGACAGCTTCAGGCCCCTCTTTTGAAACTCTTTGATCTCTGACAAGTGCAGTGCTGAAGTAGAATCTGACTTGACAGTATCCCTCACTGTACGACGTCTTGATATGGGACAGCCGTGGGTTTATATCTTTCAATCTCACTAGTTCACATAGTTTGCATTAGATTACGCAGAATTCACATTAAAGAGCAACCACTACCCTTTCTGCACAGAAATAAAAGACTTGTAAAAGTTTTGACAAGAAACTTTGCTAATTTGTGCTAACAGATAATGACATAGGATAGAACTAATAGCATATTGCCCCTTTCTCGGAGTTTCTATACCGTTATAGGATTGCAGTACGGTTCTTGACATATTCAGCCGCCTCTCATCAATTCATATTGAACTGTTTGGTCGGAAACCTTCGGTAGCCCCTGCCCCAGACAACGCAGTCAAGTGTTGAACTGTCTGCCATTACCATGGGCTCTGGGACGGATGAAACCACCACTTTTGGTCGATGATTCCGCATATATCGACGTGTGACGGCGCTTGCGAGATTGAGCTCGTCACATTACATGTCTTGGTCAGACAGTCATCTAGCCATAAGTCTACAGTCTTCCGAGTACACGCTTCCATTTGTGTGTGCCGGAAGGATTATGAGGCTTTCATACCGCTTCCTGACCCATTCTTATGCCTTCTGGTTGATCCCAAATAAGAAGCAGCTTGTCAAGGATTTGGAATGCTGACGTCTCGCAAAAACGCTAGCCATCTAGGTAGATATAATCTGAGTTTACTATTTCCCCCCAGCAAGAGCCTCAGTGGGTTCAGTGTGAGGTAAGTGGAGCTTCTCGGCCCCTTTCAAGCTACCTGAGGTTGTTCAGATGAGAGTGAACGTCTGTGCTAGCGTCGCGTTCAAGGTATGGCTGTAAACCCTCTAATAGTTGTAATAGCAACTTGGGGTTCTATAAGTGCTGACCACTGACTAATTTAATCTATTGTTGATTGCCACCGTAATCCTCAACCCGCCTTCAGCCTTTAATTACGTCACCATGTTGTAGTTCTGGATATAGCCCACTCATCGTTGCAAAGTCACGTAAACCAACGACCATGCTTGTAGATAGATAAATTTCATGTCACTGTTGATTTTCACACAAGAAATTGTATGTTTATAGGTTCTTTCTAGTGACATATCGCTGCCATCTTGGTACAGGAGCGCTATGTTTCCCCTGTCAATGTCTCAAGCCTGCCTAGTTAGCGCTTGATATCCATCAGACTACAAGTCTTGACACAGTAGTTCCGAGTCAACTTTTTCAGGTCTGTTGCCATAGTCGTCAAGGTGATAGGCAGGACCTCAGTTCTCCTCTTGCTTACTACCTTCTTGAATTCTGGCTTCACACCGTGTACAATTGCTCAACGAGCAAGTTCTCAGACGCCGCGTTCTTTGCTTTTCTTAAATGCCTAGCAATGATGGGTCCTGATGTTATGTGTGGTGAAGGTCAAGCTTACCCTGTTCTTGCACAAGTTACGGCGAACACTGGTTTTCCAGTTCTCTGATAGATCTCTTGAACTGTTTCTTTTGATTCAATTGTAAATGCCCTTCAACTTCAGTGTGCGTATCAACACTCATAAGAGCTTCATAAACGAGTTTCTGAAAAGGTGACATTCTCTTGATGTGCTTCTTGTCTTCTTGTGAGATTCATAAGTCTTTGTGACAGCTTGGTCAGGGGAGTTCCCAGATAAAGTACTGTTGTGACCAGAAACTTTGGAGGCCACAAGTCAATTAGCTGAGCACAAGAACGACATCAGCAAGGGCGATCAGCCTCACCTTGTGGCCATGGATGTCATGAGACCGACCTTTATCCTTCCCCTTTTTTTATAAATAAGTATTGTAGTGAGTTATGGGCGAGATAGGCTCACGGCTTACTTAGCCACAGAAATCATCACTGCACCAAACCTGGGTTTGTTCTGATTTCGTTGATGTTGACTCCTGATGATGTTCAGCCATATCTCATTTGATTGATATTATTACATATATAAGCCTCAGCGTCGTCGCACCTAGTTTTGAGAAGCCTTGAGAGCTGAGGATGTCCGATCCTTCTGCATCAACACCCCTGACCTTGAGGTTATCTTCTTTTGATGAGGGTAGAGATTCGTCATCCACAGAAGAGACACCCCTTTTACAACATTCTTATAACAGTGGTCAATCTAGAGAGGAGCAACCGTGTCATCAGAGCACTGTTGAAGAGCCAGGGGTCACAGACCCTGAATCGATTGACTGTATCTGAATGGTGATTTCATATGTATTCTGCTGCATTGATTGATATAACTTGTAAAGAATAGCAGGCTGAAACTTAGTAGATTCCCAGCAGCTAATCTGCCTTCCCCTGTCAGCTTATTTGCCTTCACTATCTCTGGCATTTGTCATACTCAAACAACTTGATGAAGGCTCACTATAAGTTTATGACCTCTTTTCAGTGCTATCGTTGCTTTAAGGAATGATTTATTCACTTTCTTGAATATCGCCTGTCAGAGTCGTCACCTGAGTGCAGGACTATGGTACAATCGCAGTGCCATCTTGATGATGCAACCGTCAACGTGGCGAAACCCTTGCGAAGGCAGGCTAAAAGAGCTTGCGTCGTCCATCATGAGACGACTCAAGCGAAGACCCAGAAGCCAAAAAAATCACACCTCAGAAACAGTGAAGGGAGCCGAAGAAAAAGAGAGGCTGTAAAGGCAGAGAAGCATCCATCCGTTGATGAACCCGGCCCAGATGTATCCAACTATCTTTCAACTCGCGCTGTCACCGAGTCTATTGAAGCCGTGCCTGCCGCCCGCTTGCCAAGCAGGATTTTGCATTGCTCACGTCCTTTTTTCCCAACTGAGATGACGATGTACCCGTGTCCCCGCCGCCAGCTGAACATTTCGCTGATAGCCAGATCTTATATGCTACGCCGTCATCATTCTTTGCGTTGACGCCAACGGAGGAACCGAAGCGAGATTGGTACTTGCCTGTGTCAGAATCTAATGACCTAGTAATAGTGAAGTGCACATGCACCAACGAAAAGCTTAGCACGACATTCTTAGACTCATTTCTTCAGTGAATTTAGGGAAAAGGGTTTTGTCGAGTGGAAGACGGCTGAGAGTTCCACATTGTGTTCGTGCTTGCCTTATATGGCAGGTACCTATAGGTAGCCAGACTGAAATAAGACGATTATTTGTACTTCAGGCTTTCTCATACAACAAACCTTCGCCCTTGATAGTAAGTGCAGATAAAGCAGCCATGACAAAGACCCTGATAGAAACACTGTTGCTGGCCAATCATTGTTAAAGGTAAGCTATATATGACTGCCACTACCTCTCAGATAGAACAAACTACATGCATTTGAGAGGAAGGCAACAATTACTGATCACCCCTGCTCGATTTTGAATCTGTTTGACTAAAGAGTGGAATGTTGCTGATGTCTACGGAATAGAAGCAATGACTTTTCGACACAAGGGACTGAGCTCTGAGATAACCATCTCTATTCCTCTCTTCTGCCCATTGGGTCTAACATCCCGCTCTCACCGCTCTCTGCCACAACCCAGAATCTTGGGTGGTTTCTCAGGTTCAAGCTTTTCATAGCCAGCTGTTTCGTGAAACATCTTCATGGCTACTTTGAGGTGGTTTTGGCGTACCCAGTCAAAGATCTTGGCTCAAATTAGATTCACCCAGCTTGGAGGTCCTGATGGTTTGTATCTCTTGTCGCTTCAAATCATAGGACGAATAATGAGGACAAAACACATGTTGATGAAGCACAGATGATGCAGATCATGACATGTCTGAGTGCAGGGAGGGGATTCTCTTCGCCCTATATCTTCTGCTGGACAGCCTAGTCTGTCAACGGCTATTGTAGCACTTTCATAAGGTAAGCAGCTCTCGAAGAGCTCGAAATGAATCTATAGGTGTTGAACGTGGAGTAATCATTCGCCATGCTGGAGTCTTCATCACCAGACACTTTGGAAGTAATGCCGGTACAATAGAGCGGTTGGTGTTGAATGAGAACAGAAGAGACATGAAAGTTTGTTGATATTGCAGAACAGTAATGTTGTTTTGAATGTAGCTGCTGCACACCGATTGTGTAATCATAGCTGAGCCTCTTAGAGAACACACTGTTGTGGTCGGTCCATGCAGGCCTCTCTTCGAGACAAACGATATCAAAATCATTATGGCGTCACGAAGTTGATAATTGACGTGACGCTGGCCCTGCGCCGTCATATCTGGGCTTCATAGTCAGAAACACTGAAGCGCTCTTGACTGACGGTAAGAGATATACACCAACCCTCCATGTCGGAGATATGTCTGATGCACCGCTTGCCTACTTTGAGTAATTCAAAGCAGGAGGACGGCTCAAATTAGAATAAGCTGATGCAAGAGATTAGGGACATCTGCAGAAGAGGACTCTAGTCAGAATAAGTGATACTGAGGGCTTAGGGATATCTGCAGAACATGGCCGCTTACTTATCTCAAACACAGGGCATGATGACCAGTAACAAGGTCCTGATCAGTCATAATATCTATTTCTGAAGCACGATCAGGGTCGCCTTATAATCTGCTGCAAGCCACCGTTCTGAACTCCCAATAAGATCATGGAGTGAGGCGGGACTGGATATGTCGACGCTATAGACGTAAGCCACAAAGTTCATACTGTAT
>JAABUP010002031.1_pt1 | contig 40792 bp, 56 predicted proteins | sample 5559201 | NCBI WGS metagenome assembly JAABUP01 (sample SAMN10711887, study PRJNA513373) | rock metagenome | isolation source: Antarctica rocks | place: Antarctica | reverse complement strand
GCGTGTGAGATAGGCATGGAGGGGCAAGCCAGCGGGAAAGAAAACACACAAGAGGGGACAAGTTGAAAACACAATGCCAAAGGTAATACATCACTCAGGCTATACCTGCAACGGGAGACAACAGGCTGCTCAGGGAATCGGTGGGTCAAGGAGGTACGGCCAATGATGGCACATCCCATCAAACCAGGCTGCCACCCATCAGGGGAGAGGGCAACAATAGGCAACAATAGGCATCAATGGGAGAGGGCACCAATGGGCAACAATGGGAGAGGGCACCAATGGGCAACAATGGCGATGGGCAATAATGGGAGAGGGCATTGATGGAACAAGCCAACAGGGCATAGAGTACTGATTGTGGCTCACCACCCAGGGCAGCGCACTAAGCAGGCCAACTGTCTTCAGATCAGTCATGCCCAAATGGTTCAGATAAGTGGGGATCCAGCTTTGCAGGATGAAGAATCCCCAGCCAATGACGCTGTGGACCCAACACAGTGCCAAGATATGGACTATGTTCTGAGAGCGACTGATGGGCGACTTATCACTGCAGCCTGCAATGAACCATTATAAAAGGTGACAAGCACATGTTGAGTTTTGGCTGAGTCGCAATGAAGCTATGCACTGTGGGAGCATGCGTCATGTCCCGGCACTTGAGGTAACATGATCAGCAGTAGGGAAGGGAGGGTTACAATCAAGCTGCAGCTAAAGACAGCAAAAACTGAGTTTGCAAGCAAGACAGGGCGTGACAACATGAAAGGACAAGATCAAGACTGCATGGCAATTACGTAAAATGGATGCAGATGATGCCTACCATCAGCAGGCAGGTCTGCTTCCAGCAGCTGAGTCTGCGAGCTGGCTGCAGGCTTGCGTCTGCTGTTAGGTTGCTGCACCCCAGCTGCTGCCTGTGCCTCAGGCTGTGTTTGCTTGGGGCTGGCACTGGCATAAGGTGCTGAAGAGGGAGCAGGCAGGTACATCCAACAGCCAACCTGCACTCACATGCAATCAGTTCAATCAGAGCTATGCATGTTTCGAAATCACAAGTTGAGGTGAGAGCTTCCAGACTGCATTGGAAAACTGGGGATCCTGCCAGCTGCAACCGGGGACAGCTGAGAAACTGTGTGGGGAATTGCACTGGAAACTGGGGAAGTGCATTGATGATACAGGCAACTGTTACCATCCTAGCATGCTGTTGCATGCTCAAACAAGTTTAGCACTGCAGTGGCGATGGACTGGCGGAAGCATGCAGCACTCAGAGACAAGCATGCTAGCACACACACCACAAAGAGACGGCGTGCATGTGTTGCAAACAGCCGGGTGAATGTGCTGTCTTTCACAAACATACGCGCACGCACGCACGCATGTGTGCTCGCACAGGCACCTACACACATGCATGTTGAGGTGTGCCTTGCAGAGCTATGCCATGCAGCATGCAAATCACCCAGGGAGATTGAAACATAGCTTCAGATCTCAAAATCGTGCACACACAGTGGCTTGCAGGGATGATGCACAGTCATCAACACAGCGTATACATCTCTGCAGTCACAGTGCTTCTGAACATGCCATAAGTGATGTCTGTGAGCTAGTTGAAGGTCATGTGCCGAATGACGTGCTTGCATGCACACGTGTTGCAGCTTGAAGACAATTTGGGCACAAGCAGAGCTGTGGTCACAAGCAGCAGCAGCAAAGCACGCACCGCCCATACAATGCCAAGGCCTGCGAACAACAGGAAGCATGCCGGCCAGCCTCCAAGCAGCTGAGCCAGGACTGGGGTAGTCATCAGACCCAACACCGTGCCACCACTTGAGGCAGCATAGATGGTGGAAATAGCCTTGCCCCTATTGGCTGGGGGCACCCACCTGCAGAGGGGCCCAACAAAGGATGGGTATCCAGAGTCTGAAAAAGAGCCAGAACAAATCCATTTCTCACTATATTGCTTTTCTTTCTTGCCAGAACGCATCCATGCAAAGGATGAGGCCTTTGCTCATGCCAAGCCTGTTGACTGCATGATGTTAGCTGACAGGGTCTGCAAAACCCTTCTTACCCAATGAGTACACTGGCAAAGCAATGCGTGGGGTTTTAGCTAGGGTGAATAGGGCCTTGCCTGCCCTGACATCTGAACCAATCTCTCCGCAATGGTCAAGAGTACCAATAAAATAGCAAAAGGTTGAAATGCAGATGTGTATGCAATGCACAAGCCTGGGCAAGTTTGAGAGGAGTGTGGATGCTTAGCGCAGCTCTTCCTCTAATGATGGGGACAATCACAGCTGCAGACATCAGCATCACAGACACACATAATGACAGAGACACCAGCATTCATGTTCATGTCCCTTGTATGTACTGCTGGGACCCCTCAGAGCTCCTGCAATTTGAAACATGGCAATACACACCACATATCAATATATAAGTAAGTAGCTTGCAGTAGAACTCCAAACTCGGAAAGAAGTGGGGACTAGTTTTGGAGGTGTTTTAGATGACCGATTGCACCTGAGATCAACAACCTTGCAAGGCATCTGTTGAGCAAACATAGTATCCAGTCAACACAGCAAGACCCAAGGACTCACACACCCTAAACTTGTGCTCTGCAGCATCAGACTCTGTGACAACATTACAACTACAGCTATCAGCAAAACAGCGCAGACACTGCAGCAGCACACCAAAGAGTGGTAAATGCAGCTTTTGTTGTTGCCAGCAGCTGTGCATGTAGACTTGTGACATCAGAGGGCAGATTGTGTATGAGCGTGTATCTGGCAGCTGTGACTCATACCAACGCAACAGCAAAGTGACAGCAGCCAACACTGCAGCAGCAGCAACAGCAGCGAGCAAGAAAATTTGACACCAGCAGACAAGCCCGAGACTGTCTATCTGGCAGCTATCGGTGGTATATAGCCATCACACCAATTAAGCAAGAGCAAGTGCTGCAGTAGCAGCAGCATTAGCAACATCAAGTGCATTAGCTTGAAGAGGCACAGCTTGGAAACAATCTTTTCAGCACAATGGTTTGTGGACCCAAAAAAAGGAGAGAAACGGAGATCTACCTAGCAGCTGTGGCTGATACAGAGGGCATCATGACAGACTGAGCAAGGCCCAAGGCAGCCCTCATGACGACTAAGGTCTGCAGGGGGTGGGTGGTGTAGCCTGCCAGGGGGTTCAGCCCTGTCATGGTAGACCAACAGGCCAAGCCTGCCAGCAGCACATGCACGCCGCCAAAACGGTCTGCAACAACACCCGCTGGGATCTGCAGTTGCCAGTCATGCACTTGGCTATGAGGGAACGCGCAAAATCTGTAAGGCAGAACTAGCATGCTGCCAAAATGGTCTGCAATAGCGACAAGTGGGGTCTGCAGGCCCCAGCCATGCGTTTTGATGATGAAAAGCTACCACTGACAGCTTGCACGCGCAGTGTAGCCCTGACAGCAGCAAAGTATCAAGCTCGCGATGCAGAGAGTATGTCATGTGCTCTGAGGCCATTGCAAGCATGAAACGTATGCATGACAGGGCAGTGTGCTTAGTGAATTTCTCTGAGTCAGAGCTCTAAATGACATACCTGGCCAAGCAAGTATCCAATTAAGGCAGCTGACTGAAGTAAACCCATCTCAGGAAGGCTCATGTGAAAGCATGTGAAGGACAGAAGCCTGAAAGGGAGTTACCGCAAAGGGCACTGCCAGGACGGAGAAGGTCACTCTGTGAACAGCAGCCAAGATCATTGCTCCACACGTGACAGTCACCACCTGCCGTGAGCTTAAAATTTATGATGCTGGCAATATGAGCAGTAAAGGCAGAGGTCCTGTACCTGATCAGGGCTGACATGCCTGGGCTCCTGGCTAGCAAACGGCGTTAATGATGCCTTTCTGCGTTTTGTGTTGGACATTGTATTCGAGACCGGGCGGTGGTATAAACTGCAGTGAGTTGAAATGAATGCTTTGGAATCAGCGGCATATTGTGGACATGCAGTCACCGACCGCTTCGCTGCTGCTACTTGTGCGCCGGGTCGAGCAGTGCTGCAGCGCACGCAACCACCGGATATGTTGCCAGAACTTTGCTTGCACCGGGACGGGACTGAAAAGCTCCGGCTATACAGGTATGTCGGGAAGAATACCGAAACGGGCATGCCCTTGTTACAAGTCGTTATCAGCAAATGACAGACGCAACTTCTGCGCACCAGCTAGCTCAACAATCATCAGGAGAATAGATGCTGACGCAGAAGCAAAAAGCGCGCCTGATCTTGCATTGGCTATCTTCAGGTCAACGCAGGATGCCACGGCATAACGTTGCAGCTATCGAGGAACTTGGGGATTGCTATGGTGCTTTTTGGGGCCAATATTGGCCCCATCTAATCGCGTTTACTAATTGTGTTGGCCATCCGTTGCCTCAATAACGTAAAATGTGAGGCATTGCACTCTGACCTTGCGCGACGTCTGCCTCGCTCATCTTTGTGTTTCTATATTGCACAGAAGCATCACGGCCGTGCAGTTGCTGCTGCACACCGGCCGTTGGGCATATCGACGACGACTTTTTGTCAACTGTGCTTTGACCGGACGATCGCGCTCCACAAAGGGTGAGCGGCTAGTGCTCAAGCTGTATGCCAAGGTGCCACAATTATGTTACATCGCAGCTGTTAAAGCGAGGGCGTTCCCGTACTGTCACCGCTCTGCATCTGCACGAGCTGGCTTGTGCCGAGCCGCTGCGTGCAAATCTCAGCAGCTTGCGTCAAATCAGTTGCATTGCCGCGTCTTGCTCTGTCTGCATTGCCGTATGCATAATTTGGTACCGTATATGCAGCCAGCATGCCTCAGAAGCTCCAGACCAATGAAGCAGCTCGTGCACCTCAAAGTCATGGGGCCACGGCAAAGACACCTGCCGACGCCCAAGCTAGAGTGCAACTTATGGACTTCACCTCTAGGCGATCACCAGTCATGGGCACACGTGGCATGGTTGCCTCCTCCCAGCCCTTGGCATCAGAGGTGAGGAACAACTGTTACGAAATTGTGCCACATGCTGTTGGTGCCGGCGTTTCAGACCAAAACGTGTGCACAATCCTTGTGTGTGTGTCTTTAAAAAAAAACAAGCCTGGAGGCCATTCTGTATCTGCACACAAACCACCCCGCCTTGGACACCCACCTTGAACCTAGTTGTCTGCCTGCTTGAACATTGCTGCAACAACACAGCCTGTTTGCAATCTTGCCAGTGCAGCAGACAGGCAGGATATGTGGAAACCATGCACACGCTCATTTGCCAGCAGGGAGTCACTGATTATTGTGTTGATAACATGGCATTGCTTGCAGGCCGGCATGCGCATCTTGCAGAAGGGAGGGAACGCAGCTGACGCTGCAGTGGCTGTGGCAGCTGCTTTGAACATGACAGAGCCTTGTTCCACAGGTAATCCTGCCTGGTTCTACACATGCAGCAAAATCGCATACACCTGCCTGCAATGCTTGAGCACAGCTGCCTAGGTGGTATGCCTACTACATCACTTAGCTTTACACTGTCAAGGAGTCAGTTTTGTGAAAGAAAAGAATTGTTTACGCTTTTCAGCGATCATTACAGGAGCCTCATCAGGGGCCAGCCCAGAGCTGTGACCATAGGCTGTACTGTCAGTGTCATGTTTCCAGCAAAGAACAGCAAAATGGTTGTTACTGAGCATTTGCAAATGGTAGTCCTTTGCTTCATCTGCCTCCTCCTTGCCATTTTCCACTCCCTTTCATTTTCTCCCAGGCTGCTCTGTTGGCTCATGCAGGTATTGGCGGTGATGCATTCTGTTTGTATTTTGATGCCAAGACCAAGAAGGTATCTGCCATGTTGGGTAACGGCGGCGCCCCAGGAGCTCTTACTCTACAGGTAACACACTAATCTGGCTGTACCATAACACTATCCGAGTGTAGCAGCAGCAGCCATGGCCTTGGCATAGTCATGATCATGCTGCGCAACCCATGCGTTCTTGGTAGCCTGTTCTTAGGAGTACTGTGGCATTGCACTGATCAAGAAGTATTGCTGTTGTTGTGTGAGCAAACAACAGAGCAGCTCAAGATACAGAAAACACTTTGGTGAGCTTTCCTTGTCCCCTGAGCATCATGTTGTTTGACAGCTGGCTGTGATGTGTACAGAAAGCCAGACAGCACTTTGGTGACATTTCCATATGCCCTTGAGCATCATGTCACTTGAGAGCTGGCTGTGTTGTGTACAAAAAGCCAGGGACCTGGACAGCCCGGTCTAACACTTGGCTTCTCATTAAATTGACGCCGAAAGGCTATTCTTTTCTTTGCTTTTCAGAAAGCCAGGGAGCTTGGGGTGAAGGGAGGAGAGTTTGAGCCCTTCAGTGCGTTGACAGTGACAGTGCCTGGGGCTGCTGCAGCCTGGGAAGATACTGTCAAGATGTATGGCAAGCTCACCCTCAAAGAGGTACAGCATAATGCACATTCATGATCCAGCTGACATGTATGGCAAGCTCACCCTCAAAGAGGTACAACATGATGCACGTTTGGGATCCAGTCAAGATGTACAGCAAGGTCACCCTCAAAGAGGTATAACATGTTGCACATTCATGATCCAGTCAAGATGTATGGCAAGGTCACCCTCAAAGAGGTACAGCATAACGCACAGTCATGACCCAGTCAAAGATGTATGGCAAGCTCACTCTCAAAGAGGTACAACATGTTGCACATCATGATCCAGTCAAGATGTATGGCAAGCTCACCCTCAAAGAGGTACAACATAATGCACATCATGATCCAGTCAAGATGTATGGCAAGCTCACCCTCAAAGAGGTACAACATGCTGCACATCCATGATCCAGTAAGCATGTCATCACACGCATGATCCACGCAACATGTTGAGCATGTTGACAAGGTGTAGTGTGTGGTAACATGCTGATGGCTTTGGCATGAGCTGACCATGGGTAATTGGGGTCGCAGCAACTTGGTGATGTTCAGAAGCATCTGGCAAGCTCATTGTTCTGAGAGGCAGGGACGAAGGGAGTGTGTCTGTATGCACATGCATCTTCTACATTGTGACCTGCATACAGCAGCAGCAGCGGCTGCAGCAGCAGGGGTAACCTGGGGTGGGAAGGGGCGGAGGGGGAAAGGCTTTGCCAGTTGTCATAGTTAGCCTCAAAGACAGGGGATACTTGTCATACCTGCTTTCTGACTGCTCAGTCTATCATGTGCCTTCCTCACTTTCAGCCTGAGGCTCCAGTGCGACATGATGCTAACTGCAGATCTGTCTGCACTGCTAGTATCTCATGCCTTTTATGGCGTATTACGGCGTATTACGTGTTTTGCAGGTGCTGCAGCCGGCCATTGAGCTGGGGGAAGGGGGCTTCCCTGTCAGCCCCATTACGGCGTATTACTGGGGCAGAGGAGCTAAACTACTGAAGGACCAGGGAGGCAGCGGCATCAAGGCCCTGCTGCAGCCGGATGGAAGTGCCCCAAAGGCAGGGCAGTTGCAAAAGAACCCTCACCTGGCTGCAACCTTCAGATCTCTTGCTGAACATGGTGCAGAGGAAGGTAACAGTCGATGTGCTCATGCAGTGCTCAGCTGTTGGCAATGAAGTAAAGTTGAATCCAGAAACATCCCACATGATTGAATTGAAAAGGCAGTAGGGCCGTTAGGAGCAAACGATTTTACTCGCATGGCATGACAGCATGTGATAGGCAAAAGCAGGGCAGACTCTGCAAACTGCACTGCTGTATTGCAAACAGGCCAGACTCAGGTGGCTGTCTCCCCAGCTGGCCCTCTGGGGTTAGATCATCAGCCCCCAGGGTCTGTACGGGGTCCTTGGTCCAGTTCTGGTCAGCCTCTATGCTTTACGACTATGTCTCATGAACTGGGTAATCTTTCAGCCAACAAGGATAGTCATGAGCAAGTTGCACCTGGCTGCTGTTGCAAGGGCACCAGCTGCACACCTGGTACTTATGTAACAAATTTGGCTGGCGCATCCGCAATTGTCACTATTAGTATGGTGATGATGACTAGTAACACTGCAGAGGCAGATAGCACCAGCTGTACTGTGTGTGCATGCACAGAACTGCAGCTGCACACTGGTCATGCTATCCCTGTCTCCTCATCCGTAGTGTAGCCCTACACGGTCAAGGCAGCTGTATACAGTGTCAGTCTAGCTCCGGGCTGCCGCCCTAGGAGGCGCCTGTTACAATGGCCAAGAAGTGTGAACTTTTCTTGTTCTACATGGGCAATCATCTCCTCTTAGATTTGACTCATCTCCATGGCTGTGCTCTTGCATGCAGGTATCTGCTGCACTTAACATGTCTGCATGGCTGTGCTCTTGCATGCAGGCTTCTACAAGGGCAGGATAGCAGATGCCATTGTGGCTGCCATCCAAGAGAGGGGCGGCGTCATGACTAAGGAGGACCTGTCGGCCCATAAATGTGAGCACAGGGAACCTATCATGTCCACTTACAGAGGCTATCACATCTACGAAGTTGCCCCACCCACTGCGGTACGCTGTCAACCAAAGTTTCTATATTCAATCCATCTAATCCTGATCTAGTGATCCAATCCTGATCCAGTCCTGATCCAATTCTGATACAGTCCTGATCCTGACAGTTTTTGTTTGTTGAGCTTTGCTGACCCGAGCAGTGTTGGGCTTTAATGGTCGGTGAACACTCCTCAGAACCAGTATAGATCACACGCTGTACACAAACAAGCAACGATTGGACTCATCATCTTGTGATGTCCTCTGATGCATTAAAGCCGCTAAATGTAACAGTGTGAGTCACATGAATCACATGCAGGGCATTGTGGCTCTGCTAGGCTTGAACATCCTAGAAGCCGACCCAGATCATCCTTATGAAGCTTGGGGATCATCACAGCATCTCCACACTGCAATCGAGTCCCTCAGATTAGCTTTTGCTGATGGGCTGCAGCACAATGCAGACCACCGGCATGTCAAGGTGCCAGTCTTTGGCATGGCAGACAAGCAGTACGCTGCTCGACGCAGGAAGAACAACTTCAAACCACAAAAGGTACACAGCCTTCCTTGTGAAATCTTCTGGCCATACTTGTGGTGAAGGCAGCAGTTTAGGTATGAGCTCTGCTGGATTGGCAAACCTTGTAGCACCCGTTGTGACACCCCTTGATACATACATTGTCAGACTCACCGCTACGCAAGTGTTTACACAGCTTGCAGTACTCCCTGTTACAGGAGGTGTACATACATAACCCTACAGGACAACATGTGTTTTGTGAAATCAATGCTTGAACAAGTGAACGCATGAATGAATGGTTGCTGTAATTACCATCACACCTGCTGTGACATCTTCACAATCAAGCTGATGGTGTTGCAGCTGCTTTAGGGAAAAGAGTGGCTACGTCAGCATCTGGCCTCATAGGCATTTCCCTTTGCCTCTGAGCGGTTGTGAAAATTGTACCTTTACTTGCAGGCGCACATGTAACAGAATGGCTAAGCACTCAGCACCTTGTACAATGCATAATGACATGCTCAATAGTAGTGTGATGTTTCCTATGTACAGGCTGCAAAGATTCTACCTGGAAACCCTAGCCATGACGTGGAGCTAAACCCTGACAGAGCTGGCACGGACACTGTGTATTTTGGTGTAGTGGATGGGGAAGGCAATGCATGCAGCTTCATCAACTCCAACTACATGGGCTTTGGCACAGGTTTGTGCAGTGCAGTGCTGTGCTGTGCTGTGCTGTGCTGTGCTGTGCTGTGCTGTGCTGTGCTGTGCTGTGCTAGCACTCTGTACACAATGAATGGCTGGCCAATCTTCTATATGCTCAAATCTCCTGCTGCTAATCCTGACAACTTGTCTCCTCTTCCATGCTGCCCATAGGCATAGCAGCTTACAGGCAAACCAAAACGCTTTCAAAATTCTGTGTAAAGCTGACATGCTGTGTCACAGGCATAGTACCAGAGGGCTGCGGGTTTGTGCTGCAAAATCGGGGGTACAACTTCATTCTGGATGAGAAGCATCCCAATTGTGTGGCCCCCTACAAGAGGCCCTACCACACCATCATTCCAGGCCTGGCTACAGACCCCAATGCGGACCTCTTCTGTACTTTTGGGGTGATGGGGGGTTTCATGCAGCCCCAAGGGCATTTACAGGTACCCTGCCCCTCAGCATATGGGCACACTTGGCCCAAAACTCGCTGGGAGCAGCAATGTCACAATGTGTCACCTACAGATGTAATCACAGTTGCAGTGACTGCTGTCTGAAGGCCACTGGAAGGTATGGTGGAATTGCTCATCCTTACTTGACGTGTTGTCAAAGAGGTTCATCACCTGCCTTAGACCAATTGGCAGTGTCACACAACAGCATAGCTAGACAGCTGAGCTGGACATGATGCAGTTGCACCTGACTCACTGCTTTTGGGAGGTCAAAGCTTCAAGTATGTGCAACTTACCATTTGCTTCATGATATCTCCATGGATGTGTCAAGCGGTGCTGCCTGGCATGCGTGCGTCGTTTGTGAAGTAGCACTGCACATCTAGCAGCATCAGTGCACAAGTAGGTGAAGCTCCATCCTGCCTGGCTGCAACACAAGCTCAAGAGACTCGCCAATCAGAATACTAGCAAATACACAGGCGGCACATGCTCAAGCAGCAGATTCACAAGCGGCATGTGCCACAAGTGGCATGTGCATAAGCAGCACATGCTCAAGCAGCATCCGCACAAGCAAGACATACACAAGCAGCACATGCTAAAGCAGCACACACATAGACACAGCACACACACCAGCTGCACATGCACAAGCAGCACACATAAAGGCAGCACAAGCTGCTTGCTGAATTGTGCTTACAACCTGTTGCAGGTGCTATCTAATATGATAGACTATGGTATGGAGCCTCAGGCAGCCTTGAATGCCCCCAGGTTCTCAATAGAGGGGGTGGACTCTGCTTATGGCCCTGCATGCGTAGAGCACAGCCAGTATGTGTCTCTTGACTGCTCTACGTCCTGTACTGAGCCTGCCTGTTGTTGCTGCACTCACAAATGTCTACATTGGCCGGATAGCCTTTAGCACAAGTTGCTGTCTGTTCATGGAACAAATGAGAGCAGGGTCACCTGCCAAAGCATGTGCCATTTTGTAGTGTTTCCTGGGTCCCTCAGGAAGTTTGGGTCATGGTGCATGTATACTTGACAGGGTCAAATGTACAGTCTGCAGCATGCTTGCTGAGTCAGCATGCATGTGCAGTGTGGCCCTTGAGGAGGGTTTCAGCCAGGAAGCTGCCGCAGAACTTGAGAAGCGTGGACACAAAATAGACGCAGGCATCAGTGGGCATGCCCGAGGCACTTTTGGACGTGGTCAGATCATTCAGAGGAACCCCAAGACTGGTGTGTTGTGGGGTGGCACAGACCCCAGAGCAGATGGTGCTGTTATGGCATGGTGAATCTATTCAAAGTGGTTCTGAGTCGCACAATGCAAAGCCCATGGTCTGTACCACGCATCTACTGTATAATATACATATTATGCGTGTCATGGTTCAACACCATGTAGGGTATGGTCTCTTGTTATTGCTTTTTGTGGCTATTTGACCTATTAATCTGCTAATTTCTCCCATAACTAATCTCGTTATGTGGCTCTAGTTGTGTACATGTACAACGTTTGTTTGATCACGGCTTGCACGTGCGTGTGCACAACAAGCCTTCGTGCTAACTGCATGGACTTTGTGGTTCGGAGCATGGCCAAGTAGGGGTGAAGCCGTAAGCTCTCCTGTCAATGAATTTTTGCTTCATTGATGTCAGATTTGTGGTACATTGCATGCCGCCCTTCACCAGCAGCAGATCTCGAGTCCGTTTGTCATGGACCTTTTACTACAGTGACAGTGCATTTACCAAGTTGTCATGACAGAAAAGACAACTTCAGAGCGTAGACCAGGTCAGCGGTTTGTGTCGCACAAGCTCAACGACAACCTTCACCTTGAAAATGATGTCTCAAAGCTTGGATCTGGGCTCTTGCCGGATCTCTGCCTGCACCACGCGGTCCAGGTTTCGGCGCGCCTCTGTCACAGCTTCTGCTCGACCCACACATGTAGCGACTATCAAAGCTCCTGTAGCGTTCTGTAAGACGTTTTACTCTGGTGCCGGTCTCAGTCTGCTACGTCCCCAGCTTCCCTCACGTCCATGCGGCAAGTGCTCTAGACAGGTACGTGTTGACTGCGCGATCTGCGATCGGAAGGGAAGTCAGACTTAAGCTGGCGCTTGCACCTCTGCAGATTGTGGCTGGCAGTGGGCCCCTGGAAGGCAACCTAGACAAAGAAGCCCACTCTTTGAGGTGCTAACACCTGAGGCTGCTTGCTGGCCACAGACAGGCTTGCCTGAGCAAGTCAAGCATGTAAATATGGTGCAGGCGTCTTGGCTGGATCAGCTTCTGGGCTCAATTGGCCTTGTCTATCGTGTCTGCAACAATTTTATCGTTTGCAGTGTCTTCCTCAATGCAGGCAGGTGGTTGAAGTCCAAAGATTGCTGTGTTATACTTTGAAAGAGACACCATCTGTGTTACATCTGTGTTTGTTGCAGTCTCCTGGTGGCATCAATGTGTCAGTTTGGTTCACACTGTTCGGAGTGGCAAGTTCCTTCATCAGCACGTTTTTTGCCTTCAGCTATGTCAAGTACGTACTCTCACCTGCCACATACAAAGCGTCCTCAGACAAGGGTGACATGCATGGCGCGGCTTGTTGAACCTTGCAGGCATTGCAGACTTGCAAGCAACATGTCTGCTACCAAAGATCTGCTTGTTGCTGATGGGAAATTGCCAATGAGCATCTTGCAGAACACAGCTTGTTTGTTGTAAGCAGATATGTGACAATCAGATGTGTTAAAAGCTCATATGTGAAAATCAGGTTTGAGAAGCAAACACAATACATTGACAAGTTGTCTGACCAACATTTTCTATGTCCAGGTTGGCCAGACAGTCATTTTCCAAGGGTGATGTCACTAGGGAGACAGTGTCAGGTCGCCTGCTCAGAAACAACTCTCTGAATTTGTGGGGCCTAGGGGCTACATTGCTTGGCCTTCAGGTATGGCTTGAATGACTCTCTGGTCTTGCGTATATGTCTATTTCTGCCTTTGTACAGTCATGCATGGCTTGGACACATGGCACATCTCTGAAATCCAGCCATTGCTGCAGGTGGGTCAAACAAGTCTGTTTTGTGCATGCCCGTATACATGAAAGCAAGAGCGGCTCTACAGCCATGTCTGAGCATGTCTGAGCAGGGTACTGTGTTGAAGTAGACACAACGCTAGCTGTAGGGTAAACCTGACTGACTAAGTGGCTGCATGTAGGCAGTGATTGGTGGCCTGGTGGCCAAGACCCTAACAACATCATCCACCAACCCATACGCGCAAGGTGGAGCAGGCGCCAGGGCTGCACCTGTTGCCCTGGATGTCTTTTCTGTACAGGTTTGTACTGCAATCAACTGCATGCTCTCAGATCATTGTGCAGCTCTGCATTTTGCTGGCTTGCTGCATAAAGTGTCCTGTTTCTCTGCTCAGTTGCGCTTGTGTATGCTAGCTAGAGTGTTGTGAATGGTTTGCAGGCATCTGCTAACACTCTGCTGGCGCACTTTGTGTCCATTGTTTTCACCAATCTGTTGTTGAGGACATTGAACAAAGCTACGCCATCCCCCAAGGCAGCGTACTGACGCAGACATTGCTCCTGATCAATGCTCTGTTTTACATCAAGCAGTTCTTGGACTGAACATGCGTTGGTGACTGCAATTTTCTAGCTTCGTCATCCAAAAGCAAATTGATGATGCTGGTGTCAGATTGCAGCAGTACCTGCCTAAATGTACTGCCTATTGCACAAGAATAGTGACAGCTGACTAGTATACTTGACATGTTGTGCCCAACTTCAAAACTGTTGACACAAGCTGCAAAGTAAAGACAATAATCAGTCTGTGGGACCATACACTGCAACATACGTTCGTCCATACCGCTTATCCCTGATCTTATGCAAAGGTCCAATGGTGTCTCGAATCACATCACTCAGCCTCTTTGCATATTCCACAATGACTATGCTTTCATAATGTATGAGAGGAGATCCCTCCAGTAAGTCGTACAGCTCCTCATATGACACCTTCTCATAGGGCGGGCAAACACTGATGAAATCAAATGCCTTCCCTGGGACAAAGCTATTGCCATTGCGAGCTTGCTTCAAGTACTCCTCTGCCCTCTGCACAGCATGCAAACCGATCTACATTTGTATAAAATAAGTATGACCTGGTTATGCAATGGTGATTACGTCTTATGACAGTGTAAGTGAGAATGCAAAGCATCATTGCGACGGCACCACAAAATTTTATGTCTGTATACAATGCCTCCTGCAGAGGGTCTGCATGCCTGGCATGCTGCTTATATGTGTTAAGTGTGCTGGAAACAATGTACCATTGCATGCACAGTTGCCTGTGAGACAACTCCACATTCGGCTATGTTTCTGGCCAGGGAGTCCCTTGCCACAGCTGGGTCCATCTCTATGAAGTGGCACTCCTGACACCCTCGTGACAACGCCTCTAGTCCCACAGCTCCTGCACAAGCAAATCATCAAGCTACTCTTTGCAAAGAGTCTATGTGGTGTTTTCCGGCAACATCATGCCTTCAGTTCATTCAGATGTCTCATGGTAAAGTGAAATGGGTTTCAATTACTCCGCCGCGGATTTAAAATGGGCCCATTTTAAATCCGCGGCGGAGTAAAACAGTGTGCCGGGAAAGCAGGCAGCTTTGAGAATGCCAGACTTCCAGGCGGCAGCTTGACATGCAGTGCCAGGCCATGTGAGAACACCACACCATAAGATTGTAACTACGGACTCTTGCATTTCTTATGCCTCTGCCTCTTGTGTCAGCTCTGCTTGGTCTGGATTGAGCTTCTGAAACGTCCCTGTGTTGTCAGCCCTCATGGGATTGCAAGCTTACCACTTTGCAGCCAGAGTCAACATCCCAACACATAAGCTTTTCAGAGCTACACACTGCGGCGGGCCATTGCATTGCATTATGCCATCATGACCACTGCAAAGGCAAAACGCTTCCATCTGCATGCACCACCAGCAAAGTCAGAAGAAGCAGAAGAACGCCTCACCAGTGCCAGCAAAGAGGTCCAGCCATCTGGTGCCAGGTGGCAACAGGGGCTGGCTTCCCGCCATGCTGGCCACCATGCTGAAAACTGCTCCCCGTACTTTCTCCATCATGGGCCTGGTTCCCTCCCCTGGGGGGGATACTAAACGCCGCCCAGCAGCTGAGCCTGTGATAATGCGCATGCTGCCGACAGTTGCTTGGGCGTTTGCTGTCTTCTTCTTCTTTCTTTTTACCTGCAAACACGTTGTGTTTGGGCAACCAGTCCAGCTCAGTGAGAAGGGCTGAGGCAGATAGGGGGAGAGCAAACTTTGTCACACAAATACAGGTTGTTCTGTAAAACCTTTGCTAGACAAGCAGTTTTGACCAGAGCTTGCTGAGCAAGTGTGCTTAGCACAACTTTGCACACAGCATGTGAAACAAGCAACAAAAGGAAGGATTTCAACATGCGAAGCACCATGCTACAGTAAAAAGGTGATGGCAAGTTGCTGTAGGCTTACCTTGCTTTCGGCATTGACAGCATTGGCTTCAACTTGTTGCTGCTCCAATGCCTTGAGGACATGAGGAGGAATGGACTGCAGAATGCTGTTGGCAGCCATGCCTAGCTCACCTGTATCCTCATCAGGCTCCTGTCCTGCCTCCTGCATCACCAGCCAATCCAAGTCTGTGAACAACCAGCACTGAGTAATGACTGGTGAGAAATGGCCGTTGCTGCCACCTGCTGCTGCAGCTGCTGACAATGAGTGATGAGGTGACAAAAAACTCAATGTATGAGGAGTGCTCAGCGACAGTCCCACTTGGCTCACTGTTTATATTTCAGGCAAAATTTGCGCATGCTGTGCAGCTTGAGGGCTCAACATCTCCCATGCGTTGTGCTGGCTGCCTCAGACATGCAGACAGCTTGAGGACTCAACATCTCCCATGCGTTGTGCTTGCTGCTGTGACAGAATGCAGGATCATGACAATGGCAAGACAGGGCAAGTGCCTAACAAGGTCTCTAGTACATGCACAACACGGTGGTGCAAGACTGCACTCAAATGATACGGTACAAAAGCTGCCAGTGCCCAGCAATACACGTATGAGATGCTGGTGCAAACCACTGCATAGTGTACTAATGGGCTGCTAATGGGCAAAACACTGCATAGTCTACTAATGGGCTGCATGATGAATGTTGCACCTGTCGTTCTGGAGGCTGTTGGACAATTCCCTCAAAGTCTTGTATGGACCAGCCAGTATCCATGTTGAAGATTTCCTTGTCTTCTATCACCCCAGTGTCATCCCCAAAGTCATCAACCCAGGCATCATCATCGTCATCATCATCACTGATGTCCTCAAGTGAAAGCTGATTGCCGTCTGTATCATATACTCCAGTGCTGTCTTCCCATGCGTCTTCCTGTTGTGGTCCAGGCTTGTATTTGACACCAGTGACAGTCGCCAACTGCTTCTTCCAAGCGTCACCCTTTTGCCCTGCAGTTTTGCAAAGAGGTTTTTGCAAGTCTGCTTCTGATGTTCCTTGGCTGACGAAGGTACAAAATAAAGTACCTATAGGCTTGGCAGACGTCAGCACACGTCTCCTACGTGGTACTGCGCGGGATTGGGAGTGCGCACAGCCCCATCTGCATGGTTGCTGAAGGTGTGATTGCTGTGACGTCATGCAAAGCAGCCCTGTGCGATAGGTTCCGGCTCAGCGGCGTATTCTACCAGATCGCCACAACGACAAGCAGCAAAGTTTGCTGACGCAGCGCGCGCATGGAAATGGATGCGGCAATCTAATAAGTAAGTTTCTCAGGTCACAGTGTGGCACAGGCAGTGTTGCGGAAGCGCAGTTCAGACCAGCAAGGCGTTCGCACGACACCGTTTCATCTCCTGACTTTGTGCAAGCTTTGACCTGATACAGCATGTTGTGCAAACGAGCATTTGAAAAAGCAGTTTGTTATCCTATTTCGCAGACTCCTGGGCCCAGTCTGCAACCACTCTGGGTACAGCGCTTGTTGTTGCTGTACAGCACATGTGCTGAACTTGCTAAGGCAAAACTTTCTTTGCCATGGCTCAATCGCAACTTGTGTACAAACTGCAGCCTTTGAAGATAACTTGTCACAAGGTGCTGTGAATGCTGATCGAAGGGCACTTGCTTGGTCTTTCACAGCCTCCGATCCCAAGTCGACTCAGATAATACCTGCATGTGCCCAAAAACCATTCAGGCACTAATGATAACATGGCAAAATGACAATACCACGTACATAAAAGCAGCCTGCAGGGGTGGTCTGCTGATTGCAGCCAATACAGTTAACATGACTGTCCAGACCAAGACCAGTTTCCCACGCGTTTAGAGACAGTGACTGCACATCACATTTGAGCGAGTTTGACAATCATGTGCGCATAGTCAAATGGATGGGCTGACCAAAACAAGAGCTCCTGCAGGACTGCTGAGAGGGCTTTTAGAGTCCCAACACTGCACTGCACTTCTTGGCAAGTGTTGCTGTGACAGGCAATGATCTGAAGTCAAGAGTAGCAAAAGTGAAGCACACACCTCTCAGACTATTCACAAGTCTGTCATGGCAGCTGTGACTGCCAGCATGGTGGGTCGCTGAATGGCATCATAATGCAAGCAGGCTTCCACCAAGGATCTGAGGGGGTCAGGGATCTGGCCTGCGTTGGGCCACTGTACAGAAACACACAACATGATATTCACAGCTTGCTTTGCAAAGGATCATGCTGTTTGACCACACACAATGGTTGGCTGCACATCTGCAAATTGTTACTTGCAGCTACTCAAGCTCCACATGTTCAGCCACAACACAGCATGATGCTCAAGTTGATTGCTGTTGGCTTTCTAGTAGATTCTTGCCCACTTCAGCCTGAGGTTAAAGTTCAGCAGCATTACATGACTGCTGAGTATATGACCGCAGCTTAATGGATGTGGCCAATTGTTGCTGCGCAAAAGGATGCTCATCATTTGCATTTAATAAGATGCTGATCAGCACTTCGCAGAAAGACAAAGGGCTCACCATGACCTGGTAGGGCGGGACCGCCATCCTTTGCACAAAGGCCTCCAGGGGACCATTCATCAGGGTGTCAAGACGGGGCACCCCAAGCATGTCAGCCAGGATGAGCCCCCACACAAAGACCTCAACCTTGGGGTCAAGCACGTACTCAAGGTCTCCCACAAGACGCCCCAAAAAGTACTCAGGAGGAGCATAGGCGTCCACCAGACTGCACACAAAGCCACCATGCATAGATGTTGCTTACTCTGCCAATGAACATGTGATTGAACAAGTGGACTGACTGATTTGGCATGGCACTGCAGACTTGCCTTGCAGCCAAACCTATGAGTCAACAACATCTACCAATGTTGTGGTTGGGGGTTTGTGCGTTGCTGTTGTGTGAGCAGCTAGCCAGGTCTGTCAAAGACAAATGAGAGCAAAAATGTCTGCAGGGGGCAGCATGGTATGCAGAAAGTAACAAAAACAACAAGGCTCAGGTTGACTGTGAGCAGGCACTTCCTTGCTAATCAGCACAAAATTCAAAGCTAGGTGAACGTACGGCATCTGGCCTGGAACATTCCAGCGCAAGCTGCCCACGTCACCAGGAGGGAAGTGCCGGAAGCTGCCAGCGTCTAGCAGCTTGGCAACCAAGCGCCCACCAACAACGCTCACACCGATGTTGTTGGGCTTGAGGTCGCCATGCATGCAGCCATGCAGGTGCAGGAAGTCAAGGCCAGCAGACAACTGCAAGCCTATGTCCACCACCTGGTCCAGCACCAAAGCCCTGCAGTCAGCAGTAAGATGAGTGCTGAGTGAGAGGGTAGTGATTTCCGTTCCGTGGCTGTGATTGCAGTCAAACCGCCCTTTTGTTTGCCCTGTCACAGAAAATTAAGCACAACACTGCAGGTGTGATAGTATGCAAGAGCAACACTGCACAAGTGTCGAAGTCGTTTTTTTGTTGGCCTGCCCGGTGCGAAGACACAGCCAGACAGACAAGCAGACAGATACATGGACAGACAAATGCACCCAGATGAATCAGGCTGTGCACACAATTGCAGCAGCAGGCAGCTATCTGTTCACATTGGTCCAGCATGCTGGCAAGTGATGTTTTGAAGAGCATCAACAGCATGGCTGACAAAGCATGGGTGACAAAGCAGGGCAGCACTTACCCAGGAGTGATGAGGGTGGCAAGGGTGCGGTCCATGCACTCCATCACTATTCCCTTCTGGTTGGGCCTCAGGATTGGGTCCAAGACTCGCCCGTAGTAGGCCACAATGGAGGGGTGGCGGAAGCTGGCCAGGTTGGCAGCCTCCACATCCAAACAGGCTTCGTCATCGACGCTAGCGTTGACTGCCCACTTGAGGACGACAGGTCCTAGCTGACCAGTGCAGGTGCGCTCCACTGCACCAAAGGTGCCGCTGCCAAGGGGAGTGTTGCCCAGGTGGCCATGCGTGTCTGCCAGCAACAGCTCCTGCACCACAGAGAACAACAAATTCCATCAGCGCACATCCATGTAATGCAGGTTGCAATGCACAGCCACATCTGTCTGGGAGCTGCACCATACAAGCTGCTTGCTGAATGTAACAGCAGACAATGTTCGTGTACCTCCACAAATGTCAAAGTCTGCCCACACATTTTACAATTTTACACAGTACAACACACGACAAGGATTCAGATGGTGGAAAATGACAAGAAGCTGTGTAGTATAATGAGACACAATCTGGACAAATGTAAGCAAGCGGCACATGGAGGTGGCATTCCTCATGTGCTCATGTAGGGAGACAGAGCAGCATGCAGGTCATGAACAAGGAGCTTACATCAGCATGGTACACCGGGTGCTGCAGGCTGCGCAGGGCTTGAGCTTGCTGAGTCAGCAGTGCATTGCTCCGGGTGAGCAGATCATTGCTCTGGGTGAGCAGACCATTGTGCTCCCTCAGATCTGCATTCTCCTGCAAAGCTGCTGTCAAGTCTGTCTGCAGCTGGTGGTAGCCAGTGGGGCCAGAGCAGAAGGTTTCCAACAGAGCCTGTTTCTGCACGATCAGGTTCTGACACAGGTCAAGCTTGTCCGCCAATTGCTGCACCTGGGCTGTGGACTGTGCATGGTCCGCTTCCCTGCTCTCCCTCTCGACAGCCAGCGCCTCCATGGCTTGAGAGTAGCCCTGCTGAACCGCTGCATGCTGCTGCTTTTCAGCTTGCAGTCTAGCCAGCAGCTGCTGTACATGCTGACGCAGCCCGTTCAGGGCGTTTGCATGCAGCTGGCGCTGACGTACTAGCTTTTCAGCCAACTCCTCTGCATACTCAGCAGCTAGTTGCTGGTAGCGTTCTGTCAGTTCCTCATCATGCTTGTCAGCCAGCTGCTGCCTTGTATCAGCCACATGCTCCTGGAGCTGCTGCTGGTCAGCTAGCTGTTGCTGCAAACCGGAGAGCTCTGCAGCATGCAGCTGCTGCTGCCTGGCTGCCTGATGCCTTCCTGCTCTCACCTTGAGCTTGTAATGCTGCCGCTGGTCAGCTATCTGCTGGCGCTGGTCAGCTAGCTGCATACCCATGGACTCATGTGCATGCGTCAGGTCATCTTGGTGCCACTGCTGCTCCTGGGCCCCCCGCTGCTGCAAGTACTGCAGCTCCTCTTCGTGCCCCTCATGCTGAGCCGCTTGCTCACATATCTCATCACACAGCCTTGTCTCATAGTGTAGCTGCTGAGCATTCAGCAGCTCAACTATACACTGCCTTTGAGCTGGGGTGAGGCCATCAGGCAGGCGGTGCTGAAAATATGGGGCCTCTACTGAAGGTGCAGACGACACACCATTGCGCTGCAACCTGAAACCCACAAGGGGAGACAGGGGACTTCCTGGACTTGAAGGAGTCATGGACGAGTCCATGTCTGAAGGTGAAGCCAATGAAGGCAGATGGGTGGGAGATGCTGGGGTAGCCACATGGGTGCTGGGCTCCTGAGGGTTCTGCAAGGGAGCCTGATCTGGCTCATGCTGATTTGTCAGTGGAACAGCATAGGCCAGGCTCCTGGTCACAAAGGAGATGGAAGCCAGCATAGGCAGGGCCAGGGCATGTGCCAGACTTCTGCAACCTCTGCAAGCCGCCTGCAATACAGCTGCCTTCAATCCAAGCATTGCAACATAGTGGCAGATATTTGCTGAATGGCTATGTTGAGAAGACAGATGGTGTCTTCACTCATCTTGTATGCACACGTGTAAGAGGAGACAATGATAGGGGATGCTACAGCAACTGCAGCCAATGCATGGAAGTGCCAGAAGTTTGATGTGACAGCGTTCCAGGATGTACCAAAATAGTCGTTGCAAAGGGCTTCAGAATGTGACACCATACACACGCAAGCATCCTGGATCATGGTATAGCAAGGAGCAACCGCAAGGACACACAAATGATCAGAGGGCTGGCCTAAGCAGATGCTGTGTAAAGCTCACCTTGAACAGAAACCAAATGTGTTTCATGTACTGGACAGCACTAAGCACAAGTCTGTGCAAGATAAAACCACAGACCAGGGCCAACACCAAGGCTGCTGGGACAACATGGAGCGCAACAAGTCCCTGGGCAACTTCTGACACTGAAGCGCCCCACTTGTGTTCCTGCACATACCATCCTTAGCTTTGCATCATGATGTTCATTCTGACCTAGACATCAGATGATGAAAGGTATGCTAAGTATGGACATCAACGCACCAGAGGACAAGGAAAATCCTGTCAGGACACGAGACAACACCCTTAAAACTGCATGTCACAGCACATGTCTGCATTACTCACATTGCATGTCTTGACTGTGCAAATGCAGAGTGTGCAGTCACAAGGTGAGACTTGTGCACAGTGTTTAGATTCACACAAATCATAGCTAATTCGCACCTGCGGTACAGACAGCCTGGCAACGTCTGCAGTCATTTGTGAAGAGGCAGACTCTAACGACGCCTCGGTGTTAAGGATGATCCGTCCACACCCCATCTTTTCCAGCTTGGTTTGCAAAGCCAGCAAGCGAGCCTTGTGCAGGCAGGGGCGTGATGGGTTGTCAGAGGGTCCTGGATGATTACCGGTGATTGTCACACCAAACAAAGCAAGAACTTGGAAGATGACTGGCTTGGCCTTCACAGTGAAATGGCTCCAAAACAATACAATGCGCCCTGCACACAATTTCAGTTGCATCAGCTTGCGATTTACCTATGTCAGGTCAGCATGAAAGCAGCCTATAGCAGTGATGGGCTTTGGATCTATATTAACAAAGCATACCTTTATTCTGCCTGAGTACAATAGGGAACACAAGGAAAATCCAAACAAGCTCCACTGTGGCCAGAACTGTGAAGTATTGCCTGAACTCCTCCATAGGATTGTAACCCTGCATTTGTGCAAAATGTTCAATGTCACAGAGCTTCAGGCGTACTTGTGGATGCAAAGAAGCAGGATGACCAGCAATGCAAGATTAGCTGAAGAAGTGGTGATGTATTCTTCCTACCCGCATTTGCATCACATTGTTTGGGTATGTTCTTGCAAGTGACACCAGAGTACCACAGCCCTCTGCTGTGGTGCCACTAACCAGGTCCCAGACGTGGGCAATCACATCCGGCAAAGTCAGCTCAGCTTGCGTGAATGCAAGCTGTGTCTCGCAGAAGAGACGGTGATACACACCGAGAAACAAGTTGCAAAATACCTGAACAACATTACAAGTGATGAGGACAACACCTGGACAGACAGAACTTGTGCGCAGAAGCCGATGGATTGATAGATGTTGTCTGTAACAACAGTTCTTTACTCACCACTGCTAACAAGACGTGGAATGGCTTCACAGTTGATCTGCAGAGACCTGCAGAGCATTGGCAGCACTTCATGACAGCAGAGTGCAATTTGTTTAGTTTATGAGCGTCCTGGTGCAGCTTGAGATTATGTCAAGGAACAGTGTATCAGCCAGGGCCTCGAAGACACCAAGGCCGAACAAAAAGCAGACCGAATGAATCCAGACCTTGCACTCGGATCTTGCAGGACCTCGCTCGTCTATCTTGCCGAGTAAGCGCCAGCTAACTGTTTCAGGTGGTCAGACGCAAGTGCAAGGCACCAGGCGGCCAGGCGTCTCAGCAGGATGGTTGCGGTGGAACCGCGATGAATTTGTCTGCGGAACATAATTGGGAGCCAAGCTTGCGCAGCAGACTCAGTTTGAGTGCCAGTGCATATTCGAACTGGCTGGTTGACCTAAAAGGTTGACCGGGTACTCGATCCCTCGCACCACACACACAGAGACACACACACAGAAACACAGAGACACACACACAGACACACAGACACACACACACACACACACACACACACACACACACACACACACACACACACACACACACACACACTTTACAGTCGTTGGGGGGCCAGCTAGCCCATTTGACTAATTGCAGTTTTTCATCAGTAAACAAAACAGACAAAACTGTAACATAGACAAATCATCATCATCAGGAAAGTGTTGGAAATTGTCACCATGTTTGGGAAGTTTATGAGTTTGCAACAAATAAAAGTCTCTGCACCATTGATGGCCTTACATCCTGCTTATTGCCCTTACATTCCATTTGTCTACTGTCAGATCAGGAGACTGTCCAGGTGTGATTGCCATGGCCTACATGTTCACTATCTTTGCCGATTCGGAAGCGGCCTGTGTCAACGTGGCGCTTTGTCAAAGGTAGTGAACATCGCCGCAGGTCTCTAGAGGAGCCAGAGTCTGTACAATGTATATGAGGTACATGCATATATATACAGGTCTGATATGCCTTGTATGCACGTCTGCAGCCAGCTGGCTCAGTTGATGACGAACACCATTTTCTGGTTGACTGTCCCGCATACAGTCACACGCGTCAGCAGTACAGCCACCTTTCCAGCCTTCATCTTCAGTAGCAGCTTTTCTAGCTACTGACCAATTGCAAGCCAATGTGGTGAACGGTTATTTCAAGCCTTGTTTTGCAAAAGACAATGTGTTTTGGCTAGTTCAGTTTCTGCATGGCTACTAAACTGTGTAGAGCTAGATAGGCATAGACTGTGTTGCATCGCAGCACTCTCGCCCGTCTTCATTACAGCAATTTCCTTGGTTCTTTGTTGTCATGCGCCTAGAAAATGAACCTTTAGTAATTAGAGCATACCTAAGGATAGGTACTCTAGAATCTATACATCTGTTGTTTTCCCATTTTATGGTCTGTTGATTCTCTTTAAGTCCTAACACAGGAATTGGCAACTGATTGATTTGCACCTTCACAGTGTTGCAGGCAAGACACAATCAACTGCCATGCTACGTGCATATATTGTCACACATACACTGTGCTGTTCTGTACGCTGTTCCCTTGTGATGAAGCTTAAATGCATCAACACTCACCGTAGTGCCAATTTGCAAGTACACTGGCCTGAAAACTGTGTACAGTACATGTCCGAGTGCAGCAAGGACACCACATCCCAATCACACAGACAGGATTGTTTTGTGCCTGCTGGATCATCCCCGCCAAGTGCATATGGGGTGCAAACACATGACTGACAACCTAAAACCTTGCCCAGGTTGGCAAAGCTTGAACCATGCCTGTCTTTTTATCAGCAACTGACCAGGGCAGCAAGCAGGCTGCAGGTCAAAACAGAAGAAAAGGTGCCATCCCACACAATGTAGTCCTACCACATAATGCAGTCCTACAACACGACAGGCAGGGGCCAGGGCGTGGGTGATGTTCTGGCTTACTGGTTGCAGTCTGTCATGCTGAGTCGGCTTGCATGCTGAACAGCCATAATCATAAAGGTCCCGACGAAATGAATTCAGCGCTTGTCTGCTCTTCCATAAGACTCCACAGTTGCTGTCTGGCACTTGAATCTTCAGCCACAGCCGGTTGCTGCATGACACCACGTCCAGCAAAGAACTTGCCAGTCTGCTGACCTAAAGCATCTCCTGTGGCTAAATTGAATACATCGTCTGCACCCTGCACTTAACTCTGCACATTTGAGAATGTCCTCCAGCACACGGTGACATAGCTGCATACCATGGTTCTCTTCCCTGGAATCATTCTGCAAGGCTTGCCTAGCCTAGTGCCGCCACTAAACAGCATGTCACTTAAGAGAGCACGAGAACGTCAGAAAAATGGGATGAGGAATATGGCAAGATGCTTCAATGATGCACACTGTAACAGCTGGAGTATGGCAAGATGCTTCAATGATGCACACTGTTACAGCTGGCCACCGTGAGGTAACTTACCTTTGCATCTGACCCGCCCCCACCCCACCCGTCATGGAGAACATTGGTTGCAATGATGCCAGGGTGCACACAGTTGACTGTGACCCCCCTCTGCCGCATCATGGGCGCCAGCTGGTTTGAGAACATCAGGTTGGCTAGCTTGGACACTGAGTAAGCGTTGTGGCCGCTGAAGCCTTTTTCCTGCAGGCAAGCACATAGCAGCTAAAGCGGCTCTGCAGCATTGCCAAAACCTGCATCTGACAACAGAACATGAATCCCAAGCGCAACTGCACAGATGGGATGTGCATCTATTGGGCCACACGCTGTGAGTTGAAGCATCACACTGCACATATTTAGGTTGCAGAACAATGATCCAATGCAGTGGCGCAAGCAAGGCCACAGGTTTTGCACGGTATGCTTCATGAGTCTCGTCATTCGACTGCATAGTAGAAAACAGCAGGGCACGCTTCAGAACTTTGAAGATGTGCTTCTTGCCACAGAGAAGGCTGTCTGCGTTGCAGAAGTCAGCACAGGTTTACCTGCTGCAAGTTGTTGAAGTCCATGCTGCTGGCCAATGCCATTGAGCCAACATTCACAATTCGCTCTGTCACTGTATCCAGCAGGAGTGAGGTCAACAGAAATGGTGCAAGGGCATTGACTGCCCAAGTCATCTCTATGCCATCTTTTGAGAATGCTTTCTGTTTGAAGAAGATGCCAGCATTGTTGATGAGCACATTGATAGAGGGATGGTCAGCCCTGACAGCTTCAGCAAATTTTCTAACGTCAGCAAAAGATGAAATGTCAAATGTGTATGACGAGATTTTGCCACCAGCAGCAGCTGCAGATACTTGCTTGCTAACACTGGCTACCTTGTCCGCGTTCCTGCAGGGTGCACATACATATGGGTCAGGCATTTGAGGTGTGCCAATATAATTCAGCAGCAACTGCATCATTTGCAGCAACGTAGAGAAATCAAGTACACCTGCCGTGTATGAGGACATCAGCACCAGCGGCTGCTAGCTTGGTAATTGTTTGCTTTCCTATACCGTCAGTGCTCCCAGTGACCAAATAAGTTTTACCCCGCAGCATATTGGAAATTTCTGATGGTCTGAAAGATTGAGCAGATCGGTATAAAACAGGTCGGCTCCGTCTGTGCGTATGTTGATCACTGTACCAAGTGCCTGCGGAAGCAAAACAAAGGAGCCGATCGTGCAGGCCGAGAAGGGGCGGGGAAGAGAGGAATTGCGATGATGGCAGATCAGCCTGGCACACCACACAACCGGTAGATTTCGACGCGTAAATTAAGACGCACAGCCAGCAGATGGTTTCTTCAATTCTGAGATTATGTCATATGTGGCGCCATTATGGCGTAAGACAAGAGACTGAGTCCGCAAAAAGCAGCGACTTTGATAACCTGCATGCAGTTGTCGCACCTAAGGCAAATAACGCGTGCTTGAATTTGCCATCTTCACCGTACCTTGTGTGTCTGCGTAGATCTAGTAGGAACAGCATGTCCAAGCCACATGACGGGAAAAACATCCATTTCGTCGACCCTCCTCATCCCAATTGGAAGCCAGGCGACAAGCTTTCACACAAGTTGGGTTCCGACAATTACATAGGGCTGAAGCCAGAGGAGCTTGGCAGCGATCTGTATCCTGCACTCATCAGTGCAGTCTGCCCTCGCCCTATTGGCTTTGTGTGTTGCCTGAACAGCAAGGGGCAGCGAAACTTGTCACCGTATAGCTACTTCAATGTGATGAACCATGATCCTGCACTTTGTGTGCTGGGAGCAAACCGCAGTGCACAGCGAGGGGGAGGAGGAATGAAGGACTTTGAGCAATATGTGCGGGAGACAGGGTAAGAACTGCTTACCGCAGTGACATACGTCTTGGCAGTCGCACATTGTAGCAGAGAAACCTGTTCATAATTTCAGACAAGAAAGTCAACTGCAACTTCCTGCAGGGAATTCACAGTAAATATGATCAGCGATTGGTTTGTAGAGGCAGCAAACTTCACCTGTGGCGCATTTGATGCTGGAGTAGATGAGATGGACATGAGTGGCCTCACTCCTATGCCATCAGTCAGGGTAAAGCTGGCAATGTATATCTTCCGTGATAGTGCAAGCCATAAATGTTCCAGTGTCAGTTTTAGCACCATGAGACCTGGCCCACAGTATTTTGGGATCTGAGTTGAGTCTGACTACAGGCTGCAAAGCTTTGCAGGTCAAACCACCAAGAGTGAAGGAGTCTGCTGTACAGCTTGAATGCAAGGTCAAGCATATTTACGACACCACTAACTCGTAAGGCTGTCTATCTACAAGCAAGTTCAGCTATACATGAGATCTCCAGCACAGCATGCTGACTGCATGCACAGTGGAGTCATGCTGTCTCTTGTGTGGTGCAGGAAAGGTGTGACAACAGGTGCCATCATAATTGCAGAGATCCTGTTGTTGCACATACATGAAGGCGTAGCTGGCAAAAGCCCTCATGGCAAAACCATTGTGGACATAGACAAGTATGAGCCCACTGCCAGGCTGGGCGGCCTCTTCTACTGCAGAGTCAAGGAGGTGTTTGAGCTACCTAGACCAAATGAAGAGCAGCTTTCTAAGCGGCAACAAGAGTACCATGAACAGGCAAGGCATACATCTTTGTTTTGCTATTCCATCTTGTTTTTGTGCATTGGTCAATGTTGTTGTCCTGACTGCATCATCTCATAAAAATGTCAAGCTTATGCCTGTTGCATTTAATTCAGCTGCAGTGCACTTTGTTATACTGCAATGCAGGATCAAGTAGTTTCACTACTGCCTCAGCACGCTTCAGCAGTTTGTGTGTCTTTGCAGACTGGCGAAAGTGCAAAGCATACAGTAGATTCACCCCAAGAAGGAGATGCAAAGTAGGATGCCATTCAGCTGGATCCTGTGCAACACTGATGGCTTGCATTGATCAGGAATTGAACTGCGCGGCAGCTACATGAAACACTCTGCTCAGTTCAGGGATGTCGCTTCTGCAGAACACATCATAACCAAGTCACACTAGGACCAGTCAAAACTTGTGTGTGAAGTTTGTCTGAGCGTGCGTCTGTAACTCTTTGGGCGGAGTTAGGTCTTGCTGGAAATCAGCCTTGTTGGGCCATGACGAATATGACAAAGATTCTCGTTGGGATGAATGTGCAAGCCAAGCTATGTCCGAGGACTGCTTCGTCGTGACAATACTGCAAAATATGTTTTGAAGGTGTTGATCCGAGACTGCTCCAGCTGGCAAAAGAATACCGTTTTTATGACCATGGCCAATGTAGCACCAGGAGCGGTGTCGCATGTTTATCTGCATTCTACCGGTAAATCTTGCGCTACGACGTGCCAACTTTGCCGGAGCTGCTTTGATCCGCCCTTGAATTTGTTACTTGGCTTATGTGCAGATCTGGATCCAGGCCTTCAAACGCTTCGCAAGAATGTCAAATACGACGCAGGTTCTGGCACTGTGCTTCTTGAAGACAAGGACCAAGTTCTGGCCTATGCTCTGGATGCCAACAGTACTCAAGCAATGTGGGTATGGTAAATGTATAGCCACTGCACTTAATGCCTATGTGTCTCTGACTCAACTCTAGCATGCATCAATACAAGTGCTATTTAGTCAAGGTGCGCAACTGTGATTGAAACTTGTAAATCTTGATGCAGACTGTTGCGCCGGGCGAAGGAGAGCCCATCACAGCCTTACACGCTTCTCTAGATGGCTCCATGCTGGCCATGCAGCGCAGCTCAGCCTTCTTGCAGTTTGTGCACGTCAGAAGCAGCAAAATGTTTGTGCAGGTAAGCTGCTGCTGCTGATAGACATTCTCTGTTGCCATGATCTGTTTTTTAGTGGCCACTGCATGCTGATATAGATGCAGAAGTGGATCTTTGCATTGACAAGCCAAGTAGTCAAGAGAACATGCACAAATGATCCAACATGCTGTGTCATGTACACAACATCCTGTTGTATTCTTGCAGGGTCCGAGAAGCAAATCCCGTCTCTTGAAGTTTTTCTGGTGCCCTTCTACAGCATGTGATCTGGTCATGGCAACAGAGCACGGCCTTGAGTTGTATCAGCAACTGTCTAAGGGTCAAGGCTTGCGCTATATGGGCAGCCGCAAGCACCCTACTTCCTGGTGCATCTACAGTCATGAATCACGCATTGCTTTGCTGGCCACTGGCGAAGGCGGTCTCTGGCTTCAGGTGATCACAAATGCTTCTGAGACCCACTTTTCCAGCTCAGGTTTTTCCACGCTTGGCAAGATGTCTATGGGAAGTTTGTCTTTGCTTGTCTGCATGCAGCCTATGAGCACTGCAGCAGGACAGTTGCTTGCTGAATGCCCTAATGTCTGGCAGCATGCATTGCACACTGCAGCTAGACAGACTGCTGTTCAGCACCATCAGCACGTCATTCCTTTGAACTTGGACTGGCGGCATTACAGCAGCATTCCCATATTAAAAGACCAGCTTTATGCTCACATGCTGCACACTAGCACACATTGAAGCTTGTGCTTTGCTTGCAGAGCAGGCATACCAAGTCACCAATGATGCAGTGCTCAGGCTGCCGCCCTTCCAGCTGGGACCCAGCGCTTCCAGGCAGGCAAGCCCTAAAGGAGGGCCTAGTCAGCGTGTCTCTTCCAAGGACATCAAGGTGTTGACCATGTACGGCAGGATCTATTGTGCGCACATTGATTACCGGCAGCGGCGCTTGGCTCTGTACCGCTTCTACAAGTAAGGCTTCAGCACGGCTTGCCATTTTCAATACTGATGGTCCTGTTGTGCGTTCAAGACTTGGGCTCCAGAGAGCAGTCTTTTAATACATGTATGAGTTTTAGTGCATAGTAAATATGAGTGATAATGATACTTGAAATGATGCTGCACTCACAGCACCAGTCCCCACAAGCATCACAAGGCAACTCCAAGCTTGCGTCTGAATGCTAGCAAGTACGCAAATTTGTGTGCTTGAATTCCCAGCCCTGCTACCAAGACTGCTACCAGCCCAATTCACTTGCAAGATTAATGCACACTAGTATAACAATATGCTGATGGTTCTCCCCTTCCCTATATGCAGGGATGCAGTGATCCTGCAGCACAGCTACGAAATCTTCAGCCGGCATGTGGAGCTGTCTGTCCATGACAACATGCTGCTGGTGCATCATCTGGATTCCAGCACAGTGCTGCTGCTTGATGTCAGAGCTCGCAGCAATGGACCTATTGCTGCTCCTCTGCCCCTGACTGTCGCAACTGACGACAAGGTGCGCTGCACTACAGCAACAAATCATCATCATCATCATCACTCACTTTCTGGTAGGGCTGCTAGCTTCACCCTGCTGAGACATGCTAGAGGGACAAGAGTTTCAAGCTGAACTGTGAATGTTGACTGTGGGTGCAGGATGACCAGAGCCTGCCCAGCAGCACGCCAGCTTCAAGCAGCAGGGATCCCCTTGAGCATGAAGGCAAGGTGGAGAGTGCATCCTGCACTTCTGCTGCTGCCAGCACTGCAGGCAGTGCTACCTCAGATGGACCCGAGCACTTGGAATCTGGCCACTGGCGCTTTGAGGCGCCCAATCTCATCCTGGACACTGAAGCTGGCAAGGTACTTGCACATCTTGTCCCAGATCCTGACAATGTCATAGTGTATTTGCAGTCGCAAATGCCCATGTCGGATTCATTATGCTCACCCATGGAGTATAATGACACCAAGAGCTTGTTTGTTTTTACCATTGCTTCTGCATCTATCATCTGCTTCTGCATTGCCATCTGCCATCTCCTTCTGCGCTTGCCATCTGCTCTCTGTCGTTACTTACCTATGGTTGGAGGGCATCCCTGCGTGCCTGCCAACAAGCAGTCGCAGTTCTGCATGTTTGGACACAGCCAACTAAAGTGTCCTGATGTACGTTCCAGGTGTGGAGGTGTGAGGTGGACATTGCAGCGGTGGCGAGGACATGCAGTGAGTGGCCCCTGCTGCTGGCCTTCCTGCAGCGCAGGCACCCTGCTGCGCACCCCACCTGTGACATCAAAGCCCTCCTGCTCACAATTGTCAAGGTACTTCTCTACTCATACTTGCTGTTTGGGGCTTTGAACCCTCTGGTGGTGCTTGGCAATCAGCGCTTTGTCGTGATGTTTGGTGATAGCGCTGTCTAGTGACACTCTTTGCTCAGCGCTCTGTTGTAACATATGGTGATCAGAGCCCTTTGAACCATGTCTCATGTCTAGAAGGTGTAGACTTGTTTGATTTTTCCCCTTTCCACACTAGACTTTGTACTCGCCTTAAGGGAACATTCTTGACTGTAGCTGTGCACAAACTTTGTGGACTGCTGTCCACCACATTGAGACGCTGGGAAAGTTGGCGCTGCTGCATTCAGTGGTTTTAAAATCTGTGCAACATGTCGCCACAGCAGCCAGCATCAGTGGCCATATGCACCACTGCAATTGCTCTCAGGAACATATAACTGTCACAATGTTGAGGGACTCTGTTTCTTAATGAAAGCTTATACACATCTGGTTGCTAGAGTCAGGCATTTCTACGTTAAAAGACTTTTCCAGTACCTGAGAAACAAAACAAAGAGCCCTATATGTAGAGAAAATGGAACTATACAGAATGTGTGCATTCTGCAGGGGGCTTTGCTTGAGCAGCTTGATATGGCCTCAGTTTGGCAGATCTTTGACGCTGTTGCCCTAGGGTATGCTGAAGCTTGTGCGACCAAGCAGGGAAGCAGCGGCGTGCCTGTGTCACCAGACAGCAGAGGCAGAGCCTCTAGACTGAACATGCCTGTTCTGACCCCACAGGCATGGCTGCTCTTGCTTTGCCTGTGATGTGTCATCACTCCTGGCCCTTTGCTGATCTCCTGCACGTCAAGAGCTACATGATCACTGACATGTCCTGAGCCCACAGGCATGTCTGGTCTTGCTTTGCCTGTGATGTGTTATCACTCCTGGCCCTTTGCTGGTTTCCTGCACATCAAGAGCTACATGCTCACTGACACATCCTGGGCCCACAAGCATGGCTGGTCTTGCTTTGCCTGTAATGTGTTATCACTCCTGGCCCTTCTCTGGTTTTCTGCACGTCAAGAGCTACATGATCACTGACATGTCCTGAGCCCACAGGCATAGCTGGGCTTGCCTTGCCTGTAATGTGTCATCACTCCTGGCCCTTTGCTGGTTTCCTGCACATCAAGAGCTACTTGATCATTGACATGTATTTTTTCACAATTGTCATTCTTCGGCTCCCAAGAATTGTCCTGAGCCCACAGGCATGGCTGGTCTTGCTTTGCCTATGATTTGTCATCATTCCTGCTCCTCTGCTGATTGCCTGCTTGGTTGCAAGTCAAGAGCTACATGATCACTGACAGTTTTGGTTTTGCTGTGTGCCTTGATGGATCAGACACTGTCTAAGGTGTTGTTGCTACAACCTCCAGCCCGTAAGGCCCTTTAGAGTCCTCTCGCCCAACATGACACCTGTGTTTGGCTGCTTTGGTTTTCTCAGTTTTCTTTTTTTAACTTGCAATCACCTACCTTGTCAAGAAAGAAAAAGAGAATAAAAATTTATGCTTTTCAGCGAGTATAGTGGGAGCCTCCTAAGGCGGCAGCCTGGAGCCTGCCTATTTCAAACTGTACATGTTTGAGCAACCCATACTTTGCTTGTGTTCTACACATTGTGCAGCCCAGGCCTGGAGTAGCCGCCTTTGCCTGCACTATGTTGCTGACAGGAGGCCAACAGTGCAACAATAGTGATGCAGGAGGTGGAGGTGAAGGTGCTGAGGTGGCTGCATGAAGAAGAAGCCACGGGCGTGCAATACCTTGAGGTTCCTCATCCCTGCTGTGTTCCTCTGTGTTTTCCCTGTCAGAATGCATAGGAACATTCCTAGAATAGTTTGCAAAGTTTGCAAGATGCAGCCTTTTTGCACTGAAGCAGAGCCGCTGTCATTCTCTGCTTCATGAAGCTTTTTGTTTTACGTAAGGCTGAAAACAAAGTGACAAGTGTGGTACATGGTCATGGGTGCATGGTTTGACCTGATGTTGCACTGTGCACTCCTGGCACAGAGATAGATGCAATTGTGTCCTTTACCAGACTTATTTAGCATGCACTCTCATGCAGTTTCATGTGATTTCACACACTTTTGCATGCGTTCAATGTTCACTTATAAAATGCAACAATCATGGTGTATGCACACTTCACCAGTCCTTGCAGTCTCCTCCTGCATTCTCGCCCCACATGTTGCATGTCAGCTTCGCACTCAGCGTTTCTGCTGCTGGTTGACAGGCAGCAATTGCTGAGTACCTTGGCAGCTGCTGCCGCCATGGCATAGCAGTGCCTGCTGGCCTGCACCTGCTAGCTGTTGATGTGGCGCTCCTCACAGCTCACCCTCATCAGGTCACCCTCCCTCTTCATTCCATCTTCTTCTTGTTCATATTGTTCATTCTTGTTAGCAGCAGCCAGTGATAGCAGCAGCCAGCAATAGCAGCAGCAGCGATAGCAGCAGCAGCAGCAGCGATAACAGCAGCAGCAATAGCAGCAGCAGCAGCAGCAGCAATGAGCAAGGCGGTGACTAAGAAAAAGATGGAGTTCATCTGGCATCTTCTTCTTGTTCACCAGACCTTGCTCATTGCTGCTGCTGCTGCTTGCAAAGATTGTCTGCCACGTGTGATTCTTCACACTCCTGCAGCAAAGCATGCAACCCTGATGCTGGCTTATGCTTACCATCTAGTACTGACAACACATGATATGGAATCATGGGGCCGGCACCAAACCGCACGGTCACTACTTTGTGCTGCAGCACATGTCAACATTGCATCAGAGCAGCTTGGGGCGGCATCAAAACACAATCTGCATCACTGAAGCCTTGTCTTGGTGAGGAACAGTAGTGCGTCCTGCCTTGCTGTCTGCTAGCCTCTGGTGTGGCGGTGTAGGTAGTAACAGCATTGCATGAGCAGAAGGGAGGGTGGGATAGTGCCAGACTGGCCTCCCACCTGGAGCGACTGGCCCGCAAGGGGGGTCTGGCGGAGGGGTGGCACCTGGCCTTGGACATGTACACCCGCCTGGGCATGCATGACCGCCACTGCCAGATGCTGTTGTCTAAGGTAAGCTGCCACGTCTGAGTGGTCCATACATTCTGATTCACTTATATCAACTCCGTAAAATGTAGTCTCTTTTTTTCCCATGTTGGGACTTTATGTTGGGACAAAGTAGATGGGCAGGTTTATGCTGAGCCAACTGCAGGCTTGCTCAGCTGACCTGCAGCTGGGGCTGAGCAAGCACATCAGCTTGGGCTTTCATGACTATCACCTGCCAATGCTGCAGACATATTGCAACATGCACTTGAACCAAAGCGCTACATATGCAACTTGTCCCAAAGCCCCAAGCCACATGTTGAACATTTTGTCAACACTTTTTCTTGTGTAGGCAAATTTCCTTGTTATAAGATAACAAGATAGTACCAAATTTTGTTTGTACGGTAAATGTAGACATAACAGCTTATCATTATGCTATCTCACCCTAGACAGCATTGTTTGGTAAAGATCGAATATCTCTTAAGAAATAGAATAGTAATGTCATACAGATGGTTCAAATCTGGCTCTCTGTGATCAACAGCCCAGCTTATGCATGTGCTGCCAAATCTTGCATCGTACCATTTGTGTCGCAGTCCGTATTCTCAAACAGCGTGTGTACAGGGGAAGGTGGTGCAAGCACTGCAGTATGCACAAAGGCATCAGCTCACATCCGTTGACCCAGAAGCATTCCTCAGCAAGGCAGCCGAGACAGGTGTGTCATTGATCAAGTTTGCTGTTGGGCACAACAATCATTCTCATGACTGCCACCATTGCATCCCATTTCGTATTGTTTTGCAGCAGTGCTGTGTTCTGCAGCCCTTACGATGCTGTGTCTTGATGGTGCCTGTAAGACTCACCAGGAGTGTGAAAATATCGTAACAATTCTTGTTGGTGTGTTTCCTGTCGATTTTGAGGTTGCTGTGTTACAAGATGATCAGATCCAAACTTTAACACTTTGCCTGCAGGTGACTTGCTGATTTTTACTGCAGTCTACCGAGTGTGCTACCAGTTGGTTCAGCCCCAGATTGAACAGTACAGTACACTGTTGCGCCGTCATGATGCTCTGCTCAACCAGTCAATCAAGGCTACAGCATGATGAAAGCTGCTCCATACAATGGACACATCAGAATGCTTGACATATGCACAGACAACAGTTGTCATTCTGCTAACTGGATGTACCATGCAGCTAGGTTCATTGCCCAAGAACTATTGTTCGGAAATTCGAAAAATCCTAGTGCAAAAACGGCATTTTTGTTCAAAAGCCTGATAAGTTGACTTGAAAGCAATGCAGACAGTTCAAAATATACTACAGGGACCGTCTCTACATTGAATGCCCTGACAGCATCAACATTTCTCTACTCTCCCAGTGCTGCAGTAAGTGATCAGATCTGAACAGTCTAAACAAGTGTGAAGGACCAGGTCGAGGCCTCTTTTTGAGGTACCACATTCAATTGCCAGAATGCTGGGACTCACAGCAGTCGACCCATGCAAAGCTGTATGCATCACCCAGAAGCTGAGATAATGTAGGTCACTGTATTATGCTATGAAGTCACGTAACTCAGCAAGCAGTTCTGCCTTGACTGCATCAGGTACAGTTGACCGTCCAAAGCTGCGTACTTCTTTTACAAGGTCATCGGGCTGAGGCTCCTGACCTGCTTTCTTCTTGGCTGTGTATGCATCTGCACGCAGATTGTGCATTTCAGGAATCAAGTGTAAACCTTGGATACAACAAGCACTGTAGCAAACAACATGTTTCACTACAGTCTGCATCATTGCTCAAATACCTCGCATACGTTCTCGGACACTGTCTATCCAGCCAGCTTCAAGAAGCCGCTGTGTAAGCAGGTCCTTAAGCCTATATGCAGACAAACTTGAGCAAGCGCTTCCTTGCTGTCAGCCCTGCAAATGTACGGCGTGAACATTGAACCTTGCACGACGGACATACTCACTTGTTCTCAGTGCCACTTTGGACCAGCTGCAAAGCAGAAGAGCGTCAGAGCTGTGACAGTAAAAAGAAGACTGACAGGCCTGGCGACTGAGCTTGTAGCCTTACCCTTAAGCGAATGTCCTCCTCTAGACTCAACTCTCGAGACTGATCTTCAGGTTCAGGTGTTGGTGGACGGTTGATTGACTTGCTACCGCGAGGCATTGCGTCGCTCTACATATAGTAAGCTACCCAACTTGATCGCCAAGTTTGTTTCGTGGGCTCAATACAGTTGAAAGGCCAGGATAGCAGTGATGACAGCAGTGCAGACGCAGCACTCGTACCAGACTGTGCGGCTTAGTTACTGTTGCTTTTGGCACCGAAAGAACAGTTTGTGCAAAAGCAACACTTAGAGGAAGCGTTACGGCGGAAACGCTTGTCATGCATGCATATTGATAAATTTTGGCACCTGTTCTGTGCGCACTCGCTGTTCTAGCAACTTAATGCATACAGAGCAATATGTGACGCATGCAGATATAGTAGTTTTCCGACTGGTGTCCTGCAGCGCAGTCGTCTTGCCCGCTGTATGAGCAGAGCCTCGCATAGCGATGGCGCCAAGCAAGCTCGAGCAGTCGAGGCTGCTAATGCAGATCTGACGGCAGAGAGGAAAGAGTTTTATTTCAGACTTCCTGGGTGGCTTGAGGCCCGGCTGCGGCCTCTGCTTCAAGATCAGAGGGACTTACCGATTCTTTACTTGTTCTTCAACGTGTCTGTGACTGTGCTGCCGGCAGGCTTGAGTCTCTTTGCTTGTCCTGCTTGGACAAAGCTTCTAGGACCTCTGTATTTGACCTGCTCATATGTACTGTTTCTGGAGCGCTATTTGTTAGCGCTACACTACTCACAGCATAGAAGGCTGTTCAAAAGAGGTAGATATGTCATTGCTTGAGTTCTGTCTGCCAGCATCATCCTGCGTTTCCTCACCAGCCCTGTCACTGCAGATTGCAATTGGCTGAACTGCATTGCGCCAGTACTGCTGGCACCACTGTTTGGGGTGCCATGCGGCTTGTACAGAATTCACCACTGTGTAATGCATCATGCGGTGAGCACTAATCTGCTGTCTCAGCACCATGTACCAGGTCTCAAACTGAAACGTGTTTGCATTAGGACACACAGATATTTTGTGTCAGTTGCAAGGACATATAGCAACAGTTGTATTATCAGCCATACCCTGTATGTTGCAGACAATGTTTCCTGTACCACTTTATGTGTGATTTATAGGAGAAAAATTGGTATCCCAAAGACCTAAGCTCCACAGAGCCTTACCAAAGAGACTACTTCCCTCACTTCCTCATGTAAGCTCAACATGTCTTATTCGCAAACGCTGCCTTTTTGTTTGTTTCTTGAGTATTGCATGCATTCCTGGCAATAAAGGAGTGATTCGACCTCTCATGCTTGCCAGGCTCATCCCTACATGCACTTGATGCACTACATGCACTTCTTGCATTGCATGCACTTGATACACCACATGCTCAACAAAACACATGATTGGCACTTGGGCTCAGTTACTTGATACACGTCTGCCTGTTGCAGCTACTGGTTGAGATACCTGGTAGGAATCTGGATAGAGCTGCCTTTGTATGCCATCAAGGCACAACACTGGCGCATGGTGCTGGAGTGCCTGAGCCTGGAAGCAGTTTACATTGCCCTGGTTGCTTGCCTTTGGCACATCAACCAGGCTGCAACAGTGTGGACCCTCATTGTGCCCTTGATGGTCACTTCCTTTGCCCTCATGTTTGGCAATTGGTGAGCAGAACTGACTCCTCCTGCTCTGCTGAGTCATGCAGCCATGTTCGTGTGATGTGGTGTAGACATATCATGTACAGCTTGACCGTGGATCATATCACTGTTTCCTAGTATAGTTTTTGGACCTGAGCAGTGTGATGCGACTCAGGGAACATTGCTGCCTCTGGCATTCTACTGACTGCTTCAGTGCAGTTGCAAATCCGGAACTGATCAAGGATTGCTACCAAGTTTTGCATGCATATGCAGATTGCGGCCCTTGCCACACATTGACCATTCTTCATGCCAAGATGACTGCTCTTCTGACCAGGCGGTTTGTGACTTGTGCATTGTTGAGTGCAGGTCTCAGCACATCTTCATCAATCCTGAGATGCCAAGAAGTGCTCATGGCATGTCGTACAACTGCATTGGATTTGACGGCAACCAGCGGTCCTTCAATGATGGGTACCACACCATCCACCACCTCAACTCCAAATTGCATTGGACACAGCTGCCTCAGCATTTTATTCGATGCACACAACAGCAAAGCCTTTCAGGTAATGAGCTTCCACCAAGTCAATCTGGTTACCCAGCATGTGTTGTGGACTTTGAAATGTGCCGTCATATAACTCTGTGTCTGTTCTATGATATGAGTCTGCATTGGGAACAAACTCGTGGAGCGCTGCTCACATGTCATCAAATGACTTGCAGCAGGGAGTTGTCCTGTGCAGCTGTGTATGACTGCAACAGCACATTCCTTCATCCAGCAAGTGACATATGCATGCTGCTTGTTTGACTGTTACAGCTACAGACATGTTCTATTGGTGATCTCACTGTCTGCAGGATTAGTGTTCGAGGGGATTGGCTTCTTTGATGTGGGTGTGGCAGTGTTTCTAGGAAACTACCGAAAGTTAACAACACACTTAGTCAGTTGCAGCTCTCCAATACTTAGTATGTCTCATACTGATGTGCTGTCCTTCTTGACCAAGCAGCTGCAGCCTATCAAGCCAGGCTCAAGGCCCTTGTCTATAAGTCAGCAGCTGATCAACAGCTGTTGAGAGCAGATTGACCACTACCGGACTAGCCAAGATGCACAATGCCCAAAGTGCTTGAATGTGTTGCAAACAAAGATTGCTCAGAACAATCCCTGTCAAATCAATAAATAGCAAAAATGAGGTGCAGACATGCCTGTGCCTTCCAACCAAGAGCAAATGCCAACAGCTTTCAAAATGTGCACAAGAAGTGCTGATATTGCAAGATTTCAGGGCCTTTATGTGATCAACATGATGACCAAAGGTTGTAGAGGCCAGCTAAGACCAGTTAACATGAATGCATGAGGTCCATACACACTTGAAGCAAGTTTGTCTTTTAACGAACAGGAGTGTGAAAGCTGCTGTTCACAAAGAATGGTAAGATGGCCATGAATGACATATCAAACAGTGCTGGTACTGCCAAATTAGATCAAACGCTGCGTCGCGCTTCTTCTGGCAAGGCTTCTGTCACAACTGACAGTGTTGGTCCTTAGTGAGCAATGTTTGAGTAGCTAGCAGGCAAGGAGTAAAATTGTGTGCAAGTACCTCTGTCACTGATAAGGAAGCTCCCAGCTGCAAGATTGGCTGCTGCTGCTGGAACGTGTTTTGTATGTGATCACGTATGCACATGTCACCATTCCTGCCAGCTGTCAGCCTGAACATGGGACCACATTCCAGATAGGTTTAGAACCAATGACCAAGCTGAAGTGTGCCATGTAATGACCGACCCTTATTGTCAGCTGGTGCAAGTCACACTGCACTTTTCAATTCCAACTTTGCTTGCCTGAGTGTACATTCTGTTTCGACATCAACATCAATTAAAAAGCTCTAAGCTTGCAACCAAACTTGTACTATCAGACGATTGCTGAGCAGATGCAAAAGCTCATGTAAGTAGACTGGTTGCTCGTGAGTGGCGCTGAGATGACCTCTGACCGCTCCCTCAGCTTATTGGTGACTGTCACAGCTGCATGTTACATCATGACAGGGCATCGTGTCAGGACCTTGGTCATGGTCTGTCAAAATGCACAGCTAGTTGTCAGGCTGTTTAGCTTCATAGCTCTGTTGCTTTTGGGACGTCTGATATGTAATGCAGACATATATGTCATTTGTTTACATCTGCCGACACTGATGCTGTTGCTCACTCAGGCATCTGCATGAGCTTCTGCTGAGTCGGATGTGTGTGCTTGCAACCAAAGAACCCAGGTAAGATGCTGAGGCAAAACCAACAAACACCCATGCCTGACCTAACATAATAGACGTGTCTTAGACATTTTGGGCTTGGACCGGATGAGCAGGCGCGATTCTCATGACTGAAAAAACTTACAAAAGGGCCGCTGTCTGGCACACAGCCCTGTCATCATAGCACTTATTACCCCAAAGATCACCCTGCAGCATGCTGCATCTTACAAAGTGTCTGCTTGCAAGCAGAAACTGGTTTTTCATAGCAAGTGACAGACGTCCAGCATTTAGCCGTGACAAGGCGCACTTCAACATATGAGATGGACCTCATGGCGTGCTAGAACGATAATTACCATCGCCTGCATGAGCTCATCGTTTCATTTGCATGCCATGCTGTTGCTGCTGGTCGTTTGGCTGGTGCTGCTCATGTTGCTAGGGCTCACAGGGTGTGCTTGGCTTGCAATAGTGGTGCTGTGGGGGATGAGATGCACTTGGTTTTTGAGTGTACTGCCCTTGCTTTTTTACGGTCTCGGTACGCAAGCCTGTTCACAGGTAGCACAGACACCATGAGGTCATTTTTCGCACAGCCTGATCATATCGGGGTTTT
>JAABUP010002030.1_pt1 | contig 40840 bp, 49 predicted proteins | sample 5559201 | NCBI WGS metagenome assembly JAABUP01 (sample SAMN10711887, study PRJNA513373) | rock metagenome | isolation source: Antarctica rocks | place: Antarctica | reverse complement strand
CTGACACAATATTTCTATGATCCAGGCACTTTACCAAGCTCTGCAAATTAGTGTATCCTTGGGAAAGTGTATCTGAGATCCAATCTATCAAGGGAACCAATGACGCCTAGTGTCGTACAACAAATGCACTTGCCATGACGCGCAATATTGCAGATTCAGAACAGTTCGTGATGTGTGTGCACACCTGCTCATGCCTTCGCAACAATCCTCATCGCCAGAAGCATAGTGCAACTGCCAGCGCCTTCACACAAAATATTCGCCGAAATATTCGTCGTGATGTGTGTGCACGTGTGCTCATGCTTCCCCTTCGTCATAGCCCTTAAGAAGCTCAATGCAACTGCCAGCGCCTTCTTCACACAAACAGTGGAACAAAATGATGTCTGAGCTCGTCAGTCTGCAGTCTCCACTGTCGACTGCAAGTCAGAAGCGTGCGCCTCAGACCCCCCACCCACCGCCGCAGCAGCCTCAAGCTTGAATGCACAATGATACGCGCCTCTGCCCTAGTTGCTTTGGGCATGCTCATCCTCGCGTGCGGCATCGACCCTGCTGTTTCACGAGAACTTCCCGTTCATGGTAAGCAGCAGCAAAACAGTGTCACACACTTCGTGCCTCGTGCGTGCATGACTTATGGCGGCCGACATCGCTCTTGGATTGTTGTCACAAGTGAGACTTCCATCCCATATGACGCTGGCTTGGTGTTACACAGTAGCACAGCTGTTGCCATTGGCTTGTCACGTCATTTGTCAGTACTGCAAACAGAAGCACCGAGTCCAGGCTCTCCATATAATGTGCATTGATGACCTGATTTGGGTTGTTATGGGGAACAGACGTGCAAAAGTGACCGTACATGTGATCAGTGGCGCATACTTGATCAAACAGCCAGGCCGCTGCGTTTGGGCATATCCATCAGCACATTCTGGGGTCATGGACCAATGAGCGGGTGGAAGTTTTTCCAAGATGAATGAAGATCACCCATTACTGTGGGGATGGGTTGCGATGGCAAATGTGGCTTAGCAGTTACTGTGCAGGCTGTCCACGGGACCCCTTCCACACACAGTTTCATATCATGTCTTGCAAAAGGACTTTTTGGCCTGTCAAAGTGTATCTGTGTCCAATCTATTCAGGAAAAGGACTTTTTGGCCTGTCAACGTAAGTGGTCAGGACTGGAACCGGTATCTTATTATGTCACATCCACATGTACATGCCTGTCACTGTCGCATTGCTTACACTGCCTTCAACACCATGGGCAGAACACCTTATGTCACACGCAATCGCAATGACCTTTGTACGACGCGGCCGATGCCTGGTTGCTGGACTGACACAGCTGGCGAATTCGCGTCTCTTTTACTGCGCAAGGCTGCTTAGCATACTGCAGTCAAGTACGTAGAATTCCTAAATGGGTTGAACTTGCGAGGTTGACTGTGTGCAGGTGTGGACGTCAGCCTCTCAAACCTCAACCACATGCATGGACGCAGTCTCAAGCAAGCCGTCGGTGGGTTCTTGCATTCGTTCATGATCAATTGGATGTCTTGTGCGGCGAGTGCCGTACCGCTTCAGTCGGTTCCTGGTCTACCCTACACGTCATTCACGCACTTCTGCTAGACTTCTGACCATTGTCTGCTTGCACGCATCTGAAACGAGAAGGTACCGAGACATATAACACTGCTGCTCGTTGTGTTTCCTGCTCCCGCCCTGTAGCCCAGATCGTAAAGTCTCATGTTTTATTGTTTTCAGTAAGGTGTGATCAGGATGTCCATCAGCTGACTGCAACTGCATGCATGTTTTGTCAACCTCATGCATGACATCCGATTGCCCTGGGTGGTGATTCGTGCATTGTAATGATCCGGTATGGATTGCATGCAGCAATCTGCGAGGCTACAGTATTTGAACAGCATTGAGTTAGCCACGTCCAATAGCAGAACAACAGCGATTGGCAAAAGTGCATGACACATGGACAATCATACCTAAGCCGAAACGCCCGCACTAAACAAATCAAATGCATGGCGCTAAGGGTCTGTACCTTAATTGAAGACGTTGAACGAAAAACTTTTTCGTGTGGTGCAGAGTGTTCAGCAGCTGAAGCTGCTGCTGAACTAGGTGGTGGTAACTGCCATGGCCAAGGCACCAACTTCTTTGTCTGCTTGAGTGGGGAATCAGCTGGACAATGCAGCTCTCAGAGCTTTGGCTCTGATTGCACCTCATCTTGCATCATCCAATCTTGATAGCCTTGCATCATCTGATTCAACGGCCTGATCAACGTCTTTGGTAATGTCGATGCAGAACAAGTGGTGATGCGATGTCATGAAATATGATATACACAACCAATAGTAGTATTACGGTGTCCCACAGACAGCTGATGTTGATGTTGCATGACTGTGAAGAATTGCGATTTTAATTGTACCGCTTGTGCGGCAGAGTCGATCAACCTTGCACTGTTACAAATGAAATCTGGAGACTCGTAGCCAAGGCACATTAGCTAACATTCCTTCTGTAAAGTGTCTTGCCTTGGTGCATTGACCACAAGTCAAACTAACAAGTCTTTTCTGAGCAAAGAAAGTCAGGCGTGTTTATTGTGAGGGTGTGCCCAGACTGAACTTGAAAACACCCAGGTTACCGGTAGGTCATGGGCTAACAAGGCGATCATTCCGCAGCTTTTAAGCATCAAGGGTCCTTGTTAGCATTTTGACACAACATTAGTGTACAATCATCTTGATGACATCTCAAGACACTGCGACCACGCAAAAATCTCATACACGTACCTTTTGCGTCCCTAACACGTCTCTACGTCCTTAATACTTCTCTTTGGGAAAAGAGCAGGTTCTCTTATCCGTACTTTTGAACCGGATGAAAACGCTCGCGGCCTGCGACCATACCTTTTACAACTCACATAAAGGAACCGCTCAAGATCAGTACTGAGAATCGTGAAACGCTGCTGTAGAAGCTTGTGAGCATGCCATAGGCTCTGTAAGACTCTTTCCCATCACCTTCTGTAAGCTTCTGTAAGATGGTGAGTCGCGGCGATGGGTGATGGCAATGCACCAAGTGCAATGGACGCTGGGGCAAGTCATGTTTCCGCAAAACGGTCGATACCAAGGTTGATGAGGGATCTTTGAGACTTCAAAAGTCACAGACAAATGGACCCAGCAGTCTGTCAGGCGTCAAAACAGGTGCAATCTGTGTGGCTGCTGACATGAATTAGAAGCTGCTGCAGTGCTGAACAGAACATGCACAGTGTAGGGCACGCAAGCAGATGTGGGAGATGAACATTCACCAGAGCAGCAGAGCAGTCCCAGGTTTGTGCCAGCTGGCACACCAGCAAGCAAAGCCTCTGACGCTGAATCTGCCTGAATGTCTGTCTGGCTTCCTGCAGGGCTGATGAAAAGCATCTGGGTCATGCTGATGCTGAAGGGAGTGATGACATGCATTGGGCCCGTGCTGATTGTGAAGGCAACAACTCAGGTCTGACAGTCATACCTGAGGTTTTGACTTTGGGATGTGTGTGCTCCTCATCAAGCAATTGCAACCATGAAAGAGGATAAGTTCGTGTGATGGTCATTGTGATTACCTTGGTGCATGTTGCAGGCACAGATTAGATTCTATCAGAGGTCATTAGCAGATTACCACTCCACTTGCCGTATCATCCACCACTTCCTGTCAGCATGGCACAGAAGTACTTAGCACACACGTGCAAGTGTGCCTGGTCTTGCATGCTCTAGTTCAAGCTGCAACTTTGCTGACAAGCTGGCAGGCCTGTCGGCGTTGAGCCATGATGTGTTCCGTCTGAAGGATAGGATATGGCTGAACGATGAGATCATGAATGCTGCTGTTGAGCTATCGACTGCAGGGCACAGAACTCAGGATGCAGCTTTCAGATCTCACATTCCTGTGTGCTTGACAAACAATCAGCACCAGCACCTGCTGCACAAGAGTCTGGGTGATGCATCTGCAGGCAAGTCTGCAGATCACTCAACCTGTGACTTTCACAGCAGCTGCCTAGTATCATTGCATCATTTGCAACAACATCATTGTGTACTTTGGTGCAGCTGAGCCAGGGCATTATGTTTCGTCTTTTAACAACATCAGTACTTGTGTATGGTCGTGAAGTGCATCTGAAGAGTATGGTCAATGGGTCAGCTGTGTGTTTTCAAGCCTGTGTTGGAAGCCTTTCCTTCAAACGTTGATTTGGCTGCAGGTGTGCTGATCACTTGTTCATCATAGTTATGAATGAGGCCTGCTCATCTCCACACTTTAAGAGTCAGCTGGCTTTCAAGGTGGCATGATGAGCAGCGTTAGACTGCGTCAGCCACTTTGCATATGCCTGACATAACATCAGCATGACAAACTTCCAGCTGTCCGCCAGCGCTACAGGTGATGTTCAGCTAATCTCAAGGTGCTCTGCAGCTAGCTTCAGCTCAGTTGTGTACATAGCCGCATGCAATGGGTACCTATTGGAAGCAGCTGTCAGCATCTGTCTGCAGACTGTTAGGTGTACAACTGTACTAAAAGATTTCAATGGTGCACAGCAGTATGTCGTGTATCTAGCAGAGGTACTTGCATTCTGTTTGGTCTTTCAACCATGAGCCACAATAAAGTGCAGCTTGACATGCAGCTGTGAGATGACATCCTAAGTTAACGTGGTATGGTATAAGATGGTGTCTGGTTGCAATTAATTAATATTGCAGATCTGCAGTCTAGACCTGCAGTTATGATGCTCGGGTTCAGCAGATAGATCATTACTGGGTAAGGTAAGAGTAGGCTAGGCCTATGGTAGTTGCCAAATATATCTCTGCGTACACATAGATGATCCCATGTGTAGCAGCTACGGCAACGCTGCACAATAGAATTGGCCTGTGCAGGGCGTCTTCAAACAGCATACGTGCTCAGATACGTGCTTACGTCAGCAACCTTAAGCGCGAAGTTCAAAAGGACATTGCCTCAAACGAATCCAGCAGCAGCGTGTACCATACCCAATGTACGCAGTCTGCAACAATCCGCATCAACGCAGCGTAGGCACAGAAGCCGAGTCAAGCAGTGTTTCTTGCGCACAGCTCTAGAGATCTTGAGGAACGCACAGACCATCATGACACTGAGCGTGCTGCGAAAGGCTCAGGTCGCGGTTCTTAGGGACCGTGGCAACAACAAATCTTCCTGAAGGTGTCGCCGCTGTATGCACGCTTTGTCATACACAAAAGCTTGCCCAAGGTGCGTGTAAGTTTGAATTGTGGCCGATCTGCAGAAAGATCACCGCTGTTCACAACTTTCAAATTGCGTCCCAGCCTGTCAGAAACTGACAACTGCTTCCAACTTCAGGCTGTTTATAACACACCTTCGTTGCAAGTCAGGCACGCACTGCAAGCTTAGCACGCAGATCAGCTATTTCCTGGGGTGCAGGGCGCGAGCTCAAGTGGTTTCCATTGGTGGTTGGTCTTGCCTGTGACACAAGCTGATGCATGCTTTGACAGGTAATTTCTTGCATTGATTACAGTAACTCAAGTTGTGCAGGTGTTGGATGCAAGTCATTTGCAGGACTGCAGCAAAGTCTTGTGTGCATGCTTCATATGTGCACAGTAATCACAGCATACACAGTGTAATATTGCAGGCCCAGGTATCCAGTGCAGAGAGTCGGAGTGGCAACAAGCAGGTCCACAAAGTGTCACCGTCAGTCTTACAACACAGCCTTAGAGGTTAGGGGCTGCCGATTCAATGAAGCGTATGGCTGTTGCTCAGGGCACAACTACATGTGGCAGCAAGACAGCTGCCAAGAAGGATAAATAAGAGGCTTCAAGGACTCAGCTGCCTTGTCTAAAGGCCTTGAAGACTGACTGAGCTGCCTTATGTCTCTGCTCCACTATAGTGCAACTCAGATTGTCATAGCTTTTGCCCAGCACGTCAGGCGTGCAAGCTGCTTTGCCTAACACCTTTGTGGTTAAAGAATCAAATGCATGTTGACGTAGCTGTTGAATAGCAGAGGGGTAGCTGCATGTCTGCAGCCTGTTGTCTCTTGCTATAGCAGGTTGTGTATCATGAAGCATCAAGATGGACATATGTAATCAAGGCACCCTTCTCAAATCAGCAACATGACGTCTCTTCTGCATACTTTTCCTGTCGCAATCCATCCTTTTCTCGCTGCCATTGAGACGAGTATGAGACGTCGCATATCCGGGTCTTTCTCGTCTCATCCCTTTCCCATTCGCAAACACGTCTCGTGGACAAATACCCTATTCTTGTACTTTTGTCGTCTCTCATTAAGGAAAGATATGTCTCTTTTGCGTACCTTTTGCTTATCATAGGCATATCATTTGGTCGAAGAAAGGTACGCAAAAGGTATGCATCAAAGAAAATTTCGTCATCACAGTGAGAATGCTGCAGCAGGTTTGATCAGCTAACGACTCCTATTGCTTGTGTGTCCCCGAAAGTAATGCTGCCAGCAATCTCAAAAGTCTTTGAAGACACCAGTTGAGATGTATTTCTGCTTGACTTGGTGAGCACCAGGTGCATCTGGAGCTGCATAAAAGTTGTGTGTGTCCTCAGGAGACGAAACCTGCAATTTCACACTTTTGCCGTGTTGTGCACCAATGGCTTTTCGCAAGATTGCTGATATGCGTAGATTAGCAAGCGCTTTATCCTAGAAGGAAGCCCGTACACACAACGCCTGGCAAATTGAACATGACTTGTGCATTCATTCATTGCTTGGTGATGATGGGCCTTTGGTCACATATCTAGAGCTTAGCACCTGTTGATGGATCATACAAAGTACAATGACCGCTGCAATGCATTGCTCAACCCAGCCACATGTGGAGGCCGCACTACATACAGTCTCTGTTTGCAGGCATGTGACCTGAGTCTGCAGCTTGTGCATCCTTAGAATTATGTCTTGCCTGCCATGAAATGAGTTGCAGACTAGCCAGGCTCACCTTGGGAACGTAGGGCGCTGGCATTGTCTGCTTCTCAAATGACTCCCAGTCAAAGTCTTTGAACCAAGGGTGGGCCTTCACATCCAGAGCACCCCCCTTCAAGGACCCCAGCCGCTGGGAGGGGCTATGCGTCAGCAAACGCTTCACTAGATCTCTCAACTCCTGCAGCCCGGCAGCTTGTGACAGCAGCAACACACCTCCTCAGATGTAATCTATCCAAAAGCAAAACAGGGCTAAAGTGCTTGCTGGACCAGGGCTACAGGCTCTTGGCAACGTATTCATACCTTTTCGCCATGGGTTGCATTGCATCATGCACAACCAAGGTAGACGCAACCACACAGGCAACCGCCTGCACATCTTCTCACATCCAGCACATTTATACCCTTGCAAAATTTACATTGATTTGGCCAGTCTATCTGCCAGCAGATGTATATGAGGGACCATCATGTGCAAGCTCAACATTAGCTTTTAGCGATTAGCATGAGAGCCAGTGAGAACTGCAGCTCAGCTGGAGCAGCCACCACAACTCAGCTGTCTGTACCTTTGAGAAGTGTGGGGGGCAGGTGTACTTGACTTGGCAGATGTTGCGGAACATGGCAACCCTGTCTTCATTGTAATAGGGTGGGTAGCCTGCTGCCATCTCAAAGATCAGAACACCAGCTGCCCACCTGTTGCGCCATTACATCAAACTCTCAACAAACAGTCTTGGCATAGCTGTGTATTGCACTGCTGCACAAGCACAACTGCTTTGTGAGTGATAATGTCCATGTATGCTCATGCCATGGTGTACATGTATGTGGCTGGCAGTACAGAGAATAGAACAGCAAGCAGGATGATGAGCAGCACAAAGGAAAGCCTGATGGGCAACCTGTTGGGCAGCTGAATGGAAAGCCTGATGGGCAACCTGTTGGGCAGCTGAATGGAAAGCCTGATGGGCAACCTGATGGGCAACCTAATGGGCACCACACAGGAGGAGGGCACAATGGGCAGAACAGCTGAAGAGGGCAGAAGGGATGGGGAACAGGGCTGACAGGGGGGGGGAGAGGGGAAAAGGCCAACCAGTCAACTGGTCTGGCATGCCCAGTCTGGGTGACAAGCTCAGGGGCCAGGTACTCTGGAGTCCCACACAGGGTGAAGGTCTTCACGCCTGGTGCCAGCCTCTTAGCAAAGCCAAAGTCTGCCATCTTGAGGTATCCATTAGAGTCCAACAGCAGGTTCTCAGGCTTCAGATCCCTGCACCACAATTATGTTGTGCAGCAAAAGGAAACAGAGTACACTCATACTCCTCTCTACTCCTCTCTTGTTTCAGCTGGGGACATGTGAGTAAACAGTTGGGTGCTTTAGGGATTGCTTCATTACGGTAAGTGACAAGTGTGTGTCTCCTCACATATTGCACAGCTGCTGACATGGCTGTGCTACATGAGAAGAAGTATGTACTCTTTGTGCTTCCTACACTGTTTTGCATGATCTGCATACAGAGACAGCAACATGAGCCATGTCTGCAAGTGCTGTAGGGCAGAAATCACCATGCTAGCTTAGCACTGCTCCACAGGATGTACAGCTTGCGCCCTGGGACGACACAATGAGCAGAAAAGAAGAGAAAAGAAAATGTTACACCTTTTGGCGTCAAATTCAATGAGAAGCTCAGTACTGGACCGGGCTGCACGGCGACACACTGAGCACCTTAAGGCCAGCTGTAGCATAGCGATTGTACTGCAAATGCATGCAACAAGAGCGCAGGATGTTACAGCGCATGGCATAGCAGAGACAGGCATCAACCAATGATAGGTGTCATGCACACACTCCTGGGCAGCCCGATATAATACTTGGCTTCTCATTAAAGTGACGCCGAAAGGCATATTCTTGTCTCTTCTTGTCATGGACACACTACCATGCACTGTAGGTTTGCAGCTCACCGCCACACCAGGTTGCGCTCCTGGAGGTACTGCAGGCCCGACACCACGGCTGCAGCATAGAAGCGCACCTGCTCCTCACTGCATGGCGTCTTCCTGCTCTGCATACAAACGTGAAGTCTGTCATCATTATCAATATCATTATCATTATCATTCTTATCATTTTTATTATCATTATTATTATTATTAATATTATTATTATTATTATTATTAGTATTAGTATTATTATTATTAAATCCATATTTGTGAATGATGAATGTGCTGTTCCAGGCTCTTTAGCATGACTAGGTGATGTACACTACAGACCTTCTCATGATGTTGCCAGCAGCACAAGCAGTGCCTTCAATCCAGTCATTCTATTGTTGCACCCTCAAAGCCGATGACTTCTGGGAAGGCTCAAAACTTGCTTAGCGGCATGTCTACTTCATCCCATTGCACTTATAGCAGAACTTTTTGTTGGCTCTGTCAGATGCAGTGTTTTGTGAGGCAGATGATAATCAACAAGTTCACCATGCTGCTATATGGACTGATGACAGACTTCAAGAGCCGATGCCCCCTCATGGGGCAGGGCCTTAGTTTCAGCAGGATTTGTGAACCTATGCTGACAACCACTGGGTTATCCCTTGTACAATAGGCCTATCACGTCTAAATAATAATATTTATATTACACACAAATTGCATGCTGAAACAAAGTGCATGAGGACAGGATGAAAGTGGAGGTGACCTGCAGATAAGTGAAGAGCTCTCCTCCCATGATGCACTCCAGCAGCATGTACAGGTATGCGCTGTCCTTGAAGCTGGCCACCAGGTTCACCATGAAGCAGCTGTTGCACTCCGCCTGAATCTCCTTCTCTCGCTTCACATGTGCCTGCATGTGTCAATCGAGGCATGTGCTGTCATGTGCTGTGACAGGTAATCTTTCTGCTCACGTGGAGAAGGGTCTGACACATGGCGCAGAGACAGGTACACAGATGAATGGACATGACAGTAGAACACACAGGTGAATGGTCATGCATGCATGCCTGCCAGACAGACAGACAGACAGACAGACAGACAGACAGACAGACAGACAGACAGACAGACAGACAGACAGACAGACAGACAGTCAGACAGACCGACCCTTCCTTGCTGCAGTTAGATCTGCTATTAACTTAAATATGTGCAGGACGATGACAAACAAGCAGAAAGGGCATTGACACCAAAGATTCCCGATGCCGAGTGACTGAAAGCTTTGTGGGCTGGCACAAGCTTTAGATTGAGTTATGGCAAGGCAGCACCTGCAGTCCTGTTTCTAAGACCAGGGCTTTGCTGAGGCACTTGAGGGCGTAGTACTTGGTGTTGTGTTTCACCAGGAACACCTGCCCGAAGGCCCCTGCGCCAAGCAGTGCTATCTTCTTCAGCTCCTTCAGCTGAATGGCCTGCACACACACTCACACATCTTTGCATTGCAGACAAGCAACCGACATCATTGTGAAAGTAGACTCAACACAGAGCTACAACGGGCCTTTGGGATGTTCACATGCATGCCAATCCTCCTGAGCCAAAACCCAAAATCCAAAACCCAAAGGCTGCAGTACAGCTGCAAATATGGCTACTGTGTCACAGACCAAAGGCTACACAAGATGTACACAGTCAGAGAGCCTTTGCTTGCAACTGGTCTTATGGCGTTCACATGCTCACCAATCCTACTCCTGAGCAACAAACAGAGGCCATGGCACAAAGATGCCTATCACAGACCAACCGCTGCACAAAATGCACACAATCAGGAAGCCTTCGCCACAGGGCAGCTTTTGCATCGACACATGCAAAACACCAATTCTCTGACAGCAGCCACGTCTTTGGTTGAGTTTCATGATTAGTAATAGAGCAGTCACCTGCTTGACTCCTGCAGTCGCTTCAGTAGGGCCATACAATGCAGCATTCTGCCCCAGCAGCATGTGCAAGGGCCCCAGAAGGATGTTGAAGTCCTCCCTTGCCAGCATGAGCACAGAGGCATCAGTGAGTGCTGCCACTGTGGCTGCCCTGGGCTCCCCTCTCAGCAATGCCAGCTCCCCAAAGTACATGGTAGGGCCCAGTCTCATCACCTCCTGCAGCGACAGTATACAGTGAGATGCCTGGCAGCCTGGATCCTGCTGGATTGGATTGAATTGGGTTGGATTATATCTGGCTGAAACTTGAGTGCAGGGTGATTGCCAACAGCAGAGCTGTAGCTGAACTGGCTGGGCAGCCCGGTATCATCACTTGGCTCCTCATCAAATTGATGCTGAAAAGTGTAGTCTTTTTTGTCCTTTTCTTTTCTATTCTAGCTAAACTGACGCGGGCAGGGGCTTATTGTAAAGCCGCACTAAGCAGCTATGTTCACCCATGTTTGTGTGGTGAGGTTACAATGGTTTCTATCAAGTAATTCGCTTGATTAGCGTACAAGTTCTGTCTTTGGGACTCACGTCCTTTTGCTGGCATGTGGTGAGCAGGTGAGGGGTAGTAGGAGAGGCAGCAATCCATGATCAAATCTATCAAGGGAGAAGCTATAGGGAGCCTTGTATCCGTACTAGAGAGATCAGGCGCAACAAGAGAGGCAGTCAGAAGCAGAAGGCACAACTAGCACTAGCATTAGGCAGTTAGAGTGTGCATAGAGGGCACAATCCAGGCCAGTCTGCACCTAAGTCTGCACCTGAGCCCAGGCAGCTTACTTGTCAGTCAGCAGGCAACACGTGAAAGAAAAGGAGCAGTTATTGATTCAGCATATGCTTTAGGACAAGGAGGGATGGCACTGGGTCGCAATTTGATGATTGTTCAAGATCTGAGGAAGAGATTCAGCTGCAGAGTCAACAAGGGGCTTTGAAAAGCATGAGGTGAAGTGCATGCACCTGGCCAAATGCAACAAATACAGCTGCATGACGCTGAAAGGCATAGTGTCTCCTTTCTTTTCTTTTCTTTTCTGTCTACAGGTACATGATGAAGCATGAGGTGCAGGGCAATGACCTGGCCGGAGTCTCCTAGGACAGTGCAGGTGCCGGATTCCACAATGTAGAAGGCTTCCCCGGGCTCCCCCTTGCGCACTATGCTCTCCCCGGCATTGAAGATGCGCGGCTTCAGTGCAGTGCACAGGTCAGACCTCTGAGCTGCATTCAGGGACGCCAGCAAGGGCACCTGCAACAGCCCCACCACATGGGTCACTGGTCTCACATGAGCTGCAGCACCAGTGCATACCACTGGATTGCATGATGTGCAGTAGAGCGCATGATGCCCTTGCCCAGTGAAGCCTCCTTCCTTGGGATATGGACAAACTGCGTCCAGCTCGAGAAAGAAAGGCCTCACTACAGTGGCATCTTGCGCTCTGTTGCAGATCATGCAAGGTCAGCTTATCATGAGGAAAATCCTGCCATGGCCGAATGAACCCTTGCACTGCATGTTCTGCTATCTGTAGGTGCAAGGTAGGATGGGAATGTGATGTGTAGCACCTTGCGCAAGGCTTCAAACCTCCACAGGCGGCGGATGTCAGTGAGGCGGCCCAGATGGGTCTGGAAGTCATCTCGGTGACAGGTCAACACCAGACTGTCGCTCAAGGCCCGCACATTGGCTGCTCTCACATCCTGCATTAAGAGCACAACAGTCCATGTTCACCACACAGCGTTTTTCAGTGGCTTTGAAACAAGCCTTGCAAGCACCATGTTTGATTTTGAACCATCATGTAATGACAGGGCCTTTGTCCAGTGGAGTTCACTGAGAGAGAGAGGGAGAGAGAGAGATCACAAAGCTCGAACCAGCCAACAAGTGTGATCACACACATGCCAAAGAGGTGACGCGATGTCTGGATGATCAAGCTGTGCAGTACATTCACCTGCCTTGCACTCTGCACCACACAGCACCGTTGCTGTGTCGTTGACGGTGATGAGGGTGGACCCAACTGCTGAATAGCAATGTACAGACAACTTCAGGCAATGCATTGTGTTCAACTGCTTGGACAATTCCATACTGTCATGTTGAGGCAGCATGTGCAGGTGAGGCCTCAAAAACTTTTCCCATATAGAAAACCATTTGAAATGTTTCCAGGCATTGTTCAGTTGAGATTTACATTACAAAAACAGACGTTTCTCCAAAAATATTGTTGGTGTTTGTGTCCCGAAGTGATACCTGTCTGAGCAGTGCCAGCTCTCCAAAGCAGGAGCCCTTGCCAACGCGCGCCAGCTCATTCTCATCATCATCGTAGATGGTGAAGTTGCCCTCCTCCACCACATAGAACACATCCCCTGTATGTGACTCACTTGTTTGACACATGGGGTGTACGCAAGGACGGACAGACGGGCAGACAGACAACACACAGACAGACAGATAAACAGACAGAGAGTCAGGCAGGCAGGCAGGCAGGAGACAGATGGGTGGGTGAACTGAGGGACATGACAAACAGGCAGACAGGCAGACAGCTAAAAAGGACTGTGATGAACTGATGGCTGATACATACTAACATGGCTTTCAGCATACATTGCTGTACTTGATAAGCAGCTTATATGCTTGTGCATGTGCCGGTGTGCATGATATGTCTCGCTGCCCCAACATAGCTGTGATTATGCATAAGCCACAAGGAGAAGTAGCAGCCTCCAGAGCACAAGACTCAAAGCAGCTCACCTGGCTCTCCCTTCTTGAAGACAATCTGGCCTGCTTGCAAGGTGTGGTACTTCATGCACTGCGCCAGGTCAAAGAGCTGGCTGTTGCTCAGGCTAAACAGGATGGGCACTTTGCGTAAGGCCTCAAAGCGCCACACATCCTGGATGGGCCCTAGCAGGCTGTCAAAGGACTTGCGAGCCAAGGTGTAACACACCACACCACTCTTTGCTGTCACACTTGCTGCCCTGCACACACAAAATCTTCTTTCCTGGCATGACTCCTTCCATGTACAGACATAACACTGCTGTGTAAAGAGCCGGCGATGCAATCTTGTGTGATATGTATGCAAGATCTGTTAAGCATCCTGGACATTGAGGTCAGCATCAGGGCTGGTGAGGGTCCAATAAGGCTGACAACATCAAAAATGGGTTAATAGTGATGTAGCTTCTGCACGTGTTGCACAGTGACGTGTTTCCTGCAGTGAATGAGCACACCACCAGCTGTCCACAATTCTGTCATGCCTCAATGCCAGTACAGCTTGTCCAGCTTGTGCAAGCACCAAGCTACATATTACAGCTGGTCATTAACAAATCCAGGCCAGAACCCAGTACACTTTACCACCCAACCCAGCATGAGTCGAATCAGATTAAAAGCTCAGTTGTGAGTGCCTGCTGTAGCCATCAAGGTCACCAGGCTTGCAGCAGACTTGCAAAAGTGTGAGAAACCAGTAAGAATACCAGGGAAAGCTGCTGAGCACACTGCAGCACCTCCCATCATCTGGGTGCTGATGATGCAAGCCTGGTCTCAGCACTTGCCTGACTTCGTCCTTCAACAGGGCCCTCTCTCCAAAGAACTGACCAGCATTGAGGGTGAAGACTGCAGGGGGCTTGGTGGGGTCTGTGGTCTTGGTGCATGTGACAGAGCCCTCCTTGATGATGTAGAAGCGGCTGCCAGTGTCACCTTGCATGTACACGTTCTGGCCAGCTGCCAGCTCCACCACCTCCAAGGCCTCTGCTATGATCTCCTTGTGTTCCTGCCCGTTAAACTTACTAAGTACCTCGCGTAATTCACTAGCGAGTCATGGAGTTCCATTGAGCCTCAAGCCCTATGTTGAAATTGGAGTTCTCACCAGGTTCATGCTGCTGCTGCAGGTTTTCAACTGTAGGCAAGATGCGTTTCTGTTTGGTGCAGACGCCGCAAGGTTGCTTACAGAACTGATGCGACAAATGCTGCCAGGTAAGCGTACATGCGCCAGAACATGCCTAGACAGCAAGCTGTGGAGAGTGGATGTTGACATCTTCAACAGTGGTGGTTGTTGCTGAGGGCACTCAAGCTGGCCCAGTACTGTAATGCTGCATTGCTGGACACGCCAGAAAGCAAACAGCATAAGCACCGCAGGATCAGTAGCACCGTCACAATTGCATGCAGAAAGTGTCATGCACACTTGCACGGATGCAGGACATGACATACCTGGGACAGCACAGCAAGCATGGGCACTTGGCTGACAGCCCTGCGCTTGTCTTCAGTCATTTGGCGCTGGTGGCGCTGCTTGAGGGTGACATACACCGCCCGGTCCATCACCCACAGCTGACATGCTGTCACGGCTCTCACTGTGGCTGCCCTTGGGGCAGAATATAGCAGAGCCAGCTCTCCAAAGGAGCTGCAGTCATGTGAAACAGCCCTTCAGGCACTTGCTGTCCACATGCAGGATTGTGCATGCATGCCAAATGATTCCGCTTAAAACTTGCTGATGCATGTTGAGCAGCAAAAGCAATGACTCACAAATACATCAGAGCAGACACACAAGCCAGGAGAACCCAAGAGACGACATTTTGGTGGCTGCATCGTGAGTGCAAGCAAACGAACAAGATGCCACACTCTGTTTTTTCTGCACAGGCTGTCAAGTAGCAAATCCCAAGATGATAGCGAGTCGAGCAAGAACTTGCTGTACCTGCCAGATTCGTATGTCAAGACCTGTCGTGCTTCCTTCCCCGATTCAGGCTTCTGCAACAGCACCTCACAGGTTCCCAAGCCCAAGACATAGAAGGTTTTGGCGTCAGTGTCGCCTTGTTTGATGATAGTGCTGCCGGCTGCAACTTCCAGCGAGGTCATGCTGTTAAAGATGGCTTGCTTGGTGGCCTTCAGCATGTGCTCAAACAGCAGGTTGCTCTGTGTGGCACTGTCTGCATGTCAGCAGGAGTGTGAGGAGGGTGTGAGGAGGGTGTGAGGAGGGTGTGAGGAGGGTGTGAGGAGGGTGTGAGGAGGGGTGTGATCTCATGCAACATTGTCATATTGTAATTGAGCCAGACAATGTTGATGCAAATCCCCAAGTAGGAAACTTGATGCACTGTATATGACAGGACATCATTCTGTAATGATACAGTTGGGCATGTGCTGGTATGACATAGTAATGACATCATGTATTCATGCATGCCTGTGTATCATTGTGACAGAACCAAGGATACAGGCACATAAGGCGATCTGGCTACATCACTACTGTTAATGCTGCTTTGGTGCTGGAGCCCTTGCATAGCACCATGTGCTGAACATGATCCCATGCTGTACTGTTGCTTATGCGGTCATTTGACCAGAATCACTGCATCTGAAGCAAACATGGCAGTGCAGCAGAGATTCACAGCGTGCACTACAGTCAATGAAGCCTGCATGCCATTGCAGGCTTTGCTGAAGAGGCATGATCGAGATGCAGAATGGCAACAGTCATTATGAGTTCACCTAGGAGGTCAATCACAGCTGGAGATTTAGTGGCCTTGACAATTTCCACATTCGCGTTTGCAGACGCTCCCTCTGCAGCAATGGCCATACGCTGCCTCCCAGCTTTGGGTCCTGACATGTCTATCTTGATTTGGTCCAGAGTTGCTATGTCACGCCCAGATGGCTGCACAAGGCAATGCAGACTATGGGTTTTTGAAAAGGCCAGCAGAAATGGGTTTGTGCTACCAAAACAATGCTTTGCATGAAATTCTAGACATGACCAGACTACGTATGCCGCGTGCTGTACACACTCCCTGCACACACACCTCTGATCTTGCTACAGTCACGCCATGGTGGGAAGGCTTCTGAGACGGTTCTTCCGAGTCACTGTCAGAGCTGTCGCTTGCGCTGTCCACGCTTTTGCTACCGCACACGCCCATCAGTGCTGGAAGATGGCTTCAACCCCGTCAAGTCAAAGCTTTCGTCGCCAATCTGAGGCGGGTCGACATAATGTCAAATTGGCGGCGTTTGCGCTCAGCAGCAGACCAGCGTTTCAGCATGCGCACTCGAGTCGCATCGCGCGGGAGCGCACTTGCCTTGCTTTATGATCGTCAGGGTTTTATGCAACGCTTCGCATCCCACCAGCCATTAAAACGCGAGCGTTAAACTCTGCAAATGAACCGTCCCAGGCATAACGCCAAGACCATGCAGGCTAATGCAGGATGCCATGCAGCGGCAGCGGCTGCACATATACATGCATACAAAGCATCAGACAAGATGACACAAGTCAACCCTGGTCACTGAAGTGCTGGTTCAGACGTTTTGTGTTTGCTTACAGAGAAGTTTGGGTGGCAGACATGATGCATGGACACAAAGAGATACTTGCAAGAAGCGTTCAGCATCCAACTGTCATGTGTCTTCACAAATTATTCATATAAACTACTTAAGCAAAAAAGGTACCACTTCAGGCATCATAGATTACACTTGCAAGCCATGGACTCCCAGCCCAACATCTGGGATTCAATAATGAGAGAAGTATGTTGTTAAACTTGTCCTGACAAACAAAAGTGGGCAACACAAGTTGACAGCTCTCTGCAGATTGCATTCAATTTCACACTCCTAGTTGGTTGTAGGCCGCCTATTGTACTACGCTGATTTTCAGATGCAGTTTTCAATGTTTAGTGTGTGTGCTGCACACGCCTCTTTTCATTGCGTGAAACAGCGGACAAGCCATCTACAGCCGCACGAAGCTCACCCATGATCTGGCCCATGTCCTCAAAGTGCAGGTGCATCTCAGAAGCAGGTGCCTTGGAAGCTTCATCACCCATGTCTAGCATGTGCTCCAGCTTGATGACCAGATTATCAAAAAACAAAGCTGCCGCATCCATTGCTTCGCTAGCTTCAGTGAAGACAGGCTTGACATGACTTTTCAAAACACCTTGTACATCTTTCACAATCTGGTAAGACTGGTTGTGGTTGTCAGCTCTATGCTTGTACTCATCATGACCCAGCCACAAAAAATACCCAAAACCAAGTGTGAGAGGTCCCAAGACATGGCCAGAAATGTTGTACCCATTTTGAGCTCCTCTGTCTCTTTGCTCCCAGTATTCATGATGGTTTTGCTGGTCATGCAATCTCTTGACTGCATCATCAACCTCAAGCACTACAGCAGCAAGCTCAGCTGCAGCCTGTCCCAGCGACTCAGAAGCCACATGAGCATTCTTTTTGGCCTCTTTTGCTAGGTGTATCAGCCTAGGCACTCCAGCGTAGAAATCCTTGAAGTGCTGCCGTGAATACGTGCGGGTCAGCTTGCTGATGTCATGAAGTGCATCATGCTGAGCTTGCCAGTCTACCTTACTGATGATGATTTGGCCCTTTTGCCAGAAGACCCTGACTTCATCATGGGCTGCAAGGCGTTTCAGGCCAGCTATGCTGGATATGTGCTGCGAAGAGATGTTGAGCTTGCTGATGACTTCCCGCAGCTCTTTGTCTGACATACTCAGATGCACTCTACACTGCAACAGACATGTGACTTGTACAACACGTAATTAAGTGGTGTTGCATGCAGCTATACATGCAAGAGCTTGCTATAGTGGTGCAAGGGAGTGAAAAAGCTCAGAAAGGATGCCGTTGCAGGCTTGGTGACGATCAACACAGAAACACCGGTACAAACAGGCCCTGAGGGTCTCATCTGCTGCAACAGCAACATTCTGTAATGAGCAAAAGGTCTTCAAGCCGGTAAACAGGTCTTACCTACAGAAATCTCGACAGCTGCAGCTACGCCAAACGTTGGCAATGGAGCTGGCGTGACCTGCAAGAACGTACAAGCAGGCTCAAACCTCAAGCTTCGTCCCGCACCTACGACCTCACCTCGATACCTCGTAACCCTCGAGGGGAACGGAATCAGTTGCAGACAAGGCGCAAGCATGCAACAACATCTCTCAAGGTCAGGCTCATAGATAAAATGGTGTCATGCAGTGTAGAAAGCAGCGCCAGGTGGGTTTCGTACCTAATTATATAAGGTGTGCGGATTCGGACAAGTACAGATCTGAGCACCGGTATTTCTGGTAGCTTGGTTGTCAGGAACGCAGCGATCAAACGTGAATGGACGAGGCTCCACTCTCCAGCAGCACCGCACAAGATCCCGGAGTGTGTCTTGATGTATCCTCAACCAAATGCTCGAGTTTGCAACTGCAGGAGGTGGACAACATTTGTCAACTATATGTCAAAGTGTGCCCATGTGTCAGTTCCATGCTAGTTCCAGGTTCTGTGCTGACTGCCACCTGCCATCTCCAAAAAAGCGTGCTATGGCAGATTTCGAGCTTGTCTGTAGCTCCAGACGTCAAACCCCGCTTGCTCGTGAGTGGACCAGGTCTAAACACGGTTGCAGTGGCTTCGAGCTTGACCAGTTGCTCACGGACTGGAAGCAGCACGTTTCCGGTGCGATATCGCGATCGATCCTGGTTCCGACACGCCACGTTGGTGTCAGCTGGTTGCTGGTGAGTCTCAAGCAAGTACCTCCACGGACCATTTCAAGCATGCGTGCTAGCAGCGACTCCTGCTGTGCAGGTCGCCAGCGCTTTTGTGCTATTCCCTGTTGAGTGGGTGACAGATTGTTCGGTGCCTACAGGTACACCCGAGCTTAGGTCCTAGAGCCTGTGAGTCATGCCTCTAGCTGCAGCTTTTTCTGTCTTGCTGACAGCAGCGTCAGGCTTTTTGCAGCTATGCATCAGCTGGCTGTTCAAGACCTTTGCAGCAGTGTCTATCATGACCATAGCGGCACACTGGTTGCGTGCTCGCTCTGTCAATGTCCAACATGGCCAGCAGCTAGAAGAGGTCCGCAAGACCCACGCTGAGCTCATGCAGCGACATGAGCAGATCACACCCAAAAACAGACCACCGCTTGGTGTCTATGCTATGATGGCAGATGGACATGGAGTGTTTGAGGACCTTCCTGAGCCAGAAACTGATCTTGACAAAAGTCCTCGTCACCTCCTGGCGGGCACTGATGCACCTCCAAGCAGAGAAAACATGATTGATGCTGCTTCTACAAACATGTCACAGTCAAGAACCACAATCAAGAACTCGTCGACAGTTGTCATCCAGCTTACATGCTTGGAGGCCCCATCTGTGAAGGAGTATCTGACTGCAGGGGAGACATACACCCTACCTGAAAAGATACCTATGCAGGCAACTGTGTTGATGGCAGGTTACAAAGCAGATTTTAGCTGTGTCGACTTTTCAGTGTTCATAGATCAGCGGTACACGCTAGGTATAGTAATCTCTGATGTTCAAGGGGATGTTCAGCTTGCACGTGTGCAGCGGTCGGACAGAGAGCACGAGTGAATCGCTAGCCATGTGATCGTTCAAAGATGTCAGACGGACAGTTGCAGACTAGATGATGATGTCGTGCAGCAACTTGCATGCGCCAACATTAGCAGTGGTTGTACCAGACACAGGTGTTGTCTTTGGCATGCGCCACATGCCTGTCAGGATGCAGTCAATATGGCTGATGATACACTTTGTATAGTAAGCACTACCATGCAAATGGCTGTGCACAAGCAAGTACGTCCAATGACAGTGTGTTGTTGGGTTACGCAATTCATTGGCCGATGCTGATGGCACATGCTTACAGAAGCTGCTTGTTACATAGTACTACATTGAACATTGCAACTGGGAACAAGCAGCCATTAAGCTTGTGATATTTGAATTTCAAATACACTGCTTCTGCACGCTGCTCCCTTCAAAACTCATACTCTGCTGTTGTTGGCTGGCATGTCTGCATTTGCAAAGCTGCTTGCATTGGGATCTGCTGCAGTTGCAGCGAATCTACAGCTTGCATCCTGATTTTCGCCATGGCGTGTGCCCAATGATGTCTGAAGATTTGATTGCAGCAGCTGAGTTGCAGCCAGTCTTTGCAGCCATACCTGACGGTGCTGCATCACAGCCTACATTTGTGATGGCAGCTGATGGGATGCCGGAGGCGACTGATGTGCTGATGCTGCTCTCTTCACTGATGCCAGGCAAACTGCCCCGGGCACCTGGTAACACAGTTCTCTGCCTTTGCTCAGTTTGCTGACTTTGCCAGGAGGTGCAGCTCTGTCCGCTTTTGATGATTGGCCTGTGAATGCTGATCGGCTTGGCTGTGGAATGTCATGTTGCCTTGGGATGATCTGGCCACTGCTTGTATCCTGGCTGGTCAGGCCTGCATTGCTGAGTGGCCTGAGATCAGCAGGCATATAGGTAGCATCTTGGTTGTAGTCTGTGTCTTCGGCTACAGCAGTTGTTTCGCTGCTGCTGGTGACTCTGTTGCTGCTTGGGACTGTGGCAGCGGAACCTGTGCTTGCTGCACCCCCTGCTCTCCTTGAGATCTGTCTCACAACGCCTCTCTGTAATATGCTGTGCATGCTGTGCCTGGTGAGCTCAGATTGTCTCAATGACTTGCGAGGAGTGGGAGTTGCCGGCTGAATGGCAGGGAGCACAAGGTGTGGTCTGATTATGCGGGGGGAAAAACGGAGTGATGGTGGGGGGGTTTGGGAGGGGGGTCTTGAAGGGAAGTCTGGCATGTAGGGGCTTAGGTAGCCCAGCAAGGACTGTGGGGTTTCAGCAATCTGCCAAGCCAACTGAAGCTTTTGTCTCTCCCAGCAAAACGCAGGTGCAAGATCTACCATTTCTATCTGCAGCCTGCAAATGTGAAAAAAAGTCACGGTTGGGGATTTAAAGTGGCATGAGGGCAATTCACTGTCATGCAGGTGTGAGCAAGGCAGGCATGTATCACAGTTGCATTCAAGGATTGATGGAGCAGAACAACATTACTCATCTTTGTGTTGTGAAGCCAGACTAAAGCGCTGATTACAATATAACAACCAAGGGCTGCAATAACCAGATGAATCATGTCACATTCGATCAAGTTGTTTCACATATTGTATAAGTTACTTCATGTCAGTTGTTTCATGTATTGTATAATATGTTTCACATAGATTACATGACATGCCCACAGTACATTATACGCTGATTAATTTGGTTGCTTGTCCCAATTTTTGGCAATGCCTGAGGAAACCTGTTTCAACCGCTGGCAAATTTTATTGTCTCACCTTCTGAGACCTCTTCATCCTGTGCCTTCTTCACTGCTGATGATCTTTGCGCGTTTGCTTGAATAGCCAGGAGGTGATGTGTTGCGTCCAGAAGTCAACCTGGTGATGTGTTGCGTTCAGCAGCAGATCAGCGTTTCAGTATGCACACTCGATTCACATCGCGCGGGAGCGCAGTTGCCCTGCTTCATGATTGTCAAGCGGGGCCTGCCGCTTCAATGCAACGCTTCGCATTAGCCTTCAACGCTTGCATGTAACTTGCTATCAAGCGTTACATCATACACACTGTTGTTGGCCGACACAAGGTAATCATACCCTGCTGTCATCATACCATGTTGTATCACCCATGCAGTGCCGGGCTCATCTCTTACTCTCCACAAGGGAGAGAGAAAGTAGCAGGCAGGCATGTTCTCTTGAAGTCCTCTCTTTGCAAGTACCTAAACACTTCAAAAATTTCCGATACATAAGCTGTGCGTACGTCTGGACATGAGCCACCGAAAAGACAAAAGCAAGCACTATAATATCAGTGTCAACACTACAGGTAAACTTGCCAGGCTTACTTCAGACCTGCATGCGATGAATGAGAAGCTTCAAAAAAAGGACATACAGCACAGCCATTTGAGCAAATGCTGCCTGTTGCCATCACCACCAGCTGTTGCCCGATGGCTTCTTTGACTCCTGCACAGCACATATAGGGCATGTCGATCCCGTGGCACCACTGGCTTCTGACTTGGCTTGGCACATGATGTGCAGTATGTGGCCACACTCATTGAGGTAGACACCTCCTTTTGCGCTGAGCTTGCGAATATTTGTGGGCTTGTCAGCGTGCAAGGCAGAGCTGCAGAGCAGACAGTCTTTTGGAACAGGCTGACCCATGCGCTCCAGCACTGCCATTGCATGCTGCCGATAGACTGCCGCCTTCTCATGCCACACCTGACCCCTAGTTTTGAGGGCTCCAGGTTGTGGCGCACACGTGTTTGCAAGGGTTTGTAGTACACAGTAGCGGTGATGCAGCTCATCATTGCTGTCGCCAAGAATGTCAGCATACTGCACACAGGGTTAATTTTAACCAAATTGTACCCTGATTACTGGCAGTCAACAGCCAGAAGTAACAGCCAGAAGTAGCATAGGACTTGTGCACCAAAAATACTCAAGCATAGTGCAACACAGAGCGCATGATGAGGATTCATGGTGTGGACTGCAGTCACAGCGCGCAACAACAAAACACCCTCAGACAGCATGACCCATAAAACGCAGACATGTGCAACATGCAATGCAAGGGCACCTACCACAAGAGCCTCACGCAAGAGCCCTTCCCATCCTCCACCCTTCTCTTGGCCCAATGCAAGATACTGCTTGACGATAAGCATCTGTGTGGCACACCTACGCAGACCTGGCATGCCAGACTCGCCCCTCAACCGCAACGCCTTCATGTTGGCAAGGGACAGCTGTGCACTCTCTTCCAAGGCTCTATAGTCCCTGCAAAGTGTGCGGCTGATTGCGCTTGGGTACATCTGGGCATGCCACACACTCCTGCTGCTGACAGTTGACCAATGCATGCCAGCGCAGAGGCCACAATGGAGAACATGTGCAAGCAACTTGTATATGCCATAATTCCCCAGCAGTACCCAGAAATATACGAATATGAGCAAAAGAAAGGTTGCATGCTTGATGCCTGCTTGCAGATGGATGAAATGCTGCGGAGTGGTGCAACTAGGGCAGGTCAGATTGACTACAGTTTGAACAAAAGCTTTCAGTGGGTGGGTTCGTATGGTACATCCACACCATGGTAAGGAAGTATGTGTTTGTCATTCTGATAAGACAGCATGCATCAGGCTTATTGTAGGTGATGAATGCAAAGGAAGGGGTGTGTGGAGCAGAGGGCTTACCCAAACTTCTGGGCAGCTGCATAGCCCATGGTCTTGAGAACCATGGCTTCAAGGAAGGGGTCCCCATGCTTCCTGGCCTCACTCAGACCTTCATCCCACCACGTCACGTTCCTTTCTGAGTCTTGTGGCCCGCCCATTGGCCGGCAGCACAATGACAGGACTGTCACAACAGCCCATCAGTTGACTTCGAGCATATTTGACAAGACTATGCCTGAATTGCACATGTGTGGAGTGCTGATGAAATCGAAGACATGCCCAGAGAACATTTGCAATGCCATGCTGATTTGAGCTCTTTTTTCTTTCATAGGCTTGATGACAGCACATGCACATACGATACCAAGCAGTAATAGGGGACTCAGCTATGCTATACATGCAGATGGACCGCGAATCTGTTAATCCCGGCACATGAAATGCAAAATGCAGTTGGAGAGATGACCAATGGCTGGTTCTTGCTGTGCCTTGCATAATTACAGCACATGAGCAAGGCGACAACAGCACCTCGTAGAGCATTGCTCTGAACGGTCCAGTCTTTGAGCTGCTTGCCTATAACCAGCGCCTTTTGCACGTATTCCTACGCCTGCACATGTCTGGCATGCTCAGAACCCTGCACACCTGGATGACTGGTGATAGTTGCATTGATGATCAGCAGGTGAGCAAACAGACGACTTGATGCATGCATGGAGAAATAAGAGGAGCTGCTGTTGTCATTTAAGTGCGTCACAAAATGCAAAACAAAACATGCACAAGTCAAATCACATGAGTCAGTGTATGAGCCAAGCAAAGCAAGTGATTTAACAGGCAAGGGGCTCAGTACCTCTGAATGCCGCTCTTGATCCATACACGAATTTCCCTCCAGCAGAAAGTTATGTGCAGTGCGGTACCTGCTGCCTCTGTCCTGGCCTGCACACTCCATCCTGCCATTCTCTGTTATCTGCTCCGCCAACAAATATGTCAAATGCACTGCCAGGCAACAGACAAGCAAGAGGCCTTCCAGTCAGACTGCAGGGAAGCTTCTTACCACCATGCCCAAATTCTCATTTGCACGATCCTCAGGTGTCTGACAGAAGTGTTTATGGATGGGAAAAGCTCTTCTCTGGCAGTCTCTATTGCGAAAGTACACCTGTGCCAAGTGTACACCAGTCAAATTGAGTCACGCTTGAATACCTGCTTTTCAACTAAGCAAATCATACCAGCTTGCATTTGGCGCATTTTTGGGTTGCTACGTTAGAGGCGCACGCAGAGCACCTTTGCGAAACCACACTTGTCTCGTTGAAAACACGCTCGGTCCCCCGTGCGGCATACTGAGCTGCCCAAACTGTCGCTGGCAACCACCGAACGTGGTGCGGGTTCCAGTCAGCATCCAGCTGACTTTGGTCGACAGCTTGCGCACATGCAGGTAAAGGGCTGCACCTCATACAAGGCACGGGAGACGAACCCTGCGAGCGACTAAACAGCTGGATCAGAGCTGTCAGATCTGATGGTTCAGGCGATCAGTCGACGCTTGGGGACAAGGCCAGACTCCTTTGTTTCTGTAACAGCCCAATCACTCAGTGGTGTATGACTGACAACGGCCGTTGGACTCACAAAACTGTGGGACAGGCGCTCACTCTCGATCACACACAGCTGTTTGGCCAAAGTTATGCAGCAGACAATGTTTTAGGCAAAGCACTGCGCGCGGGATACCAGGAGCTGTAACGCAACAGCTTTGCTCCGCATGCAAAGCAGTGACGATTCGAAGTGAAGCTATCGTTGATCACGGCATCTCATCTTGTTCGCTGGCATGTAAGTAGCTATCAAGCGTTACATCCCATTGCTGGCATCCCTGAGCAGTATCTACCACTCAGCTACTTACTGGCAGCACACAGCGTTGTTAGCAGACACAAGGTAACTGTGCCTTGCTGTCATCATACCATGTTGTATCACCCATGCAATGCCGGGCTCATCCCTTACTCCTTAAGGGAGGGGAAAAGTCTACTACATAGCAGGCAGACGTGTTCTCCTTGAAGTCCTTTTCATTGCAACTTAAAACTTCAAAAACTTCAGATACATAAGCTATGCAAACATCTGGACATGAGTCAACGAAACCACAAAAGCAAGCACTATAACATGACAACAAAGCCGTGTCAACACTACAGGTCAGCTTGCCAGGCTTACTTCAGCCCTGTATGCAACGAGTAAAAATCAATGTCAAAAAAAGAACATACTATGATACATGATATAGCACAGCCCTTTGAGCAACTGCTGCCTGTTGCCATCACCACCAGCTACTGCCTGATGGCCTTCTTGGTCCCTGCCCAGCACATATAGGGCATGTCGTTCCCGAAGCACCACTGGCTTTTGACTTGCCTTGGCACATGATGTGCAATACATGGCCACAATTATTGAGGTAGACACCTGCTTTTCTGCTGAGCTTGCGAATGTTTGTGGGTTTGTCAGCATGCAAGGCAGTGCTGCAGAGCAAACAGTCTTTTGGAACAGGCTGACCCATGCGCTCCAGCACTGCCATTGCATGCTGCCGGTAGACTGCCGCCTTGTCACGCCACACCTGACTCCTAGGGCTTTTGAGGGCATCAAGATCTGTCTCACATTTGTTTGCAAGGAGTTGTAGTACACAGTAGCGCTGATGCAGCTCATCATCGTTGTCGCCAAGAATGTCACCATACTGCACACAGGGTTAATTTTAACCAAATTGTACCCTGATTACCGGCAGTCAACAGCCAGAAACAGCATAGAATTTTTGCACCAAAGATACTCAAGCATAGTGCGACACAGAGCGCATGTTGCAGATTCATGATGTGCTCTGCATTCACAGCGCAAAAATTGCAAAACATCCTCAGACAACTTAACCATAAAACGCAGACATGTGCAACACGCGATGCAAGGGCACTTACCACAAGAGCCTCACGCAAGACCCCTTCCCATCCTCCACCCTTATTTTTGCCCATTGCAAGATATTGCTTGGTGATGAGCATCTGTGTTGCACACCTGCGCAGACCTGGCTCACCAGACTCACCCCTCAATCGCAACGCCTTCATAATGGCAAGCCACAGCTGTGCACTCTCTTCCAAGGCTCTGTAGTCCCTGCAAAATGTGCACCTGGGCATGATTGCGCCTGTGTGCACCTGGGCATGCCACACACTCCTGCTGAGAGTCGACCAGCGTATGCCAGCACAAAGACCAGAGGATAACTGCCGAGAAGTGCAACTACAATGGAGAAATTACATGTGCAACTTCTATATGCCATGACGTACAAGTCAACAGATATGAGTGAACAACAGATCTGAGTTTGCATGCTTGAGGTCTGCTTGAAAATGGATGTAATGCTGCAGAGTGCTGCGACTAGGGCAGGTCAGGTTGCTACAGCTTGAACAAAAGCTTTCAGTGTGTGCATTTGTATAGTACACCTACACCCAATTAGCTCTTTTGCATTGGCAAGCATCTGTTTGTCATCTCGATGCAACAGCATGCTTCAGGCTAATCGTAAGTGATGAATGCAAAGCAAGGGTGTGTGGAGCAGAGGGCTTACCCATACTTCTGGGCAGCTGCATAGCCCATGGTCTTGAGAACCATGGCTTCAAGGAATGGATCCCCATGCTGCCTGGCCTCAGTCAGAGCTTCATCCCACCATGTCACATTCCTTTCCGAGTCTTGTGGCCCGCCCATTGGCCGGCAGCACAATGACAGGACTGTCACAACAACCCATCAGTTGATTTCCAGCAATAGTATTTAGGACCCTGCCCGAAGTGCACGGGTTATTGGGAAATGCCCAGTGGGACAGCAAGAACAATGCTGACTTGAGCTGCTTTCTTCTTTCATGGGCTTGATGACGGCACATTTGTGTACGAATTCAAGCAGCAGCAGATGACTCAGCTTTGCCATGCCCCAAACATTGCAGATATACCCAACTGTGTAAAATGAGACGCAAAATGCCGTTGGGAAGTTGACAAATGGCTGGGTCCTGGTGTAGCATGCAGGATCACAGCACATGGGCAAGCTGACAACAGCACCTCGTAGAGCATTGCTCTGAACAGTCCAGTCTTTGAGCTGCTTGCCTATAACCAGCGCCTTCTGCACGTACTCCCATGCCTGCACATGCTTGGCATGCTCAGAACTCTGAACGCCTGGATGGCTGGTAATACTTTAATTGACAACAAGCAGGTGGATGAACAGGTGACTTGATGCATGCATTGAGTAATAAGAGGAAGCGCTGTCGTCTGTATGTGCAGCACAAAATGCATAACAAAACACACATAAGTTGGTAAATATCAGCTAGCGAAAGAGCCAAGCAAGTGAGTGAGCGAGCGAGCAAGTGGCTCAGTAAATGTATAGATACTGGGGGTAGGTGATGTGGCATTACCTCTGAATACTGCTGTTGATCCATAGCTGAATTCCCCTGCAGCAGATAATTGCGTGCGGTGCGGTACCTGCTGCCTCTGTCCTGGCCTGCACACTCCATCCTGCCATTCTCCATCACCTGCTCCGCCAACAAACATGTCAAATGACTGCAAGGCAACAGACAAGCAAGAAGCCTTTCATTCAGACTGTAGGGAAGCTTCTTACCACGATGCGCAAATTCTCATTTTCACGATCCTCAGGTTTCTGACAGAAGTGTTTATGGATGGGAAAGGCTCTTCTTTGGCAGTCTCTATTGCAAAAGTACACCTGTGACAAATGTACACCAGTCAATTTGGGTCACGCTTGAATGCCCTACTGATTTCCTCAGCAACTGCACCATACCAGCTTGCATTTGGCGCATTTTTGGGTTGCTACGTTAGGGCACGCAGAGCACCTTTGCGAAACTACAGTTGTCTCGCTAAAGACACCCTCGGTCCCTCGCGCGGCATACTGAGCTGCCCAGACTGTCGCTGGCAACCACCGTTTATGGTGCGGGTTCCAGTCAGAATCCAGCTGACTTTGGTCAACAGCTTGTGCGCATGCAGGTAAAGGGCTGCAACCCATACAAGGCACAGGCGACAAACCCAGCGAGCGACTAAAACAGCTGGATCAGAGCTGTCAGATCTGAGTGTTTAGAAGATCAGTCAGTGAAGACAAGGCCACGCTGGTTCGATCTTGAGTGCAAACACTCACTGATGTATGACTGACAACGGCCGTTGGACTCACGGAGCTGTGGGACCGGCGCTCATTTTCTGGATTTCTCCCCAAAAAAAAGCGTTCAAACGCATAAATAACGCTCACACAGCTGCTTGGCCAAAGTTAAGCAGACAGTGTTAAAGGCAAAGCACCGTGCGGCGCACGCGGCGTGCGCGGCGTACCAGGAGCTGTCTCGCAACAGCTGTGCTCCGGCTGCAAAGCAGTGACTGTTCGAAAAGCAGCTAGCGTTGATCACAGTATCTTAGCTTGAAGGATGTACAGCTCTTTTGTACGTACACCGTACGCACATCGCCTTGTCGCCGCTCTTCGTATCGATGTATCTTGCGCATACCTTGCGGCGAGGTTCATACCCCAGCGCAAGGCAGGATGGCCGAGGGCCTTCGCCGCAGTACCAATCTTGCTTCTGAATAGCTTGCTACCAGCTCTGTTTCACGACTTGGACGAGGTGCTCACAAAGGGTTTGTTCTTAATCTGTTTATTCTGGATATGCAACTTTCGTGTACTGGCGCTGTGTCTAGACCGGGGCCCGTTGGGCAGGCAAAGGAGCCTGATTCACTTCTTTGCTGTATACATGCTGCCCATCATTCCTTGCAACACTGAGTCAAGTAGGTATACACAGAGTGTGGTCTGTTATTGTTGCCGCTGTTTGTAACTCAGAGCTGTCAGCAGTTGTATGTTGTCACTCTGCAAGCCGTGTTCTCAGAAAAGGGCCAGACTGCAAAAGTTAAATCCTCTGGTGAATCCGGCAGCGCTGATAGCCACACAGGACGTTTTGTCAAGCAGTTCCTGACCAAGTCAGCTGTGGGTGCTTGTGTCACTTATACTCTCATAAGCAAAGGAGACAGCCTATCAACTTTGAGCATCCACATCCTATATGGTGCGTAAGGTTTTGTATCCGTCACATCCTACAAGCTTGCATTGGAGTTGTGCGTGTTCTCTCAAAGTACTCAGAGTTGCTTTCATTGAAAGTCATCATGCTGAGGCCTGGTGACATTGGTGTCAAGCACATGCATGCCTTATGTATCGCAGATGTTCAAGGACACAGTTAGCATGTGCCTGTGCTTGCAACTGATCATCTGTGTATGCAGAAAGACTTGTTGCTGCATGAATGTCTTGCCGTATCAGCCTCTTGGGCAGATGCAAGCAAAAAGAAGTCAACAGATACACACTCTTATGTGGCCATGCTGTTCATCTCTCCTCACAGAAGCAGACATCCAAGTCTCTTGCTGACTTGTTTGCAGCCATCAATGCGCTGTACATAACCCGACTCAGTTGTTATTTATGGTTGCACCAGCACATGAACACGTTTATGTATTTGGTCCTGTCTGCAGTTATAAACATGTGTGCCTGCATGGGATGCCTCTATGATGGGCCCACAAAGCTAGCGAGCATATTGATTGGACTAGACATTACGCCACTCTTCAACAAGCCATTCCTTGCTGAGTCTGCCAGCAGCTTTTGGGGAAGAAGGTGGAACCTATGTGTGGGCAACTCTCTCAGCGAGCTCGTTTACGATCCCATACAGGAAGGTACAGTCAGATCTACTATGTGCAACAGGTGCGGCACATCTGCTTGACATGTACCGGCTGCGATTGTTATGTAAAACCATGTAGCATGGCTCAATACTTGTGTCCGCAGTGCAGCGTCTGTTGAAACATGTTGTGCACATCTCAGCGTCTGTTGAAACATGTCGTGCACATCTCAGCTGGGAACAAAGCATCAAACAAGCATCCTTAGCTCAGGAGCAACCTTCTAAGTTGACGGTGGTAGGTTCGGTGCATCTCAACTATCAGAGCCACCCCAAGACAAAATGCTTACTGTGATATCGGTGCTGTCTTAGTGCTGAACTTCCATGTGTGTTCTCAGCCTGATCTACTGGTTGATGCAATGCTGTTGTTACCTTCACCATGCAGGCCAATTGGTGAAGTCAAGGACTGAAGCATCACACACCACCATGCTGCGCCGCTGGGCTGGTGCTTGTGCATGCTTCCTTGTGAGCGGGCTCATGCATGAAGTCATTTACTGGTAAGTTTACTTTACTTGGTACTGTTGATGGTGTGTATGACCAGGTACTTAAGATGCGCACAGGCTTTTGCCGGGAAAGCTGTGCATCAATTGTAAATATAGATTTTGGTCTTGCCGCAGTAGCTGTGGCTCATACCAAAGATGACGTCGTGCTTGCATGATGAATGAGCTTTTGTTGTGCTGTAGGTATGGAAACGACATGCATACCAGGAACTGGAGCTGGCTCATCTTCTTTGGGATCCAAGGCATTATTGTTGGTCTTGAGGGTGTTGGGAAGAAGCTAACGACAAAGAAGGGTTTCACTATGCCGCATTGGCTTGCAGCCTGTGTTACTGTCTCATTGCAGATGTGGCTGGCTCATACTCTTTTCTTTCCTGCATTGACAGATGCGAAATTGCCAGTCAAGCTGCGCGGGGCTTTGGTAAGAAACTACTCCAGTTTGGTTGGTGTTGTTGTACTGTGAAAGACTGAAGGCCTGTGGACAGGAAGTGGTGCTGTGCTATATCAATTAACTGTTGGCTCATTTTACTTAAGCCATAGCGGTGCTGACAGTGTAAAACTTGCAGACAAACTCTACAGCCCACACAATGCATGCGCATTAGGAACAGCTTGTACTGTTGCCAGACTAATCAGTGGCAGTTATGAATTGCCGTACAGCGTTGAAAACTTGTCACACTGCATAAAACGTACACAATTTTGTGTGCTGCATACTATTGAAAGACATCAAAACAATAAACAGAATCTGATGCTTGCTGTGCATTTGCTTGAGGCTGATAAGAGCATGTTGTCTGCCAGTACAACCAAGGTCTTCTGCAAGACCTTCACTCTGGTGACCAGGGTGCACTTGCTGCTTTGAGGGAGCAAGTAATCAGCCTTTCTAAAGGTGCTGGGACATCAAGCATTAGATCAGGCTCTGGAGTCTTGGGAATGAATGTGCTTTTGTTTGCCTATGCGCTCACATAATTTGATGCCTTACAGCATTAATCCCAAACCGGTATTGTAGCTTGTTCAGGAGGTCTAGGCAGCACAGCTGGTCACATTGATGATTGTTTGCCATTCACAAGGTCTGCTCAAGATGGCCCCAAATGCTTTGTGATGGTTGCATCAGTCCAGCATAGTACCGGTACGTCATGATCAGCATGAGCTGCAGATGAGATACTCAATGTTCTCCATATTACAACGGCAGTACTTGTCAGCAAGAACATTACTCTGATATACAGCACCCTACCTCAATATCCAGTACAGCCACAAAAAATGACATGCAAGCTATCACTGCTAAGATGCTGCTAAGGCCTGCTGGCACACTATGTCAAAATTCACACATGTTATGCAAACCCCAAGCCATGTCTACAAGCGGCTGTGGGGGTTGCCAGAGTGGTTGGTACCGCACACAGTGCAGTCCTGGTGGGTCAGCTGGCGCCCTCCATGGTCAGTGGACCTGCAAACACATCTCACCAGCTATCAGCAAAGATCTATTTGCACTTATACATCTTAGTATATGATCATGCGTGACAAGCGCTGCGGCACCCATTGCTACAAACTTGCCATGTATGGTAAGTAATGCCCTTAAGTGGCGGCCAACAGCCTGATCATGTGCATGCAATATTTCAAGTGAACAGGACCACAGCATTTGTGCAGCAGAGCATGCACAGTGAACCGCAGTGAATTGGACCCTGCTGAGTGCACATGAGGAGCCGAACATCACATGCAGGACACACTCACACAGACATAGACAGACACAGACAGACAGATATATAATTTGCAGGCTTGCCAGCAATCTTACTTGATGTGCATCATGGGGTGGGGGTTCTTGCTGGTGTGAGTCTTGCTGCCACAGCTGGGGCAGGCAGCAATGGGCACCCCATGCTCCCTGCTGGACATGTTGCGCCCCACAGGAATGTCCAGTGAGGGATTGGCATCGAAGAAGCCGAAGGGCTTGAGGAAGAAGCCGACATGCTCTGCTGGCATGACTGGCCAGTCCTCAATGCGAGGGATGTGTGTCACCCCAAAGGAGTGCCAGATCACACAGTCAGCCTCCACCAGGTTCCTGTCCTGCCACACACAATGGCACTGTCAGCATTAGGCTGAGAGCAAAACAGAGGGGAAAAGACAAAAAAACGTCTATGCCTGTTGGCAAAGATAGCGGAGAGCCATTTGAGGCAGCAGCCTGGAGTAGTGATGCGCTAGGGCTACTAGTGTATGCCTTGTGGAATGCCCAAGCATGTGCAGCCTGGCAGGATGATGGACGCAACTCAAAGTTCTGCAGGCATAAAATATGTTTTGCACATGCGCTGGAGGCTGCAAATCATTGCTGCCAGAAGCACAGTCTGTAGCTATTAGTGAGCAGGCTCCTCCATACAACATCAACTGATACAGATGGAAAGCGGCAGAATGCTGGATGCACTTATGACAGTCATACACAAACTAACCTGGGCTATGCCATCCTTTCACTATTGACTGCAAGCTTGAGGCACCCCAAAAGCTTTACAGCACACTTTGACAATGCTGCTCTGCATGCAATAGCTCAAGCAGCAGGTGGAGACAGCAGCAGCAAACCTGTTGGGTCCACTCCACAATGCCACGGCTGTATTCGCCAGGGCCTTGCAGGGGGAACATTCCAGCAGGCCAGCGCTCCTCTTCGCTGTGGGGCGTGACCCACAGGTGCTTGGCTGCAAAGATACCCCTACGGCCATGGCTGCTGGAGGGGTGGGCGTACATGGGTGGGGTGGCTGCTGGCATCAGCTTGTACGCCACAGGAGCCCCTGAACACGCACTGACATGACTCAGACTGCAGGTACTGATTCGTTCAGTATTTGTTTAGGCAATCTTATACGCTGCTATCTCAGAGCGAATTTTTATTTTATGTTCATTTGTAAGGCTGCTATTTCATGCCACAGGGCTCCCCAAATACGCGCTGACATTGCTAAGGATGCAGGTACTGGTGTATTTAGCAATGCTCAGCAACTACACAAGCTGCTAGTTCACCGCAATGAGCTTGTATGACTGGCATCGAGGCCAGTAGGCAGACACCTTGCAAGTTGTGTACAGGCCAGCTTCTGCAGATGGGTGCGGCTGGTTCAGCAGTATGCATGAGATCTTATCTGCCGTTGTCAAAACATGCATCAACCAAATGCTTTTGTGTAATACCTTGCTATGCAAAATTGCAAGGCCAGAGGGCTCTGTATGCCACTAAGTGAGTGGGTGCAACTTGTGGAGCAGGGTAGAATGCCACTGTGCTTGCGCCCTACATGCATTACTTGGCAGACTGAGCGTATGTGCTGTATACATACCTGTTAGCCTGTTGCGCACGCTCTCGTTCTTGATCTTCCAGATGCGCGAGGACTCTGCGTTGACATTGCGAATGGCGGCCAGCTCATGCGTCAGCTCTGTCTCCTTGGCGCAGAAGCCAATGGCATGGGGGTTCTCTGGACCCAAAGGCTCTGGCTCACAGTTCACCTACAGCCATATCAACAAACAGCTATGGCATTGGTTTGAGTCGAGGTGTACATTGCTCATGGCAGTTTCAGCACTGATTTTCCTGTCGGGTCAGGCATATATGCTACTATAAGCTACTTGCTGATGGCAATCAATGTCTGGCAATAAGATCAATGCATGGGAATTGATGCAGCTGATGTGTGTGTTCAACATCTTGACTGCTGGCTGGCAGGCACACGTTACCAGCTAAGAGGAGCACAAGAAGATGGTAGAGAGCTGATATGCCTGTTCTCAAAGCCTTTCAGCGTGCAGCCTGCTTGCTTCAATAACACCTTAAAAGCAACCCTGTTCTTTTCTCTTGTGGACATGCAGCACAAGCAGGCAGAGCTGCAAGCCCTGATGCTTGCAGCACTTGGATTGGCATGAATGTACAGGCACATTGCCATCTGTATTCATTGACTTGTACACTCAGGGACTGAAAGGCAGCAGAAAGCAGATGCAGCCCTGAAGCTTGGACAGTGATTAGATGCTGACCTCAGTCACAGTGAGAGCTGCACCGCCATCAGGGTCATCCACTGCCATGTCCAGGCGCACACAGAAGTAGTGCTGGTGCAGCTGGGCATTCAGGTGGGGGGCGATGAGGGTGCCATGGGTGGGGTCCATGCCCTCCCCCTCACTCATCACGCTGGTACTCAGGCAGCCGGTCAATTTCACCTCGTACTGAATGCTGCCATCCTGCATGAAGCATTGCATTGTAAGCTTCACACACACACACACACACACACACACACACACACACACACACACACACACACACACACACACACACACACACACACACACACACACACACACACACACACACACAGCAAAATGTCCCTGCTGATGTATGGTTCTGGACATGTAGCAGCAAGCTGCATTGTACTGCTGTGATACAGCCACACATGCAGTAATCGTGACTAAGAAAACAGCGCAAAATGCAACACACCGCCCCAGATGAATTGGGGGAGAGGGGGTGGGGGGAAGCAGGGACTAGTTGCTGTGCACTTTTGCAAGGGGTTCAGCAAAGGCACCAGGACAGCAAGCATACCAGAAACTTTCACAAACGTTGACGCATGAGCAGGATTGAGGGCCACACCTGGTAGAAATACCAGTAGAAGCCGTACTCATAGTTGGCAATGGTGGAGATGAAGGACAGGACGAGGCGGCGGCTGCGCCTGACCTCACTGTGCCCAGTGCGGTACTCTGTGTGCTTCCACAGAGTGCCATAGTCCTCCTCATGCATGCACACCGCCTTCTTGATGATCATGGGCTCCCCTGCATTATGCATGACACACAAGTGCTCAAAACACCATATAGTGAAGCCACAGCAAGCAGCGAGTAGCTGGCATGGAGGCAAGAAACGACACTCTATCAAAAACATAGCACAGGTTGCTGCCATGTGTCTTCACCTGCTCAAATGCTTGTACCTAAACCTTGTCAAATGAATCTGCATCTGCTTGTGTTGCATTGATCATTGGTGACAAGGATGCATGCACATGCATTTGACCACTTTCTGCTGTGCAGCCAAGCAACACGCCAAGCATGATGTCAGGATGTTTTGTTAGGTTGTTTCAGCTGGGTAGCCTGGTATAACATTGGCTTCTCTTTGAAGGCCGGCACGTGTGGTATTTTTGTTACTTTTCTTTCAGGCTGAGGCACACACCCTTGGCATTGTTGACCATGCCATCAAAGTACTTGATGTGGCCCAGGCAGTCACAGCCCAGCTCCAGGGAGTTGGCGGTGGCGCCCAGCCCATAGTCCATGACATCAAAGGCACACTTGTGCTGGAAGGGGTGGCGTGGGTCTCCATAGGGGACAATGATCTCTACCATGGACCCTCTGTGCATGATGGGTCTCACACGCCCACCATCCTCATACCTGCAAGTTTGCATAGTCAATGTCGACGTTGGTCGAATGTCAAGAGGGCCAGTACATGGGTCTGGGTAGCCCGGTATAACACCTGGCTCCTCAGTAAATTGACGCCAAAAGGCGTAGTCTTTTCTTCTCTTTTCTAGTACATAGGATGCAGCAGACAGCTGGCATTCTAGCGCATTGCATCGAGCCAGATCAGCAGTGTGTTCCAAGTTTGGCTGCTGATGCAAATGCAGTGCACATATGCTGCCTGATGATGATGATTCTGCATCATGCAGAATCATCCAGTGAAAGTGAAAGCATCCAGTCATGCTGTCTGCAATGTTGCTGGGGGACTGCTGTGTAGGGAAGGGCTGCAAACGCAGTTTGTGTGTAAGTTGTGTTGCAAATGTGCTGTAGAAGCTCTGCTGCAGAAGGGCGCTGCAGAGACTGACCCCACTGTATGCAGCACCAAGCCCTCCCTGTAGTTGAAGCTGACACGCATGCTCCACTTCTGCCACGACACCATGTTCCCATCCACAGAGAATGAGGGGCCCTCAGGCTGCACAACGTTCAGAGGCTTCAGCCCTGTCCTCCAGCCCCTCTCCTGCATAACAACCCACTGGCTGAGTCAACACGTCGACAGCAAGCATGAATCATAGACTTAGCATCAGCAAGGAGCATCAAGGAGCATCAACAAGGAGCATCAACAAGGAGCATCAATCAGTAGCATCAACAAGTAGCATCAATAAGTGACTCTAATAGTCAGGCCAGCTATGGTTTCTGCACCAGATATTGTGTGGTCAGCTTTAGAGCAGGTCTGTTCTACAGCTGCCAGAATTTTCAACCAGGCCTGATGAAGGGGCTACAGTGGTGCCGCATACCTGATCCACCAACTTGGTATGGAAGTTGCTGTTCAGTGTGGGGATGATGGGGTTAGCCTTATGGTGCCACCACTGCAGCACTCGCTTGGTCTGCAGCTCGACAACAACTACCACGTCCAGTGGATGGGCGTAAAAGTTGTCATCTGGCGAGGCACGCACGTAGACAAAGCACTGGATGTAGCGGCCGGGCTCTGTCATGCCCATCTCACTGGCATCCTTGGCTGTGCAAACAAGCAAACAAGTAGAGGTCAGCCCTCTGAATGTGCTGACAAAGCTGAAGGTAGCATAGGTTCAGTACTGATGATTGTGTAACAGCAGTGGCAGTGACAGCGCCAATATGATTTGTGAGTCAGCACACAATCAGCCTGTCAAGGGCCTCAGATGGCGTCAAGCTTGTTATGTAGATGTGACATATTGCTGAGCTGACCATGGCAAAAGAGGTATGTCAGAGCTACTTGGCACAAGCTGCAGTTCCCTTCTTGCAACAGCGAGTGCGTCTTGCAAAACAACCCCTGCTGTAGTGTGTGACCATGTCTTGACTGCTCATGTCTTGATTGCAAAACCCAGCTGCAGTTTGCCGACCACATGGGCACGGAACTGCATGACCGCAGGGTGTAGCACCGACACACAATACAGCTTGCAGAATGCAAGATGCCACAGATGTCTGAGCTGCCAGTGCTGCCGTCTGCTGTCTGAAGCACAACTGCAATCTTGCAATTAGTGGTGTTCAGGGCATACATTCTGGCCTGAAAAGGTCTACCTGGGTTCTGGTTTCTGTCTCATCATTTGCTGCTGGTGCAGGAGATGTTGAGTAGTGTGAGGGAGACACAGCAGGGCCAAGATTTCCTGGAGACCCAGGCTGCAGCTGATCAGGTTCAGTTGCACCTCGCACAGAGCCTGCAAAGATCTGAAGAAGCTGTTGTGGATGAGTCGGCCAAAGACGAGGCTCTCAAGTAAGCTTCTTCCCTGAGCATCTTGTGGTTCATGCTTGGCATCTGAGCTGCAAGTCTGTGGGTCTTGCAGGGCTGCATCATCATGCTGCTACAGAATTCTGTGATACAAAGCCTGCACCTTCCTGTTGCAGCTTACAGTTTATCAACATGTTGACTTGCGCAGGGTGATACATATGTGATCTCTTGAAGATCCACATGCTTGCTTGCACCCAACATGTGTTGCTGATGCCACTCAACCAATTACAGTGCAATGTGATATGAGGCAAGAGCAGAGTCTGTCTTGCTCAGTGTTTGCTGCTGACTGTGCAGAAAGGCTAGTCAGGAGCTCCGAGACGCTGTTGACCATGTGGAAAAAGTCTGCAGACCTGCTGTTCAACAACTGCAGACTCAGGTAGTCAGTCACTCTGCACAGCGCCTGACTTTCATTCAGCATGCATGCTAGAGCTTTGCCGCATATAATGACATTGCGATTTAACGGCATGGGAGCAGACTTGATACAGACTGTTGTATAAGGTAAACAGCCTGACAAGATGAGGCATGGATGCAGCTGATGGGCAGTCTTACTTGCAGGTCAATGACACGAATCAGGAAATTGGCAACCTGAGGAACAGCATAAAGAATCGTCTTTGGGACTTTGGCCAGCAGGCTGCAGTCAGTATGGCCAATGCAATCAAGAAGCATCGCAAGGAGTTCCACCAAATGCCTGTGGGTCCTGTGGGTTTCCACATGTCTCTGACAGATACCAGGTGTGAAAATTGTTCTTTTGTTGGCTGATGCATGAAGTGCTGTATCTGAGATGCAACTAGTTGAGTTCCAAGCGTCTGTATCTGCGGCTCCAACAAATTCACTGCTTGGCATTCCTATTGACGAGTGCCTGGTGCCATTTTTTGGCAGATAGTTGACAATACCTTGAGGCTCTAGTTAAGTACACTATGAAAGCCCAGAGCCATGTGTGGATGTGTTCAAGTTTGAAGAACTCTTCTGTCAGTAGCAGACAAGTGCTTTGAGCCTGAATGTGTTGTGAGATGCTGATCAGCACAGCAACCCATGACCAGGTTGCGATGGCCTGATCAGCAAGTAGCACTGTTGTCTGACTTTTAGAGTGCTGATGTCACTGCAGGTGGGGTCAAGTAGTGGAGAATCACATGCACTATAAATTGAACTCATTTGTGGTCCATGATTACCATGACTTCACCGTGCTCAAGCGCTTATTCAAGGAGCAGAGAGTTGTGCACATGCCCACCATAACGGTCAGCAGCTTTGATGTGCCACGGCATGCCATTCCTGAGAGACACCGCACGCCAGCACACGTGACAAATTTGATGGACATGCTGGCATGCAGCGAGAAGAAGACTAGACACATCATCATGAACCACATCATTGACTCGGTACGTCAAGCCTGAGCTGTTCATACTGTAAATGCACAACATGCTATCAATTCGCCCACAGTCCAGATGATCAGCCTTGTGATGTGTTTTTTGCAAGGACCGTGGCATACTGATTGTGCAACTGACAGAATATCATGTGCAGATATGGCCGTTCGGCTGGCTGTTGGGCTAGCATACACCTTCAACATCCTCTCTCTCTTACTCACTCCTTCTGACTCTACAATTTCAGACAGCTGTGCCGCTAAGTTCCAGGCACTAAGCACCACAAAGCCCTGGGCTTTTGTTGCCCATAGTCGAGACAACTTCTTGACATCTGCAGGCTCAACCTGAGAAGGTTGCGTTGTGTCAATCCACAGATGCCGCAAAGGAAGCAGCTCAGCATCCCCAGGTGAAGTCCGCTTACATCCGGGATGGCAGCAAGTACATGCAGCGTGGACAAACCATGGTAAGTCACAGCTTTGCTTCAACTCTTTCGCCTGAGATCTAACTGCAGTGCCTTGCTTTGATTGTGGTACTCCTTGCTGATGTTTGTGTGCACGATGACAATACAACGGCACAGTGGCATCAGAGTCCACTTGTGAAAGTGCTGTTGCTTGTGTATGGACTCAGGATGACTTGGTTTCTGCAGCGCACAAGCTTGCCCTGGATGCCCCTGTTGTGCACGCCCCTGTTGTGCAATATGGAATGTTGCAACCCTGTTTGCATTCATTGTGCAGACATTCTACCCAGGGAAATGCCAACATGCACGGTTAGGAGGGGATTCAAGGGCAGAAATGGGACGCTTAGAGAGCCAGCTTGCAGAGAAGAAGGTAAACTCACACACTCAGATCACACAGGTGTGAGTTCTGCAAAAGCCTGCTTGTCTAGATGCAAGCATAGGGCTGATGCAATCAGCTGCTGCATAGCAATCAGTCAGCTGTGCTGCTGACTGACTAACAAAGTTCATCATTTTGTCGTCCATTTCTTGAGCGCCCTCGGTAAGCCAAATTGAGTGTTTAAGTGCATAGATGCAATCTTATACTTGGACGCACAGGTGGAGCTTGAGGCTGCAAAAGCTGAGTTTAACAGTGCTGAGGCTACATTCCAAGTTTGGTTCAGGGCGCAGAAAGTTGCCAAGGAAGAGAGGTCCTCTGCCATCCAACACAAGGTAATCATCATTCTGCTGTGCATGTTGACTTTCAGATCAAGCACTTGCCCACTTGCATGACTGATGTGTCCCTTTGCTAATGGCCGGTTGAGGCACTGGGGCTTTGCATGACTGCTGTGACCGGCTCCTTATGAATCTGAATGCTCTGGGCAGCCCGGTATAACACTTGGCTTCTCATTAAGTTGATGCCGAAAGGTGTAGTCTTTTCTTTTCATTTTTCAATCGCGTGCGTGCTCCAGAATTCGAATTCTGTTGCAATATGCAGAACAAAGCGCAGTCTCAGTACAGTGAACTCAAATCCTGCTGCACTGTGCAGAATGAAACGCAGTCTTAGTACAGTGAACTCAAATCCTGTTGCACTGTGCAGAACTAAGCGCAG
>JAABUP010002029.1_pt1 | contig 40853 bp, 49 predicted proteins | sample 5559201 | NCBI WGS metagenome assembly JAABUP01 (sample SAMN10711887, study PRJNA513373) | rock metagenome | isolation source: Antarctica rocks | place: Antarctica | reverse complement strand
ACACCGAAGTGACACTCAAACGCGATCCGAAGACAGACGGACTGCGAAGAGCTACGCAGAAAGCAAATGTGAAATGCAGAGCGCAAACTAGTGACAAATCTGCAAGTACACAAAAGCTGTGAGCTGGCTGGAAGATGCCGCTGGGCTGACTGTGCTGAGCTGCTGCTGAAGCTGCTAAGATCTGAAAAAGCCGTGCCGGTCACGAGCGGAAAAAGCATCAAACGCTGACACTGACAGGCAAGTGGTCAATATACCACAGCATGGTTGAAGGGTGGGGTGGGGGGGGGTTGAAGCAGGATGAACGCACGCACGCACACAATGAGTCTCAATGCACTCATAGCGCTAAAGTTCTACAGCTATCAAACTGGACTTGAGATTGAACTTTTGAACAGCCTGAACCGCGGGACTAAATCAACCCGCAGGCATGCTGATTCTTACGGCGAGCACCCACTGATCTTACTGTTCTGCGAGAGTCCATGCGGTTTCCGGCTGCAGCATAAGCATCGCGACATCTTACCTGACCCTTCCGTATGTTGATGGAAGAGCCAGCTGTGCGCCGATGTACCCCCGGAACCATTATTCCCAATCAACAAGAGGCGCCAGTCACAGGTCAGCTTGGAACAAGCCTCGTTAACAGCAGGTCGTGGCGTTCAACTTGCATAGCTTATTTCAATTTGCAGGCGAACAAATTGTCCTGGCTGCTAGGTACTTGCTCCGGGTCGCCCTTGAGAAACAGCACGGCATAGTTTTCAGCTTGACAAGCTGGCATGCTGCTGCTTGATGTCCTGCTGCCCATGCTTCGAACTTCTCCACTTGACTGCAACTACATGCAGCACAGCAGATCCTGACTTCTGCAGACTGGTGCAAATGGCACCAAAAAGGCTTCTGATGTAGTTTGAGAGGCCAAGTGCTAAAGGTGACAGCTTTAACACTACCCCAATTTGAGCACTTGTCTTTGTGTGTCTTTTATCACATCAAGTGGCCCCACATCAAAGTGATTTGCAGACCCGATACAGAGATATGGCAACTGCATTCATGCACAAGCATATCACCACACACAGAGTTCACCCTGTCAGCAACTTATGGACAGCCTGTGCCCTTAGTGTGATCGGCAAAGACAGTCAGGCAGAGGCCAGAAAGGAAATGAGTGAATACTTGGTGATGAAGAAGGGTTGATATCACAGCCCTCGAGTTGTTTTGCAACACTTGTCATAGCAAGAACGGTGTGTGGACCTCTTACCAGTGCCTGCAAATGTATACGCATTCAGCAATCAGCAACTTACAGGTCAGCAAACATTGTGGCTTGAAGCAGATCAACATGTTAGTGCGTCGTTGCAGCAGATTTGATGCAACTGCTTGTGTTGGTGAGGTGATGCAAGACACCGCTGCTGTAGCGCTGCTGCTGCTGCTGCTGCTGCTGTGCTGCTATGTTGCCATGACTTCTTTTGTGCTGCTTCCTTGAACTTATGTATTGGCATTTGCTACTGCAGGTGGCCAGTTCAAGAACGGCGGTGACGATACAACATGAAGGCTGCACATGGTCATCATGCCACATGAAGTCTCGCGAAGAATAATGATCCAGCTGGGTCAGCCAGAAAAGACCTATGACCACATCCTTTGTCTGACTGCACAGCAGATGGGATCATCTGTAGCTTGTAAGGTACAGCCCTGCCTGAATGCTTGCTGTGGGTGCTCAGATCATCTCCCAAAGGGTAATCCCTCATTTGAGGCAGTCATTGCACATTACGAACAGCTGGTGCAGACTTTGACTTCAAAAGTGAGCTTGTGGCAGTGAGGGAACTTTCCTCTTGAGCCAGTCATACCTGTCCATCCTCTCCATGCCTCATTTAGAGGATGCAGAGGTTGCAGTACGGCTCATCATGCGTCTCAAGACACCTTTCTTACATGTCGCATGATGCGTCAGCATCCTGTGGCTGTTGCCATAGACAGCTTCACCTGCAGCTTGATTTCTGCTGTGCTCTCGTAATGCCCAGTCAATGACTTGTCTGCTTTTTCCTTGGGACATCGCAGGACGTGTCTGCACCAGCGCTTGATGTCAACCTAATGTGCATTACAGGTAATTGCCAGATAGTGGTTCTGAGTCTAATGCAGGCTACACGTGCATCAGTGATGTGCATCAGCCTGCATTGCTGTCTTGTATCAGCCTAGCATAGATTTTTCTCGTAGCTGCTGCCTGAAAGCAAGCTGACTGGTACATGCTGTGTTGTCCATTTAATCTCCCATCCTAGCCCTGCATGACAGCAGCCTGCTGGGCAGCTGGAAGTTAGGGACTGGCAAAGACATTTGCAGGAGCACAATGCCCGCCTTGCATGTTGCAGACAGCACAGGAGTGCCAGGAGGAGCCTCCACTGCTATGCCAGCTGCTTTCATAGGACAGCAACTGCATTACCAACCGCCAGGTCAGACACAATGACTTGGCATAGCAAGTAGTCCTATGGTCAATGACATGCATGCAAACTGCTGCTGTTGGGTGTGTGCAGAAGTTGGGTCTGCGCAAGCTGTTCTGCAGAAACAGGTGACACAGCATATGAGAACTGGTGGCACAAGTTTGTGAGCTGCAACAGCATTCTGTACAATGTAGGTGCTGCTGCTGACTCTTCTGCCAAGCTCAACCTGACAGACACAATGGCCGGCATCTTCCGCAAAGCCATGGGCATATCAGCTGAGGAGCCAGATACAGCAAAGAGGACACCGCCCCTCGAGAAACCCTGGATAACTCCCCAGAGCTTCTCAGGCAACTGCTCAGTCAGCTGCTAACATGGTGCAGATCGGGCTTATGGCATTTGCTGTGTCAGCATACATCAGGTTGTCGCTGTGTCCTGACCTTCAGAGCTATTCACTGCAGCCCATGCGTCTGACAACACAGGTAAGACCTGGCATTGCTGCCAACTCTGGCCTGTGCAACACGCACTTGATCAAGGCATTACAAGAGTGTACGTGGTGCCATAACACCTGCTTCTCTCATGATTGTAGGCACAGAGTCTGTCTGCAGTGTCCTTGCAGTGAGCAGCATGGTTTGTTGTTGGCTTGCGGCTCTTCATCCTCACTTTGGTTGTCCTCTCACTGCCATAGGTAGCCCTTCTGACCTGTTGCCACACCTTGCACTCACGACATGCAGGCTGGTGTCAAGTTGGGACAGCCAGCTCAAGGGCCACATGTCACACCAGCAGCAGGGGGCCAACTCATCCTCCATTTCACACAGCATGACTTTGCCAGCTTGAGTGCCCATGGCCGTCCCAGTCCTGAGGGGAGTGTTCAGGTATGGCATGCAATGCTGCATACAGGCCTGTGTGGCCCCAAGCAGAGCAGCTGCAGCTGAAATTGAGCGCGTTTTGGAGATGGTGTTCTTTGGTGAAGATCGTTGGAACACCTCCGCAGCCATACCTGCCCAGAGCACAAGTCCTCTGATCTGTTTCTGCTCTGGCAACATACAATATGGTTCTGCTCTGGGCAACTTACAAGTCATCCCAAAGTGGTTGCTGATAATTTGATTCTTTGACTGATTGTACTAATAGCATACGACAATGCAGCTGGTAGACATCCAAGGTGATTGTGATTCTTTGGAAGAGGTTCTCCACCTTGTCTTCTGATCCTACACGCCGCACATTGCCATGCGTTCTACACCAAGATCCAAGACGTGCTGCCTGAGAGCAATTCTGGAGAGCAGTTCCAGCAAAGGCTGCGAGCGCTGATATTGCCGGACATGTCATTCTTACAAGCCGTTTAATATCCCAGTAAAATGCACGTGCGAATGTTTGTCTGCGCACAGGTGCCAGACGCTGATTCAAGCTGAAGCAAAGCGCGCAGACTGTGTCTTCATGTAAGGCCAAGTGTGATGCTCATCTTGCAGCTATCATATTTGTCAGGAAATGACCCATGCTCTGGCTGGCCCACATGTTGAGGAGCTGGGGCCGCACTTTCGCACAAATTGTCCCAAGGAGAAAAGGCTTTGTGTAATGCCATATGGCAATGCCATGCATGCTCTGAACAACTGGCGGAACTTTGCCAGCTGCTCACTTCCTAATTGAATGTGACACTTTGATGAAGGACTGGTGGCTCTGCAGATGTCAGCGTGGCACATGTCATGCAAGCAACTGGTCCAACTTCCAGCAACAGTGAGAGACCTGCTGCCCGTGGTAGGAGCAAGAGCGCCTCAGGACTGCCCACCCTGTGCTTGCCAAGTGCTGTGTGTCCACACACCGAGCTGCAGGAAAGTGTGAACATACACATGCACAAGATGGGGAGACACAGGTGAGTTGGTTTGCCTTTCTGTGTCATGCTTTGCCTGTGCAGTACGTCTCTCCTTAGGCGTCACTTTTTTACGTAATAGACATTTGAAAGCTGTTGAGTGCACATCCTGCAAAGGTTTTCACCGTGTTTGTGCTGATGCCTGCTGAAGCTTACTGCGTTTGCGCCTGGCATCCCAAACAACATCTTTGCAACACAGTTATGCTGATAACTTGTCTATAAGCCAGCTGCACATCACGGCGAAAATAGGTGCTGCATCAATCATCCACACACTGTAACTTGCTGGCATAAAGCGCGCACGCATATATGAGTTTGTCACCCGCAAACTTGCAGTGCACGGTCAACATGGACCATGGTCTCCTTAGCAACCGTTTGAAGTCATGATCATGATGATTTTAGCACAGCAGCAAATTGTTATTACAGCTCTTGTGGCGTGTCTTCAGGAATTGGCAGTGGGCAGACTCTTCAACTACAAGGGGAAAGAGGAGCAGCAGCCATCAGCGAAGGCACTCCAGGGAACCTGTTTGTGGAGGTCAGCATTGCTGCAGACCCCGTCTTGAGGCGTCAAAGGCCGCACATCCGTGTCACTATAGATCTAGACTTTGTTGATGCCACCCTTGGTGGTGATTTCAAGTGCGCGCCTCACCTGAACTTTTGCCTTGTCCCAGACATGATGTCTTTGCAAGTGAGCAGGTGCATAGCGTCTGCAGGATTCTCGCATGTGTTGTGATCACTGCAAGGCTGTACGCTTGTGACTAGCTGTCATGAAGCATCAAGACCAAAAGCCGGTGTGTTTTCCCTGTTTCGCTGCATATTGACAAGCCACTTCATGCAATTACAGTTGCAATTCGATTGTTGTCGTTGTTGCAGGGTTCCCACATTGACAGGTGTGAAGGAGCTATCCATTAGACCTGGAACGCAGCCTGGTGACCAATTACGCACGAAAGGCTTGGGCATGCCACATTTGAGTGGCTTTGGCCAGGGTGATCAGTTTGTACACGTCAATGTCACCCTGCCCCGCAGTACTACACAGCGGCAAAGAGAGCTGCTCATAGAATTTCAAAACGAATCAAGGCAAAAAGCTGCGCGACAGCAGCTGTGTTAATGTCTGCTCTTGTGCTCCTTTTGGCTGATGTGTGCATGTGTTCTGATGTTTTGCTTGCATGTTACTTTTGTAGCATGTGCATTTGTGTGGTTTCGTAGAGCCATTTCCCAGTGGGCAGCATTGCAAGTTTACTGTGCCTGCTCTAGAAATGCCCTTATGACCTTGTCATGCGCACCATGATATTTCGTGAATATGACATATGACACCATGACATATTATGGTGAACTTCATATATCTTGGGCAGCATGCGGTGATGTTGTCATGTTTGCGGCTGCTAGCCAACTATCTGCTGCTAGGTTTGAGACGACTTGCAAGCATGCGACAGTCAGCCACAATCCCACTGAGAACCTTGTTGTGCAATCAGCGTCACACTGTCGTTCATTGGGGAGCAGCCTCAAACGCGGAGTCTACATCCAGAAGGAGACTGTTGCGTGTCACGATGCGAGCTCACCTGTGCGCAAATTTGACACAATATCTAAGTGCTGCCATCACACTTCATTCATTGCTTAAGACCCACATACCACCTAGAACGTCTAAATCACACACCTTTCATTCAGCAGTACCAGCAGTATTGTACCGTACCATCACTACCATCTAGCTTACCTCTCTATAATTATGCATATTGTACCAAAGCAAATCTATACTGTACCTAAATCGTCTATACACGTCAATGCACACTCAACCCAGGACACACACACACCAGCACACCACACAGGCAACACAGCAATCTGTCAACACCACATGCTGTGGGTTAAACACCTGGTACGATTGGCACTGACCAACGGTAGCATCTGTTTCAACTCAACAATTCTCAATGACAAATGCCCTTGGTAACAGCATCTGAGATAGATACGGATGATCTCAGAGAGAACTACCAGAACTTGACCAAAAGCAAAGTGCAATAAGTGAATGTGGCCGAGCAAGGGGAAACGTGAATGTGGCCAAGCACAAGCAGCAAAGCTAAAGAGCAAGGAAGGTGCCTGCTGCACATCCAAGCATGTTTTGTACTAGTTTGTTATACCCCCCCCATACACAATCTGTAACATAGTAACACAGACCAAACCCTGAAGATTGCAGGTATCTGCCCCTGCGTCTGCTTATTGGGTTCCAAACTGTGTACCTGCCAAAATCAAAGGTAGCAAACAAGCAGGCTGCAGTACAAACGTACAGACACGCTGTACAAATGCACCAGTAAGCAGATACCATACCCTTTCAGAAGCCCTTAGTTGAAACTGCATGCTTTAGCATGTGCTCATAACGCTCTGCAGCCTTTCTGCAAGCCACTGCCACATGCAAAACTGGCGTATGTCATGCCAACACACAATTGCAGCCGCCCTCAGTGCCATTCAAGATCAGTATTGCTGTTTGCCATTGTGTATGTTTATTTCAGCAGCCCCAGGCTGAATGGAAGAGCTTTTGGGCAATACTAGGGCGGTGCAATTGGCCTGCCAACTAAGCCTGAGCCGATTGATGGCTGAAGACATCTGAGACAACTCCAAAGGGCTGATAGTGCAGGGGAAACGCCTGCATGCCACATCACGCATGCAACCTGAAACAACTACATATACATTGGAGACTTCACATGCTGACCTCGTGTTGCTGTCGGTGCTCAGCATGTATGCAACATGTTTGCCTGTATGCTATGTAACATGTTTGCCTGTATGCTATGCAAAATGATTGCCTGTATGCTATGCAACATGTTTGCCTGTATGCTATGCAGTATATGTTGAGCCACTGAAGTTGTCCTAAGCATGCTGGCTCTTCAGCTGCAAGCATGCATTTGCGTATCAAGCCAGGCTGTGAACTCTGCAGTGGATGATCACTAGCTGCATGATGCTGGTGAATATCCCACAAGGTATGTACCTCTGATTTCTTGAATCGCTGGCCAGTCCGGTAGTCCAGCACTTGCTGAGCCTCCAGCACATCCCTCACCCATACCTGCAGCAGAAGTGTACCATGCTGCTGAAAGTGCAGCTTGCCATCTTGCAAGTGACAGCTGCATGGTCTGTGCAACATTGTGGCTGCTGCTTCAAATATGGCTTTTGAATGTGACAGCTTCAAGCAAGGCCCAACACAGGTATTTGTCTGCTGTCCTGTCCATGTACAAGTCATGTACAAGTTGACTGTTGCAATTCTCATACTTGTGCAGCGCTGTGTGCACAAAGCATCTGCGAGCTGAAAGGTAAAATGCATAGCAGCACCCTCATTGCATGGTTTACGTCACAACATCAGGGCTCTCAGTTGATGCGACTTGTATCTGGCTGCACAGCAGGTGGCGTACACCATCAAGCTCAAGCTTTTCTGCAGCAGAAAACAAGACATTAAACGCAGCAGAGCTGTGCTGACCTCAAGAGAGCTTGAGCTGAGTTGATTACTGTCCAGGGCCATGTGCTTGCAAGGGCCCTCAGGAATCACTGCAGAAATGACCATGCAGCCTGCTAAGCTCAATCCCGGCCGCACCAAGAAAGTGCCCTGCAGTAATTACAGAGACACCTGTCAAATGGTCTGCAGATTTCCTATACCTCTTTTGCCACAAAGCTTATGCTGCTGTGACTGGCAATGGAATTTTGGATCCTACCTTTGTTTGGTGCAATAGGTAGCTCAGCTTACAGCAGGTTTACAGCTTGCGATCATGTTGTCTACAAGAAACACAGCCAAAAAGGCAGCTGGCAAACAGAACTCCATAAAAATGCAAGCAGTGATTAATATGCAAACACAAGCACCACATGACTTGCTACAACAAGTGAGCCAGAGGCAGTGAGCCAAGGGACAGGCAGGTAGTTGCAAGGGGGACTGACCACAGGCTGATCTGCCAGCAAGTACTCAGCGCGATGTCGGTCTACCCCAAAGCCACATATGACGGCTGGGCACTGCATCATCCACAGCTGCTGGTGGCACCTGAAGATCCTCAAGTACCTGCAGGCACCAGACAAGCAGTCGACAACTGTGCGCTGCAGCTGTACAGCAACTAAAGCTCACTGCATGCAGGCAATCGACAAGTCTGCGCTGCAGCTGTACAACAACTAGAGCACATCGCAGGCAATTGACAACTGTGCGCTGCAGCTGTACGACAACTACAGCACACTACATCTAAGCAATTGGCAATGTGGGCTGAGAAGAGCATCTACAAAGGGCAGCAGAGGCGAGCTAGAATGCTGCAGCTCAGCTGTGCCAAGACAGGTCGACTGAGGGACTACTGTGTTTCACAAGCCTGCTCAAAAGATCCATCTAGCCGTGCTGCTGGAAGTCAGTGCACACGAAACATGGATACACTGTCAGAATGACTCAACAATGTGACTGATGAAGGGTCAAAACGCCCCTATGGCATCAACATGCGGTCTGACCAAGAAACCAACCGGGCACATGAATGACTGACATACAGACACACACAGAATTGGCTGCTGTTGGTGGCATGCTGACCTGAGGTACCAGACTCCAAAGAAGGCCCACTGATGTGCAGTGAGCTCATTTGGGGCCTGCTTGTCCTGGGCTTGTTCATGGAACCCTGCCACGCGTTCCATCATGTGCAGATCATCTAGCCCCAGCGGCCGCACCAGATTGAAGGCATTGTACTTCCTGCAGCAGCAAAGCGGTACATCAGAGGGACATTATGCATGCTTGCCCAAACCACATGCCACATCATGCGCAGGCTACACTAGCTTGCAAAGTTTTGTACCTCCTGTGCTACAGCAATGTAGCTGATGTCACGTCATGTCATGCATGCGATTCCTGCACTTTCAATGCTGTCATGTCAGACAGGGAGAAGGGGAGGGAGAGGGGGGGGGGGCAAGTTTGACTTGTGCCCAGCCCTCATTGGCATCTGTGCCTTGACCAGCAGACAAACTCACAAGATAGGACCTGATTGACTCACCCCAGAGATGAAGCAGTTGCCCAGGGTGTTGATGTCATGCTGACCAAGGTAAAGAAGACTTCATGGGTCACATCAGCTTTACCTGTGGCTTGAGGGGTTGCTGTCAGCCTCACTACATAGCTAGAAGGCAGTGTAACACAGTGCTACAGTGTTACAGCAGACACAGTGTTACAGCAGTAGAGCAGAATCAACACGGAATCTCGGCTTTGTCTGTGGCTTGAGAGGTTGCTGATCTGACAGTCAATGACAGCTTGACATGCACAGCATGGTGAGCAGATGCCCCTGCTCGTAGTCTAAACTACTTAGAGATATAAAGCTCACCTTTCAACTAGAACATGCCAGCGGTGGAAGGTGAAGGGCCCAGAAGGTGGCCAATCCATACTGTCATCCCTGTCTTCATCAGCAGGGATGGAAGAAGAATGCAGGGTAGGGGAGGCATGAATGACAGCTTCCTCTGGCTTCAGCAAGGCAGGCTTTGAAAGGCTGCTGCTGTTCCTGTGTCTCTTTCTGGGTGCCGCACCCGCCCCAGCTCCTAGCCCAGACCCCTGCTGGACCCCCTTCAAGATGCTGATGGCCTGTAGAAATGACTTTGACATGGAGTCATGTGCAAAAGTGGCACAATATTTGTATTGTATGTGAGCATACAAGTGTGAGTGGTGTTGTCACGCACAAGGCTCACGGATATAGGGCATATGCTCTGATACAAGGACATGCAGCCTTGGCTTGTATGGTAGCAACAACAGCTTGTGCAAAGTGATCTGCTGAGCATGTTATACATGTGCCTCTGGCACAGGGACATCAGGGAACAAATGGAGCCTCTGGGTGAAGGATAACATTGCAAAATGTTGATTGATGACGCGCAGATGCATCCAAAATGCTGGAGGGCTAATTGTGGTTGTGTTGATGAGGGGAAGACCACAGCAGGGCGCCATCAGAATGACATGTGCATCAGATAGATTGCATTTGACAGACCAGACAGGCTGACCTTTGTGAGCTGGTCACAAGCTCTGGACATGACAATAGTGGGCACATTGTACTGCACGTACATCACGTCCTGGCTGGGTAGCACAGCTGCAATGACCAGCCAGCGGGGCTTCATGCGGGATGACGTGGTGAACTTCAGATCTGCAGCGCATACGCAGAGGGTGTGAGACAGGATGTATATGAGGATTCATGCTGCCATGTCAGAGAGCTCAATGCACCTTTGATGTGCACACCTCTTCAGGAGACAGGAAACTTTTTGCTCAACGGGCACCTCTTGCATGCCGTGAAACTCAACTCAACAATGTCTGGAGACCAGTAATACACTTTGCTACATTACGATAACCTAGGTCACACCAAGCCTTGGTAATTTCCAGATTTAGGAGGTCCCCAGCACAGCTTTGACTATGCATTTCTGGGACAGCTTTTCACAATTATGGGGATCTAAGCTAGCTGACGCTGACATGTTTTTAGTGCACATCGGAAAGGGCGCTTCTTCCCTGCTATCTCCTTGCAATACAGTCATGCCTCCGATGATCATGCAGATTCCCACAGTGGCAACTTGCCAACCCAACAGCCCGCGCCGCTTGCATGCTTTGACACTACTGTACATCCGACATTCTGCTTGTGTTCATAAGCTTTTCTCACCTCGGAAAACAAAATCTGCCACCCCACCAAGCAAGTCTGGTGCTGCCGCCTGACTAGCCCCAACCCCAGCTGCGCCCCCTGCTGCATCCCCCATTGCTGGGTCCTCGCTGCACAGGACAGTCTGCTGCACCTCACCCCCTGTGACTGCCTCTGTGACAATGTTGTGAGCTGGGTGCCACTGCTCCAGCCTGTTCAGGTTGTCCTTGCTCAGCACATATGCCTTCAGGGTCAGCTGCAGCTTTGTTGGCACCTCACACAGCATGGCCACTCGCACCTGCACCACCACACCCTCCATGGGGGGAAAAGAAAAGAAAAGAAAAGACTACTCAAATCAATGAGAAGCCAAGTATTATACCGGGCGGCTGCCCAGGTCCCTCCTTGAGAAAGCCATTGCATCAGCCCCAGACTGGGCAGACAGAGCTGCAGTTACTAAACATACAGCAGTGATAATAGCCAAGAGCCTGACTTGCACTGCCTCTCTGCCTGCTAAAGGCATTACACATGGACGAGAAGATGATGTATTGGTATCAGCAAATTAATGTCCTTCTTTTTACATGTCCTTCTTTTTACACGTAACAAGGGGTTATCGGCAAGATCTGCAGATCGAGCACTGCAAGATGCTATGGTGAGCTTGTATCATCACACGGTGGCAATGTGAGTGCAGGATGTGCTGTTGACTGCCACAAGCTGTGCACTGATCTGCCAAAGTCAGGGAAACATGCACTACCTAATCCACAGGACCATGGCAAGGCATTGACATACCCTGAAAGGGGGGCTCAGCAACTTCCCAGTGCACAGAGGTACACCGAATGTGGAGGGTGCTGCAACTAGCTGCATCAGCAGCTTGGCAGGGCCAGGCTCCCCAGGCTGACCCCCAGAGGGCATGCTAGGGTGCGGCATGGCGCCTGCCCTGCCACCATTGTTCTGTGGCAACTGCAGACATGCATGCAAAATGTCACACAAGTGAAGAAACAGCAAGGTGTCCACATGGCTCACACCAGTGTTGGAACGTTATGCATGGGCAAAGCAAGGTGTATGTTGTACACGATGATAAAGGCAGGCTAGTGATCACAGTCTGCAAGCAATACAGAAGCATTCAGCAGAGGTATGCACACGACTTGGGCTCAGGTGCATGTGAACCGCCAAGTGTGCACACCAGCATGTGCACCATTTGGCCTTGGTGCATCTGTGTTTAGTGGTGTATCAGCCACAGGCATGCAGCAGGCTTGGGCACGCTGCAGTGCTGATCATACACATGCTGAGCCATACCTGTGCAAGTGACTGAGTCAAGCTCGGTACATTAGACCCTAAAGATGACTTTGGAGAAGCTACGCCAGCAGGCATTAGGCAATCTCGCAACCCCGGCAATCGGGCTGAAGCATTTGAGTGTGCTCTCCCTAGGAAGATCTGGGTTCCCAACGAGGTGGACAGATCTCCACTATCTTCCCTATTGCTGGGATGGGAGGCTGAGCCATAGAAAGGGGCTCGGGGAGCACCGGAGGCATGTGCAAAGTCCTGATGAGGCAGGTGGCGAGGGCGCACAGCCCGAGCCATCTCTAAAGCTTGAAGCCACTGGGACGGCTCTTGCTGCACGTGGTGGGCAGGTGCTGATGCAGCTCCCAGAGGATGCATGTGGACATCGTGGTCGGGTTCACAAGGGCTTATGTCAAGCTTTGAGGCTGGTTGACTGCCTTGCTGGGCCCACCAGGCATCTGCATAGTCATTGCCCAAAGCAGGCACAGGGCTGCTGCCCCGGATGTCAGAGGCTAAAGTCGCCTGCTGCTGCTGCTGCTGCTGTTGCTGCTGCTGTTGCTGCTGCTGCTGCTGCTGCTGCTGTTGCTGCTGCTGCTTATGTCCCTTATGCGGTGAGTTTAGCTGGCTCCAAGACAGGATGTGGGAAAGCTCAGCACTAGGAGAAGACAAAGGTGACAGCCCTAGGCTGCCATGCCCATTGCTTCCAGCATGTGGCTGCAGCAGTGTGTCAGCATCAGTCTGATCCCTGGGGTGAATCCAAGCTGTGGGCTGCTGCTGCTGCTGCTGCTGCTGCTGCTGCTGCTGCTGCTGCTGCTGGTTGTCTCGGCGCTCAGCTGGCTCTGCATGACAAGTTGCTGTCCTGTCAACACTGTTGAATTTAAGAAGTTCAGCCAGCTCCTGTTGTGCTGTCTTATCCAATGCTTGGCTGTCCTGTAAGGTGGCTGCTCTGGACCATATATCCCCAACAGATGCAGGTTGTAAAGCATAACCTTCAAAGGTGTTGGCTGTCTGGGAGTGCAGCTTTTCTTGAAGCAAGCCCTTTGTCACCAGATGCGCAGGATGCTGTGTGCTCAACTGTGTGGAGTAGGCGGGCAGCTGCTGGAGCTGCAAGTGACGCTGCCTATCCGGTGGTTCTTGTTGATCTCTCAACTGCGCGGCAGCTAAATTGCTGAGAGCAGCTGACCATATGTTGGTAGGCTGGCTGACAGCTTGCCCAGCATAGCGACACCAAACTGTCTGCAGCAGATGAACGTCTGTCTCCTCTTCGCCCTACAGCACACCCAAATCCATTCATGATTCTTACACTTCACTGCAAGCCTGCCAAACTTGCTTGCTTCCTGAAGGGTCACAGTGCTTGAGGCAACCTGCTTGGGATGATTCTTTCGAGGCAAAGGAGCTGTGAAACCCTTTGCTGCCAATCCTTCGAGCTCAGCTGTTATACTTGAAGGCACAGGGTCGGTGTTCCAGCTGCCAGAACTTGTCGCTGATGCAGATTCCCGACCTCTCTGCACATCCAGCAGCAAATTCACACCACGCGCAATAAAGTGTCGGTATGTCTAAACTCAAAAGCCAAGTTTGGCCCACGTTGCTGTCAAAGATATAGCGTGATCTGTGCCAGGCTCGCAATACGCCTGCTGGCTCATCGCGTGCTGGCTCAAGAAGGTATCATGAGGCATGGCTGACATGAGAACAACACGTTGACGTTCACGACCTAAACGTTGCTGGTGACTTGCAGACGGGTGAAAAAGGCATCAGCCTGTCGTAGGAGGCAGCACAGCACGACCAAGCAAGGGCAGCACGAGCAGTGTTATGACTCGCACCGCTTGATCTTGGTTCGACAGGTTCATAAGCAGAGCTGCCGGGAGCTGACAACGCTACCCCGCGCGGCTTCCGCCTGGGGCGCTTTTTTGAACAGGCTGCCGTCTTGCCGGGGACGCCGAGCTGCATCTGTGACAGTTCACATGACGAGCGCACGACGAGTGTCCACTCTTGAGCGCTCACACGCAAACCATTTGATGGTACAAGCAAGAAGGGAAAGGTGAGTGTGTGTGTGCGAGGAGCGAGGAGGGGTGAAATCAAACGCCGTTGGCCATTCGTCGCGAACGATGTGTCACAGCCGGACACGCAATGACCATTAGCAACCAAGCTTCTATGCCAGCGCATTTGTCGTAAAGGTCATTGCGTAATAGTCGTGAGAACTTGGCCAAGCCTATCGGTGGCACATGGGTGGACTCGTCGGTGGCAGGCATGAATGTGGGCATATGCGCTGTGACAAGTGGGCAACTGATGGTCGCGCGACCTGCGCGCATGTTCCCTTGACAGATTGGATCTGAGATACACTTTCCCAAGGGTACACTAATTTGCAGAGCTCGGTAAAGTGCCTGGATCGTAGAAATATTGTGTCAGATACAGTATGCAGTCAAGCAAAGGTTGTGTTAGGCTGCGCGATGCATTGAAATGTATTGGAATGCATCTATGAGGCTATCATTACAGATGGTCGCATGTTGGAGATCAGAATGCATTGTGTCCTGCTGGCATGGAAAGCATATTTTCTGCAGCCTCACATTCTAATGATGACAAAGCTTGCCATTGAGTCCAGCCAGTGGTGGCACCTGCTTACTTTATGCATGCTAATTTATTGCATACACATCTACTGAATCTCAGGCCTGGTGTATTTCAAAGTTTGTGCTGATTCAGTGCACATTTCATGTCATGCTGCGTGGTGCAGCTTGACCACTATGCGCACAAATGCACTACATCACACACAGAGTAATTTGTTTTCATCAACATGCGAGTTGTGCTTCCAAGATGTTGGTACACTGCTCTCAACTGTGTAGCCATGCACGCTGCAGAGCCTCCTTGGCTGTATCGTTGCTCCTCAGCTATCAGGGAAGACCCAATGGATCTGATGGAATAGCCTTTGATAATTCGGGGGTTGAATCCACATCACACCAACATGCTACGTACCTGACCCAAAAGCAAGCAACCATCATCCAGTACTGAAGGGATCTGCAGCACGTGCACACGCAATATTTCAGATGAAGCAGACAGCTGCAGAGAAAGCTGCACATGACCAGTCTGCACGACACAGGTGCATCATGGTATGACAAGCGAAAACCCCCTGCAGGCAAGCTTAACCCAAACCCAAACAATCTGCCGATCCAAAACGGCAGATTGACCCCTACCTTTTGTCTGGCCCCTCAACAGCTGCCTGAATCTTGGGCCAGAGGGCTTACTCACTCTGCATCAGCCCTGCTGCCGTGGCTGCACGGATGAACAGCAACTGCCTGCTCAAGCCAGCACTGTCCCAACAAACTGTTCAAGCTTAGGTTGTTGGCGTTGGCCCCCAGCGCCTGCATAGACAAGAGCTGCAGCAGATGTACGCCAACATACTCCTTGCTAGCTCCGGGCTGCCGCCTTGGGAGGCTCCTGTTATGATCGCTGAAAAGTGTAAACTTTTCTTTTCTTTCTTACTCCTTGCTAACAAGTGGTTGAGGCATGCTGACATGTCAAATGCCAATGACAGTTCATTGCTCTATGCATGTTTGACCAACCTGGCTGCTGTCGGTAGTCCCAGAGCCGAAAGCTGAAGAGCCAGCATGTTCATGACATGCTACTTAGAGCTGCTTTTGGGTAGTACATGCTGCCATGGTCACCCCTACTCTTGCTCATATAAGAAGGTTGCTTACTGACTTTGCCAGTGCCGTGGCAGGACACTCATTGGCAAATGCATAAGCAGCCTGCAGACAAAGTGTCCAACTATGTGTTCTTTTAAGGGACAATAACATGATGGGTCACACTATCTGCACAACACATTGTGTCAAAGCAATTACCCTTATACCAGAATCTATTTGAAGCTGTGGCCATGGTGACTGACTGGGCTATACCAACTTACAGATACTTATGAACCTCATTTCTGTGCCTGCTGAGACATGCATATGCATCGATGGTGAGGGACACACCTTGGGTACCAGATATTTGTATTTTAGCAGCGCTTCAATGACACAACTTGCACCAGCAGACACAGAATGATGGCAGCTATGGCTGACAGAAGGCTATCCTGTGCTGGAGTTGTAGATATCTATCAATCGATTGTTTATCCCTGAACAGTCTGAGATGTGTGAGCAGCTGTTGCTCACAACCACGCATGCATGTGGATCATAAAGCAGCCATGCATGCATCCATATGGATCATGTGAGCAAGTGTACACGTTTGCTTGCCCATCCATCTGCAAGAGGGAGGTGAGCATGGACTGCGTCGCCTGAAGCCATGTATGACGACACATGTGGGATGCTGCCATACTATCAGGGTGAGAGACCATGGAGACACTTGATTGTCCAGTGCTGGACTATCCAATTTTTCATGCTTTTCTTGCCCATGCAGAATCAGCAAATCGCTGTGATCACAATCCTGTCATCACAATAGTTACCTTTCAAGCAGAGGAAGTGACAAGCCAGCATGTGTGATGAAGACATTTTCTACAGAGCAACTTGGAAGCAAGTGATGTGCTTGCATGTTGATACGGACAGACCGCACTGGAACTGTGGTTGGATCCTGCTGTAGCAGATAACCCCTTTTTTTGGTCAGAGCCATGATCAAGATGCCGGTCTGGAAGCATTGCTCAGTAGTTTTCAGGTCTCAGATGCGAAGCTCAGCATCAGCCACCTGGTCATCTGTTCTTTTTACCTTGTGCATCTTCAGGTTGGTTCCAGCAGATCAGCCGGCAATATTGCTGCGTTGATGACATAGCACTGCAAGATGCTCAGCAAGCAGTTGTGTAATATATGTACCTCAAGCTAGAAAAGAATCAGCAGCGTGTGGCTGACATGCAAACATTGCCAAGGGCTTGTGAGCAGCAAGGAGTTGAGGCTTGCCTGAGGCAGCCAGACATTGACAAGCTGCAGAAACCAGATAAGCTTCCAGAGATGCCAACAACAAGCTCCCGTGTCAGGTCTGACATTGCTGTAAGCTTGCAAGCAAACATCCTGCTTGAAGATTGGTTTCACGGCATGTACATGTTCGAACTGAATTCACCAGGGAGGGGAGGGGGTTTTAGCTTTGCCAGCAACTATTCAGACTGCGCCACAGACACATCAGGCCCAGACCCTGGAGAAGAAAACGAGGGTGAGTTGTAGCACAACACTTCATGATATTCCAAGTCATGGGTCCTCAACTCACTCCTGTGTTCTGATCAGAAGGCCAAGAGGCTGCACCAAACTTCTCGGATGCTTGGTTCAAATGCAAGCAGCTGGGTGTGCACAGCAGTACACAGCACTGCTGCGCCAAAGACTGGGCTGAGGAGCTGCATTGAACATGCTAAAAAGCTTTGTGAAAAGCAGGCATGCCGGCAAGCTGAAGATGCACAGAAGTCATTAGCGGTTCCTTGAGCTGAGAGGAAGCATCGCCTTTGCTCAGATGCTTTGTGCCATTCAATGTGCCACCTGGACATGCACTAGACTCAACAGAGCTAGCAAAGACTGAGACACAGACTGGGAGGCTGCATCGACTCTGTTGTACTAAACTTAGTGCAGTACGCAGCAAATACAGCACCACACCCTCAAAACCCAAGGCAAAGCTGAGAGTCTGCAGTTACTGAGCTCAGATATTGTGTGAAAACTTTGTAGCTGCAAAGGTCGCTTGAGAGGCTCACTTGTCCTGATTTTCCCTGCATGTGCAGGGTGTGCTGGATATGCAATGCAGTTGGAGCTGACTAAGTGATGCCATGCATTGCTTGACATTGATCTAAAAAAGATATTATTTTGGGGTTTGAACCTGACCATGACCATTACTTTAGGAACTCCCACATCCTTTCAGCTGTGCACCTTGAGCTGTGTTTGGTGACTTTCTGGAACTGCAACTTGCAAGCTTGAGAGCACCCACCGTGCTTCCAACTTGTTCATCAAGTGAACAGCCAAGGCTCATGCTTTTGATCAACAGCATCTGCCACAAAATGTCTGCGATCCAATCAAACCTCCACGGTATACTGTTAACTCAGAAAAGGCTGTACTGTTACCATGATCTCTGAAGCAGACTGAAAAGGTAAATAGATTGATTGATGATTGACATCTGCTGTGTATACATGTAAACTTCATCTTCTTCAAAATAATGCTTGAACTTGTGTAGTCGCTCTCTCTGCGCCGGACCCAGCATCGCAACCCCCCTTTGTTGCATGAGTCGCGGCTCACAGAGCCCGCATCATCGGCATATGTGCAATGCAGAAGGTCACGAGATTGAGGTCAGGTCGTGACGATGGCTGAGAAAGATCATAAGCCGGTCCGACTTGCCCTAATCGGCGCAGGGCTCTTTACAAAGGATGCTTATGTTCCCTTGCTAAGGCGAGCATGCTCGCAGAACTTTGTGCAGCAACTTCCATCAACTCGAGTCATACTCAAGCTTGTTGCTTGGAACTGCAGACGGCATGCAAACACAGTGCAGATCTGCGCAGTCTGGAGCCGATCCGCGAAGGCAACGGATTCCCTGCTCCCGCTGATTCGAGAGTAAGTCACTGGCAATCCCTATTGTTGCATCCCTGCCCTGCGATTTGGCCATACATACCGTCAGATCAGTGCAGGAAGTTGACCCGTCGCTTATGCTTTGCAGATTTGCTCCCAACGTCAAAGGATACCATGGAGATGACCAGCTGGACAACTTGCTTCGGGATCCCAGTGTTGATGCGGTCGCTGGTGTTCTTCCAGTTCAAGTTATGCTTCAGGTGGATGTTTGCTGCCAGTCTGGTCGCCGATGTTCTGTTGCAGACAGGTCTCATACATCAGCTGCCTGCTGTAGGTGGCACAAAAGTGTTTAAAAGCTGGCAAGCATGTCTTGCAAGAAAAGCCTGTGGCCCAGTCTGTTGAGGTAGTGAATCGTGCGATCAAGGAATTTCACCAGCTTTCTCAGCAGCCTGTTTGGGCTTTAGCAGAAAACTACAGGTATACTCAATGCAGAGACATTGTTCATGTGCTATTGCTTGTACCATTAGCCTATGGCAGCCTTTGTAAAACTCTTGTTGACCCCTGTCATGGTGTGACACAGGTCAGAACAGGGTTTTCGGAAGGCATGCCAAATGATCCATGAGCTTGGAACCATCATCAAGGTGAAGCTTTCTGACTTATCCACATCAGCAGCAAGCAGCATGTCTCTTGACCAGCCTTCTGCCCCGTATGTACAACCAGCGCATCAACAGGGACCTGCTTAGATGTAATGTCACGCAGTGCATTGCAATCAGGTTGCATTGACTGAGGCATACCGTGCTGCATCTCAATCAGTGAATGCACAGCGTCGCCCCAAAGCAGACGTTGTCAGCATTGTGCATCGCTTGTGTAGCAACAGTCATCTTGTATGCTTGCTGTTGTGCCCATCAGATGTGCTGGCTGGTGCTGAAGATGGCTTGTTGCTATTGCAGCTAGATTTGGTGGCTGACATGCCCATGAACAGCAGCAACAAGTATTTTGGAAGCCAGTGGCGCAGGTGACCCCATCCTCATCCTGCAATTCTCTCAGCCATTACTATTTGTTCCCTTGCACTTGGACCAGCGTTGGGTGTAGACCTGTATCTTGAGTACTGCTCTTACTGCATGGATGGACGGCCTGCAGCTGCTCTGAGCCAAAGCCTGCTTTGTATGCCTGGTACAAGAGCAACAATCCATGAGCATGTGTGTCATGTTTGCAAGTTGGTACATCAACATCTGCCTGGCTAATCGTCAGCAAGCTTACACACTCCCATAGACATGCAGTTGCAATGCATCTTGCTGGATGACATGCAAATGCAGTGTGAGGCGTACTCGATACCTACCTGGCATAATTCACACTCAATCAACTAATAGCGATGCAGTGCTGCACATGATCACAGCAAAGACACTTGAGCAAAGTGGCTGTAGTGGAATCTGCTGGTGATGTGGAGCCTGATGGCGTCCTGCTGCTGTTGCAGGGATGCACAAGGCTGCCCCGGAGGTTTTGTCATGGACTCATGTGTGCACCACATTGCTGCGCTGCGTGCTCTTGGAACTGCAGCAGGTACACACATCATCTGCCATGTTGATGTCAGGCCTTGTGTCAGTCCTTGTGTACAGGTTCCTGCGTGAGAAAGCACAGCCACCATTTCAGCTGACCACCATGACTATGTGCTTTCACAGTCCATAATGGCAGTCATGCCAGCTAGTAGCACAGCAGCTCACCACTCAAATTGCAAGATGCTAGATATATGTAATGTACCCAGAAACATGGAACGCCCCTTGTCCCACACCCATCCATGCATGTTTTGTGCGCTGGCCCCTTCAGGGATCATGTCAGGAGAATATGGTATGCACCTGTCTGGTGCAAGTGTGTATGTTAGCCGCAGCAGCAGCAAAACATGTCAAGATCAGAACATGATCCCTTTGGCTTTCAGCATGTTGCCTCTTGCACAATAATTAGCATCTGAGGTGCAATACCTTTGACACAGGGCTTGGGCAAGTCACTGAGGCATCAGCAACTGCACTCAGTTTGAGTGAGGAGCTACCACCGCCAGACACCCTTGTGGGTGCTGTCAAATTTGCCTCTGGCACACCAGCCAGTGTGAGCATCACCTTTGCTGGCTCAGTGCTGCGCTTCTCCCTGTCTGTCACTGGCACCAAGGGCTCTCTGGAGGTGAGCTTCTCTCAACTATCAATCCTGTTACAACACGACAGTTTTGCCTGATGGCTGTTTTCAGTGGCGCTGGATCTGCATTTGCTTGCGGCGAGTTCTAGTCTGTGCCCCTTACTGCAACTGAAGGCTTTTGCATGTCTTGTCGTGGCAGCTTATGTCAAGCAATGACCCATAGGTAATTGTTGAATTCTGGCAGCACGGCTGTTGACCTTGTGACTGCAAGATAAGCATTGCCTGATGCCCTCATGTCTGCAGGTCTTGCGAGGTGGTTGGGAGGGTGGCAAACCTGGCTACAAGCTGTCCTACCAGACGGCAGCCAGCAATGGGTCCAAGGTGGAGCATGTTCCCTTCAGTGGGCTTGACGATGAGCTGACAGCCTTCATCCACCAGGTGCTGCTGCTTTACCTCTGTTAGTTCTATGCTGATTTAGCAGATGCAGAATGCTAGCAGGTTCAGGGAACTTTTCATGATCAGCATGACATGGTCTGATCAGTGAGCAGCGCTGACAGCTTTCTTTGCACTGTATGTGGCAATCATCTTTTTTTGCCCATCAGCTCAGCATGATGATGCTCAACAGTATTATCTTACAACACATACAACAATGAGGGTTTGAACCCGGGTACTTTGCGGCATTGTTTCCCCCTCGCTATGATGAGACGACTCTGCTTATGCAGGTCAACCAGAGCAACGGCAGTACTGCCACACCTGCAGATGCTGCATATGCAGACGTAGTATACCGCACTTCAGTTGAAGAGGGAGCTCGAGATCTAGCAGTCATAGAAGCTCTCCTACAGTCAAGTCAAAGTGCTAGCAAAACAATCCAAGTCATAGAAGTCCCATCCAGGCCTTCCGGCTTGCCCTGCTGAACTAGTTTGAATGTTGCTCTTGTCGCATTTGAGATGCGCCATGTGGCAGTACAGCAGTACGTTTGTACTCTACAAGTTGGGTTCAATACAAAACACCAATGAGGTGCCCATAACACTGCTAAAAAGCAGCCACGACAGCATTTGCAACTTGGCCTGACTCAGCAGTACATACATTGATGCACACATGTGCTTGCCTCCAGCACACATGGTTCAGCAACATACATGAAGCATGCTTTTCCCCCCCTCCAAAAGCGGCCTTCTGCATTCCTGGTCAGTTACTGCTGTTACACATCAGGGCCATGTACACAGTGGTGAGTGTGTTGGGCATCTGGTAGCACCACAGTCAAGTCATCCTGGAGACTTGACACCCTGAGCCTTTGCAAGTGTCCTGGATGAATTTTGCTGATCTGCAGCATGAGTGGTTGACTTGACTGCTTTCATCATTCCATATTGCATAAGGCCCTTATCAAACGCCCTATGCATTCTCTCTAGTGTCACAATCTCCCTCATGGTGCGATACCACACTACAGGCCCCTTGAACACAACTATCCATGGGTCATACACTCCAACCCATATGGAGTGGCGCCAGCTGTCTATGGTGGGCTGTGTCCAATCTTCTACTTCGACAGCTTGCAGCTTTCCAGTGCCCTGCAAGCATGCCATTGATTGAGACACCCAAGCCTTGCAGTGAAGGTAGTCATGCAGATCATGAGGAGGAGTGAGCTAAACATGCTTTGAATATTTTGGCTAGCATGACAGCATACAAATTTGAGCAGAAAACATGTCATTTACAACAGCTTATATGACTGCATGCACAGCTATGCAAAAATGTGGTGTACTGACCTTCATGAGCCTGCCAAACTCCAGGTTGGAGATGAAGTATGGGTGAGCCCATTCATCATATAGAAACTGTAGCTGATCCTTCTCTTCACTTGTGAAAGGGGTCTGAGGGGATTCTTCTCGTTGACACCAGCAAGCAATGACAAGTGTACCCCCTGCATAAATGCAGCTGCATCATGAGCACATTGCTAACACTGCATGATTTTCTACAATGGCTGAGGCAGGCAGCATTCTGACCACCTGTTCACCTATTCCAGGCTGACAGTGCAGCAGAATGCAGTTCAAAATGCAACTTGAAGTACTGTCTACCTCATGACCTTATTTGCACCCATGCAAGATGCTGTCATGGAAAAGTGACATCATGTTTCACATCACTTATGCGTCAAGGACTTCAAATTCTGCATACAGACAGATGCCTTTCTGCATCTTGATGTCATTGGCTGCATTTGACGAGCCTGCGGCATAGCAGACGCACCTGGTTTGAGAACTCTAGTCATCTCCTCGATATACAACTTCTTGTCTGGCATGTGCTCTCCTGACTCACAAGCCCACACTAGGTCAAATGTGTCGTCTGGGAAGTCCATATGCAATGCATCCATGACTTGGAAACTGCAGTTGCCGAGGCCCTGCTCAGCTGCTAGCTCTGTGCCGCGCTTCACCTGAGACTTTGACAATGTGATGCCTGCACAGGCATTGACAGCACTGCATGATGCTATACAGATCGTGCTGTGCAGGATATCACAACTGCAGACATTACGGCAGCACCTGGCAGACTGAAAACTTGTTGCTTGGGTTCTTGAACAACAGTTGGCCTGGTGTGATGCCACAGTCATGCCCATATGCACACAGGCATGACAGCATTCAATGACCTGTGTCTATGTCTGACCATATCAGCAGACTATCAGCAGACATACATTCCAGCAGGCAATGCTGCAATGCTTAAGCTTGCAGAGGGACCTTGTGTCTTTGCATCAGGGAAGTTCTTGGCAAGGATGTGAGTGGTGCCGCCAATGCCGCATCCTACATCCAGCACTCTGGAAGGGCTCTTGGCACCTGACCACTTCAGCATCTGGTCAACAAAGTCCAGCTTGGCTTGCTTGAAGTCCTTCTTCTTGTAGCCTTCCTGTCGCTCCTCCTCTGTATAGCGTGCGTGTTGTGATGCATATCTGCTAGTGCATGAGTCTGGGTTGCATGCCAATGCATGAATGATGTGGTGGCCTTTGCAACGTGGATCATCATGTGGATGTGTAGCATGTGCTGATGTACAGGACTGAGCTGTCACAAGCTACGTAGACGTGCAAAAGGCCTAGGAAGCAGGACAGGCAATAGATACCATGGACTGCAGTGCAAACAAGGTGCAATGTCTGCTCACCTGTATAGTATCCAAGATGGATGTGTTCACCCCAGTAGTACTCCAGGACGCCATCTTCTGTCCAAGAGTCATACTCATCACCAACGTTCTCTTTGTAAGCACGTGATGGGGTATCAAAAACTCTCTTCAGAGCATAAAAAGTCAGTGCCACTCCTGCTGCTGCAGCCATGTATGGCAATACTGCAGGCGGACTAGGCTGTGTAGGCAGTGCTCCGGGTCTGGGCACCTCTGCGCTTATATGATACATTGGCTGCTGGTGGTGCTGACTGTGATCAGTCGCTGCATTGTCTGCTCTACGTTGGCAGTGCAGTTGATGATGCCGATGTCTCTGAATCGAACGTTTTTGACGCGGAGCCGGGAAGGCTGAAGTGAAGGGCTGGCGTGGAGGTCTACAGGGACAACAGTCCGGTGTATGTGCGACAGAACTGCTGTGCGTGGCCTGCATGCTGAATGTTTGGTGAGGTCTAGATGCTTTCGGAAGCTGTCGACATCATGACCACTTTACAAAGCGACGTCAGTGCTTCCTTGGCATGCTGAACTCACATCGCAAGGCCCGCAAGGTCAAACTCAAACCACAGTGTAGACGATTCACGCGATGCGCAATTGGCATCGGCGTCGACGTGCGCCAGAGTCATGAGCTTTGCAAGTAGTCAATCTACCAGTTGGTGCTTGCAAGCACCAGCGGAGCGACAGTTGTTACCCCGAAACCAGTCCAGCCGCTGTACTAGCACATAGGGCTCTGTGTTGCCGCATCTGGTTTTGCTGCAAGCGTGGAACATGCTGTTTTCAGCGCCACCACCAACAGAGCGGCCTCAGCGTCTGCAAAAGGCCAGCCTCTGAATGCTAAAGCCGCTGAAACATTGTGCAGCCACAGCAGCACTCAGCCCGTGCTTCAGCTGACAGTCATGCCAAAGCGCAGCAGAAGGCAGTTGCAGTTTGACCCGCCAGCAACTTCTGTGCAGGACGGGCACCAGCTATCATTGCAGAATGCAGCAGACACTGCTTAAGCGCATAGCGCTGTTAGTCCTGAATATGGCATCAAGCAGCCGACTGTAATCTGCCAATGGTGGTCAGTTCCTCCTATAGCGCTCTAATAGCGTACCCACATCAAACAACACAGCTGAAGCAATGCATCATCCTGCAATTGCTGCTATTGCCAGCACTGCTTTCCCAATACCTGGTTCTTGCACAGCCAACAGCTTCCACAGCTGCTTCCACAGCTGCTCTCACAGCTGCACCCATACCTTGCCTTACAGCTGCCCCCATAGCTGCCGCTAGAAGCCCTGATCCGCTGCAGCAGTTGATGCACAGTGCATACGCAACGTGGTCACAGCTCCAGTGCTTGACATACATGCCAGGGCCAGCCATCTCAGGCCTGTAGCTGAAGCTCACACTGCATTCAGGCCTCCCTGATCTGCTGCTGTTATCTCTGGATCTGTTTCACTTGTGGATGCTGTTGAACCTGCTACATTACCTGCTATTGCAGCAGCCATGGCAGATGCTGCCGAGTACTAAGCAAGAGCGCTTCTGCTCCATGCATGACCTGCTGTCCATGCTTATGTGCCTCTAGTTGTCAGTGTAGGCTGTACCAGACCTTGTAACAAGCTAGAGGCTTGTAAGAGCATGAGTCCTGAGCGGATCCGGAGCGCGAACATGACACTGATGGTTGATGCAGAGCATATTTGGTTGAATCGATGATAAGTCATTACTCAACGTCTTATGTGATGACTGTGCTTACGGTGTAAAGCTTATGGTGACAGTCAAACCACTGTTTGCAGCTACAATTGCCCCCTCTGAGAGAGCTTTTGACCATGTCAATGATGCTTGCATGGGGCAGAGTTTCAACCACCAGCATGTTGTTGTGTCGTCACACAAACAACAATCCCCTTTTATTCATTTGTAAGGGTTCGTTTGTGTATTGATTCATTCTTGCGAGCAAGGTGTTGCATGCTTGATTTGTAAGTCATTCCCAACAAAACACTGATAACACTTTTATGTACGTGATCCTTGACACAACGAATTGTAGGGCATACTATAGCATCGTGCTAAGGCCGTTTAGCAATGTGCAAGTATGTGCAAGCATGTCTCTTCTTCTTCTTCTCCATCTTCTAAATGCTGGACTGATGCTTAGCAACTAACAAAGTCAAAGATGCAGTACTTCTGTGCTAGCGGCATGTACTACATGATGCTAGCTGCCTGCAAGTGATGCTAGACAGAAGCTAGAGTGTGCTTAGCATGATCATACACTATACCAGTCAAAGTCAGATAACCAATATTGCTTATCAATATTGCTTATCAAGAACTTTGTCTGTCACGTGCATGCACCACCTACAATTTTACGACCAGAAATCCCTGCACAGCTACCAAATTCATACAGCATTCAAACAGACTCAAGCTCACGCACAGAAGCAAATCAAAGCAGTCAGATCAAACACGTCATGGAAATGTACAGGATTGTATAGGAAAGATCATCGTGCATGACAGTCTGATATATCAATATATATGAAGAGCTAGTGACTTGCCAACTTTTGGGGAGCTTATGATGGAGGCTGCAACACGGAAGACTGAAATCTGCTGTTGAAGAAACAAGTGGTTGTGGCCAGAATTCTGGGGCAGATGCTGGCCAGAACGATGGGGCAACGCTGCTAGCTTGCAAGGAATTAGCTTCTGCACTGGCCATGAATTGCCTTTGGGATGATCAAGTATGTGCCTCTTAAAAATCCAAGAACCTGTATGCTCTTCTGAGCTGCAACGTTGGTTGTGAGCACTTGAGCAGACAACTTGACATCAGTAATGTTGGCCTCATGCTTAGTGGCTGGGTCGTATCCTGGTGCAGAGTGAGACACAAATGCCCTAATTCTGCCGGGAACAAGCTGGGTGCCGCTGAGACATGATGATGCTGTCACAGGCTTTCTTACCACCCTCCAAGCCAACATTGCTGACTCCACTTTGGCATGGTCAGAATCTTGTAAAGTGTGGTGGGATGGTTAGCAGACTCAACCTGATGTCTTGACAACAAGCCTGCTGCCGTCTGCTTTCGTACCCAGAAGTGCCCATTGCTTGCAAGAACCTGTCCCACGGAGCTGACACCACACCTTGTTTGCCAGGGCACTCAGCAGCATAAGTCAATAGCCTGCATCACAAAGCTTTGTTCATTGCCAGAGACGTTGTCTAGAGACTACCCGATGCCTTATTATGTGAAACACATTGCACGGAAAATGTGCACAGTTTGTAAGACCCATGCAAATCATGGGAGCTGTCATTTTAGTCAAGGGTCAACAAGTCAGCAGCTTAGATAAACCAGGCCAGTGTAGGTACGCTTACATAGATTGTGCAGCTGTGCAGTATGCAGGAGTGGGCTAAGAGACAGTGGCAGAACGATAATGCAACTTACTTTGTAAGGTGAGGCTGAGCCCACAGGTGTCGGGCATACTCACATATCTGTGTCTACACTGGGTTGTACATAAATGCGGCTCTAGCAGGATGCCATTGCCCCTCGCCATATCAGCGAGGTGAGTGATTGCCCGAAGCTGCGCAGCAAGGACAATGCTCATGATTTGCAAAGGGGCCTCTACATAGAGTGGCACAACTGCCCAAGCCCTTTCTGAGGCCCGTGTTCCAAGTGTCTGGCACAGTCTCTCTGAATGCTGGGTCAATGTGTCACTGTGAAACTTTGGTGCATGTCATTTGTCATGCTTCAGTGTCATACCTCTTGCATGCTGAGCTGTGCTGAAACCTGCCCATGATGCCAGTTGCTGCAAAGTTATCCAAGTCTTCTGTCAGCTGTGGATTCTGCTCCTCGCATTCTGCTTCAATGCCTCAATAATTTCAACAGCTGCAGCAACCACGGCCAACACTTTACAAAGCTAAAGCACTGTTGATTGCCATGCAATGTGGCTACAAATGGTGCCAGGTGTTTCAGCTCACAGCAGAGTGACCTGTGTGCATGAGTACTCACCAATACAACTCCAAATGCTTTTAGATCTCAGTAGCTTCTACAGCAGATATCCGCACAACATGAGAGCCATCAGGACCAGGTCGCCGCTGATGCAGCAGCTCAATGCTGAGCATCCTGTTCATCTGCCGAAAAGTCAAGAAGCCATGCTCTGCACTGACTGTTGCTTGGCAGCGTGGTAGACCAGAAGTTGGTGAAGAGGCTTTGTCTGTACATGGATCACCAAGCTGTCCACCAGGAGAATCCAGCATCGGCTGCTTCTGTTGGACTGCTTGGACCTATGCAGGCCAGGCAACAGTATCAATGAAGAGCAAACGTGGTTGCGCTACCCGATGCGAAGCACAATGCAGCCATGCATCAGTAACGGTACTTACGCCTCGATTTGGCGTAATATGCGGTACGTACGCCCAGGCGTTGTTGAACAGATGCTGGTTTGAGCGTGAACACCGGCTGACGACCGAAAGCATTCACAGCTTCAAGATCTGCGCAACAGTACAGTCTGAACGTTCGTACGAGAAGCAGGTCGCTGCAAGACGTGCCCGCCCCCAGGAGTGTTTTGCACAGTTGGCTTTGTCATCAACGGTATCTTTGTACAAAGACAAACCTCAACAGCCTGCAGCTCCTCGTAAACAGCGTCAGCAGCTTGCTATTCAGCCTGTTCGTAAAAGTTGAAGAAACTATCGGAAGTAAACCCCTTCAGACTGGGAAGAACCTTTGAAATACCCAGCAGCTGTCATGCATTGTCTGAACAAGATAACAACAAGTCCGGTGGTTCAGCCTGCTCTCGGGCACGCAGCCGTTGTTGAAGCCCGTCCCTGTACGTCGTGGTACCGTGAGGACTTTGGAGTATCTGATCGACAAGGGGTAAGCCCCTGCCACAGCTGCAATCATACCTGAGTGCGCCCGAGTCACTTTGAAAGCTGGCTAGACTTCCATGATCTGCAGCTGGACTTTGTGCCTGCGAAAGGCTTTCAGACAGCCCTGAAATACTGATGCACCAGCTGGTGAGGGCTGCAGCTCTCTTAGCTGTGCTCTCTCAGCTCGACCCTATCCAGACTGCTTGCTGCTTTCTGAAAGCATCCCACATCAACTCTGCTGTGTACTGTGCAGAGGAGCGTGCTAGTAGGAGAATGTTGCCTTCCAAGCATATGCCCTCCTTTATCCAAGAAGTAAAGTCATGAGCAGCAGGACTTTGTTGCTTCTGATGACAAGGACAATACTGTACATGCTGTACAAAATCAAGCACGCATAGTGAAGATGCTGCCCAAGCCCTTATCACAGCCACACTGCAGCTGACAAAAGTCTGGGAGAAGCAGGTCATGGTCTCAACCACATACACTGGATTCCAGACCACAATTTGGTATGCAACAGTCTTGATAATGCTCTGCTTTTATTGAGTGATGCAGGTCTTCCTTGCATGACTGACTAAGGTGCGCCATTTTGGAGCTGATCTGGCATAGCTAATTGGTTCTACCCAGCTGCAGTTTACATAATAATGATAGTGGCTTTGGATCTGCAGGCAAAGGGCGATTCACATCACTGCCAATAACGCAACCAATGCTGCTGCAGCTGCTGATGGTGGAAATGCCAACCCCAGCAAAGTAGCTGACTAATCCACTTCAATATCAGCAAATACAGCTGAGAAGACAAGCACATCTGGGAGTTGAGTTTCTATAATTGTTGCATTGACAGCCCAAGATTCAGTACAAGCTTGCACTGCGGTGCTTTGGTCCAGCTGATTTGGTGTTGGTGTGTCTCAAAAGATACCAGTGGTGGTTGTTATTTAGTACATGTCTCTGAACTTGTGCTTACAAAAGTATGTTGCACAGCTTTTCATTAGGTGGTCATGTGGTGTACTGGCAGTAAATGATGTCTTTGGGTTGGGTATTGCAACGTTGCCTTCCAGATTGAGATGAAGACTCCATTATGCTGATGTGGAATTATGTCATGCACAGTCCTGTGACTCACATGATGATTAGATCATTGGAGAGCTCATTGTCATCATGCATGCAGAGATATCAATATACGTATGTAAATACATTTAATACAATAAATAGCCACATTCAGATTCAGCAACAGGAGACTAAATACGGTAGCACTGCTAGCATACACAGCTAGCATGTGCTTGCGTGCTAGTCTGCTAGCACAATGCTACATCTCACCGAGCTAGCAAGAAGTGCTATAGCAAATGTCCCCTACTTAGCACCGCTTTATACAGTGGTAGCACGCATGCTATTCGATGCTAATTGCATGCTATTTGCCAAGTGAATGCTAGTGCTATAGCATGTACTTGCACTGCCAACTGTGCGATTAGCACGATGCTATAGTATGCCCTACAATTCGTTGTGTGATGTGACTTAAGCTTCAAGGTTGTATGTACTGACGTTGCTCATCACAGCTCGATATAGAAGACACTTGGGAAAACTCTCGATTAAGGTCTAGGAATGGACACAGTTGCAAAAGGGCCGACCCCCCCAGAGTCTTTCTTCACGATTGCTGCTTCACTGCAGCAGTCCCTCCTTGAAAAGAGGCTCCCGTCATGACGCCTAGCGACGTAAAGTTTTCTTTTTCTTTCTTTCAGCAATGCAAAGGTGCTGGACGTGACTACTGCCTAGAGCTGAACTATGATCAGAATTCCGTTTGTGCAAGTACTTGCTGCGGCTTTCACATGTCACTCCGAACTCAGAGTGTTCACTAGATGACTCAAGCACCAAGTGCGTCACTCGCTACGTGAGTCAGATATCAAAAAAGAGGCAATCATCAAACATGTGATTGTCGTCCCACTACCCATGGTGGAACAGGACTATGACTGGTATGGCTAAAAATAGCATCAGCACATTACATTACAAACTGACAAGTACCTTCAGAAGCAGCTTCAGAAAGCTGAATGGTTGATGTTACATGCAAACCCCACGGCGTGCTTGTCCAAGGCTCTAAACGCAAGCAGAGTGAGTGCCTCCGAGCAGCAGCATCAGCAACGTCAAAACGGAACCTGGTGACGCTTGGATCTTCATCAAAAGGTGGGCTACCCAACCGCTTGATTGCTCACAAAGACTTCGACTCAGCTCTGCTGTTTCAAACCCATCTTTGAAGAGGCTGGTACATGATAAGCCGAGCCTTGCAGTTCCCCAGCCAGATGTGCTGTTAAGTGGATGCTTTGCCATGGCACAAAAGTGGCCAATTGATCCTTGTGTGGTATGTTTGCATTAACATGCAAAGCCATTTTCTCTATTGCTTTGACTGCTTGGTCATACTCAATGGTACCAGCTTTCCGCGTTGGTGAATGTCTAGCAGCAGCAGCATTGATGCCTGCTTGAGGCCACCACATGTCTTGCTCATCCTTGTCAATTCGTCTTCGTGGTGCATCCTGGACATTCACAAAGCAATGGCTGAGATTTGCTGTTCCCATGCCTGTGTTGTGCATCTTCAGCAAGTCTTCAGTGGACTGCGGCCATGCATATGCAACAGCATATCATGATGCTGCATGCACACTGGTGACTTATGTAACATGCAGATGCACAAGCAAGACAGACTTTTATGACCGCTGGCATGTTTTATTGACAGGCAGCAACAATGACAAAACTCACCTCATCATGGTCTTGTTTGATGTATTCATCGTCCAGATGAAACAAAGCGCCTGTGTGGACACCCGCAATGGTACAAGTATCAAATAGCACAGGCGCCCCGGAAGAAGCTGGCATAGCTGCATAGAGAAAGATATTTGACGCAAAATACATGTGTGTACAACTTGCATCAATGAGAGACACTTCCACAGATAGCCGTGTAATGTACACATGTTGTCTATTGCTGCTTGCAGCTGCAATGCCAATGTGTATCAGAAAAGCATGCCTCCATGCATTGCCCACAAAGACTCCACTCTGCACAATGTGATCAAAAAATACCTCCCTGATAGTCAGCTAATGCCACCTCCATTGAGGTAGGTACGGCATTGATGTGACCCTTGGCAGTCACAGGGCTGTCAAGACCTTTTATTTCTGTGATTGATGCCTTTGGAAAGCCCAGCATCATCACAGGAAGGCCAGGTAACAGGTTCTGTGACGGCAAGCAAAAAGCTGGGCCTTCAGGTCCTGTACAACAGATGACACAAAATACATCATCCCTACAAGCTGCAAACAGTCACACTTACTGATCCTGTATAGCATGTGCTGGTCACAAGGGACCAGAGTCTGTAGTGCTGTCTTTGGAGACACATATGCAACATCTTGACATGCTTCTTTACAGTACATGAGTAAGACGCTCAAGCACTGTTGTGAGTAGGCCACCTTGCAGAAGAATGATGTCCAGGTAAGGAAAGCTGACTACCAGCTCCAGAGGGTGACCGCCAAATGCTGTGGTCTTCAGGAACTTGCCCTTTTCGACGAAGATGTGATTGCTACTCACCATCAATCCGCTTCCACTGATACGTGCAACAGACCCAATAGATTGATCCTTGTAGACCACAGGACTGACACAGCTGAATGCATCCTGCAGAGCTGAGTGTGTATGATGTACAAAAGGGTCACGCCAAGCTGCTCCTGCACATGAAGAACTTTGATATTCTTTACCCTGTGTGTGTTTATTGTACCTTACACCTGTTGCTCAGGAGGTCGGCATCAATACGTGACAACACTGAGATAGATATGGATGTTCAGCAGCTCACTCTCCACACATCTTGCTTGTATACCTGTCCGTGTTTTCTTTGAGGGGCCAGCTTGTTCATCAACATTGCAAAATAGACATCATGGTACAAGACGCGTACAACAGACACATCATGCAAGAGATCAACAGGTGATAGACGGACATAGCTTATGTGCACAGGAGCGTCTAAGGCTGGATGAGCTGAAATGTGCATCCAGCCTGATAAGCAAATCTTGTTATCACTTGGCTTCGGCTTCAAACGATTTAGACAACTCACAAAACTGCACTCATGTAAGGGCGCTGCAACACCAGCTTCTTGAATGCATACCTGCATCAAATGTCTGCTGCTGCCCATGTTGCTCCTGGCGCACTGCATGCATACACCACTATCAGCGTTGCAAAATGGACATCATGGTACACTGCCTATCAGTAGCTAATACAGCTGTCACGGAAAGTCACTAGAAGTTCCCAAAGCCATAGAATAGGCTGAGAGATACTCTCAAATTCTTTGTGAAGATGTAGGCAAACTTTGCCCTACAGTGGAAAGCACCTGTCGGTTCAATCGACCTTTTGAGGGTGCCCACCCAGTTTTCTGAAAGAGGAGAAAGGAAGTACAAACTAGCCGTTTCATCAGTGTCCTTCGCCAAAGCAGCAACGATGCTGTGTTTCTGTGAAAGTGTCAAGTCTGCGTCTGGTTGCCTCCAGACAAATTCGATGGCTTCTTTGCGGCCGTTTGGCCTGCCGTCCATTTGCAGGACTGTTCCCGGGGCAAGGTGGAAGGCAGGCGGGCCGGAGGATTTTGCCAGAACTGTGCGCAAGGAAGGCCTTAGCAAGCAGGTAACAGTCGACCGTAAGGCCGTATGTATAGAGGCAGACTCAGAATCTAAATTATAACGAATAAAAGATGTGTGTATGTGTGTATACGTATCCTTTTCAACACGTCGGGGCTCTAACCCCGACGCAATTTCGGGGACTTCTGCGTCCCGACTTCTTTTTCCCGTTCTCTCACGTTGCTGCTGCTGCGCTGCACAGCTTCGCCGACTGCTTCCCGCTTTGAACGCTGCTTGCGCAGAACTTTAGGGGATGCGGCTGCGGTCACGCTGACGTCTTTTTGGCTTTTTCCTGCTTACTTTTTGTTTCGCCGAGCTGCACCTGATTTCTGTGTTTCGTCGACTCCGTCACACCGCAACGCTGTGCCATGCTCCGGAGCTGCGCTTGCGCAAGCTGATTTGCTTTGCATTTGGGAAGACTTCCATACGTCTGCTAACAGTCGGCGCGGGCTCAGCGCTTAGCAGCTCCTACCACGCGGACAGGTGTGATCTCTTTCTGGGCTTTGTAAACGGTGTTGCAAGACTGCAGTGACAGCAAATACACAGCACAGCTGCATTGAAATGCACGGGCTTACACGGGCTCCACGGGCTCATACTGCATTTCAACAGTGCATCAGTGGGCTTACCATAAGACACAACCTGTTACACGGGCTCCACGGGCTCATAGTACATGTCAACAGAGTTCATTGCAATTGCGCGACTTTGAACAGCATATCGACGACGGGCTTATCATGAATTCAACTTCACACAGCATTGATGTGACGGGCTCAATGCAAATGCATGTTGACAGGGGTCCACAGGCTTACCAAACAGCTGTTAAAAAACATGCATTTTACCACGGGCTTCACGGGCTCATCATGACCACGCAATTCAACAGGGTTCATCAACGGGCTTACCAATTGGCTTGCAAGCAGATGTACAATCTGTTACACGGGCTCCACAGGTTTGCAATGGGCTTGCAATTCTGCCTCATTAAACAAGGTGACCACTCAATGCAATGTTATACGGGCTCCACGCGCTTACCAAAAACATGCATGTTACACGGGCTTCATGGGCTCATCATGATCATGCAATTCAACAGAGTTCATCAACGGGCTTACCAAGCAGATGTACAATCTGTTACACGGGCTCCACGGGCTCGCAATGGGCTTGCAATTCAGCCTCTTACAACAATGTGACAAGCTCAATGCAATGCAATACTACACGGGCTCAACGGGCTCCACGGGCTTACCAAAAAACTGCATGTTACACGGGCTCCACGGGCTCATAATGCATGTCAACAGAATTCGTTACAATGCATGGGCTTACACGGGCTCTACGGGCTCATAATGCATTTCAGCTGCTGCAGAGCTCATCAACGTGCTCCCAACATGTTCACAACATGCATGGCCATATGCATATGGTTCCACGGGCTCATATATGGGCCCATTATATAATGGGCTTGCCATTCAGCCTCACACAACAATGGGACAACCTCAATGCATGACACACGGGCTCAACGGGCTCCACGGGCTTACCAACATGCTCCATGCATGTTACACGGGCTCCACGGGCTCAAAATGCATTTCAACAGAGTTCCTTGACATTGCACACTATTTTTGCCATAACTTTGGCTATACTTGACGGTTTTGGCTCAAATTTCGATCAGTTGTTGTTGCTTAATGTTGTGCATTTGTTTATGAACACACAGCTCGCCCGTGCGTAGCACGGGCTCCGCAGCTCGTCTAAATTATAACGAATAAAAGATGTGTGTATGTGTGTATACGTATCCTTTTCAAAACGTCGGGCCTCTAACCCCGACGTAATTTCGGGGACTTCTGCGTCCCGACTTTGTTTTTCCGTTTTCTCACGTTGCTACTGCTGCGCTGCACAGCTTCGCCGACTCCTCGCCGCTTTGAACGCTGCTTGCGCAGAACTGTTGGGAATGCGGCTGCGGTCACGCTGACGTCTTTCTGGCTTTTTCTGCTTACTTTTTGTTTTGCCGAGCTGCACCTGATTTCTGTGTTTCGTCGATTCCGTTACACCACAACGCTGTGCCATGCTCCGGAGCTGCGCTTGCGCAAGCTGATTTGCTTTGCTTATGAGAAGGATTTCGTACGTCTGCTTGCAACCGGCACGGGCTCAACGCCTGCCGGCTCATACCTCGCGGACAGGTGTGATCTCTTCTTGGGCTTTGTGAATTGTGTCGCAAGACTGCAGCGACAGCAAATACGTAGAACAGCTGCATTGCACTGCACGGGCTTACACGGGCTCCACGAGCTCATAATGGGCTTGCAATTCAACCTCACACAACATTGGGACAAGCTCAATGCAATGCAATGCAATGTTACACGGGCTCCACGGGCTTACCAAAAAAACTGATGAACATGCATGTTACACGGGCTTACACGGGCTTCACAGACTTACCAAACATCTGTTGATCAGGCATGTTACACGGGCTTCACGGGCTCATCATGATCATGCCATTCAACAGATGTCATCAACGGGCTTACCAAGCAGATGTACAATTTGTTACGTAATTTGTATACACGGGCTCCACGGGCTCGCAATGGGCTTGCAACTCAGCCTCATACAACAATGTGACAAGCTCAATGCAATGCAATGTTACAGGGGCTCCACGGGCTTACCAAAAAGCTGATGAACATGCATGTTACACGGGCTTACACGGGCTTCACAGACTTACCAAACAACTGTTGAACAGGCATGTTACACGGGCTTCACGGGCTCATCATGATCATGCAAATCAACAGAGGTCATCAACGGGGTTGCAAGCAAATGTACAATCTGTTACACGGGCTCCACGGGTGCGCAATGGGCTTGCAATTCAATTCATTAAACATTGTGACAAGCTCAATGCAATGCAATGTTACACGGGCTTAACAGGCTTACCAAAAAGCTGATGAACATGCATGTTACACGGGCTTACACGGGCTTCACAGACTTACCAAACATCTGTTGAACAGGCATGTTACACGGGCTTCACGGGCTCATCATGATCATGCAAATCAACAGAGGTCATCAACGGGGTTGCAAGCAAATGTACAATCTGTTACACGGGCTCCACGGGCGCGCAATGGGCTTGCAATTCAATTCATTAAACATTGTGACAAGCTCAATGCAATGCAATGTTACACGGGCTTAACGGGCTCCACGGGCTTACCAAAAACATGCATGTTACACGGGCTCCACGGGCTATCCAAAAACTGGCATGATACACGGGCTCCACGGGCTCAAAATGCATTTTAACAGTATTCATCAACATATCACACTATATTTGCCATAACTTTTGCTATACTTGACGGTTTTGGCTCAAATTTCGACTGATTGCTGTAGCCTAATGTTGTGCAATTGTTTTTGAACACATACCAGCTCGCCCGTGCGTGCAGCACGGGCTCCTCAGCTCGTCCATACTATTAATCGGCAAGTGTCCGGTACGTTCGGGACGGGAAATGTACGAATGGTTTGTATCGTCCCTAAAAGTTTCTATTCCTACTGTATGGTCCGGTTTTCCGGGGACCGACGTATCCCTTGGCCTGAGTTGCGCCGGGCTGTGCCTGCTGCCTGTACGCCGCGCTGCTTGCCGTTCGACGAAGCTCAAGTGCTGTGATCGTGTTCCAGACGCAGTGTTGTCCGATGCAACGATTTGCGCGACGAGACGAAGCTCAAACGGAGCCAGGGTCAGTAGATGCAGTCTGCCGACAGAACACGCTACTGACGTCCTCCTGTGAGCAGTAAAGCGTTGTCGAGCAGGCACATACTTTTCGCTGTAAGCTGTAAACGCCTGCGATTGACGCACAATATGTTCTGCAGTCTCCTGGCTACAAACAGGTTCTGGCACCGATCAGACGGGCATACTGCCAAGCTGTTCGACAGCACAATCCACAGTGAGGCATATTGTTGGTTCTTTCGGACTGAGCAACAACAGCAGCAGCAATAGCAGCAACAACAGCAGTGGCAATAAAGGTGCAGCAACAGCAGCAGTGGCAGCAGCAGCCAAACAATATCAGCAGCAACAACAACAATAGCAGCAGCTACAATGTACTATGGTAGCAGGCAATAAAGCAGGCTTAGCAACAGCAAAAGCAGCAGCAGCAACGACAGCAGCAGTTGTAGCAACACCAGCAGCAGCTGTGCCAGCATCAGCAGCAGTAGCATTAGCAGCAGCAGCAGCACAGCAGCAGCACAGCAGCAGCAAAGCAACAGCACCCGAAACAGTATCAACAGCAGCAGCAGCTACAATGTAAGTGGTAAGCAGGCAACAAAGCAGGCCAGGACAAGCCTGGCAAGATCTTCACACGGTCAGCGGCAGCCCAGTGCAGAGCAGCAACAAAAGTGCAGCAAACGCAATGCAATTGCTTCAAGGTCCGTCTACAGTAGCAGGAGTACCAACAGCAGCAATAGGAGTGGCAATAAAGGTGCAGCAACAGCAGCAACAGCAACAGCAGCATCAGCCAAAATAGTATCAGCAGCACCAACAACGGCAGCAGCAGCTACGATGTAAATGGTAGCAGGCAGTAAAGCAGGCTCAGCAACAGCAATAGCAGCAGCAGCAACGAGAGCAGCAGTTGCAGCAACAACAGCAGCAGCTTTGCCAGCAGCAGCAGCAACACCAAAGCAACAGCAGCCAAAACAGTATCAACAGCAGCAGCAACAGCTACGATGTAAATGGTAGCAGGCAATAAAGCAGGTTCAGCAACAGCAATAGCAGCAGCCAAAACAATATCAACAGCAACAGCAACAACAGCAGCAACAACATCAGCAACAACAGCAACAACAGCAGTGGCAATAAAGGTGTTGCAACAGCAGCAGCGGCAGCAGCAGCCAAAACAGGTTCAGCAACAGCAACAACAGTGGCAGCATCTACAATGTGTAAATGGTAGCAAGCACACAAGCGAGCTCAGCAACAGCAATAGCAGCAGCAGCAGCAACGACAGCAGCACTTGTAGCAACAACAGCAACAGCTGTGCCAGCAGCAGCAGTAGCAGCAGCACAGCAGCAGCACCCGAAACAGTATCAACAACAGCAGCAGCAGCTATAATGCAAGTGGTAAGCAGGCAACAAAGCAGGCCAGGACAAGCCTGGCAAGATCTTCACACGGTCAGCGGCAGCCCATTGCAGAGCAGCAGCAGCAACAGGAGTAACAGGAGTAGCAACAGGAGTGGCAATAAAGGTGCAGCAACAGCAGCAGCAGCAGCAGCAGCGGCAGCAGCGGCAGCAGCGGCAGCAGCAGCTACAATTTGTAAATGATAGCAGGCAGTAAAGCAGGCTCAGCAACAGCAATAGCAGCAGCAGCATCGAGAGCAGCAGTTGTAGCAACAACAGCAGCAGCAGCAGCAGTATCAGCAGCAGCCGAAACATCTACTGAGCAACAACAGCAGCAGCCGAAACAGTATCAACAACAGCAGCAGCAACTACAATGCAAGTGGTAAGCAGGCCAAAACAAGCCTGGCAAGATGTTCACACGATCAGCGGCAGCCCAGCACAGAGCAGCAGCAAAAGTGCCTACAGATAGTCAGCTACAGCTATGCTACGACAGTATGCTGGCAGCAAACGCAATGCAATTGTTTCAAGGTTCTTCTACAGGGCTGCAGCAATGGCAGGAGCAACAGCGGCAGTAGCAGCATCAACAGCAGGGACGACAGCAAGCAGCAACAGCAGCAACAACAGCAGCAGCAGACAAAACAATCTCAGCAGCAGCAACAACAGGACCAGCAGCTACAATGTAAATGGTACCAGGCGATAAGCAGGCTCACAACGTGAACACAGGTCATATTTCAAGTTGCAAGTCAGTATTGCTGCCGCTGCTTTAGTCCGTACATTTGATATGGATGGATGTAGGCCAATATATATTTTTACATGCTTATACGATGTGCGTGAAACTTACGCCGCGCGAAGCGCGGCGCCTTAACTTGTTGACCCTAATCTGCCATTTTCGGTATATCGCAGCCCACTAGGACTTCGGCACAGACGAATTTTTACATTCACAGCACTCAGTCACTTTCGCAAACATTGCGCCCGACTACTCGGCTGTGAGACGCTGCGCTTTTGCCCAGATGTGGCCTTGAGTTTGTTCTTCCATTTGGCGTACGCAGGCGAGAATATTGCGCCCGATGTGACATGTCTTGAGTTGGCCCTGCACTGATCACACTCTGTCTCAGCTTGCTGAGCGCTATACGACGGGCAGCTAGTTGGCACAAGCACACTTACAACTTGTTAATCCAACGACGCCTTGCATGAGTCGGAATGTCACTCAAGCGGACCACTTAGACCAGTTTTGGTTGACATGGTAAGGCAGTTCAAAGAAGCAGGTGCTCAACACCTTGCTATGATACGTCCCTTATGTTGTATTGCTTTAATGCAGTCCGCTCACCAACGAGCTACACTGCAAGGCAGCATATGGCACTCACCTGCAGCAACAGATAGATGCAGGAGTACCAGGAGCAGTAGAGGCCTTGCTGCAGAGGTTGGCTGCTGGCACAAAGCAAGATGTGGACACATATCTCCTCAAGAAACAGAAAAGGTATGTTTACAGCCTGCTGTCAAGCCTTCTGTGTGTAGCAGGCTCATATCCAGTCTTCACTTGGCTTCCTTTCTGCAGGCAGCTGACAATCATCGACGGCCCCAATGCTGGCAATACTGCACCAGCAAAAAAACATGTCAGACAAACAGCAAAGTCAGCAGAGAACAGCTGTCAGCCGGCCGCGCTATCTGGCTCCAGCAAGTCTGCGCACACCAGACCAAATGCAAGGCATCTTGCGCATAACCTGGAGCATACAAAGCAGACATATGAAGCCCGGTTTCATTCTCTGGCAGTACGAGAGGTCAGCAGCAGTGGTGAAGCAGTGCTGCAGGCTCTGAGCACCGGCGCAGCGCCACCACCCAGCACTGTCAAAGGAGTTGACTTACTGATCAGGGAGGGCAGACTGTCAGTGGCACATCTGCAGCAACACCCCTGTGGGCAGCTGGTGTTACGCCCTGGTGTGATGAGCAGCGTTCCACAGAAAGGGCGTCTCTGGCTGTTGCTCAGAGTTGGCTGCATCACAGGCAGCAGCTGGCATGTTTTCCTAGGCTTTCATGAGGAGTCAAAGCCTTACCTGGTGCCGAAGGGCCGCCGCAACCATCAACATGTGGTGAATGCAGCACAGCGCTTACAGAGTGCTGATGTTGAACAGCCTGATGCTAAGACAGCTTTCATGTACACCTGGGGTCACATGCATGAGCCAAATGCCTATGAAACCATGCTGGACCAGTACCCTTCAGTGCACATCTATGAGCAGCCTTTCATTCAGCTGTGGACCCTTTCCCCCTGAGCTCAGCGACGCAGTCAGCTTGTCAGAACTGCCTTTGTTGGGCGCATCCCCAGATGGATTACTGGACGCGGATCCAATGGCTGACAGCGCCAGTGGTTCTGTGTTGGAGCTGAAATCCAAAGTACCATTCAGCCATTTCCGCAAGCAGTGGAGATTTATTGGCGAGTCCACACCAGGCACAGAGATAGATGCTGCTCACTTTGCACAAGTACAGCTTGAGATGCTAGTTACAGGAAAGAGCCAAGCTTACCTAGTGTACTGGTCCTGCACTGTCACCAATGTCTTCAGGG